>Ga0079224_100004322_pt1 | contig 18302 bp, 16 predicted proteins | sample Stecom2015_FD_80414 | JGI IMG/M metagenome (GOLD analysis project Ga0079224, IMG submission 80414) | Agricultural soil microbial communities from Utah to study Nitrogen management - Steer compost 2015 | ecosystem: Environmental > Terrestrial > Soil > Agricultural land | place: USA: Utah...
CTGGTGGATAAACTCGGCATTGCCGAATCCGAAATCACCCCGGACGCCAACTTTGTTAAGGACCTTGGAATCGATTCACTGGATTACGCTGAGATCGTAATGGAGTTCGAGCAATCCTTCGACATCCGCATCCCCGACGACGATGCGGAAAAGTTGCAGACCTTTGGAGAAGCCGTCAAATACATCGAAAGCAAAGTGGCGCAGAAGACCGGATAGTAAATGCTCCGGCATAAAATCCTGATCATCGCTAACCGGCGGTCCGGCACCGGCGCTGCCGCTGATCTTGAAACGCTTGCCACGCGCGTTTTTCACAATACTGATGCAACGTTCACGCTTTCCTACACTCAGGCGCCAGGTCATGCGACTGACCTTGCCGGTGAGGGAGTTCGTGATGGCTATACCGTCATTGTAGCAGCTGGCGGCGATGGTACGGTGAACGAGGTTGCGCGTGCACTCGTAGGAACCGCGATACCACTCGGAATAATTCCGCGTGGTTCGGGCAACGGCCTCGCGCGTCATTTGGGAATACCCCTGAATGCTGAGAAAGCTTTGGCCTGCATCCTGGAAGCGCCGGCGATGCAGATCGACACGTTCACACTCAACGATAAATTTTCTGTGAATGTGTCGGGGATCGGATTTGATGGCCATGTCGCCATGCGATTCAGTCAAAGCAGACGAAGGGGTTTATACAATTACGCGCGCATCGCGCTGACCGAGTACCGACGCTTTGCTCCGTTCGATGTTCACATCGAACCTTCTGTTCCTTTCGGGGATTTGCGCCGTGTTTTTTTTGTCGCTATAGCCAACTCCTCGCAGTACGGCAACAACGCGCGTATTGCGCCCGGTTGCTCAATATGCGACGGAAAGCTTACCATCAATGCGGTACGTCGGATTCCAATGTATCGTATGGATATGGTATGGTCCCTCTTTAAGGGAGACGTGACAAAAAAATCACTGTGTACCAGCTTCAACACCTCGGAATTGACGCTTCACACCGAGCGCAAGGTAGCATATCATGTAGATGGTGAGCCGTGTGGAACGGCTGACAGGTTTGCTATACGAGTGAATCCCCTGTCGCTAAGGGTTATTGTGCCACCGGGGAGAGTGGTGTGAGAGATACAAGCAGACGGAGATGCAGATGCAGTCATCTTCCAAATAGGGAAAACTGCATCTGCGTCTGCAACCCACCTAATCAAGTCCAGTATACAATACGCCGTTGGCAATCGCCTCATAATCCTGTTCTCCGTCGCCCAGGTCAACGGCCCTGTAAAGCCATTCGACGTGGATGCTGTCTTTTTCCGGGAAGACTTTACCGGTGACGTCCACGGTGATTCCGCTAAGGATATCAACGCCATTAGTGACTCCAAAAGTGTTATCGTCACTCAGCCCGACCTTAACCTGCGTACCAAAGAAATCAAAGTCTGCAATCCAGAGTGAATCAAAACTCGAAGCTGTGTTGAATACGTGAATGTGTTGTACGTCAACGATGTCAAGCGCCGGAAGTTCCAGCTCAACGACGTATTCACCCGAAGCCTCTGTTGTGGGAAGGACTTCTTTGTCGTATTCTGTTTCCGTACAACTCCAGAACAGTACCGTTGCTGAAAGTGCCAGGAAACCATATAGTCGTATCAGTGTATTCATAATGCTATTGAATTAGAGTTTTCTGAAATCCCTGATGGCAGTTCCATAGACAGCTGATGCTTCAAGCCGCCATTGAAAACCGCTTTCCGTGATTACACCAGTTCCGGGTATGCTCCGTACTGCAATACCGCTGGAGGGAGCTACCTGGTAAGGGACAACAAGTTCGTCTTCCGAGACATGCACGAACACTACGTCGAGAAACGACTCTCCCAGTCCCCCTGCATCATTGATGCGATAGGTTGACTCGCCAATTTTTGTTACGGTTACAGTAACACCGGTAGCATCCCGGACATAGGTTCCAGAAAGATCGACCACATCGGTGGCGGGATCATAGATTACCACATCGCGTTCGTTGCTTCTCACAAAACCTTCCGGATTCGTGGCGCTGTAAATGATCGTACTTACTCCCGGCTCATCCACGACCACTCCGCCATCAATGTCAACCGGAAGCTCATCCTCTCCAACTAAAGCGACCGCGCCAGGTTCCGTGTACGGAGTACCAACAGGTGCAATTACAAACTCGTCGCCGTTGAGGACAATAACGGGATACGTTGTGACGATAGAAACATGAGCGGTATCGTCGCTTTCACAGGCGCCAAATAAAATGCCTGTCAACAGGGTCAACGTCGATATGATTAATTTTTTCATTGTTCTCAGATTAACAGGTTAGTTGGCAAGATTCCACCACGTACGCTGGATCACAGTCTTCTGTCCGCCAATGGCATTCAGATTTACGGCGTTGTTGGAGAGTTCCGTTGAGGTATAGGGTAGTCGCCTCGGGAAAACACCTCCGGTGATGTTGTTGGGCGTAATCGTGAAATGGTCGGGATAGCCCGTCCGCAGGCGCTCAAAGTGGGACTCAAGCGCGTTGAAATTGGCGCAGGCGATCCACTTTTGGAAGATAACGGATTCGATTCCGTCGTATTCATAGGGGCCGCCGGGTCCGTACAGCGCAGCTGCACCAGAAACACCATGCTTTTCGAAGTTCGCCTCGATGCCCTCCTGATAAAGTGCTTCAGCATCACCCGGAACACCGTAGCGTTCAACGGCTTCGGCCTGGAGGAACTTGCTTTCGGCCGCACTCATGAACACAACGGGATGCGTAGGGCCAACGGCAGGCTGCGACAGGAACACGTGGTTTTGGAAACCCGTATTGCTGTAATCGCCCTGGTCGAGTCCAATATGAGGGCCTCCGGCCTCAGGTGTGTTGAAAATTGCGTCTAACCGTGGATCGCCCGCATTAATCAGCACCTCCAACAGCGTGTTGCTGGCGGCCACATCTACATTGCCACGACCATTGCCAGCTGAAGAAACCTGAACGGCGTAGTAGGGATTCCGAAAATCCTCCACGTCAACATACTCCGCCATTTCCGCATCCACATCGAGAAACTCTGCACCGGAGTTGAACAATTCCGTTATGCCGGCCTGGGCAACCTCAGGCCGCGCCTCAGTTTGCCTCATGTAGATTTTCAGCTTGAGCGTATTGGCAAACTTAATCCAGTTGTCCATGTTGCCCTGGAATACCATGTCGTCCCGGCCCGGTTGGGTCGATGTGAAAGCGTCCAGGTCTTTTGAGAGAGCGTCATCGATACGGGCGATGAGGTCATCATAGATTGCCTGACCGTCATCAAAAGCTGGTGTCGTATCATCACTTCCCTGTAACGCCTGGAAGTAGGGTACCTTATCGTACAGGTCGACGAGCACCTGGAACGTGTAGGCTCTCATTACCTCCGCCATCAGATAGTAGTTCCAGTTCTCTTCTTCAGCTGCGCGCCTGGACACCCAGTTAAGGTCGTTCAGCGCACCGGCATAGAGTTCCGAATACTCACCGTCGTATTGTGTTTCAGTGATGTTGTAGTCGTCAATAACTGCGTATTGGTTTGCGCCGGTCGACTGCGTCCAGTGTTGCGACCAGAAACTGCCCAGAACCTGCCATTGCCCTCCGATGGTAAAGGCTACGGAGCTGATCCCCGCAGGGAATACCAGATCAACCGTTGCCTCCGAAGGATTGTTCGGATCTGTGTTGACATCCAGAAAGTCTTCGCACGCTGTAGCCACCATCATCAGCATGGCAAGCAGCGTTATAAACTTATATTGTCGTTTCATACTGATTTTCGTTGAAAAAGATTAAAGCGTGATCCTCAGATTGACACCGTAACTGCGGGTTGTGGGCCCGGCTCCAAACTCACCGAATTCTGATTCGATGTCGTTTCCGAACGTTGTGGATTCCGGATCGACAAAGAGGTTTTCTTCAGGTACCCACAGAAGGAGATTCCTCCCAATCAGACTGATGTCGACACGTGTAAGCGGCGTCCGCGAAATCAGTGATTGCGGTAGCGCATAGGAAAGGACAACCTCTCTCAGCTTGACGAATGACTTCGGCACGATAAAGGACCGGTCGAGGGCGAAACCACCACTACCCCAGAAGTTCACCATTGAAAAGTCAGCATTGCTAATCGGTGTTGTGTTTTCCGCATACTCTCCCGTAGGATTGCCGTCGGCATCCACGACCTGTACAACTGAGTTAGGTATCACGAAGGGTCTCCGATCGTTATAGAGCGTCGCAGGAGTGGTTCCCGCGAAGTACACCAGACCCGCGGTGCTGCTGTACATTCCACCGCCATTGCGGATGTCAAACGTGCCCGACAAAGAAAGACCTTTGAAAGAAAGACGATTCGTGACACCTCCAATCCATCTGTAGTTAGTGTTGGTAATGACTTGCTTAGCAGGGTTCGGAATAGGAAGACCTCCGGCGTTCACAACCATCCTGCCCTGAGGATCGAGCAGAGGAATGTTGCCCTGGATCTCAAAGGCTGGTCCGCCTACCCGGGCAATGAGCTCGTTGCCGTTAAGTCCACCAAGGCTTATCTGCGTAGGGCCTCCGAGGTCTTCGATGCGTGAGATATTGCGTGCCCAGTTCGCCGAGACATCCCACCGGAAATTCGTGGTCATGACCGGGGTGGCCGTCACCAGGAGTTCAATACCCTTATTGGACAGCTTGGCGATGTTCATTACCTGTACCGTGTATCCCGATGATGCCGCCACCGGCACCTGGATGATATTGTCCCTGATGTCGCGCTTGTAGACCGTAGCGTCTACGCCCAGACGATTGCCGAAGAATCTAAGATCGAGTCCGAGTTCAGTCTCCGTGGATATCTCGGGTTGAAGTGTGGGATTGCCGATAGTGTTCGACACTTCAAAACCCGGAATGCTCTGTGCATACGGCGCCCTGTTGTATATGAAGCCATCGGTATGTTCACCCGGGACAAACACAGACTGAACAAGGTACGCCGGCGCATCCTTTCCAACCTGCGCCCAGCCTGCTCTCAGCTTAGCATAGGAAAGTGTATTGCTTTCGAACCCAAAGGCCGAAGTCAGGTCAAGCCCCACATTGACGGAGGGATAGAAAAACGACTGATTGCCTTTGGGAAGGGTTGACGACCAGTCGTTGCGACCACCGATGGTAACGAACGCGTAGTCCATATAACCCAACGTTGCCTGAGCATACACGCCGACGAGCCTGCGCATGCGGGTATCGGTACGCGACTGAGGCGTGTTGGCAGTATTTGCGATATTGTAGTATTCCGGAATGACGAGGTCGTTGATCTTCGTGAAGATATTCTGCGTCCTGCGTTGGTTCACATTCCATCCAACAAGACCAGTGAGACTGAACGTCGAATTGAGGTCCTTATTGAAGTTTGCAATAACGTCAGAGTTGAACTCGCGATAATAGAGCGTCTGTATGCTGTAGTTGCCGGGATTGGAGTTTCCAGCATTAGGTCCGGTAATAACCTGTTTGGGTACCCATTGCTCCCATTCCGTTGTGGAAACATCGGAACCTACCCGTGCGGTGAAGTCAAGCCAATCCGCCGCCTTATAGGTCAACTCCAGATTGCCAAATATGCGGTCAATTACAGATTCCGATCCGTATTTCTTCAGAACGTACCAAGGATTGTTGGCATACTGTGTAAAATACCCGTTGAGGTCGTTGAAGGGATTTTCGATGTCTGCAAGTTCCAGGATCGGGATATCACGAGGAATCTGCAACAAGCCGCTATGTACTGTTGCACCCTGCCCTGTAGGCACAAAACTGTAGTCCGATCGCGCGTAGTTAAGAGATGCCGAACTCGTAATTCGATCCGTGATGTCGGCCGAACCCCGTAGGGAGATCGTATTGCGATCGTACGAGTCTACGTTTGTCGGGAACACGCCATCCGCATCAACATTTGAATAAGATATATAGTAGTGGGCGCGGTCGCCACCGCCCTGCAATGACAGCGAGTTGGTCCAGTTGCGACCAATTTCATAAAACTCCTTCACGTTGTCCGGTAAGGCGACATACGGCTTTACGCGTTGCTGATTGTTTACAACCCTACCCCAGGGACGAAGCTGGCCATCGAACTTGGGCCCCCAGCTTGTGTTTTCCTCAAGATCGGTCGCCCCAAAAAAGCCTTGTCCGAATTCGTTCTGGAAGGTCGGCAACTTAAGCACGCTCTCCATCATATACGACGTTGCAAACTGCACTTCGCCTAATTTTCCCCGATCGGCCGCGTCCTTACCTTTCTTCGTGGTAATGAGAATTACACCGGATGCTGCCCGTGAGCCGTAAAGTGCGGATGCTGCTGCACCTTTCAGCACGCTAACAGACTCGATGTCTTCAGGATTGATATCGTTAACCCGGTTTCCGAAGTCAGACGCGCCATTAAGTACATCATCGTTGATGGGGTCGGCAGAGTCTGTTCCTGTAAATGAGTTACTCACAGGAACGCCATCCACAATATAAAGTGGATTGTTGCCTCCGCTCAGGGACGTAAAGCCGCGAACGATGACCTTGGTAGAACTTCCCGGAGCACCGGAACTATTGCTCACCTGCAGTCCTGCTACCTTTCCCTGCAGCGAATTGAGCATGCTGGCGTTGCGTCCTTGCACAATTTCCGCACCATCAACCCTTTCCACGGAGTAGCCGAGCGTACGGGATTCACGCTCTACCCCGAGGGCGGTGACAACCACTTCGCCCAGCTGCTGGACGTCTTCGGTCATACGCACATTAACGACGCTACGCTCGCCGATTTCGACTTCCTGCGTGATCAGGCCAATAAATGAAAAGATTAGCGTTCCCCCTTCCTGAGGGACCGACAGGCTGTACCTGCCGGCCACATCCGTGACCGTACCCGAGGTAGTACCCTTGACAATAACATTTACCCCCGGCAGGGGTGAACCATCCGATTCGGAAGTAACGGTACCTGTGACAGTGCGTTCCTGGCCGTATAACTGGCTTATTGCTAGTAATACGCCGCATCCCATCAGTAAAATTTTCTTCATGCGTTTAGGATTTTTGAAAAGTGTTCGAGTTTCCTCCCCCCTCACGTAAGGAGCAACTCAAAACTCTCAAAAGGCCTTCCGAAAAGAATGACCAGATAAAGGGTATTTTGGCCCTGATCAAATCACGCAAATGGTGGTAACGCAGGCACAGGGAATCTTACCTGACTTTGAAAGGAAAAAAAGTGCCGCCCGTCAGCCGCCAAATAGCTGGTGGTGCAGGCACTTGTCATTTCACCAATAAAAAAGCCCTCCCACCTGGAGGGCTGAAAATCCTTCGAAAACTTTTCATTAACCTAAACTTATGAAGAAATTCCTACTAGAGGTAGATGAAGGATTTGGTGCATAAATTTTGTTAACTTTCCGGATAATGCAATCACCCATATCGGTTGATTTGATAAAAACTCCTTAAACGGCAGAAATTCGGCCTAGATTGCGGGTTCTTTGGACCTAGATCAGCTTCTCCAGATTGGCCTTCGCAATGGCTTCCGACTTGCTGTTTACCTGCAGCTTCGAGTATATGTTCTTGATGTGGGTCTTGGCTGTCTCCTTGCTGATGAAAAGCTCCTCAGAAATTTGCGTGTAAGTTTTGCCTTCCGAAATGAGTTGCAAAATTTCCGTCTCGCGCTTGGTCAGCGGTGAGTTGGGGTTAACGTGAAAGTTGTCGATTACCATCCTGGCAATGCGGCTGCTCATCGGCGCTCCGCCCCTCGTAATCTCTTCCAGCGCTGTAAGGAGTTCCAGGTAGTTGGCACTCTTTGTGATATAACCCGAAGCTCCTGCCTTCAGAGCCTCGAATACCAGCTCGCTGTCTTCGTAGACTGTGACCATGATCACCTCGGTGTGCGGATGCTTTTCCTTGATGAGTCGGGCACCCTGAATCCCATTCATCCCGGGCAGCTCAATATCCATAAGGACGATTTCCGGTTTATCGCGATTCAACGCGGCAATGGCTTCCTCGCAGTTGCCATAAGCGTTCACGACCATAAACTTCTGAGAGCTGTTCACAATAAGCGAAAAGCTGTTGCGGATCTCCTGGTCATCCTCGACTATCAGAACGCGCTTCTTAAAGGGCAGTGCCATACTTCTTCTTTGATTTAGTTAGTTTAAATTCCAGGGAAACCTTCGAGCCCCGGTTCTCTTCACTCTGTATACGTAAATACGCGCCAATTCTTTCCGCGCGTTCGCGTATATTTTTTAGTCCGTTCGACATTTTTTGGTCTTCTACCCGGAAGCCCACTCCATCGTCCTCGAATTCAATCAGGTAGGCATCGGCTTCCTGCCGCAACGTAAGCGTCACATTTTGCGCTTTACTGTACTTAAACGCATTGGTCATCGCCTCCTTGAAAATCAGGTTAGCCTCCCGGCTGTATCCATTGGGCAGCTTGACGCTTTCCTTTACCAGGTCGTGGGCCCGAAAACTGATATTCTTCTCTTCGAACAGCTTTTCGCCAAAATCACGGATGTGAATGAATAGTTTCGACAACTCGTCGTTAACCGGGTCGATCGACCAAATGAAATCACGCGTTCCGGTATAGAGAAACTTGGCAGACTCCTCCACCTTCCGGTACAGGTCATGATGCTGACCATTTCCATTAGAAGCAGCTCCGTTTAGTTTCAAGAGACTTACGTAGTTGATGATCCGGGTGAGTTGGTTACCCATCTCATCGTGGAAGTCACGCGCAATCTCCTTCCTCAAATTCTCCAGTTCGCGCATGCGAATGCGCTCAATGTCCAACATCTTTCGAACCCGTTGTCTCACGCGCAGGTACAGAAGAAGCGTTATGCTTCCTGCGACAAAAATGACCATGCCAGCAATAAACGATGGCATACGGTAGAACGGAGCTCTCACCGTAAAGGCGTACGCGAGTTTGTCATTGGACCATCCTCCTCTCTGATCAGTCGCCATCACACGGAACACATACCGTCCCGGAGGCAGGTTGCTGTAGGTAACCTGTGTCGCCGACGATGCTTGCGACCATGTCTTGTCGAAATTCTGCAAGTAGTAGATAAACTTTACCGACTTGGGATATCGCTTGTCTACGCGATTGAAATGAAACGTGATGTGATTCTTGTCGGGCGGCAATATCGGTAACACGGGTATCTTGAAGAATCCCAGCAGGCTGTCTGTATAGTCGCGCGCCGAATACTCACCATACAGAATCTCTACGTCCGTCATGTGCAACGCGAACGACTGGGAGCCCGCTTTGTTTACGTCGTTATACTTGTACAGACCGTCGATCAATCCGAAGTATTTGACATTATCCCCTATGAAGAATGCGTTTTGATTCGTCTCCACTCCGGTGAGGCCGTTCTCGTGGTCGAACGAAAGGCTTTCGACAATCCCCAGTCGGTCGTCGAGCCTGATCCTTGAAATACCTTTTTCGGTTCCAACCCAAATGTTGTCGTCTTTATCCGATACGACGAAGTACACGAAGTCTGAAATCAGGCCGTCCCGTGTGGTGAATGATTTTCTTTCTCCTGTATCGGGATTATACACGATGACGCCGGCGCCACCCGATCCAATCAGCAGCAGTGAGTCGCGATACGGGTTCATGTTAAATATCATCGTGTTCTCTACTTCAGGTATCGACAGTTTGGATACCTGACCCTGACGGATGACGCTTACGCCTCCGTCATTACCGACAAACGTCGCTTGACGTTCCGGCAAATAGCACAGCGACCAGACCCGCCCAGCGTTAAGTCCGTTTTCAGGACCGTAATGCGTGAATGCACTTCCGTCATAGTAATCCACTCCTCTTGGTGTGGAGAGCCATATTCCACCTTTTTCATCAAAATCAAGACAGCGCACACTGTTTGCTGAAAGACCATCCTTGCGCATGTACCATGTGAAATTGTTCCTGATCCGGTCATAATGACCCAGGCCATTTTCGGTTGCAAACCACAACTCACCTGTCGGAGACACTTTGATGGTGTGTACGGTATTCTGCAGGGGGTCCTTTGAGATTGATACTTGAGTAAACCTCCCATTGCGTCCTCTCCAGAGGCCACGACTCATTGTTCCAATCCAGGTGTCGCCGGCTCCGTCATCACAAATTGCCATGACGCCTTTCATCTCTTCGGGTCCCAGACGCTCGAAGTCTTCGAAGTAGTAACGCATGAGTCCGCTGCCATCCGTAGCGAGCCAGACGTTCTGGTCGGAATCAGGAAGCACCATTAACACCTCTACATCGCGCGCAATGGTATCGAGTCGATATCCGGTATCTGTAGCCGCGTATCGAAACAGGTTGTATTCATCGCGGGTCCAGTATGCGTCCTCGCGCGTGTCGTAATACAGTACGAAGTTAGGGATGTGATGCGCGAGTTCTTCCAGTCGTTTGGTTTTCAGGTCGATGCGGTATGTTTTCCCGTTCATGCGAACGCGGACCTCGTCGCCGAAGTTGAAAAAGTTGGCGCGCGCTTTTTCAGGTACTGGTAAAGAATATCGTTCGGCTCCGTCAAGTACATGAATCACACCCGTGCTTAGGTAAAAGACGACCTCACCATTAGGGCCAGCGTGCATGGCGAGGATGGTGGCCTGACCAGTTACGGGTTGGCTCCAGTAATGGACGGAATCGCCGGAGATTTTTCCAAGGGTTCCTTCGGCATTATATACATAGATGTTGTCTCCGGAGACAGCCATGCGCCACAGTACCTTGGAACCGTAGCCCTGTGTGGGCGCCCTGAATCGGGTAAATGTCAGCCCGTCGTATCGCGTGAGGCCGTCGGGATGGAGCACCCAGAGGTTCTGGCGGCTGTCGAATGCGAGGCTGTTGACAAAATTGGAAAGGAGGCCGTCGAGGGTTGTGTATACCTTGAATTCGCGGCCGTCAAAGCGGGCCAGCCCCCCACCTTGAGTGCCAATCCACAGGTATCCGTTTGTGTCCTCGGCAAGGCCAGTCACCTGTGATTGGGGAAGGCCGTCAATGGCGGTATAACTTCGGATGGTGAAATGGACATCCTGCGCGGCGCCTACCACGGACACCGCCCACACCCCCATTATCAGCAAAACGGCACGCATACAATTCAGTACAAATTTACCAGTACGGCGAACCCTGGCTATCCCCCACGTTAGGGGATTGGTGATTGGTATTCATTAATTTAAGGTACAACAAAAAATGTGGTCTTTTGTCCCAAATATGGACTATTACCTTTGGGTCGCCGGCGTGACTTTTAGGAACTTCGGCATTATGATAGAAAGACGGAATACGCGATGACCGACGACGAAATTCGTCAGGAATATGCCATTCTGAGGCGTTCGGTTCGGCATCCGGAGGCATTCGGGGAATTGTACGAGAAATACTTCGATCGTATTTTCAACTACATCTATCGCCAAACGGACGACGAGCAACTCACTGCGGACTTGACTTCACAGACCTTTCTCAATGCGCTGCGAAATGCCGCGTCGTTCGAGTACCGGGGCATTCCTGTGTCGGCGTGGATATACCGTATTGCCAGCAACGAGGTGAACAAGCACTACCGGCGTCAGAAGCGCGAGCGCGTGTTCAGCATCGAAGAAGAAAAGGTGCGAGAGCTGATGGAAGTTGGCAACGAAGGATGGGACGAAGAGCTCGTCAACAAGTTGCTTGATTACATGAAAGACCTTCCTACGGATATGCTGGAGGTCCTTGAACTCAGGTTCTTTGAAGACAAGGACTTCAAAGAGATCGCGTATATCCTTGATATTACCGAGAGCGGTGCCAAAATGAGGACATACCGCGCGCTGGACAGACTAAGAAAAAAATTCAATCTCAGCATAAAGTACGATGGGAAAAAATGAAATCCGGTTGAGGAGGCAAAGGATGAGTTCCGGTCGTATTGCACAACATCGGAACTACGGATGGGTCATGGCTGCACATGAGCGCGAGCAAAAACTCAAGCGCATCTTCCGGGTGGTGATCTATTTGGTTATCATTTTCTTTCTTATCGTGCTCTTCTTTATGGTTACAAGGTGGCAGGAGCGCGGGGAGTCCGAAGAAGCGCCAGTGAAAACGTCAATCGTGCTGAAGCATAAAATTATCACCGACCACCATTCACGGATTACTGGTTTCCCTTATAATACGTGACCTCTACTCTAAACCTCGGATCAATTGCTCCGAGGCGATCATAGGCCGATCGTGAGATTTTAATAATGAGGTTGTTTGTGAGGGCTGTATCGGGTAGTTTTCCTATTACGCGCACGAATACTTCCCGGTTGTTCATTTCGTTGCGAACCTTGAGGATGGTACCGACGGGGGCAGTGCGATGCAGAGCGAGATACTTGCGATTGCCTTCAGTGCCTTCAATGAGTTCGGCAAGTCCCGATTGCACTATCGCGTCAGCAGGCGGACCTGCGGGAACCGTGATTGTCTGAACAACAGGCGTAGTATTAACGGCTGTTGTTGTGGAAGTTGGCGAAGTTGGCGTTTCGACAGGATCACTTTCTTCAGCCTTAACAGGTTCGGGCTTCGACCGTGTGCTTGTAGTCGACGCTGTGCCCGTCGCAGGAGGCTCGACAAAGAGCAGCTGGCCTACCTTCAGGTCATTTCCGTCAAGATTGTTCCATCGTTTTAGTTCATCAAGGCTCACACCATATTGCCTCGAAATGCCATACAGCGATTCGCCTGCTTTCACTTCGTGTACACCTTTCTGGATACCTGGTGTCACAGATGGCGGATCAGTAGAAGGTGTTGCGGTATCAACCTTTCGGATGATTAGTTCCTGTCCAACGGCAAGGTCGGATGACGTGAGCTTGTTCCAGAGCTTGAGTTCATCAACGGTAACTCCATACAGTCGGGAGATAGAGAACAGCGTTTCCTTTTCCGCCACTTTGTGGATTCCGCCGGCTCCCGCCTGCCTTGTGTAGGTACGCGGTCGCTGACCTGTGTAGGGTACCTTGAGAATCTGTCCGATTTCAAGACCAGCATCCGCAGAGGGATTAGCCGCAATAATACTTTCTATGCTCGCGCCATACCGACGTGAGATTCCGTATAACGTCTCCTTTTCCTCAACCCGATGAAGTATGTAGACTTTTCCCTCTACCGTTTCCGTACCCAAAGAATCCGTGGGATGAAAACCTAAAAGAGAAAATCCTGCAATGACCAGCGCGTGGATCATGATAATTGATAGCTTAAAAACTCGTCTCCATTCCGAACAAAAAACAGGCAACCGGCAAGAACAAAAAATGTATCGGTACCGAGTCCCTTCAACGCTTCGGCAATCCGGGTGTGAAGCAGTACTGCTCCTGATTCCCGGAGCACCAACAGATGGTTCGCCAACCCATTGGGCATTCGAATGTGGTACGAAATTACAACCTTTCCTTCGAATTCCAGATACTCGACACTGCCTTCCGGTGAATGGTTGAACCGTGTCGTAAGAAATTTGCGCACGGTGTCAAAATATGGCGTCCCTGCCTCATATCTAAACGGTCGGAACGGCCCGGAAATTTTGTCGTCAAAGGATTCTGTATCTGTTTTTTTATCGACCTCGCGGCCCGATTCCAGGTCAAGTATCAATCGGTCTCTCCCACTGCCGGAATAACCGATCACCGATCCCTTGTCGACGCGATCTACGACAAATTCATCACGCGTCCAAAGCTCATCACCTGTACCCGCGTTCACAGCGACCAACCCTCGCGACTCAGGGGTTTCCGGGTTGAAGCGTTGGAGCAATAGGGTGTCGCCGGAAGCAGTCAGGAGTCCAATCCACCATTTTTCAGCGATCTCACGGTCCTGCCAAACGAACGTCCCCTTGTCGTAGCGCAAGGCAGAAAACGCAACGCGTCTTTTCAACTCATCCCTCAACTCCAGAAAAAGGAGGTTTTGGGGAGGCAGGGCCACCGTATTCCAGAGGGTTCCCCTGAAATGAACTGAAAACCGGAGGGGAAGGGTTTCTTTCAACGGGTATCGTTATTTTTTTGCAAATTACAAGTCGATAAATGGCTTCCAAGCAACGTATGCGCCTTACACTGCTGTTTTTGTTCTTACTCACTTCCCTTGTGGGCTTCGCACAAAAGACGCGTGTTATGGTGATGGAGATCAAGGAAACCATTGATCCCAGGATGAAGCGATATGTTGATTTGGCGCTCGACCACGCTCGTTCGACCGAGGCCGACATTGTGATCATTGAAATGGACACCTATGGAGGGATTCTCACGGATGCCAAGGAGATCGTCGACGCAATCATGAGCTTCGAAAAACCCATCTGGGTGTACATCAATCGCGACGCTGCTTCCGCCGGAGCACTCATATCGATCGCCTGCGACAGTATATATATGTCACCGGGTGCGACGATAGGCGCCGCCACTGTGGTTGAAGCGACGGGCGAAAAGGCACCTGATAAGTACCAGTCGTACATGCGTTCCATCATGCGCTCCACGGCCGAGGAGAGAGGACGCGACCCCCGAATTGCCGAGGCCATGGTGGACGAACAAATTGATCTTGACACCATCTCCCCTGCGGGGCAGGTAATCACATTTTCAACCAGTGAGGCAATTCAATACGGTTACTGCGAAGGCAAAGTGAATTCCATCGAGGAGATCCTCGAGCGGAATGCTGTGAAGGATTACGAATTGTATCGCTTCAATTTGAGCGGAACAGAAAAGATCATTGCTTTCTTCCTCAATCCATTTATTAGCGGACTGCTCATTTTGATCATCATTGGCGGGATCTACTTCGAGATGCAAACGCCGGGCGTGGGTTTCCCTGGATTCACTGCCCTGGTAGCGCTTATTTTGTACCTGGTTCCCTATTACCTTAACGGCCTGGCCGAGAACTGGGAAATTATCGCATTGTTTGTCGGCATAGCGCTGCTTGCAGTTGAAATCTTTGTTCTTCCAGGCTTCGGTATTGCAGGGATCGCTGGCATTACGTTAATGGTGTCATCCATGATACTTATTATGTTGAACAACGACTGGTTCGATTTTGGTCTGGTACCCACGTCGAGCATTGTCTTTGCAACAGCAGCGACGTTGGGAGGCATCGCTGGGGGCATTGCGCTACTCTTTATAGGCGGATCGAGACTCACGAAATCCAAATACTTTCAAACCGTTGCACTTACCGATACGCAGGAAAGGTCGAAGGGATATACAGCGAGCTTTATCAATGAACCGATGAAGGGAAAAATAGGCAAGGCATACACCGTACTTCGACCCAGCGGCAAGGTGATGATCGACGACCGTATTTACGATGCTTACACCCGCGGAGATTATATTGACAAAGACGCGGAAATTATCGTCGTCAGTGACGAAGGAACGAGCCTTCAGGTAAGGAGGCACACGCCATGACGCGCATTCTAGGAATCATTCCTGCCCGCTATGCCAGCACGCGCTTTCCGGGGAAACCACTCGCGGATATTGGTGGTATGTCGATGATCGAAAGGGTGTACCGCCAGGTTAAACGTTCCACGCGTCTGGATCGGGTGATTGTCGCCACCGACAACCAGGAAATCTACAATCATGTCGCATCTTTTGGCGGCGAAGCAGTCATGACCCACGACCGCCATCCGAGCGGTACCGATCGCTGTTACGAGGCGTTTACCTTACTGGGCGAATCTTTCGATTACGTGATGAACATTCAGGGCGATGAACCTTTCATCCAGCCCTCACAGATTGATACCCTGGCAAATACCCTGGACGGCCAGACGGAAATCGCTACACTGGTGAAACGTACTGCAGATGAGGACGAACTCAGTAATCCCGGGGAAGTTAAAGTCGTATTAGACCGCACCGGCACAGCGTTGTATTTTAGTCGGACACCCATCCCATATATCCATAACGCTCCCAAAGGTCAGTGGGCGGGCAAGCATGTATTTTATAAGCACATAGGTTTGTATGCCTATCGAACCGACGTCCTGCGGGATATTACTCAACTGCCAGTGTCGACGCTGGAAAAAGCTGAGTCGCTTGAACAGCTGCGATGGCTGGAGCACGGATATCGGATCAAAGTTGCTGAAACGGACACAGAGAGTCTGTGCATTGAAACCCCTGAAGATGTACAGCGCGCTCTGGAATATCTCAGGAATTTTTCATGAAGGAACGTTATACATTGATTTGCGGAACTAACCGCAAAGATGCCATCTCGCTTTATATCACGTCTCTTTACCAGGAGATACTGGCGGAACACGGTGTGCAAGCGGGTATCATGGCATTGCATCATCTTCCGCACGATTTCGCATTCTCCGCATTGTATGAGAATTACGGAAAGAACGAGGCGTTCAATCCGTATATCGATCTCATGCTCAACACTGATAAATATGTGTTTGTTGTTCCCGAATACAACGGCTCCTTTCCCGGTGCGCTGAAAACATTTATTGACGGCCTTGAATATCCGAACACATTCCGAAACAAGAAGGGCGCGCTGGTTGGATTGGCTTCAAGTGGCCACGGCGCCAGCCTCGCGCTGAGTCACCTTACCGATATCTTCAACTTCTGCGGCATGCACATTCTCGCTTACAAGCCCAGACTGGAGCGCATCGAACAACACTTTGAAGGCGGGAAGCTTATCAACGAGAAATACCATCAAATGCTGCGAAGGCAGGCCGCGATGTTCGTGACGTTCTGATCACATCTTCAACACCTCGCGTGCAAATTGCTGCATGGCGGAATAAACGCCCTCTACATCCTGAGAAACCAGAGAACACCCGAGGACGTGCGCATTGGCATCCGGAATCGCGACAGCACGCTTTTGCTCATGTGGCGTGCCCAGCTGCGCCATCATATCCAGCATGGCGCTGACTTTCACTTCCGGATCCTGCTGCTCTTCGTTCTTATAATAATAGAGTGTAAGGCAAGGCTGTTTGATTTTGGCGAAAGTCTCCTTCGTCATCTTGCTCTCCAGCATTTCCTCGAGTTCGACCACGGCCTCAAGTCGATATTGGCTGTACCAGTATTGTTTCCGCTCCGGCGGTGCATCCCATTCCCGGTATTTGCCGCCTGTAACTATGCGCGCGATATATAAACCCCATGGATCATTCAGCAGGAACGCCGCATCGTTGTTGATGGCGATGTTCGGTGACATGTTGATGAGCGCGTGCACATCATTCGGAAAGGCGGCAGCAAGTGCCAGCGCCATGGTGCCACCCGTTGAAGTACTCATAATGATGACCTTTTCGCCCAGACGCTTGCCAATGGCCAGCGCTTCACGCGCGCTCGCCCACCAGCGGTCGGAAGTAAAATTGATCATGGCATCCACCGTGTCAATGCCGTGGTCAGCCATGCGCGCAAGGTAGAGGTTACATCCAAACTCCGAGGCGAACCGGCGATGTACGGGATCTCCTTCTTTCTGGCTCGCGGAAAAACCATGCAGATACACGACCGCATATTCGGTACGCGATCGCGTGCTGTCGGCCCACACAATGCGCGCATGATTGTCGGGCTTGAGTTTATGAGCGCGCTCCCTTTCGGCGATGTATGCCTCGAGGCTGTCTGGATCAGCCGGAACCGTAATAAGGACCTCTTCCCACTCAGGCTTATCAGGTTCCGGCCCTACAAAATAGATCGCGATAATTACGATTATCGGAAAGGTTACGCGAAGAAATCGTTTCGACACTTCCGGGTGGCTTGTTCACCGGCAAATTACGCAATAATATTAAACCTTACTCGGGCCAAACATCGGCCTCCAGAAAGTCAACCGGCCCACCTCTGTACAAGTCGTACACGCTGTAGTGCAAATCCAACGATCGACCGTGAATTGTTCCCGTTCCTTCAAATTCAAACCCGGACACGATCTGAAATGGAATCTTGATGTGATCGTATGAAACGTATGCCTTCACGCGGAACCCCGTACCATACAGGTTGTCGATGTAAATAACATCAGGTCCATGTCCGGCGTAGATGTGAATTCCATAGTGTGCGTAGTCGCCATAGGTCTGACTGTATTCGTCAACCGAATAATGACCCACGATCCTGTCACGACGGTCGTAACGAGGCTCTACTACGTACAGGTTGCAGGCGTTCATCGTAATGAGCAGCGCCAGCGGTATAATCGCTTTCATGCCATTAAGAATTAGTATTCGAAGTATGCATGAAGAGAGGGCATTAGTAATCGCAAACCAGTATTCACTAATCCCAATCCTTCCTTTCTGCATTCTCACTGCCAGAAAACAAATATGGGGCCAATCGCATAAACTCCGTTTTTAGCCTCCAAAGGCGCGTTTTTGGAACCATTTCGAATCTAAGCCGATATAAAGCAGAAAACCCCGGTGGCCCGGGGTTTCCAGCTGAAAAAGTGGTCAGGTCTCTCCAAACCTGCTCTTAAAACGGCATGCCGGCGCCGGCAAAAAATACGTACCACCAACAACCACTACGAATGGGGTAATGTACCCGTCGCGCGCGACATGCCATGTCTTGCCGCGTCAACGCTTGC
>Ga0079224_100004323_pt1 | contig 18301 bp, 20 predicted proteins | sample Stecom2015_FD_80414 | JGI IMG/M metagenome (GOLD analysis project Ga0079224, IMG submission 80414) | Agricultural soil microbial communities from Utah to study Nitrogen management - Steer compost 2015 | ecosystem: Environmental > Terrestrial > Soil > Agricultural land | place: USA: Utah...
CGAGCACGAGTGTATGGAATAGCTGTCTTCAGATTATAAAAGATAACATTCCTGCACAAAGTTATAAGACCTGGTTTGAGCCCGTTAAGGCTGTACGATTGGAAGGCAACGTTTTGACTATTCAAGTACCGAGTTTGTTTTTTTATGAATGGCTTGAGGAACACTACGTAGGATTATTACGGAAAACAATAAAGAAGCACCTGGGCGAGAACGGACGGTTGGAATATAATATTGTTGTTGAAAAATCTTCCACCAGCAATCCCTACACGACCAATATTCCGTCGAGCGGTAACGGGGCCGAAGCGAAGAAACAATCGATTCCCATTCCGGTCGCCCTGAATAAAGACATCAAGAATCCGTTTGTTATACCCGGACTTAAAAAGCTTCAGGTAGACCCGCAGCTGAATCAACATTATACGTTTGATAATTTTATCGAGGGCGAATGTAACCGGCTGGCCCGCTCTGCGGGATTTGCTGTGGCGAGCAAGCCGGGCGGCACCTCGTTCAACCCACTGATGATCTATGGCGGTGTGGGGCTGGGTAAGACCCATTTGGCCCAGGCCATCGGCAACGAGATTAAACGCAACCTGCCCGATAAGCTGGTTATCTATGTGTCGTGCGAAAAGTTCTGCCAACAGTTTGTTGACTCGTTGAAGAACAACACCATCAACGACTTTGTCAATTTTTACCAGGCCATGGACGTCATCATTATGGATGACGTGCACAACTTTGCCGGTAAGGAGCGTACTCAGGATATTTTCTTCCATATTTTCAATCACCTGCATCAATCCAGCAAACAGATCATCCTTACTTCCGATAAGCCGCCCAAGGATCTTGCCGGATTGGAAGAGCGTTTGTTAAGCCGGTTTAAGTGGGGGCTTTCCGCGGATATGCAGGTTCCCGACCTGGAGACCCGTATGGCCATACTCAAGAAGAAAATGTACACGGACGGGATTGAGCTGCCGGATAATGTTATCGAATACGTGGCTAACCAGATAGACAACAGCGTGCGGGAGCTTGAGGGAGCCATGGTTTCATTATTGGCACAGGCGACCTTGAACAAGAAAGAGATTGACCTTAATCTGGCGAAGTCCATGCTGAAGAACTTCATCAAGAATACCCATAAGGAGATCTCAATGGATTATATCCAGAAGCTGGTATGTGACTATTTTGAGGTGCCTGTGGAAATGGTGAAATCTAAGGTACGTAAGCGCGAGATTGTGCAGGCCAGACAGATTTCTATGTACCTGGCGAAGAACCATACCAAGACGTCACTGAAATCTATCGGTGCTTTTTTTGGTGGCCGTGACCATTCTACCGTCATCTATGCCTGTCAGACGGTTGAGGACCTGATTGAAACAGACAAGAAGTTCAAAGCCTACGTTCAGGATATTCAGAAGAAATTAAAGGCCAGCTAGAGCAGTAGGTCCGCCACTTCCTGCCAGTTGTTTACCCGCTCATATCCGGTGATCAGTAAATTATGCGGCGAGGAGAAAAGGAGGCGTCTTCCGGAGAACGATGCCAGGTTTTTTACCCGGTCATCGATCATGATGTCGCCGATTACGATTTTATGCCCGGTGAACGCGATGTTGGTCCATGGAATAAACGGAAAGTAGCGGTCCAGCCAGTCCAGTTTATCTTCCAACGAGTTTCTGAATTCGATCGCTGCTGACACAATGTAGACGTGGTAGTGGTCGTGAAGGGCCCTTACCGTTTCGATAGCTCCGGGCATGGGCGGGATATCTTTGAAAAAACCTTTTTGGTGGGCATAGATTTTCCATTGCCCGTTTAGGTTTTCAGGCAAATTTTCATGCAGTTCTTTTCCTGGCGCCTGATGGATGTCCATCGCGATTCCATAATCGCGGTTGTAAAGAAATAGGAATTTCTGTAGGGTATCGGCCAATACCTCATCCATGTCGATAATCAGCCGGGGCTTTTCTTTACTGCTATTCATCCAACAAAAATAACCTTTATTCAGCAATCCGAAGATGCGGGTTGTTAGTGTGTAGGCGCCACGCGGTTACAATAGTTTAAAATCAGGTCCTGAAAGATCTGTCCGTCGTGCTGATCAAATTGCACCTGAATAGGGATCAAGTAGAGCGGCAGGCCGTTGATGACGTCCGCCGGGAGTGTCGGATCGGATAAGCGCTGCGCATCTTTCTCGGTCGTGATGACTATCCTTGAGGGATTTCGGATGGCATGGAACCGTGTGCGGATGGTTTCCAGCGCAGTGGAGGTGTAGGGATGATGGTCCGGGAAGCGAAGGTGTTCCACTTCGCGCACGTGCTGTTTCAGGTGGCTAAGCAGGGGGGAAGGGTCAGCGATTCCTGTGACGAGCAGCACCGAAAGCTCCCTGGTAAGTAAGGCGGTGTTTCCGGTCGCGCCCCGAAATACCGGTACCGGTTGCCCGTACTGTATGGATGCGAACAATACAGGAATGGGTCGTTTCAGCGAAAGCCGCTGCCGGATCCGCTGTCTGTCCGCTTCGTCCGCGGTGGGGGGTGTTTTGGTAACCACCATCACGTCGGCGCGCCGCCGTTCGCGAAAGCAATCCCGGAAGTTTCCTGCCGGAAGCAGCCATTTGGGGCGGCTGAACGAGCGGTAATCGAAAAGCAGGATGGCCAGGCCCGGCCGCAGTGTCCGGTGTTGGTACGCGTCGTCCAGAATGACCAGGTCATGTCCTTCCCGGAGCAACCGGCGGACTCCGCGGACCCGGTCTTCGTCGACCGCCACTTTGATGTGGGGGAACTTGCGCTTGAATTGAAGCGGCTCGTCACCGCACTGCGCGGCGGTACAGTATTCGGAGACCTCGACATAGCCCCGTGTTTTCCGGCCGTAGCCACGGCTCAGCGTAGCGATGCGATAGCGGCCTGCCAACATCTTCACCAGGTGTTCCGTCATCGGGCTTTTTCCGGTTCCCCCGACGGCCAGGTTGCCCACCACAATGACCGGTTTGCCGAAGCCGGTGCTTTTGATCCAACCCCAGTCGAACAGCCGATTGCGGACCCAAACCACCAAACCGTATACGATGGAGAAGGGCAATAAAAGTGACCTCAGATAGAACATGACCAGCAAACTTAGGTAAATTCCGTCACGGAACATGCATGTGAGCGGTTGAAAATGGCAGTATCGCTCCTTTTGCGTACATTCGTAGGGATGAAGGCATTGGTTATAGCCGCTACAGAAGCGGAGGTACGTCCTTTTCTCCAGCTGCCCGAGGCGCAGCGGGGCGGGGCCGAGATTTTGATAACGGGTGTGGGTATGGTGGCCACCTCTTTTGCATTGGGCAGGGAATTGACGGCCGGGAAGCGCTATGATGTTTTATTGAATGTGGGCATTGCAGGGAGCTTTGACCGGTCCATTCCGCTGGGTGAAGTGGTATGTATATACGAAGACACCTTTGCCGAGCTGGGTGCCGAGGATGGGGAGGATTTTCTGGACAGTGAGCGGCTGGGGCTGGGGCAGCACACGTTTTCCGGTCTTCAGGAAGGATATCCGATGCTGCATGATCTACGAAAATGCCGTGGCATCACCGTTAACCAGGTGCACGGCAGCGACCGGCGTATCGGGGAAACTGTTTTGCGGCTGGCTCCACAGACCGAGAGCATGGAAGGCGCTGCCGTGTTCTACGCGGCGCAGCAGGCCGGCTTGCCCGCCATCCAGATACGGGCGATCTCCAATTACGTGGAACGCCGTAATAAACTGAATTGGAAAATTCCGCTGGCGATTGAAAACCTCAATGGCTGGCTACGGTCATTTTTTAACCCGTAGGCGCTTTTAACACAAAAATTTGACAGGGGAGAGTGGTTAAAATCTCAATAATTTATAGTAGGTTTGCGTGCTGAAAACCATTGATACGATATACAACGGATGAGAGAAATACAATTCAGAGAAGCGCTCCGTGAAGCCATGAGCGAAGAGATGCGTAAGGATGAGAAGATCTTTTTGATGGGTGAAGAAGTGGCGGAATATAACGGAGCGTACAAAGTCAGCCAGGGTATGCTGGACGAGTTCGGCCCGAAGCGGGTAATTGATACACCGATTGCTGAGCTTGGTTTTGCCGGTATCGGTATCGGCGCGGCCATGAATGGCCTGAAGCCCATTATCGAATTTATGACGTTCAACTTCTCATTGGTTGCAATCGATCAGGTCATCAACTCGGCGGCAAAGATGTATTCCATGAGTGGCGGGCAGTTTCCGATTCCGATGGTATTTCGCGGGCCTACCGGCAATGCCGGTCAATTGGCCGCCCAACACTCGCAGAATTTTGAAAACTGGTATGCCAACACGCCGGGACTGAAGGTGGTGGTTCCTGCCAATCCGTATGACGCCAAAGGGTTGCTTAAACAAGCTATTCTTGATCCCGATCCGGTTATTTTCATGGAGTCGGAAGTAATGTATGGTGATAAGGGAGAAGTGCCGGAAGAGGAGTATTACCTTGAACTGGGTAAAGCGCACACCGTACGGGAAGGCCAAGACGTTACGATTGTGACGTTTGGAAAAATGCTTCCCCGTGTGGTCCAACCGGCGGTAGAGGAGCTTACGAAGGAAGGAATTGAGGTGGATCTGATCAACCTGCGCACGGTTCGGCCGATTGATTACGACGCGATTATCCGCTCCGTGAAAAAGACCAATCGGTTGGTTATTGTGGAAGAGGCCTGGCCATTGGCTTCAATTTCGTCGGAAATAGCGTATAAAGTACAACGAGATGCGTTTGATTACCTCGATGCTCCCGTTGTGCGCATTACATCTGCAGACGTGCCGCTTCCGTACGCGCCTACGCTTCTCCAAGCGGCTTTGCCAAGTGTGGAGCGTGTGGTGAAAGCGGTGAAAGAAGTGATGTATATAAAAAAATAACCTTCATAAGATCAGTAGGTTGAAAATTATTTAGCCCATCCTCAAACAAAAGGGTGGGCTTTTTTGTTTCCGTCGTAGTATCACTTTCCAATTTAACCTGAAAGGAGGTTAGTTTATGAATGTCATTGAACGAATCGAGCATTGGGGCGACGCTCATCATCCCCGTTGGCTGGATGTACTCCGTATCGCATTGGGCATCCTGATTTTTCTTAAGGGCGTTACTTTTTTGTCTGACACGGAATCGCTGCGGCGTTTAATTGAGATGACGCATATCCAAATTTATACCTGGGGCGTTATTCACTACATTGCCTTTGCTCATTTGGTAGGTGGTATCCTCATTGCCTTAGGGTTACTTACCCGGGTGGCCATTGCCTTCCAGCTACCGGTGTTGATCGGTGCGGTTTTTTTGGTTAACATCACAAGCGGTCTTTCTTTTCTCAATTCCGAATTGTGGATTTCCGTGTTGGTGTTGGCTCTGCTGATGGTGTTCTTCGTTACCGGGTCGGGCCCATATTCCCTGGACCACCAGATGCGGGGAAGACGGGGTTAGTCGCCTGTGAGCGGATTTGCATATCCCCGCAACTTTGGCTAAGTTTGTGCGACTAAAATTGGACATGAACGAACAGACAAAGGCCATACGGGAGCAGGCCGAGCGCTCTTCCTTCCGGGAACATGCTGTACCGCTATATCTAACTTCCAGCTTTATTTTTGACAATGCCGAGCAGGGGCGTGCGATATTTGCCGAAGAGGAGGCTGGCAATGTGTATTCGCGGTATTCCAACCCGAACACGACGGAATTTATCAACAAAGTATGTGCCCTGGAAGGTGCGGAAGCAGGTTTGGCCTTTTCATCCGGCATGGCGGCGGTGTTTGCTTCGTTTGCTGCCCTGCTGAAAAGCGGGGATCATATTGTTTCCTGTCGTGCCATATTTGGCTCTACCCACCAACTGTTAACCAAACTGTTTCCCCGTTGGGGCATCACCACCACTTACGTTGATGCATCCCGGCCAGAAGATTGGGAAAAGGCGATCCAGCCGAATACGCGGATGATCTTTTTGGAAACGCCATCGAACCCCGGCCTGGAGTTGGTGGATCTGGAATGGCTGGGCAAGTTCAAAGAGCGTTATCCGCACATTATACTGAATGTAGACAACTGTTTCGCAACTCCCTATCTGCAGAAGCCCATTCAGTATGGATTTGATCTGGTGAGCCATTCGGCTACGAAATATATGGATGGGCAGGGTCGTGTATTAGGAGGCGTGGTGGTAGGGAAAAAAGCACTGATTGACGAGCTGATGTTTTTTATCCGGAATACCGGGCCATCGCTGTCGCCTTTTAATGCCTGGGTGTTATCCAAAAGTCTGGAGACACTCGGATTGCGGATGGACCGCCACTGTAGTAATGCCCTTCAGGTGGCCGAGGCGCTGGAAGCGCACCCCGAGGTGGAAACCGTGCGCTATCCGTACTTACCTTCGCATCCCCAGTATGACTTGGCCAGGAAGCAAATGAAGGCGGGCGGAGGGATCGTCACCTTTGCCATAAAAGGCGGATTTGAACGAGCAAAGCGATTTTTGGATGCACTGCAAATGATACGCATCACTTCCAATTTGGGAGATTCGCGTACCATTGCCACACACCCTGCATCCACTACGCATTCCAAGCTTACGGAAGAAGAGCGCCTTCAGCTGGGGATACAACCCGGCAGCATACGCATATCCGTGGGGCTGGAAGATGCCTCTGATATTATTGACGATATAACCCGGGCATTACAGAACGCTTAGGTTGGTATAACCTTTTTCGACATGCATATTTCACTTCAACGATTAAACGATGCGGTCCATTTTGAAGGAACGAGTGAGTCAACGGCCGTCCGCGTACATATTGACGGCTCGCCCCAAATAGGTGGACAGGAACTGGGAGTCCGTCCTATGGAATTGGTGTTGATGGCACTCGGCTCCTGCAGTGCATTGGATCTGGTGAATATTCTGAAAAAGCAGCGTCAGCAAGTCGACGATGTTAAAATCGATGTAGATGGCCAACGCAGGGAGACGATCCCCAACATATTTACCGATATTCATATTTCGTTTTACCTAAAGGGTGACATAGACCCGGCGAAAGCCGAAAAAGCGGCTGAACTGGCTGTAAAAAAGTATTGTTCGGTTCATGATATGCTGGCTGCCGGCGGAGTGAAGATCACATATAGCATCGACATCCACTAAGGCCATAGCTTTCCGTACTTTTCAAATCTTAACCTAGTTCAATGGATGTTTAAACATTCAGGGGTACTTTTGCGTTAACTAAAAAAAAGGAAGACAATGGCAACTACATGGAAGCTGGACCCTACCCATTCGGAGGTAGCGTTCAAAGTAAAGCACTTGGTAATTACGACGGTTACAGGGTATTTTCGTTCCTTTGATGGGACCGTGGTGACCGAAGACGAAGCCGATTTTACAACGGCTAAAGTTAACTTCAGTATTGACACCTCCAGCATCGATACCAATCAGTCGCAGCGTGATGAGCACCTGAAGTCGGCCGATTTTTTCGATGCCGACCGATATCCGGGCATCACCTTTACCTCTTCATCGGTCAAAGCCAAAGGAGGCGATGAGTTTATCCTGGAAGGCGATCTGACGATCGGTGAGGTAACCAAGCCGGTGACCCTGAATGTAGAATTCGGTGGGACGGTGACAGATCCTTACGGAAATTTTAAAGCCGGCTTTGAGGTGTCAGGCAAGATAAGCCGCAAAGAGTTTGGGCTCACCTGGAGCGCGGTAACGGAAGCCGGAGCGGTAGTGGTGAGTGACGATGTAAAAATACAGGCGAGCGTTCAGTTTGTAAAGCAATAACGCACAGTCTACGATGTTTCGTAAGGCCTTATAAGGATACGCTGTATCGAGTTATAAGGCTTTCTTTTTTGTCTTTCTGCTCCAGATCCGTTCAGACCAACGGCCTATATACCAAAACGAAACACCCAAAAGCAGGAAGAATATCGTCCGGTTAATGTTATCCCAGAGGTATTCAAAAAACCGGGTATACAGGTTGATGATCAAAAACACGATTCCGAACTCCCGGGCGATGTAATCCTGTCGTTTCAGTCCGTACCAGGCAAATCCCAGGGAGATCGCGGAGGACAGTAATCCCCAATAAAAGATCTGCCATTGTCGGACGCCTGCCCACGTGTCCATGTCGCTGTAGTTCCCGAAAATAGACAGTAACCAGAGGGCAATCATCAGGTAACAGAGGCCCACGATGTAGGTGAGGGTATGAAACGGAGCGATTGGCCGGATATGCCGCTGCCAAAAAAGGGCGAATGCCGTAAGCAGGGCCCCAAATATGGTAAACCGTAGGGGGTAATTCATGCCCCAGAAACGGAATCCCCAGTTGCTGTGATAGGCCGTTTCCGTGGCAAACCAGATGCCGAAGCTGACGAGGGTTACGATCCAGATCAGCTTGGAGGTTAATTTAACGGACAGGATGCCATAAATGATCACGGACGCCAGGAACAACAACGAAAAATGGCCCGAGCCACTGTCGATAATCTTTCCAAGGTAGCCTATGCATGCGGCAGTAGCGAGTACGCCCAATGTCATCAGCGCCTCGTTACTGAACGTCTTATCCGGATATTTGCGCTTGTTTCTGAAGCCCCAGCCGTAAAAAAGAATGGCCAGCACCAAACAAAAAACACAGATAACCACGTTGGGGGTGTCATACAGTCGCTCAATCCAGTCCAATACCATGCGATCGGCGAATAGGGAAAGAAACGCCAGTACCACACAGGAAAGAGCTATCCAAAAGGCATATTGGGCCAGCCTTTTCCAGTCAAAACCTTTTAACTCATAGGTTTCGGTCAGTTGTTTTGCCTGAAGTTCCTCAAGCAGTCCCTGTTCCTGCCAGTGGCGGATGGCCTCGTCCAACGTTTCTTTTTCATGCCGATTGACGTCCAGTTTCTTCATGGGCTTTTCTCTACAATACGCTTGCCAATTTAAGAGGGACTTCCAGGAGGTCCTCATTCCGCCGGATAATCAGCTTGACGCGTTTGGTTGCCGACAACAGGGCTTTTTTATATTGCATAAAATTCTGGCTGGCGTCGTTATCGATGGCTACGACGATATCCCCCGGTTTAAGTCCGGCAAGATCTGCCGGTGATCCCTTGACGATGGAGCCGATAACAATGCTCCTGTTGACATAATAGAGCTCGAGGCCTGAATACGAATATTCGAACGGATCGCGGTAGAGCGTATTGGGTTTCAGGTAGATTTCGCGCTGTTGGTAGTTGAAGATTACGTTGAACCGTTTCAGGATCTGATTTCCGATTAGTCCGCCCAGGTACGGGTAGGAGGTCACGTTGAACTCGTCATCAAACACCATAATGGGTACTTTCCGGAATCGGTATGGACCTATCCGGAAGTCCTTGACAAGAGCCATTTCCATCGCCAGTTTTCCGCCTACCCCATGTGCCTGAACCGGGAATCGCTTCCTTTTTTTGCGGAGTACGATGCTATCCTGTTCAAACTCCTGGGATAAGACCAGTGGCAATCCTGCTCCGATATCGATGAGGAACCGTGACGTGATTCTCCTGTGGTCATGTACACGGGCGGATTGGACAGGTAGGGTGCGGATAAAGGGTTTCAGGAGGTGTCCTCCCCGGGGATATTTGAGGGTGCCCTGGGAGCAGATTTCGATTTCCCGGATGTCATAGTCGATCTTCACGATGTACCGGCTTAGCAGGGAATAGCCGATCACGCCGTCAATCTGCGTGCCGTACACGTAAGAAAGGAACTCGTAGTTGTTGATATGAAAATTGAGGCTGTCAACGACCAGGTCGTTCAATTGAAGGCGCTGGTCATAGACGAAATCAGCTTTTCGCATGCCGGCAATTCCCCGGATGTTGATTTCTGACGGCCGCGGCACCAGTCCCAGCGATGCCGCGGCAGTGGAGTCGAGGGAGATGCCACTGCTTCCGGTATCCAAAATAAACGTTAAGGTATCCGGATGGCCAACCAATAGCGCTTTCAGCAGGACCACACTTTCCGCCGCCATTGTAAAGGGGAGGGTAGTCAGCGTCTGCGACGGCGGGGGCACATATTCCTCCTGGGCAACTCCCGAAAGCCGGGTGGTTACCATAAAAAGGAGTAGGAGTAATACGGCTTTCATAGCAGCCTGTTTAATATAAGTTCTTTCAAACTTACACTTTCCTGTGGTTATCCACAACATGACCGGATGTTTTCCTAGTATCCACGGCAATCCGTATCTTCATCCCCAAATTGTAGAATAAGCCCATGATCGAACAACATACCTATAGTCCGGTGAGATCTTTGCTCGTCCTGTTATTGCTGGTATTTGCAGGCGCATTGATCATGGGAACGGCTTCCGTGTTTATAGGCCTTCTGGTGACGGGTGTTTCTTCCGGAAACATGCAGGATGCGCTGACGGAAGGCACTTCCGACGTGAATTTTTTAAAGATTGTGCAGGCGGGGTCCAGCATTGGCATGTTTGTTTTGCCGCCGCTGTTGATCGGTGTGATCGAAAAGAGACGCCACACGTACCTCAACTTTCGGGCGCCGGTGGATGCTTCGTTATGGTTTATGCTGGTAGCCATCATGTTTTTCTCAGCGCCGGTTTTTGAGCAGGCTATCCGACTTAACGAGCAGATGCGTCTTCCCGAGGCATTATCCGGTCTGGAAAGCTGGATGAAGGCCAAAGAGGCGGAGCAGGAACGGCTGACTTACCTGATGCTGTCTGACACGACCTACATGGGGTTGGTGACCAGTCTGCTCGTTGTGGCTGTCATTGCTGCGGTGGGGGAAGAGTTCTTATTCAGAGGATGTATCCAGCGGCTGCTCACCCGCTGGTTTGGCAACCCTCACCTTGCGATTTGGCTGACGGCCGTCGTTTTCAGCGCCATTCATCTCCAATTCTATGGATTTCTTCCACGGATGCTGTTGGGGGCCCTTTTCGGTTACCTTTTATTTTGGGGCAAAAACATCTGGTTGCCTGTAGCGGCTCACTTTATCAACAACGCGGCAGCTACGTTATCTGCGTTTTACCTGAAAAAACAGGGAAAGTCGTTGGATGAGATGGACATTTCCCAACAAATTCCCGGCTATCTTTATTTACTTAGTTTTGTCCTTACGGCGGTCCTTTTGTATCAGTATTATAAAACGGCTACCCAGCAAAGCACACGGAGTTATGGAAAAACACTGGATTAAATTGTTCGTGACATCCCATCCTATTCAGGCGGAACTTACCAAGCAAATGCTGGAAGAGCATCAGGTACAGGCCGTGGTTATTAATAAACAGGATTCATCGTACCGATTCGGACAGATCGAGCTGTACGTTCACGAGTCGCAGGAATTATTTGCACGGGAACTCATGGCCGATAGTGGGTTTGGCAGTAACGAAGATGAAAGCTAACCATGAGAACACGAGCGATCACCGGCCTTATCTTTGTTATCGTGGTTCTTGCTTCGATTATTCTGAATGCCTATCTATTTGTTGGCTTTTTCACCGTAGTAAGCGCCTGTTGTCTGTATGAATATTACCGGATTGCCGGCGACAGTCAGGGCCGCCCCAACCTGTTGTTGGGACTGGTAGCGGGGGTGATTGCCCTCGGGCTGTATGGCGCCTGTCAGTTGGGGATGGTTTCTTTTTCGGCGCTATTGGGGATGACTCCGTTAGCTTTGATGGTGCTGATCGTCCCTCTTTACCAAAAGCACTCCGACAAGCCGTTCGCGGGCATTGCTTACACCTTTCTGGGCCTTATCTACGTCATTGTGCCTTTTGCCCTGTTCGTAACGTTGGGCTTTCTTTCCGGGGCCTATCACTATCCGCTGCCGCTTGGGTTCATGCTTATCCTTTGGGGGAACGATACAGGGGCCTACCTGGTGGGCAGGTTTTTGGGGAAGCTATTGCTTTTCGAGCGTATTTCACCCAAAAAAACATGGGAAGGTCTTTTCGGAGGCATCGTACTTGCATTCATCGTTGCGCTTGTACTTTCGCACTATTATCCGGTACTGAACGTGTGGCAATGGATAGCGATGGCCTTGTTAATTTCGGTGTTCGGCACATTCGGTGATCTGGTGGAGTCCATGCTCAAACGCAGTCAGCAGGTGAAAGATTCAGGCGCTATTCTGCCGGGGCATGGCGGATTGCTCGACCGTTTCGACGGATTGTTACTGGCCGCTCCGATGGTACTGGCCATGCTGAAGTTGTTCGTATATTCATAATATTTTATACAAAGGCAGTAAAACTATGCTTTCATCGTTCATCCATCCAGATACGTTCCGTTTTCTATCGGGGATAAAGGAAAATAACGACCGGGACTGGTTTCAGCGGCATCGCGGGGATTACGACCGGGCCTGGCAGAATATGAAAGAATTTACGCAACAGGTGATTAAGGGGCTGTCGGAGATGGACCGATACATTACGGAAGACATTCCGGTTTCCAAGTGCCTCTTCCGGATTTACCGCGATACCCGTTTCAGCAAAGATAAAGCCCCGTATAAGACCTGGTTAGGTGCAGGTATATCGACGGCCGGCAGAAAGCTGAACGGTCCGGAATATTACCTGCACATCCAACCCGGGAACAGTTTTGCCGCAGGGGGGTACTGGCGACCGGAAAAGGATCATTTGGCGGCCATCCGGCAGGAGATTGATTACAACGGTGGGGAGCTAGCGGCGATCCTGGGCGAACCCGCGTTTAAAGAAAACTGTACATTGGATATGCAGGATCAGTTGAAGCGTCCGCCGGCGGGGTACGATGCGGACAATCCATACATTGAGTGGATCAAGCTGAAAAGCTTTACGGCCTTTGAGCAGCTTCCCGATTCCGTGTTGTCTGCGGATGACGGACTGGAACGCGTGTTGGCCGCCTTCGGTCGGATGTATTCTTTCAAGCTATTTCTGCATCGGGCGCTGGATGAGTGATCGGAGGCGCTTATCCCGGGAAACTGATTTTGCCCATACATACCGGTGGTGCGCCGGGGACGGCGTTGAAATGCGCTGGATTGCCGGCTACGCTTTCGTTGGCCAGCAGCGCGAACAGAGCCGCCTCTTTCGCATCCGGGAGTAACCCCAGCCGGTCGAAGGGATGAATGTTCCATCCTTCCAGTCCCTCTTTGATCTGCCGCATCAGCTCCGGATTATGCAGTCCGCCACCGCTAACATACACGTGAGGCATCCCCGCAATGGCTTCCGTTTTTCGGAGGGCATTTACGATGGAGGTGGCCGAGAAGGCGCACAGCGTCGACATGACGTCGGCATCGGGTAACCCGGCTGTTTCCGTTTCCTGTTGTGCACGGGAGAGGTAGTCCAGATTGAACAGTTCGGGCCCCGTGGTTTTAGGCATTGGCCGTCCGAAGAACCCATCGCTTAGCAGTGCGCGCAGTAAAGGCTGGCAGACCGTCCCGGCTTTGGCTAACCTGCCGTCCTCATCCATTTCCGTGCTCATATGCGCCTGCATAAACTGGTTCATCAGCGTATTTCCGGGGCCTATGTCCGTGGCAAAGCAGGCTTTTTCCGATCCGGCAAGCGGAAGAAACGTGAAATTAGCGATGCCACCGATGTTGAGCAGCACCCGGGCTTCCGATGGGGAAGAGAACAAAAGATAATCGCCATACGCCGCCAGGGGTGCTCCTTCGCCACCGGCGGCGACATGCTTTTGTCGGAAATCGGACAACGTGATGATCCCCGTGGCCATGGCCAGGTGATCCCCGTCGCCAATCTGCAGGGTGCTGTTGGGATACCGATTATCGCCCGTTAGGGATTGAGGGGCATGGTAAACCGTCTGTCCATGGCTGGCAATGAGATCGATTTCGCTGGGATGCAGGTTCCATTCACGCAGGGCCTCATTCACAAGGGAAGCGTGCACGCTTCCTACCCAGGCATTCAGTCCGCAAAGGGTCTGCTGGTCAACAGTCCGTTTAGCAAAGACCTCGCGTATGCGGCTACGGAATTCATCCGTGTACGGTTTCGTGCCGAATCGGACCAGCGACAGCCGGGTCTGGGGGCCAGCACCGGCGATGCGGCAAAGCGCAATATCCAAACCGTCGAGCGAGGTGCCCGACATGAGGCCCAGAATCGTGCGATGGCCGTGGCCCGCCACTGCATGCAGATGTTTCACCCAGGGATTCATCGGCATTAAAGGTAGGCATTTTGCAGATTCATGATATAATTCTATTTTTGAGAAATTTTAATTACTGCAGCATGACTTTTCCCACAGATTTGAAATACACAAAGGACCACGAGTGGATCCGTGTAGAAGGAGATGAGGCCGTTGTCGGTATCACGGATTTTGCTCAGCGTGAACTTGGCGATATCGTATTCATTGACGTTAACACCGTTGGCGAAGAGGTGGCCAAGGATCAGGTATTCGGCACGGTGGAGGCAGTGAAAACCGTTTCAGACCTTTTTATGCCGGTATCGGCTACGGTGCTGTCGACCAACGAAAAAATAGATTCCTCACCCGAATTGGTGAATCAGGATCCCTATGGTGAAGGTTGGGTAGTGCGTGTGAAGCTTCACAATCCGGCCGATGTGGACGGGCTGCTTTCCGCGGCGGACTACGAAGCACAGGTGTCCTCCTGATTAGCCTTCAAAATACAAAAATATGAAGCACTACAGCTGGGCGGTGTTATGGGCGCTGGTCGTATTGGTGCTGTGCGGGCTTCCTTCGGAGAGCACGGACAGCGTTCCCAAGTTTCCGGGGATTGACAAGCTGGTGCATTGCGGGTTTTTCTTCGTATTTACGGTACTGCTTTATTACGGGGCGATCCGGAAGGCGGGGACATCCCGGCCGTCGTGGGAAATTTCGATCCGGGTGATTGGCGTTTCTGTACTTTTTGCGCTGCTGACGGAATTTTTGCAGTGGAAGGTTTTTACCTACCGATCGGCAGAAGCCTGGGACTTATTTGCGGACGCGGTAGGCACGGGGATGGGGGTGTTTGCCTACCTCCTGCTACATAATTCGTACCGTGTGAACATACGGACGGTTCAACTGCTGGCCGGCGCAGCGGTGGTACTCCATCTCTCGGCGTGCTCTGTATTCCGGAAAGGGTGCAAGTGTCCGCCGGTACATCGGCATTCGCCTTCCATCATCCAACAACCGGCGTTACAGGGTTTTGGCGATGGTGGCGGCGCTTACTTTAGTCGCCCCGCCTTCCAGGAGGACGGCGGCGCATGCCTCGAGCGTAGCGCCCGTGGTTAGCACGTCATCCACCAACAGCACATGTTTACCGATAATCGCCGCCGGCTCATTCAGCCGGAATGCCGATTCCATATTGGTATACCGCTCATAACGATTTTTAGTGGTTTGGCTTTCGGTGGCCCGAAGCCGGGCCAGGCCATGGATGGCGACAGGTTTCCCCATCGCCGTGGCGAGTCCCTGTGCAAAGCATGCACTTTGATTATATCCGCGTTGGCGGAGTTTCAGGGGGTGCAGTGGTACGGGAACCACCACTTCGCTTTCCGCATACGGAGGAGTGTCCGCCAGGATGGATCCGAATCTTTCGCCCAAGAGGATACCGATTTCCGGCCGGTTGCGGTACTTCATCCGGTGGATGATGCGCTGTATGCGGGAAGGCTCCGTGAGGAGGAAAAGCGAGGCTGACGGTCCAGTTCCCAACATATGAAGCTTATCGGCTGAAAGGGTAACGGGAAGTTGGTACCAGCAGGAGGTACAGATAAGCCGTTCGCCATATACCAGGGGTGTGTCACAGCCGGCACACGTGTCGGGAAAAAAGAGGGAGGCCAGGTCGTTCAGGTAACGGGTAATCATCGGATCGATCACTTCGCCGGATTGGCCGTCTCTTTGATGGCCAGCTGCCCACAGGCCGCGTCGATATCCTTCCCGCGGCTTCGTCGGATGTTGGTAACGATGCCCTTCTGGCGGAGCAGGTTTGCAAAGCGGTCTATTTTATCTTCGGCAGCCTGTTCAAAGTCGGCAAAAGCGATGGGATTATATTCGATGATGTTCACTTTGCAGGGAAGGTGTTTGCAAAAAGCAGCCAGTTCCTGTGCATCGGTCAGCTCGTCATTAAAGCCGTTGAATACGATGTATTCATAGGTCACGGGGTTTTTGGTCTTGGCGTAGTAGTATTTCAGTGCCTCGGCGAGTGAGCGTAAGGAATTTTGCTCGTTAATCGGCATGATTTCATTGCGTTTCTGATCGTTTGCCGCGTGCAGGGACAGAGCCAGGTTAAAGCGGACCTGGTCGTCTCCCAGCTTTTTGATCATTTTCGCTATACCGGCCGTAGACACCGTAATCCGTTTGGCCGCCATGTTCAATCCATCGGCCGAGGTGATCCGCTCGATGGAGGAAAGAACGTTGGCATAGTTCAACAGCGGTTCACCCATTCCCATATACACAATGTTGGTAAGAGGCTGCCCGTAATGCGTTTGTGCCTGTTTGCCGATGAGCACTACCTGGTCGTAAATTTCATCGGCGTTAAGATTCCGCTTGCGGTCCATATAACCCGTTGCACAGAACTTGCAGGTAAGGCTGCAACCTACCTGTGAGCTCACGCAGGCGGTCATGCGGTCGGGCGCGGGGATTAACACCCCCTCCACAATGTTTCCATCGTAAAGTACGAAGCTGCTTTTGATGGTACTATCGGCGCTATGCTGCGCATTGCCTACTGTGGCGGAATTAATGGAAAACGACTGTTTTAGGGCTTCGCGCAAACTTTTGCCGAGGTTACTCATGTGATCGAAATCCGTGCACGACTTCTTCCAAAGCCATTCATACACCTGGCGGGCGCGAAACGCCGGTTCGCCCATGGATAACAGGTGACCGCGAAGCTGCTCGAGCGTAAGCTTCCGGATATCAATTTTGGATTTCACTTCAACCACGGGACAAAGATACGGCTTTTTCTTTTGCCAAACTTTTGGTTAAACAGTAAAAAAAAAGCATATTTGCACCAGTTAATTTTCAAATTAAACCTAGCCTGAACGACGCTATATGGAGTCGGTTGTATCCATTAAATGCTTGGAGCATAGCTTCCGAAGGAGGGGGAAACCTTGTGTGCTATGAACACTCTTTTTTCTGCAGATTATATTGTTCCGGTTACTGATGCTGCTATTAAAAACGGTGTGATCGAAGTAGGCGACGATGGGGTCATCATCGGTCTTTACAGGCCGGGCTATCCGGGGCTTCAGGGCAGGGAAATACAGCGGCACAAAGGAATTATCGTACCCGGTTTTGTTAATGTACACTGTCATCTGGAGCTTTCCCATCTGCTGGGAGTCATACCCAGACATACCGGGCTGGTGCCTTTTCTCCAGCGGGTTATGTCTATGCGGGGCGCGGATGAAGAGCGGATTTATCAAGCCATGGAGGCGGCTGATCAAGCGATGTATGACAACGGGATCGTGGCCGTTGGCGACCACGCCAACACGGGTATTTCGGCATCGGTTAAATCCCGCAGCCGCATACACTATCATACGTTTGTGGAGGTAATCGGATTTGAGCCGGAAGTTGCCGACCAGAAGCTGGAAGAAGCGCGTGTTATCGCCGGGGTGTTTGAGGGAGGCACGGTGTCCATCACTCCCCATGCGCCCTATTCCGTTTCGAAGGAATTATTCCGGCTGCTCAATGAGGAGGCCATCCGGTCCAAGTTGCCGTTAAGTGTGCATAATCAGGAAAGCGAAGAGGAAAACCGCTTATTCCGCTACAAGGTGGGGCACTTTCTGGACTTTTACCGTCATTTGGGAAAGGATGTCTCGGGTTTCAAAGCACAGGCGCGCAATTCGTTGCAGACCTTTATGACGTACCTGTCGCCTAATACGCCGGTTCTGTTGGTCCACAATACTTTCACGTCTTCGAAGGACATCTACTACATCGAACGCCAGGGGCGGAATGTGTCATGGTGTTTTTGCCCGAACGCGAACTTGTATATTGAGGGAACGCTTCCCAAGCTCAAAAATTTCATCAACTATCGCCATAAGATTACGTTGGGAACGGACAGTCTTGCTTCGAACGATCGACTTTGTATCTTATCGGAGCTGAAGACGATTCATGCAAACTTCCCCGATCTTTCCTCTGGCGAGACGATCAAATGGGCCACATTTAATGGGGCTCAGTTTCTCGGCATAGCGGATCAATATGGCTCTCTGGAGGTTGGAAAGGCACCCGGGCTTAATTTGTTAACGGCCACCAATGGGTTGAATATTACGGCCGAAACGAAGGTTGCCCGACTGGTATGACCGTGGAGGTTAGTTCACCAGCCAGAAGACGGTTCCCAGTGCGGCACCCAGCAGCGATCCGACAATCACCTCCCTCCATACGTGGCGCTTCAAATGGATTCTGGACCAGGCCAGCAACGGAGCAAACATAAGGAAAACCGTTCCGACCACACCATTGAACTGGAAGATCAAAAATCCAAGAAAGACATGAAAGGCCAGGTGCATGGATGCTTTTACGCGCGTATTGACCAGCTGTGCGACGACC
>Ga0079224_100004324_pt1 | contig 18301 bp, 18 predicted proteins | sample Stecom2015_FD_80414 | JGI IMG/M metagenome (GOLD analysis project Ga0079224, IMG submission 80414) | Agricultural soil microbial communities from Utah to study Nitrogen management - Steer compost 2015 | ecosystem: Environmental > Terrestrial > Soil > Agricultural land | place: USA: Utah...
AACCCCATGCGGTGTACCAGTTGCGGATCAGCGCCGGCCAGCATGCCTTCGATGACCTGCTCCTCGGTGAAGTCCCAGCCGTAGGCTTCATTGAGCAGAGTGGCCATGGCGGCAGCACCGCAACTGAAGTCGGTACGCTGCTGTACCAGGTTGGCGAAGCGACGTTCGCGCATGCTCTGCAGCGGCTTGAAGGCCAAGCCACCACCCGGCAGGATCGCCAGAGGCTTGGGTGATGCCAGTGCGGGGAAAGGCGCTGACAACATCATCAGTGACGCCAGCACCATCCCCCACGGAAACCGTCGTTTCATATCCATATGCTCTGGTTGAAAAAGAGCCCGGGATCGCTCCCGGGCCCCTCAGCCCTTACGGACAGCCGCTGCAGCCTGCGGCGATGGACAGCGTATTGCTCTGCTGGTTGGTACCACCGGCGGCGATGTTCACCCCGGCATTGCCGGAGAAGTCATTCAACGAGCCGATCAGCGTGGCGTGGTTGTCTACGTCATTGTTCTGGGTGGGCCTGCCGGGTCCGCCATGGCCCGGACGACCATAACCGGAGGCCACCAGGCTGAGCGCACTTTCGCCAGCTTCGACACCGTTATAGGTATCGCTGGCCGCTGCGATCTGCAGAACCTCGATCGAAGCTTCGGCATTCTGGGCTTCGGTAGCGTTGGCAATGGCGGCATCGTTCTTCTGCTGGTTGAACGCGCCGGCAGCAACGTTCAGGCCCAGATTACCGGAGAAGTTGTTGGCTGCGTCTTCCACGGTAGCGTGATTCGAGACATCCAGGTTGCTCAGCTGGTTGCCGGCATTGAGCTGCCCGACGCCGACGCTGGCAGTGGCGCTGTGACCGAATACGAAGTCAGCGTCAGCATCTGCGGTGGAGATGGACAGGGCGTTCGCCTGCTGGTTGGTGTCGCCGGCGGCGACGTTGACGCCGGCATTCCCGCTGCCGTCCTGGATAGCATCATTGACGTAGGCATCATTGGTGGTGCCGTCATTCTCCACGGCGTTCAGCAGGCTGACCTGGACATCAGTCACCGATGCGCTGGATGCCGACGGATCCGGAGTGGGATCCGGCTTGGGCCCGGGCTTGCCCCCGGCCAGTGCGCCCATGGACATGGATGCGGCAACAACAAAGGCGATTGCGGTAAGTTTGTGCTTGGTTTTCATGACCTGAATCCTTGTGTGGCTTCGATTGTTTGTACTACTCCAGGATACGGATGCCGAGATTGTTGACCATGCGATTGCCAACCCCGGCAGCCTGATTCAGCTGGACTACGCCCCGACTGTCGCTGAACGCCCGGTCATCTATCTCGACCCGGCGGTCACCCGTCAGAGGAGGTTCTGCTGAATTCTGCGGCGACAGCGCAGCGGCCTGCGCCAGGCTGCTGTCGTCCAGGCTTTCGGGGCGCACACCGGCACCTATGCGAAAGCCATTGATCTGTTGGTTGGCTGCCCCGGCGCTCTGGTTAACCCCCAGCACACCGCTGCCGCCGCTGAACGCGTCTCCCTGGATACTGGCCTGGATCGCTGACGTACCGCGCGCTGCCGGCACCCCATCACGCTCCTGCCGGACGTTGATCCGCGGCATGTCGCCTGGCGCAACAGCCCGAGCATTGGCCTGTTGATGGGCATCGCCTGCGGCCTGATTGAGCATCAGGTTGCCCTGATAGCCGGCACCGCTGGAATCGATCACAGCGTTGTCAGCCATGGCAGGCAAACAGCACAGCAGGGAACAGATGATCAACAGATGACGAAGCCCCATGGTCATTTCCCCAGGTTCTGGAGTGGACGCAGACCCTGCTGGACACTGCGGTTGACATCGTTGCCGATACGAGCGGTGCCGCCGCCGGCTCGGGCGCCCCCTGCCCCTGCAGTGATTCCGAGCCCGCCTGCTCCGCGCAGATTGTCGTGCTTCTGTGCTCTGGTCTGATTGAAGACCTGCACCCCCCTGCCCAGGCTCGTACCGCTGGTCACGTTGGCAAAGTCGCGATCGGAAATTTCCATCGGATTCCGGGCGCTGCGGATGTTGTTGCGGATCTGCGTGGAGTGTTCGGGGTTGACGACTTGTGGGTTGGGGTCCGGCATCAACTCCTGACGAGCTGCGGCGCGGGGCTGGACCTCCCGGGAAATGAGGATGTCACCGTCGGCTGCCCGGGCCTGAAACTGGGTCAGAACGCAGATCGCAAGACCGATCAGACAGATCAGCAATTGCGACACGAGCGACGAAAGGTGGGTGACCATTTGGCGTATCCCTTTTGAGGCCTGAACAGGTGCATCCGCTTGTGATCAAGTCAGAGCAATCCCCGTGCCACCTGACCTAACCGCTTGATAGTCAAGGGTTCCCAACATCTGCACGGCGAATGGAAAAGGGAGGTGTGTCAACGGCGTTACAGGTGACCACGGCAAGGCCGCTGATCAGGCTGGGCTGAGGCCCGCTGGGTATCAGGGTCTCAGGACAAATGGCTGCCGATGGTCAGGGTGTATCAGAACTGAGAAAGGTCATTGGCGACCCGGAACTCATGGCTCTGGGACAGAGCGAGTGTTTCAGAACAGAGAAATGAAGGATGCGGAATGATCGGAAGGGAAAGTGAAAAGGCAGGAGCATGCTGCATCGACCGGGTCGATGCAGCATCGGATCAGCTCAGCCGCACTTGCTGTCGCCGCAGGCCAGGCAGGTCAGACAGCCGTCCATCTGTACCGCCGCCTTGGTGTGGCACTTGCCACACAGTTGTGCACCGGCCGGATAGTCTTCGGTACTGTCATCGCATTCGGCGTCGGTCTGGCTCTGGGCAGCGCGGCCGGTGAACTCGGCACGCTTCTGTTCCAGATAGGCGCGCTGGTGCTCATCCACTTCGTCCTTGATCAGGCCGATGTGCTTGAGATGCTGTTCGAGCACATCGCCGATCTCTGCTACCAGTGAAGGCATCCAGCGGCCCCCACGCTTCATGTATCCCCCCTTGGGGTCGAACACGCTGCGCAGCTCCTCCACCAGGAAGGTGCAATCACCTCCCTTGCGGAACACGGCCGAGATAATCAGCGTCAGCGCGGAAATCCACTGATAGTGCTCCATGTTCTTCGAATTGATGAAGATCTCGAAGGGCCGGCGCACCTCATGCTCACTGCCACGGTTGAGCACCACATCGTTGATGGTGACGTAGATCGCGTGCTCCGAGGTCGGGGTCTTGATCTTGTAGGTACAGCCTTCCAGATGCTCGGGGCGCTTGAGCTTTTCGTGCATCACCACATAGTCGGGCTTGGCCGGGACCTCGGCAACGACGGCCTGCTCGTCCGGCTTTACCACGGAGTAATCAACGATTTTCTTGCTGATCTTGATGGACATATCGTTTCCCTCGCTCCGCCATGTGGCGGAGCCGTTCAAATTGGTTCGACGCTTCAGAACTTGCCGTAATAGCCTTCCTTGAGCGCGTCATACAGGTTCGCAGCGGTGTGCTTTTCACCGTCGTACTCAATCTCGTCGCCGCCCTTGGCTTCCACCACGGTGCCGTCATCCAGCTTGAAGCGATAGGTGGTGTTGGCCAGGTCCTCTTCCTTCACCAGCACCCCCTGGAAGGCCTCGGGGTTGAAGCGGAAGGTGGTGCACCCCTTGAGCCCCTTGTGATAGGCGTACAGGTAGATATCCTTGAAATCCTCGTAGGGATAATCAGTGGGTACGTTGGCCGTCTTGGAGATCGACGAGTCGATCCATTTCTGCGCGGCCGCCTGCACATCCACGTGCTGGGTCGGGGTCACCTCGTCGGCGGAGATGAAGTAGTCCGGCAGGTTGCGGCCCTCGCCCTGGGTCTGCGGCAGCGCGTCAGGATTGACGAACTCGCGGTAGGCCAGCAGCTCGAAGCTGAATACGTCGACCTTTTCCTTGGACTTCTTGCCCTCACGTATGATGTTGCGGAAGTAGTGGTGGGCAAAGCTCGGTTCGATACCATTGGAGGCGTTGTTGGCCAGCGACAGGGAAATGGTCCCGGTCGGGGCGATCGAGCTGTGGTGGGTAAAGCGCGCGCCCTTCTCGGCCAGCGCCTCAACCAGTGCCGGGTCCTCCGCCGCCACCTGCTGCATGTAGCGGCTGTATTTCGCCCAGAGCACCTTGCCCTTGACCTTCTGCCCGACCTTGAAACCGTCCTTTTTCATTTCCGGGCGCTTGGCCAGCATGGCACCGGTAACGGTGAACTCCTCTTCCATCAGCGGCGCCGGGCCTTTTTCCTCGGCCAGCTGCAGACCGGTACGCCAGCCCTGCATCGCCATTTCCCGGGAGACACGCTCGGTGAACTCCAGGGACTTCTGATCGCCGTACTTCATGCACAGCATGGTCATGGTCGAACCCAGGCCGAGGAAGCCCATGCCGTGGCGGCGCTTGCGGAAGATCTCGTCGCGCTGCTGTTCCAGCGGCAGGCCGTTGATCTCCACCACGTTGTCCAGCATACGGGTGAAGATATCCACCACCTTGCGGTATTCGTCCCAGTCGAAACGGGCCTTGTCGGTGAAGGGGTCGCGAACGAACAGGGTCAGGTTGATCGAACCCAGCAGACAGGCACCGTAAGGCGGCAGCGGCTGCTCGCCACAGGGGTTGGTGGCGCGGATCTCTTCTCAGAACCAGTTGTTGTTCATCTCGTTGACCCGGTCAATGAGAATGAAACCCGGCTCGGCGAAGTCATAGGTGGACGTCATGATCATGTCCCAGATGCGCCGCGCCTTCATGGTGCGGAATATCCGGCAGGCCACCAGGCCATCCTCGCGGGTGACATAGCGCTCGTTGTTCGGCCATTCACGCCAGATCACCTGCTCCGGATCGTTGATATCCACCTGATCCGCTTCCGCTTCCGCCTGGCTCAACGGGAAGGCCAGCTTCCATTCGCTGTCGGACTCGACCGCCTGCATGAACTCCTCGGTGATCAGCAGCGACAGGTTGAACTGCCGCAGACGTCCACCCTCACGCTTGGCGCGAATGAAATCCGCCACGTCCGGGTGACCGACATCGAAAGTCGCCATCTGCGCGCCACGACGGCCACCGGCAGAGGAAACGGTGAAGCACATCTTGTCGTAGATATCCATGAACGACAGCGGGCCGGAAGTGTAGGCACCCGCGCCAGACACGTAGGCGCCGCGGGGACGCAGAGTGGAGAATTCATAGCCAATGCCGCAGCCGGCCTTTAGCGTCAATCCGGCCTCGTGCAGCTTGGCAAGAATGTCGTCCATCGAATCACCAATGGTGGCCGAGACCGTGCAGTTGATGGTTGAGGTGGCAGGCTTGTGTTCCAGAGCGCCGGCGTTGGAGGTGATGCGACCGGCGGGGATTGCCCCGTGGCGCAGGGCCCAGAGGAATTTTTCGTACCAGACCTCGCGCACTTCAGGAGCTTCCACCTCCGCGAGTGCCCGGGCAACGCGTTGATAGCTTGCGTCCACCGTCTGGTCGATGGCCACCCCATCCTTGGTTTTGAGTCGATATTTGGTATCCCAGATATCTTCCGAGGCAGGCTGCATGGGAATACTGCTGACCACGTTATGCAGACGCTGCACCTTGGCTGCTTGACTCATCATCTTCTCCTGAAATGCCGGTGATCCGCCTTGACTGCGCCCTTATGCCGCAGTCATCAAATCACTACCCGTTGTGCGTGGAGAAGAATGCTAGACCCACATATAGGGAATATCAACCATTAAATTTGGCCCCGGGGTCTTGACTTGGGCCGCAGCCCTGCGGCCCTCAGTCCAGAGCTGAATCGCCATCTATCGGAAAGAAAATCCCGCGGCTCCAGACGCCGGTGCGGGTCCGTCCTTGCCATTGATGCTCTTCGGCGAGCTCCGCCAACTGGTAGAACACGTTACGATGGAGCAGCGCCTCAAGGTTGTCCCGCAGCAACAGGTAAGGCGACGGCTCGCCGGTTCGCTCATCGATCTGAACCCGAATGGGATGCTCGTTACCTGCCACCACCTCGTGCTCGAGGCTGGTAAAGAAACGCAGTTCCTGCTCCCGTCCCCTGCCCTCCACTTCCAGGCGTACGATCACGAAAGGAACGTCATCCACGCGGATCGCCCACTTCTCGACCGGCGTCACCAGGTAGTAGCGTCCGTCCTCCTCCAGTCGCAGAATGCCGGAGAATAATTGCGCCAGTGCCAGCCGGGTGATGGGCTCGCCCTCGTGATACCAGGTCCCGTCACGGGCGATGTGCATGTCCAGCTCACCGCTCAACTCCGGATTCCAGAGGTGAACCGGTGCGGGCTCGCGGGCCGCACCTACGGTCGATTCGGGAAGATGCCTGAGCAGTGATTGTGCCGGGGGTTGTCGGGTGTCCATCCTGTGCTCCCTGTTGCAGTGACCGTGTTTCAGCGATTGCCCAACAGTTGACGTGTATAGGTCTGCATGGGTTCCCTGAGCAGATCCTCCGGACGCGAGCGGCTGAAATCGAGGAATCCGGTGCGGTTTTCGATGGTGACGAAGTCCACCAGCCGACCGGTGCCCGTTTCCATCAGCATCAGTTGCAACATCACCTCATCCCGGCCCACGTGCCCGTCCCGTACGCGCTCCTGATCCGTGCCGCCACTGGCGCGCGCGCTGGCGAAGCGGGTGTACAGCAGATAGTCCATGCCGTGCTGGCGAGCACTGCTCAGCGCCTCGTCCAGCCCCTGCGGCTGCGGCGCCCGGCGCACCATGGGGAATACCTGCACGGCGGCGCCAAAGGCTTCCTCGGCAAGGAGGTTCGGCCTGGCATGAGCGTGGCCGACAGGGTCGAAGTGGCTCTGGGCAATGTACATCCGCGAATCCGGCTGCAGCCGCCAGTTGCCGCTGCGCTGGATCTGCACACTGTCGATCAGCCGTGCATCACTCAGCAGCTGGCGCCCCTCATCGCGCATATGCGAAGGCGTGCATCCGGCGAGCCCCAGGGCGATCAGCGCCGCCAGCAGGCGGGGCGTCACAGGCCACGCATCCATTCGGGGCGCAGGCCGGCATGGGCTGGACGTTCCACAGCCTCCCGCACCTGCGCCAGCATACGCGCCTTGTCCCGCCCCAGCGTGCCCTTGAGCACCAGATAATTGGAAGCGTGATCGCTGCGAAAAACGGTTTTCTCCAGCTCCAGCGCAGAGAGAAACTGCTCCATTTCGATAAACAGGCCTTGCTGTTCCAGCGGCTGAAAATCCGGGAACTGCTCGCGATAGCGATCCAGTCCGTTGGGGAAACTGACCACGAGCGTCGACAAGTAGTCAGGCTGGGTGAGATTCATCAGGCGGGCGGAGTTGGCGGCATGCTGTGGCGACAGCGACTGACCTCCCAGGCCATTCAGAATCATCACCGAGGTTCGCAGTCCCGCTTCCCGGGCCTTGATCAGGGCCTCGGCGGTGGAGTCGAAGGTCTCGCCCTTGTTCACCCGCCGCAACACCTCATCATCACCCGACTCGGCTCCGACATAGAGCATCTGCAACCCTGCTTCACGCAGCTGTCGCAGTTCCTCCACCGACTTGCGACGCAGATTGCGCGGCAGGCAGTACGAGGTCACCCGCGTCACTTCGGGCATGTGTTCGGCAATCGCCTGCAGGATGCGCAGCAGCCTGTGTGTCGGCAGTACCATCGCATCGCCATCCGCCAGAAACACGCGCTGCACGATCATCCGCTCGCCGCAGCGGCGGATTTCCTCCAGCACCTGCTCCTCATCCCGGGCGCGAAATTTCTTCTGCGGCGCGGTGTACATGTCGCAGAAAGTGCACTTGTTCCACGAACAGCCATTGGTGACCGGCAGGATAAGCGAATGCGCTTCGCTCGGCGGACGGAACACCGGCTCGATGTAGTCGATGGGGAATTGAATCCTGGCAGTCATGTAACTCTCCAATCGTGACACGGCAACAGTCTACAGGATTACGCCCGCCGGGGGATGCGAGCGACTGCTTCTCTCACCCTTTTGGGGTTTGGCGTGGGCCGGAACAGTTCCTTTAATGTGCGGATACGGAAGGTAACAGGCCACTGGCCATGTACACGAAACAAGGAACAACAATAATGCACAGCCCCATCAGAACCTCTCCCGCGCGCCTGGTCATCTCCTCCCTCTCGGCCCTCGCCCTGGCAGTCAGCCTCAGCGGCTGCCTGTCCGGTGGCGGCGGCTCCAGCAGCGACTCCGGCTCGCCGGCAGACAATCCGCTGCGAGTCTCCACCCAGCAGGGTGACTATACCGGCATCAGCGAGTCGGGCATGCGGGTCTTCCGCGGCATCCGCTATGGCCAGGCAGAGCGTTTCGCCAGCCCCTCGTTCCCTGCCGCCCATGACGGAGTGATCGAGCTGGATGAAAGCTTCGGTTCAGCCTGCCCGCAGATCGGCAGCAATTTTGGTGAGGCCAGCGTCAACGAGGACTGCCTGTTCCTCAACGTATACGCACCCGAAGAACCCGGCGATTACCCGGTCATGGTCTGGATACATGGCGGAGCCTTCATCTACGGCTCCGGTGGCGCCAGCTACGAGCCCGAGCGACTGGTCGAACAGGGAGTGGTGGTCGTCACACTCAACTACCGCCTCGGTGCCCTCGGCTTCCTGCCCCTCGCCGCGCTGGGCGACCCCAACTTCGGCCTGCAGGACCAGCAGCTGGCGCTGCAATGGGTGCAGGACAACATCGCCGAGTTCGGCGGCGATCCTGACAATGTCACGCTCTTCGGTGAGTCCGCGGGCGGCCACAGCGTCATGAGTCAACTGGCGTCGCCGGCGGCAGCCGGTCTGTTCCACAAGGCGATCGTGCAGAGCGGCTCCTACAATGGCGATCAGCTGCCCCTCCCCATTGGACAGGCGCTGTTCGGTAATCCAACCGTGGCCGCCACCACCTGCGCCGGCTCGGCAGATAATGAGGCTCTGGTCAGCTGCCTGCGCAGCCTGTCAGTCGAGGAACTGCTGGACGCCCAGGCGGGCAGCGCACTGCCGTCCACTGGCACGCCCACCCTGCCCCTCTCGATCAACGATGCCCTGGCCAGTGGCGAGTTCAACCAGGTGCCGGTGATCATGGGCAGCAACCTCAATGAGGGCAGCCTGTTCACACTGCTGGCGCTGGCGGAAGATCCTACCGCCTTTGCCTCTGCAGAGGCCTATCGCGATGCGGTAGCCGACCTGCTCTCCGAAGACCCGAGCCTGAATGCCAGCGATATCGCCAATCACTACCTGGGGCGGTTTGCCGGCGATCCGGCTATCACCGTAACTGCCTACAGTGCCATAGGCACCGACTGGCGCTTCAACTGCCCCAACAGCGCCCAGTGGGACCTGCTCAGGGACCAGGTGCCCACCTGGGGCTATTGGTTCACGGACGAAGATGCTCCGCTGCTGCCGGGGCTGCCTCCCGTGATCGAGATGGGAGCAACCCACACCGCCGAAATCCAGTTCGTGCTTGCTTCGGAGGAAACCCTGAGGGCGCGTGGCGCAACCGAGGAACAACTGCAACTGGCTGAACACATGGCCCGCTACTGGACCAATTTCGCCCGCTATGGTGATGACCCGGCGATCGGACCCAATGGCACCGATGGTGCTGCTGAAGCGGTGGAGTGGCCGAGACTGGCGGCCAGTGACCAGATCATCGAGCTGGATTCGCCCCGCCCCGGCGTCGTGGCGAAGGCCTCCTTCGATGACACTCACAACTGCAGTTACTGGCGCGACCAACTGAACCCGCGCTGACAGCCCCTGGAGGTGCTCCAGGGCACCTCCATCCACCTCACTCCCTGTCCGGGTTCCGGGGCAGCACCGCCAGGAAGTTGTCCCGTGCCACCCGGTGCGCTACCGGCTCGGAAAGCGCGTCGAGAAAAACGTCGAAGGCGGTCATGTGCTCGCCGAGGCGCTTGAAGCTCCCTACCACATCCGAGCCGATCATGAAGCGCTCTGGGTGACTCTCGACCAGCTGAACCCACTGCGGCTCCGGCCGGCCCTGCGAGTCCAGCAGGTAGGGCTCGAGCATGGTCCAGGACAGGTCGATATACAGATTCGGATAAAGCCCGAGCATTCTCTCCAGCTCCTCGAAGAGGAACGTCAGCTTCTCCTGATGGCGATGGATCTCCTTGCTGGTGCCGGCATGGGCCCAGATGAAGCGCACCTTCGGATGATCGCGCAGGGCTTCCTCCAGCTCGGGCAGGTACAGGGGATTGCGCTCGCGCTTGGAGGTGATGTTGCTGTGGATCATCACCGGCAGGTCGAACTCCTCGGCCAGGAAATAAATCCGCCGGAGCGCCTCGCTGTTGGCCCTCGGCGTCTCGCTGTAGGTAAGTGCGGTGAGGTCATCATGACGGGTGAAGATTTCACCGATGCCCTTCCACATGCCCGGATACATCTTCAGCAGCCGGCGCACATGCTCATCGGCATTCTTGTCGTTCGGGTTGAAGCCCGTGAGAAAGGGATGGAAGCGCTTGCGCTGCTCGGGCGTCAGCTGCTGGAGCGCATGGGCAACGATATGATCGGTTGCGCTGTACCAGTAGGCCCCGGCGTCATCCCCGGCGTAGTAACGCGGGCGGCGGGGCTCGTCCTCGTGCCACTTCTTGGCAACCGAAATGCCGGTGAGCATCACATGCTCGATGTCGTGTGCGTCCATCTGTTCGAGCAGGCTGTCCATGCCGTCGCTTTCCTGGAAGAAGTCGACGTAATGCAGATGGGCATCGGTATAGGTGTAATCACGGGCGTGTACCTGCCACGCGCCCAGCGCGACCAGCAGGCAAAGCAGTCTAGGAAAAAGCGGCAAGCGGTAAACTCCTGATTCGGCGGATCACCCCGATAGACCGGGGCGCCGCCGTCGAGTTCACCGGCTGCTCAGGCGGGGTCTGCATCCCGGCGCCGACGGGCCCGATTGCCCATGCGCACGCCGATATCGGTGAGAAACTGCATGTAGCCTTCCTTGTCCTCGATGACCTCCTGCCAGAATGGCGAGTGGTACATGGACATGGCGCCGTGGACCAGCGCCCAGGCGGCGCAGTAATGGAAATAGGCCGGCACGTCTTCCAGCTTGCCCTCGTCGATGCGCTGCTGGATGACGCCGGTAAGGTGGTTGAAATTGGAAGCGCGAATACCATGCAGCTGTTCCACCAGCTCCGGCATCTGGTTGCCCTTGACCACCTTCTCCTCCAGGCGGTCGAACAGACGGTAGCGTTCCGGATCGCTCATGCGACAGGCGAAGTACTCACGGGACAACGCCGCACGGTCCTTCTCTATATTTTCCGAATGCAGCAGCTCGGATAACTCGCGTTCGTAGTCCAGCATCAGCCGCAGATAGATCTCGGCCTTGGATTTGAAATGCTTGTAGATGGTGCCCTTGCCTATGCCCACTTCATCCGCAATCATCTCTACCGTGACACTGTCTTCCCCCTGCTCCAGAAACAGGCGCAATGCTGCTGTGAGAATTTCCTGTTCGCGCCGGCGGAATTCGCGGACCTTGCGTGATTCTTTCTGCATGAGCTTTCCTGCATTGCGTGACGGTTTCGCCGCATTATGCCAATTTCATGACCATTTGCACAATTCTGGTACTTATATGACTGCAAATTCATGCATCCCCCACAAACCGGCGCAGGCTGGGTTATGATCCGGTACAACTCGACAGTTACAGGATCACCAGGAATGCTTCATGACGTTCAGTGGGATGAGGAATTTCCCCACGCGCCCGACATCTGCTATCTGAACCACGCTGCCGTCGCCCCCTGGCCCCGGCGGGCAGCCGAGGCGGTTGCCGCCTTCGCTCGGGAAAACATGCACCAGGGCGCCCGCGACTATCCGCGCTGGGTGCAGCTGGAGCATGAACTGCGGGGCCAGTTCAAGACGCTGCTCAATGCACCGAGCAAGGGTGACATCGCGCTGGTCAAGAATACCTCCGAAGCGCTGTCGATCGTCGCCATGGGCCTGGAGTGGGCCGAGGGCGACGAGGTCCTGCTCAGTGATCAGGAGTTCCCTTCCAACCGCATTCCCTGGCAGGCTCTGGAAAATCAGGGTGTGCGGGTACGCCAGGTAAGCTTGGACGGTGAGGATCCGGAGTCGGCACTGATTGCCGCCATGGGCCCGGCCACCCGCCTGCTCAGCATCAGCTCGGTACAGTATGCCAGCGGCCTGCGCATGGACCTGCAGCGGCTGGGAGAGGCGTGCCGCCAGCGCGGCATTCTCTTCTGCGTTGATGCCATCCAGTCCCTTGGTGCCCTGCCGCTGGATGTCCAGGTCAGCCAGTGCGACTTTGCCATGGCCGATGGTCACAAATGGATGCTCGGCCCGGAAGGTCTGGGGGTTTTCTACTGTCGGCGGGAAGTCCGTGATCGGCTGAAGCTCACGCAGTTCGGCTGGCACATGGTGGAAGCACTGGGCGACTATGACCGCGAGGACTGGACGCCCGCCAGCACCGCACGCCGTTTTGAACCGGGCAGTCCCAATACCCTGGCCCAGCATGCGCTGTCAGCCAGCCTGGAACTGCTGCTGGAGACGGGCATCGAGCGTATCCAGCAGGCGTTGCAGCAACGAACCGCGTATCTGTTGCAATCCATCAGCGCACTGCCCGGGGCGCGGCTCCTCAGCCCGACGGCGCCCGAGCGTCGGGCGGGCATTGTCACCTTCACCTTCCGCGGGATAGACAATGGCTGGCTGCATGCGGAGCTGATGAAGGCGGGTGTCATCTGTGCTGCACGGGGCGGCGGGATACGCTGGTCTCCGCATTTCTACACGACTCAGGAGGTGCTCGACCGCGCACTGGGGATTCTGCGGATGAAGGTCGACGAAGCCACCAGGTCACGATAAATGAGGCGGGGTTATTCCAAATCCGTTTAAGATATCCGACCTTTCGCCTGGCATTGTGCAAAAAATCATCAATACTTCAGTCAACAGGCACCGGTCTCCCCCAAGCGCCGGGGTCTGGCAGAATCGGCTCAGCCCGTTTCTGTATCACTCCTAATGGTCTTGACCCGAATTCTTCCCCCGGAATTCGGGTCTTTTTTTGGCAGGCCGCGCCGGCGTATCAGTGACTTGCCAGCGGAAACAACCGATGGAAGTTGGCCGTGGTGTTCTCCCAGAGCGCTTCCACGGCTTCGCCGCGAATCTCGGCCAGGGCGGCAGCAACTTCACAGACAAATTGCGGCTCGTTCGGCTTGCCCCGATGGGGCACCGGCGCCAGGTAGGGAGAATCGGTCTCCACCAGCAGGCGATCCGCGGGGATGCGGCGCGCCACTTCCCTGAGCTCTTCCGCGTTGCGGAAGGTTACGATGCCGGACAGGGATATGTAATAGCCCATGTCGAGGGCTGCGCGGGCCATGTCCCAGTCCTCGGTGAAGCAATGCAGGACACCGGCGTTGGGCAGATCCGCTTCGCGCAGCATATCCAGGGTGTCGGCCCGGGCCTCGCGGGTATGGATGATCACCGGTTTGCCGGTCTGCCGGGCCGCCTCCAGGTGAAAGCGGAACGACTCCTGCTGCAGCTTCGCGCCCTCCGGCTCGTAGTGGTAGTCCAGCCCCGTCTCACCGATGGCCACGACTCGGGGATGGTCGAGCTCTTCCAGCAACCAGGGCAGGTCGGCGGGCTCGTTGCGGGAGAGGTCCAACGGGTGGATACCCACACTGCACCAGACATCCTCGTGTTGCTCGGCCAACCGCTTCACCACCGGCGCGTTGGCGGCATCCACGCCGATGCAGAGAAATTTGCCGACACCGCGGGCGCGGGCCGCATCAAGCGCATTGTTCAGGGAGCCGCCATGGGCGCTCAGATCGAGCCTGTCGAGATGACAGTGGGAATCTATCAGCATTGATTACATCGTATGGGTTGGGCGGTCGGACTTCAGCGCTCCGGCCAGATAAGTTTCAATCTTGCTGCGGGCGGTATTGTCCTGATCGCTGAACTGGACACCGATACCCGCCGCACGGTTACCCTGAGCGCCACGGGGCGTAATCCACACTACCTTACCGGCCACCGGAATCTTTTCCGGTTCCTCCATCAGGTTAAGCAGCATGAAGACCTCATCGCCCAACCGGTAGCTCTTGTTGGTGGGAATGAACATTCCGCCATGCTTGATGAAGGGCATGTAGGCCGCATACAGCACCGACTTGTCCTTGATGGTCAGTGAGAGAATGCCGTTACGGGGGCCTGCGGTGGCAGTACTCATGGGCGTTATCCTTGTTTAAAAGCCAGTCTGTTGTCCCGGTGACCGGGCCAGATTAGCGCTTTTCCATCAGCTGTTTCCACTGGATCAGCAGGGTTTCGATAAGCATCACGCGGTTCAGATTGGCCTTGCCGAGAATCATCCCACGGTGCTGCAGCAACCAGTCCTGCCACTCCATCAGAGCCGGCATCGTTACATGCCGCGCCATATAGGGTAGCACCTTGTCCATGTCGCCGTTCAGGGGCCGCTCTACAGCGCCGGTCTTGAGACGCAGCAGATCCAGCGTCCAGTCGCAGAACCAGTCCGCCAGCAGCTCCAGTGGCACGGCAGTCCATGTTTCGGCCAGCCGGGAGGCGGACTCTTCCCGCTTGAGGAGACTCTTGACGCCCTCCACGACCTGACGCCGCAGAGCAGCCGCATCCATTGTCTGCAGCTGCAGGGCGCGCAACGGTGCCCCCCCCGCCATCAGCAACAGGGCGTCGTGCTGCCCGGTATCCAGCTCCGGCAGCTGGGCAGCCAGCCAGCTCCTGGCCTCGGCATGGCCCGGCGCTGTCAGGCTCAGGACCTGACAACGGCTGCGAATGGTGGGCAGCAGTCTGCTGGGCTGGTCGGTGATCAACAGCAGGTAGGTCTCTGCGGTGGGCTCCTCCAGGGACTTGAGCAACGCGTTGGCGGCATTGAGATTCATTGCCTCGGCCGGATGCAGCATCACCACCTTGCGCCCGCCCTGCTGCGCAGTCTGGGCCATGAAGTCGGCGAGCTGGCGCACGGCGTCGATGCGGATCGCCTTGCCCTCCTCCTCCGGCTCGATCAGCAGCCGATCCGGATGACTGCCGGCCAGCCGCAGCTGGCAGCTGCGGCACTCGCCGCAGGCTGCGCCCGGGCGGGGCTTCAGACAAAGCAGCCAGTCGGCGAAAGCCTCAGCGAACCGCCGTTTGCCTATGCCCGCTGGCCCACCGAAAAGGAAGGCGTGGGGCTGCCGGTCCCGGGTGGTCAGCGACTGCCAGACCGGTAGATGCCATGGGCAGATCGCCGCCGGATCAGCCACCGACGCGCTCCAGCACTTCTTCGATGACCGGCTGCATTTCCCGGTGCACCTGTTCCAGATTGCCGCTGGCATCGATTATTCGGTAGCGCGCAGGATCAGCCGCCGCGCGCTCAAGATAGGTATTGCGGACCTGCTCGAAGAAAGACCGGTGCTCCTGTTCGAAACGGTCCAGCTCGCTTCGCGCCCGGGCGCGGGCGATGCCCACGTCTACCGGAACGTCGAACAGCAGCACCAGGTCAGGACGAAGCTCACCCTGCACCCACGTCTCGAGCGCAGCAATACGTCGGGGGTCGATGCCTCGGCCACCGCCCTGATAGGCGTAGGTCGCATCAGTGAAGCGATCACTGATCACGATGCGACCCTCGGCCAGCGCAGGCCGGATCAACCCATTGAGATGCTGCGCCCGGGCGGCAAACATCAACAGCAGCTCGGTATCGGCATGCATCGGCTCATCATGAACGCTGAGCAGGACCTCGCGGATGCGCTCGGCGACAGGTGTGCCACCCGGCTCGCGGGTGGTCAGCGGTGCATGGCCTGCCTGGGCCAGCGCCTGGGCAAACACCTTGATATTGGTCGATTTGCCCGCACCTTCAGGGCCTTCGAATGTGATGAACAGTCCGCTCATTCAGCCCCTCCGTTGGCATCGCGCTCCACCGGCGGTGGACTGGAGCGATAGTCGGCTGCCCGATTGATCTGGTAATTGCGTACCGCTCGGTTATGTTGCTGCAGGGTTTCCGAGAATACATGGGAGCCATCCCCGCGGGCCACGAAATAGAGACTCTTGCCCGGCGCAGGGTTCACCGCAGCGCGCAGCGCCTCCCGGCCCGGCATGGCGATGGGCGTCGGCGGCAGACCATCAATCGTGTAGGTATTGTAGGGCGTGGGGCGTCGAAGGTCGTCACGTCGGATCCTGCCCTGGTAATTCTCGCCCATGCCGTAGATCACCGTCGGGTCGGTCTGCAGGCGCATGCCTATCTGCAGGCGACGCGTGAACACCCCGGCTATCTCTCCTCTTTCATGGGCCATGCCGGTTTCCTTCTCGATGATCGATGCCAGAATAAGCGCCTCGTAGGGCGTGCTGATCGGCAGTCCGTCGGCACGCTGTTCCCAGGCGTCCGCCAGCTCCTGCTGCATGCGCTGATGGGCGCGGCGGAGGATGTCCCGGTCCGACATGCCGAGCGTATAAAGATAGGTATCAGGAAAGAACAGTCCCTCCGGGTGCGACCGGGAAAGGTCCAGCTCTGCAGCTACCTTCTGGTTGCTCCACTCACGGGGCAGGGTCTGCTCGAGCCGCTCCGCGCCGGCCAGCGCGTCACGGAACTGACTGAAATTCCACCCTTCGACCAGGGTGATGCTGCGCTGAATGACGTCGCCGCGCTGCAGCCTGTCCAGTAACGCCCTGACATCCATGCCCGGCTCCACGCGGTATTCGCCCACATGCAGAACGGTGTCAGCCATCTGCCACTGCCAGTAACGTCGGACCCAGCCGGCGCGCTCGATGATCCCGCGCTGCTCCAGACTGGAGAACACCCGGGCCGGCGTGCTGCCCGGTGGAACATCGAGTACGTCGACAACCTCGACCTCCAGCGGCTGGTTCAACGCCGATTGCAGAGTGAAAAAGCCCCATGCCGCTACGGCGCCCGCAAGGCACACAATAAAAACAAGAAGATATACTGCAGTCTTGATAATTGACTTCAACTCAGAACCTGCTCTGAAAATACCTGTAGTCGTCGCGCCCCAGGCCCAACGGCCCACTTCCGATCACCCAGACCAACCACCGGCCACACACCGAAAACGCTGTTGCAGCATACAAGCTCGTCGCATGCCAGCAGCTCGTCGAGGGTGACACTGCGCTCAAGCACCGGCTCGCCTTCGGCCGCCAGCTGGTCCATGAGATAGTCACGCATCACTCCGCGCACGCCACAATGGCGGAGATCGGGGGTGACCCAGCGGCCGTCCAGACGCAGCAGCAGATTGCTCATGGTGCCCTCCACCGGGTGCCCGGCCATATCGCACATCAGCCCCTCTGCATGGCCGCTGTCCTGCCACTCACTTCGCGCCAGCACCTGCTCGAGCCGGTTGAGGTGCTTGAGACCTGCCAGCAACGGCTGATGTGCCAGACGGGTGGCACAGGGGAACAGCCTGACCCCCTTGAGCCTGTGGGCGGCGGGATATTCCGGCGGGGGCAGGAGCTGAAGGATGCGGGTAGGCTCGGCGCTGGCAGGCATGGCATAGCCCCGCCCCGCCTCGCCACGGGTAACCATCAGCTTGAGCAGTCCTTCGCCCAGCTCGACGGCGGCCGCCTCCAGTTCGCTGCGCAGCAAGGGAAGAGATAGCTCGATGCGCAGCACCGACATGCCGCGACCCAGACGGCTCAGGTGGCGTTCCAGCAGTGTGGCACGCCCGTTGACGACCCGTATGGTTTCAAACAGCCCGTCACCGTAAGCCAGCCCACGGTCCCTGACGGAGACCAGATCATGCGGATGGCCATTGACCCGACAGCGGACCGTTGAGCTGGAAGCCATCCGGATACCCTCCATCAGGGCCGGCGAAATACCAGACTGCCGTTGGTGCCGCCAAAGCCGAAGGAATTGGACATCGCCACCGTCAGGGTGCGTGCCTGGGCTTCGTTGGCGACATAATCCAGATTGCAGCCTTCGCCGGGGTTCTCCAGATTGATGGTCGGCGGCGCCACCTGGTCGCGCAGTGCCAACACCGTGAAGATGGCCTCGGCCGCCCCGGCTGCACCCAGCAGGTGGCCGGTCATCGACTTGGTCGAACTCATCGCCAGCTTGCCGGCGTGGTCGCCGAACACGCTTTCGACGGCACGGCTTTCCGCGAGATCCCCGGCCATGGTGGAGGTGCCATGGGCATTGATGTAGCCGACGGTCTCCCGTTCGATGCCCGCATCGCGCAGAGCGTTGCTCATGCACATTGCCGCGCCGCGGCCATCTTCAGGAGGGGCAGTCATATGGAAACCATCACCACTCATGCCGAAACCGATCAGTTCGGCGTGGATATGAGCGCCGCGGGCCACTGCATGCTCGTATTCCTCCAGTACCATCGCCCCGGCACCGTCGGAGAGGACAAAACCGTCACGCTCACTGTCCCATGGCCGGCTGGCCTTCTGCGGATCATCGTTGCGGGTGGACAGTGCCCGGGCGGCACTGAAGCC
>Ga0079224_100004325_pt1 | contig 18300 bp, 20 predicted proteins | sample Stecom2015_FD_80414 | JGI IMG/M metagenome (GOLD analysis project Ga0079224, IMG submission 80414) | Agricultural soil microbial communities from Utah to study Nitrogen management - Steer compost 2015 | ecosystem: Environmental > Terrestrial > Soil > Agricultural land | place: USA: Utah...
ACAGGCTCTCCTCCGGGCGAATGGTGGTGATGCGAAGCGAATAGGGCGACTTTCCCACCTCTGTTCGCCCGGAGGACCGGGCTCCTACACCAATCCGATCTGGCCAAAATCAAATTGAAACAGTATTGAAACTCGTTTATTGCGAAACATCACGATGGCAACGGTTTTGCGTAGGTCGGATTAGGCGCAGCCGTAATCCGACGAGGAATGTCGTGATACCGACGTGTTTGTCGGATTACGCTTCGCTACCAAACGTAGGCGCTTTAGGCGATCCGACCTACGGGAGCAATGTTTCGATACCAACAGGTTTCAACACTAGCAGCCTGCCGGGCCGCTAGGCAATGGCCCTTGTCACCACCGCGGCAATGGCCTCGGCGAGCTTCTGAACCAGGGCCCGGTCCGCCCCCTCCACCATAACCCGCACCAGGGGTTCGGTGCCCGAGGGGCGCAATAACACCCGGCCCTGATCCGCCAGTTGGCGCTCCGCGTCCCGCACCGCGGCCTGAACCTCGGGCAGGGTGTCCACGGCAATCTTTTCCCTGAGGCGGACATTGATCATAACCTGGGGGAATTTGTGCATGGCCTGACTCCAGTCCGCCAGCGACTTGCCCGACTGGACCATGGCCTGCAGCACCTGCAGCGCGGAAACCAGGCCGTCCCCGGTGGTGGTAAGGTCGCTGCACACGATATGGCCGGAGTTCTCCCCCCCCAGCAGCCAGCCGTTGCCGCGCATGGCCTCGATCACATAGCGGTCGCCCACCCTGGTGCGGACGAAGGGCACGCCGAGGTCCTTGAGCGCCAGCTCCAGCCCCAGGTTGGACATCTGGGTACCCACCACACCGCTACAGCCGGCACCGGATTCAATCCGGTGGCGGGCGATGATGTAGAGGATCTCGTCACCGTCCACCACCTCCCCCAGATGGTTGACCAGCAGTACCCGGTCGCCATCGCCGTCGAAGGCGATCCCCAGGTCGGCACCCCGGGCGAGAACCTCACGGGTCAGGGCCTGGGGATGGGTGGAGCCACAATCGGCATTGATATTGAGGCCATCGGGCTCGTCGGCAATGGCCACCACCTCCGCCCCCAGCTCCCGCAGCACATCCGGTGCCACATGGTAGGTGGCGCCATTGGCACAGTCGACGACGATCTTGAGGCCGTTGAGGGTGAGCCGGGAGGGCAGTGTGCCCTTGCAGAACTCGATGTAGCGGCCGGCAGCATCGGCGATACGATTGGCGCGACCCAGCTCGCTGGAAATACTGGTGTGGAGGGGGTAGTCGAGGTGGTCCTCGATCTGGTGCTCGATGGCGTCCGCCAGCTTGTAGCCGTCTCCGCCAAAAAACTTGATGCCATTGTCATCGAAGGGGTTGTGGGAGGCGCTGATCACGATACCCGCCTGGGCGCGGAAGGTGCGGGTCAGGTAGGCGATGGCCGGCGTAGGCATGGGTCCCAGCAGGCCGACATTGACCCCGGCGGCAATCAGTCCGGCCTGGAGGGCGGACTCGAACATGTAACCGGAGACCCGGGTGTCCTTGCCCACCAGGATCAGTTTGCGGCCCTGAAAGTGCTCGCTGAACACCTTGCCCGCCGCCCAGCCCAATTTGAGCACGAAGTCGGCGGTGACCGGCGGCTCCCCTACCCGACCGCGGATGCCGTCGGTGCCAAAATATTTTCTCGTCAAGGTTGGTTTCCTTCCACTGCGGTGAGGATTTTGAGGGCGTCCACGGTCTCGGCGACATCGTGAACACGGATTATGGCCGCACCCCGCTGGGCCGCCAGCAACGCCAGGGCCACGCTGCCCACCAGGCGTCCACCGGGATCGCGACCGACAATCGCCCCCACCATGCGCTTGCGGGACACCCCCACCAATACCGGGTAGCCCTCGGCCGCCAGCCGGGGCAATGCCCGGAACAGGGCCAGGTTGTGGTCCAGGGTCTTGCCGAAGCCAAAGCCCGGATCGAGGATGATGCGGCCCTTGTCGATACCGGCGTCGCGACAGGCGGCCACCCGCTGGCGGAGATAGTCCCACACCTCGGCCACCACGTCGGCATACACCGGGTTGTTTTGCATCAGGTCGGGCTCGGCGGGCATATGCATCAGGCACACCGGCAGGCCACTGGCGGCGGCGGCGGCGAGGGCGCCGGGGCGGGTCAGGGCGCGCACATCGTTGATCAGGTCGGCGCCCTCGCCACTGGCGGCGGCAATCACCTCGGGATTGCTGGTATCCACCGACACCGGCAGGGCAAACTCCCGCTTCAGCCAAGCCACCACCGGCACCACCCGGGACAGCTCTTCCCCTGTGGTCACCGCAGCGGCGCCGGGCCTGGTGGACTCTCCACCCACATCCAGAATATCCACCCCAGCTTCCACCATGGCGGCCACCCGCTGGTACAGCCCATGCCAGCGGGGCGCCCCGTCGGCGTAGAGCTGACCGCCATCGGAGAAGGAGTCGGGGGTGATATTGAGAATGCCCATCACCGCCGCGCGCCCCGAGGACGGCGGCAGCCAGGTTGTGGTGCTGGTCATGGGAGGGCCGCGGGGATCAGTGCTCGCTGGCGGGATCACCCACCTTGTCGCCACCGGCGCTGGCGGCGGTGGCGCCCTTGCCACCGGAGCTGCGGCCGAAGTCCTCATCGTTCCAGTCCTGGGGGGGCCGCACCGGGCGCCGCTCCATCAGGTCGTTGACCTGCTCGGAGTCCAGGGTCTCGTACTCCATCAACGCATCCTTCATGGCGTGGAGGATATCGACGTTGTCTTCGAGAATCTGCTTGGCCCTGTTGTAACAGTCTTCGATAATGGCCCGCACCTCGGCGTCGATTTCCTGGGAGGTGGCAGCTGAATAGTGGGGCTGGCCGCCACCCGGCATCTGCGCCTCGTCGTCGCCGTAGAGAATGGGGCCGAGCTTGCTGGACAGCCCCCAGCGGGTCACCATATTGCGGGCCAAATGGGTGGCGCGCTCGATATCGTTGGAGGCGCCGGTGGTGACCCCGTCGGCACCCAGGATCATCTCCTCTGCAAGGCGACCGCCAAACAGGGTGCAGATCTGGCTGAGAATCTGGCGGCGACTGATGCTGTATTTGTCCTCCTCGGGGAGAAACTGGGTAACCCCCAGGGCCCGCCCGCGGGGAATAATGGTCACCTTGTGCACCGGGTCGTGCTCGGGCACCAGGCGGCCGATAATGGTGTGCCCGGCCTCGTGATAGGCGGTGTTGGCCTTCTCTTCCTGGGACATCACCATGGAGCGGCGCTCGGAGCCCATCATGATCTTGTCCCTGGCCTTCTCGAACTCCTCCATGGTCACCAGGCGCTTGTTGGCGCGGGCGGCAAACAGGGCGGCCTCGTTGACCAGGTTGGCGAGATCGGCGCCGGAAAACCCAGGGGTGCCACGGGCAAGGATGCTGAGGTTGACCTTGTCGTCGAGGGGCACCTTGCGCACATGGACCTTGAGCACCTGCTCGCGGCCGCGAATGTCCGGCAGTCCGACAAACACCTGGCGGTCAAAACGGCCAGGGCGCAGCAGCGCCTTGTCGAGCACGTCCGGCCTGTTGGTGGCGGCGATGATGATGACACCCTCGGTGCCCTCGAAGCCGTCCATTTCCACCAGCAGCTGGTTGAGGGTCTGTTCGCGCTCGTCGTGACCACCGCCCCAGCCGCCGCCCCGGGTACGGCCCACGGCGTCGATTTCGTCGATAAAGATGATACAGGGCGCCGCCTTCTTGGCCTGTTCGAACATGTCCCGCACCCGGGAGGCGCCGACGCCGACAAACATCTCGACAAAGTCGGAACCGGAAATGGAGAAGAACGGCACCTTGGCCTCGCCGGCAATGGCCTTGGCCAGCAGGGTCTTGCCGGTGCCGGGGGGGCCCACCATCAGCACGCCCTTGGGAATGTGTCCGCCCAGGCGCTGGAACTTGGTGGGGTCGCGGAGGAAGTCCACCAGTTCCTTGACGTCCTCCTTCGCCTCGTCGACACCGGCGACATCGGCAAAGGTGGTGTTGATCTGGTCTTCACCCAGCAGCCGGGCCTTGCTCTTGCCAAAGGCCATGGGGCCGCCGCGGCCGCCGGCGCCACCCTGCATCTGGCGCATAAAAAACATAAAGATGGCGAGAATCAGCAAAATGGGGAAGGACGCCACCAACAGCTGGGACCAGATGCTGGGGGTCTGGCGCTCACGGCCCTCGACGATCACCCCGTTGTTGAGCAGGTCGTCCATCAGCCCGGTGTCCACCACATCGGGGCGCACGGTCTTGAAGCGGGTACCGTCGTTGCGCTCCCCCTGGATGATCTGGTCCTGAATCACCACACTGCGGATGCGGTTGTCCTGAACCTCCTCGACAAACTTGGTGTAGTTGAGGGTCACGTCGGTGGGCGTGGTGGTAAAGTTCTGGAATACCGACATCAAGACCGCGGCGATAATCAGCCACAGGATGAGATTTTTAGCCATCGCGTTCAAAAAAGTTTCCTCATGTAGGGGTCAACTATAACAGCTAACCCTGGTCATTGCCCGCTCAGGCCTTGAGCCCCCTGGCCACCAGGTAGACTTCGCTGGATCTGGACCTGGAGGCCCCGGGCTTGCGCACGGCGACACTTTTGTACCCCTGGCGGAGCTCCGCCAGCAGGGCGTCGAAACCTTCGCCCTGGAACACTTTGGCAACGAAGGTTCCGTTGGGTTTCAACACCTGGCGGGCCATGTCCACCGCCAACTCCACCAGGTAGATAGCGCGGGGCTGATCCACACCCTTCATACCACTCATATTGGGGGCCATGTCGCAGATTACAAGATCCGCCAGCCCGTCGCCGACGGTGGCGAGGATTTCATCCAGCACCCCCTGCTCGGTAAAGTCCCCCTCGACAAACTCCACCCCAGCGATGGCGTCCATGGCCAGAATGTCCGAGGCAATAACCCTGCCATGGTGCCCCACCCGCTGGGCGGCGATCTGGGACCAGCCACCGGGGGCGGCCCCCAGGTCCACCACCACCATCCCGGGGCGGAACAGGCGGTCCTTGGCGTCCAGCTCCAGCAACTTGTAGCTGGCCCGGGAGCGATAGCCCTCCTTGCGGGCCAGCTGCACATAGTGGTCCTTCTCGTGCTCCTGAAGCCAGCGGCTGCTGCTTTTTGATCGTGCCATGGATGTCTCCGCTACCCGGCCCCACAAGAGAGGCCGGCAAAGCCTGCAGTTTACCCTGAGTTGCCAGTTTACAGGAGGGTGCCACCAGCACTGTGATCTGCCCCACGCAAGCAAAACTAACCATCTTGCGCCGAGGCCGGTACAATGGCCCCCTTCACCAGGTAGGTAGACCATGGCACTGACCAACGATCGCAAGAAATATCTCCGCTCCCTCGGCCACAAGCTGAACCCCGTGGTCACGGTGGCCGGCAAGGGCCTTTCCGAGTCGGTACTGGCAGAGATCGACCGCGCCCTGAACGACCACGAGCTGATCAAGGTCAAGCTGGCGGTGGGGGAGCGGGAACTGAAAAAGCCGGTTATCGACGGCATCTGCCAGCAGCTGAACGCGGAGGCGGTGCAGACCATCGGCCATATCGTGCTGCTGTTCCGGGCGGCGAAGAAGCCCGACCCCAAGCTGTCCAACCTGCTGCGCTAAACCTCTACCCCACTGCTCCCGGGGAGTCCAGCACCGACACCAGATCCGCCACCGAGGGCAGAATCCAGTCCGGTGCGATGCCGGACTTGGCCACCAGCTCCTCCCGGTACTTGCCGGTTTTCACCAGGGCCGCCCTCAGCCCGACCCCCTGGGCACCCCCCACGTCGCTGTACACATCGTCGCCAATCAGCACGGCGGCTTCCCGCGCCACACCCAGGCTGGCCAGTGCGGCGGCAAAAAATGCGGGGGCCGGCTTGCCGGTAATCACCGCCTCCACCTCGGCCACGTACTCCAGGCCGGCGACAAAGGCCCCGATATCCACATGGAGGCCTCCCTCCCGCTGCCAGTACTTGTTGCGATGCATGGCCACCAAGCGGGCACCCCCCAGCAGACATTGAAAAAGCCTGTCCAGCAGGCGGTAGCTCCAGGCCTCGCCGATATCCCCGATCACCACCGCCTCCGGCCTGTCGTCGGTGTGACGAAAGCCGGAAAAATCTTCCATCACCCGGGGGCTCACGGCAAAAAAGCAGCGGCTGACGCCCTCTTCTCGCAGGTAGCTGGCGGTGGCCAGGGGGGCGGTGACCAGCTGCTCCCCGCCGCAGGGAATACCCATGGCGGCGAGCTTGGCCCGCAGCTCCGCCGCGGACTGGGTGGTGGTGTTGGTGATATAGCGCCAGGAAATCCCCCGCGCGACCAGGGTGTCCAGGGCGGCGACCGCGCCGGGAACCAGTTGATCGCCAATGTAGAATACCCCGTCCAGGTCGAAGAGTACGCCCCGGACCTCGCCCTTGCCGCGATTGTTCATGGCCGCTCCCGCTGTATTGACCACCACTGCGCTCAACCCAGTATAGCCACGCCGGCGAATCCACAATAGCCTTTCTGCCCTGAAAAAGGTAACATCCGCACCCCTAACACCCTGATTCTCAGAGTAAAGATGACTGCCAAAAAACGCCCCCAGGTATTGATTGTTCTCGACGGCTGGGGACACAACGACGACCCCACCCACAACGCCATCCACGCCGCCAACACCCCGGTCTGGGATGCCCTGTGGGCCAATAACCCCAAGACCCTGATCTCGGGCTCGGGCATGGACGTCGGCCTCCCGGAGGGCCAGATGGGCAACTCCGAGGTGGGCCATATGACCCTGGGCGCCGGGCGCATCGTCTACCAGAACTTCACCCGTATCAACAAGGCCATCAGCGACGGCGACTTTTTTACCAATCCGGTCTACACCGACGCCATCGACCGCGCCGTGGCCGGTGGCCGCCGGGTGCACCTGCTCGGCCTGCTCTCCCCCGGCGGGGTTCACAGCCACCAGGACCATTTTGTCGCCGCCATCCGCCTCGCCGCGGGCCGCGGCTGCAGGGATATCTGCCTGCACGGGTTCCTCGACGGCCGCGACACCCCGCCCCGCAGCGCCGCGCCATCCATTGCCCTGATGGAGCAGACCTTCGCCGAGGTGGGCTGCGGCCACATTGCCTCCATCAGCGGGCGCTACTACGCCATGGACAGGGACAACCGCTGGGAGCGGGTGCAACCGGTGTACGACATGCTCACCCAGGGGGTGGCGGAACACCGGGCGCCGAGCGCCATCCGCGCGCTGGAGGAGTCCTACGCCAGGGATGAAAACGATGAGTTCGTCAAACCCACCGTGATCGCCGCCGAAGACGGAACCCCGTGCCTCATCGAGGACGGCGACACGGTGATCTTTCTGAACTTCCGCCCCGACCGCGCCAGGGAGCTCAGCCAGGCTCTGGTGGACGGCAACTTCAGCGGTTTTCAGCGCCGAGTGAAACCCCGGCTCGGCGCTTTTGTGATGACCACGGAGTACTCCGCGGACCTGCTTACCCAGGACCGCACCAGCTGCGCCTTTCCCCAGGAAGACCTGAGCAACTCCTTTGGCGAGTACATTGCCGGCCTGGGCAAGACCCAGCTGCGCATCGCGGAAACCGAAAAGTACGCCCATGTGACCTTTTTCTTCAGCGGCGGCCGGGAGGAGCCCTTCCCCGGTGAGACCCGGATTCTGGTGGACTCCCCCAAGGTCGCCACCTACGACCTGCAGCCGGAGATGAGCGCCCCCGAGGTCACCGACAAACTGGTGGCCGCCATCGAGAGCGGCGCCTACGACGCGGTGATCTGTAATTTTGCCAACGGCGACATGGTGGGTCACACCGGCATCTTCGCGGCGGCGGTCAGGGCGGTGGAGGCGGTGGACAACTGCCTGGGCCGGATTGTCGCCGCGGTAACCAAGGTCGGTGGCGACTGCCTGATCACCGCCGACCACGGCAATGTGGAGCAGATGATGGACGAGGCCAACCACCAGCCCCTCACCTCCCACACCACCCTGCCGGTGCCCCTGGTCTATGTTGGCCAGCGCGACATCTCCTTCACCGGCAACGGCACCCTGGCGGATATCGCCCCCAGCATGCTGTGCCTGATGGGCCTGCCCCAGCCCCCGGAAATGACCGGCCACAACCTGGTGGTCTGTGACCCCTAGATGACCATCACCGGCCTCCGCGTACTCACCCTTGTGCTGCTCGCCCTGGCGCTGCCCGGCCATGGCCAGGACGACAGCAAGGAGGCCCAGGAGAGATCCCGCCTGCAGACTCTGAAGGACCAGATCAGTGCGCTCCAACAGCGCTTGCTCAACCGCAACAGCGAGGCGGACCAGCTGGCCGCGGAGCTGGAAAAGCGGGAACTTGCGGCGGCGGCCATCAACAAGCGCATCGCTGCCCTTGACGGCGACGTCGAGCAATTGCTGGCGGAGGTGGCGGAGCTGGATGGGCGCCGCGACACCCTCCAGGCCCAGAGCCTGGAACAGCAGGCCGCTCTGGCGAGGGAGATCAACTCCGCCTACCGCCTGGGCAGCTCGGAGCCGGTAAAGCTCCTGCTCAACCAGGAGGACCCGCAAAAAATGGCCAGGGTCCTCCAGTACTACAGATACTTTGCCGCCGCGCGGCGGGAGAAAATCGACGAATTTCAGGCCACCATCGACCAGCTGGTGACGGTAGAGGACGCCATCGCCGCCCGCCGCCAGGAACTGCTGGCCACCAGACAAACCCTGGATACCCAACTTGCGGACCTCAAGGCGGAGCAGGAACAGCGGAGTGCGGTGTTGGCCAGCATCAACGCCGCCCTGGGGGACGACCAGGCGCGGCTCGCCAAGCTCAATTCGGAGCGCATTCGCCTGGAGGAAGTGATCGCCAGTCTCGAGGCCGCCATCCACGACCTGGCCCCGACCACAGCCAATGCCCCGTTCCCCAAGCTCAAGGGCAAACTCCCCTGGCCGGTGGCGGGCCGGGTGACCCAGAGCTATGGCAGCTTTCGCGCCCAGAGCCTGAAATGGACCGGCTGGCTGATCAGCGCCAGCGAGGGCAGCCCGGTGACCGCGGTGCACACCGGCCGGGTGGCGTTCTCCGACTATCTGCGGGGTCACGGCCTGATGCTGATCGTCGACCACGGCGACGGTTATCTGAGCCTCTACGCCCACAACCGGGAGCTGCTCAAGCAGGTCGGCGACTGGGTCCAGGCGGGGGACAGGATAGCCCTCGCCGGCAACAGCGGCGGCCTGACGGACAGTGCTTTGTATTTTGAAATCCGTCACAATGGCAGGCCCCAGGATCCCAAGGCATGGCTCGGCGCCAGCCGTTGATGGCGGCCCCGGAGACTGACACCTATGCTCTACCCCTGATGATGACTTCCAGGAAACATGCTATGAATTTGCCAAAACTCCTCTCCGGGCTGGTGCTGACGACAGTGGTCTGCCTGCCGCTGCAGACCTACGCCGAGTTGGGGGACGAGATCGGGGACACCCAAGCCGCCGACGACGGCCGCCTGCCCCTCGACGAACTGCAGCTGTTTGTGCAGATTTTCGACCAGATCCGCAATGCCTATGTGGAGGAGGTGGACGACCAGGTCCTGTTCGAGAGTGCCATCGAGGGCATGCTGGCGGGTCTCGACCCCCACTCCGCCTACCTCACCGACGAGTCCTTTGACGACCTTCAGGAGAGCACCAGTGGCGAATTTGGCGGCCTGGGTATCGAGGTCGGCGCCGAGGACGGCTTTATCCGGGTCATCGCCCCCATCGACGGCACCCCCGCGGACAAGGCCGGGCTGCGCACCGGCGACTTGATCATCAAGCTCGACGACCAGGCGGTGCAGGGCATGCCCCTCAAGGACGCCATCGAACTGATGCGCGGCGAAAGGGGTTCCGCCATCACCCTGACCATTCTCCGGGAGGGCGTCGACGCGCCCTTCGAGGTGGAAATCGTCCGCGACATCATCAAGGTGCAGAGTGTGCGCAGCGAGATAATCGAGGACGGCTTCGGCTACCTGCGAATCGCCCAGTTTCAGGCCGAGACCGGCAACCAGTTTCGCGCCGAAGTGAAGAAACTGCTGGCGGCCAAGACCCCGGTGAAGGGTCTGATCCTCGACTTGCGCAACAACCCCGGCGGCCTGTTGCCCGCCTGTGTGGAGGTGGCCGACGCCCTCCTCGACAGCGGCCTGATCGTCTACACCGAAGGCCGGGTGGCCAGCGCCAGCGGCGAGTTCCGCGCCAGCCCAGGGGATATCTCCAACGGTCTGCCGCTGGTGGTGATCATCAACAACGGCAGCGCCTCGGCATCGGAAATTCTCGCCGGCGCCATTCAGGACAACAAGCGCGGCATCGTGATCGGCACCCGGAGTTTCGGCAAGGGCTCGGTGCAGACCGTGCTGCCCCTGCGGGACAACAAGGCCATCAAGCTCACCACCGCCCGCTACTTCACCCCCTCCGGCAATTCCATCCAGGCCGAGGGCATTGTCCCCGACATTGTGGTGGAGCCTGCGGAGATCAAGCTGATTCCCCAGGGCCGCGGCATCTCCGAGGCCAGTCTGTCGGGCCATCTCAAGAACGGCAAGGGGGACACCAAGGCGGACACCACAGAGGCCTCTCGCCAGCAGGTTGCCGACGACAGCCAACTCTACGAGGCGCTGAATATCCTCAAGGGAATAGTGATCTTCAAGGAGTAAGCACCTACCGCGGGCGGCCCCAAGTTGGTTATACTCGGCAAAACCACCGCCGAGCCACTCTCGTGATGAATGCTTTAAGCCGCAGAAACGACGATGACCGGACTGCCTCTCACCCGCGGGACGAGCGCTATTTCACCCTCGACAACCACTGGTATTTTACCACCCGCGAGGGGCTGGTGATGGGTCCCTTCGACTCCCGGGCCCAGGCGGTGGGCGAGGCCGCCAACTATATTCGCTTCACCCAGGCGGCCACAGCCCGGGTGCTCGATCTTGTCCGGCGGGACAAGGTCACCATCCCCATTGAGCCAATCACCGAGAGTTGGTAACCGGGCACTGGTCCCCTGCCGATGGCGGCAGGCTTGCCCCGCCCTCCTCGGAATTTTCTTATCTAACCCTCGGAAAGCCCTTGAGTCGCAAAAGAGTCGGGCGCTATACTCGGCCCACACTCACTCTTTACCTGGTAAACAACGTCGGTGACGATCTTCCGCAACAGACGCCGGGCGGACAGCGAACCCCGGGCCTACCCCCGGGGCAACCGCTACCATAGATACGACCACCAGTGGTACTTCACCACCAGGGAAGGCATCCTCATGGGGCCTTACGAAACCCGCGAACAGGCTGTTGAAGAGACCGAGAAATACATCGCCTTCGCCGAGGGCGCGCGCCGCGAGGTGCTGCGGATCATGAGGAACCGCCACCCCATTCCCGACCAGGACAGATTCAGGCGCCGCTACAGGTCGCGGATCAGCCGCATTTCGATGCCCCTGGCGGCCATCCGCTCCTTGGCCTCGCGGATACTGTATTCGCCGAAATGAAAGATGCTGGCGGCGAGCACGGCGTCAGCACCCCCTTCCAACACCCCGTCCGCCAGATGATCCAGGTTGCCCACACCCCCCGAGGCGATCACCGGAATGGCCAGGGCATCGCTGACCGCGCGGGTCAGACCCAGGTCAAAGCCATTTTTGGTACCGTCCCGATCCATGCTGGTGAGGAGGATCTCCCCGGCCCCCAGGGCTTCCATTTCCACTGCCCAGGCCACGGCATCGATGCCGGTGGGATTGCGCCCGCCATGGGTGAAGATCTCCCAGCGGGGTGGCTCGGCACTGACCTGTTTGGCGTCGATGGCCACCACAATGCACTGGGAGCCAAAGCGCTCCGCGGCCTGGCGGACAAAATCCGGATCCTTTACCGCTGCCGAGTTGATGCTGACCTTGTCGGCGCCGGCGTTGAGCAGCGCCCGGATATCCTCCAGGGTGCGCACCCCACCACCCACGGTGAGGGGAATAAACACCTCGCTGGCCATCCGCTGCACGGCGTGCACCATGGTGTCGCGGCCTTCGTGGCTGGCGGTGATATCGAGAAAGGTGATCTCGTCGGCGCCGGCCTGGTCGTAGCGCTTGGCAATCTCCACCGGATCGCCGGCATCGCGGATATCGACAAACTTGACCCCCTTGACCACCCGTCCCTTGTCCACATCCAGACAGGGGATAATTCGCTTTGCCAGACCCATTATTCTTCCCCCTGGTGAAACAGATGGCCGAGTTTTCCGGCTTTGGTGGCCAGGTACTTGGCGTTGTGGGGATTGCTGCCGGACTGCAGGGGAACCCGCTCCAGGACATTGAAGCCCATGGCTTCCAGAGCCGCCACCTTGCGTGGATTGTTGGTCATCAGGCGCAGGTTTTGCACCCCCAGATGGCGGAGCATGGACTTGCAGATGCTGTAGTCCCGCATATCGGCGCCAAAGCCCAGCTGCTCGTTGGCCTCCACGGTGTCCGCCCCCTGGTCCTGAAGCTTGTAGGCCTTGATCTTGTTGAGCAGGCCGATGCCCCGGCCCTCCTGACGCAGGTACAGGATAATGCCCCGGCCCTCCTCGGCCACCCGGCGCATGGCGGCCTCCAGCTGGGCGCCACAGTCGCAGCGCAGGCTGTGGAGGGCGTCACCGGTGAGGCACTCGGAATGGATGCGCAACAGCACCGGGGCGTCCCCGGCCACCTCGCCCATGGTCAGGGCAATGTGTTCCTTGTTGCTGTCCGGGTCATCGAAACCGTGGATGGTGAAATCGCCCCAGCGGGTTGGCAGCAGTGAAGATTCAACAAATTGCAGAGTCACTAAGTGTCCAGAAAAATAAAAGCGGGTATTTTAACTGTACCCGGGCCGTAGTAAAGCAAACAAAAATAATGCTTGCCGGCAAGGTGGCGGCGAGCCCTTTGACTCCGCCGGGCTGCGTTGCCGCAGCCCCTTCAGAATTTCGCCCGCAACACCAGGACGCCCTCCTCCTCCTGCATGGAGACCCGGCCGAGAAAGGTGTTGCCCAGCAGAATCTGCTCCGGGAAGTCGCCGATGATCACCGCGCCGCGCACACTGTGTACCGTGATGCCCCCCACGCTGACCCGGTCGAGATCGACGACATAGCTGTCGACCATGCCCCCGGCGGTGGAGGCCCGGCTGGGCTGGCCGTTGCGGTAGTCCACCCCCAGCGCGCGGGCGTCGTTGACGTTCATCACCACCGCGGTGGCCCCGGTGTCCACCATCATGGTGACCGGACGGCCGTTGATGGCACCGCGGACCCGGTAGTGACTATCGGCGTCTCGGAGCACCCGCACCGTGGTCGGCTGGGCCTGGCTGAAACTGCCGGCTATCTGGCGACTCAGGGTGAGAGTGTGGCGCACGCCAGCGATCTCCACCACCGCCTCCCGGCTGGTGCTGGACACCAGCAACACACCCTCTGGAGAGCGCTCCCCCGCCTTGAGGAGGTGGGCCTCGCCATTGATCTCCAGGATCGCCCGGCCGCCAAACAGGCCCTTGGCCACCACCCCGGGGGCGGCCTGGGCCGCCGTGGGCAACGCCAGCCAGATCAGCACACCGAGCAGAATTCGCAGCATTGTCCGCTACCCCACCATTCGTTGGATTCCCGCCAGCACCAGCCAGGTAAAGGCACCCGCCAGCAGATCGTCGACCATGATACCCAGGCCGCCGTGGACCCGGCGGTCCAGCCAGCTGATGGGCCAGGGCTTGACGATATCGAAAAACCTGAAGATCAGGAAGCCCGCCACCAGCCAGGGCCAGGTGGCGGGAAAACCGGCCACCGCCAGCCACACCCCGACGATCTCGTCGAACACTATCCCGCCGTGGTCGTGAACCCCCAGCTTGGTCGCTGCCGCCCCGCAAATGGCGATTCCGGCAACGGCGGCCACCGCCACCACCACCAGGTAGTAACCCAGGGGCAGCAGTGCCACCAGGGGCACCAGGGCGATACCCAGCAGGGAGCCCGCGGTGCCCGGCGCCCGCGGAGCCAGGCCACTGCCCAGGCCAAAGGCCAGCAACAACACCGGGTCGCGAAGCACCTCGCCGGCGGTGGGGCGCAACTGCTTAACGGAAGTGGTCATAACCTCGAACCCCTGGCTCCAGCGGATTGCCACTGGCATCGACACAGTGTACACCGGTAGCGCCGCCACTAGCGGCCAGCATCTGCCCGACCCGGGTAACGGCGACGCCGCAATCCACCAGGGCAAACTCCATGGCGGAAATCAGCGACGGGGGCACAGTGAAGCACAGCTCGTAGTCATCGCCCCCGCCGAGGGCCCAGGCCCTGGCCTCCCCGCCCCTGGCCAGCAACTGGGGAGCGATCGGCAGCAATTCCGACTGCAGCCTGGCCGCCAGGCCACTGGCGGCGGCGATATGGCCCAGATCCTGAACCAGGCCGTCGGAGACGTCCACCGCCGCCGAGGCAATGCCAATCAGAGCCTGACCCACCTCCAGACGGGGCTGGGGGAGCCAGTATCGGTTGACCAGATAGTCGTCGCCGGCGTCGGCAAGGCAGTGGAGCCCCCCTGCACCATCCCCCAGAGAGCCGGTGACATACACCAGATCCCCCGCCCTGGCGCCGGATCTGAGCAGCGCCCGGTGACGGGGCACTGTGCCCAGGGCAGTGATGGTGATGGCCAGCGGCCCGCGGGTGGTGTCCCCACCCAGCAGGGGACAGTCGAAATCCCTGGCGTCCAGGGCAAGCCCGCGACTGAAATCCGCCACCCAGTCGCTGTCCAACTCCGGCAGGGTCAGGGCCAGCTGAAACCCCAGCGGGCGGGCGCCCATGGCGGCGAGGTCACTGAGGTTGACCCGCAGGGCCCGGCGGGCGATCAGCCCGGGGTCGCCGTCGGCTGGAAAATGCACACCGCTGACCAGGGTGTCCGTGGTGATGGCGAGCTGGCGATCGGGGGGGATATCCACCAGGGCACAATCGTCGCCGACCCCCAGGGGTATGCTCTCCTCCGCCGCGGAAAAGTGGAAATAGGTGCGGATCAGCTCGAATTCGTTCACCGCGCCACCCCTCAGGCGCCGGAGCGCGCCGCCGTGATTTCCAGCTGGCGGCTGGCGGCCGCCACGCGGTCGAGAATACTGTTGATGTACTTGTGGGCCTCGGTGGGACCAAAGGCCTTGGCCAGGTTCACCGCCTCGTTGATCACCACCCGGTAGGGCACATCGAGGCGGAACATCAGCTCGTAGGTGCCGATGCGCAAAACCGCCAGGGATACCGGGTCGAGGTCTTCCTGCTTGCGGTCCAGGTGCTTGCTGAAGCTGCCGTCCAGCTCGCCGATATTGCCCGGGATGGCGTGGAGCAGTTCGCGGAAGTATTGGGTGTCCACCTCGTTCATATTCTGGTCGGTGAAGAACTCGGCCTCGATGCGGCCGATGTCGGTGCCGCTGAGCTGCCACTGGTAGAGGGCCTGAACCAGCATCTGGCGGGCCTTTTTGCGATTTGAGGGTCTCGAAGCCACGGCCGCTTACCCGATCTGACGGAGCAGGGAGATCATTTCGAGTACCGTCAGCACCCCCTCTTCACCCTTGTTTTCCCTGTTGTCGCCGCTGCGGGCCTCGGCCTGGGCCAGGGTGTCGCAGGTCAGCAGGCCGAAGCCCAGGGGAATCCCGGTGTCCAGGGCGATGCGGCCGATGCCCCGGGTACACTCGCCGCACACATAGTCGAAGTGGGGGGTGTCGCCGCGAATCACACAGCCCAGGGCGACGATACCGTCCACCTTGCCGCTGCGGGCCAGCTTGAGACTGGCCAGGGGCAGTTCAAAGGCCCCCGGCACCCGGTAGATGTCGATATTGTCGTCGGCGATACCCTGGCGCTCCAGGGCGGCGAGGGCGCCGTTCAGCAAATTGTCGGTGATCTGGCTGTTCCAGCGGCTCACCACCAGGGCGATGCGGACATCCTTGGTCGCGAAGCTGCCTTCGACGGGTCTGTATTTGCTCATGGCTTACCCCTGGTCCAGCTCGGCGCTGATGTTTTCGGTTACTTCCAGATCGAACCCGGAGAGACCCGCGTATTTGATGGGCGCGCCCAGCACGCGCATTTTGGTGATGCCCAGGTCGCGGAGAATCTGCGAACCCACCCCCACCTGCTGGAATTGAATGTGCTCGGAGCCCGGCTGGGTGTGCTTCACCCGCTCGCCAAAAACCTCCTCGAGGCGGCTTTCCAGGGTGCCGGTATCGCCGTCGCTGTTGATGATGATGATGACCCCGCAATCCTCCTGGGAGATGCGTTTCATGGCGGAATGGAAGGTCCAGCGCGGCAAACCCTCCTTGCCCGGCTCCCTCAGATTGATGAGATCCCGCAGCGGGTTGGGCACGTGAACCCGGATCAGGGTGGGCTGATCCGGGACGATCTGGCCGCGGATCAGGGCGTGGTGATACTCGTCGCGGGTGGTATCCAGGTAGGTGCGCAATTCGAAGGGACCGAAGTCGGTGTCGATCTGGCGCACGGTGGCGCACTCGACGGTTTTTTCGTGGGCGATGCGGTGGTGGATCAGGTCGGCGATGGTGCCGATTTTGAGGCCGTACTGTTCGGCGAAGATCTCCAGGTCGGGACGGCGGGCCATGGTGCCGTCGTCATTCATGATCTCGACGATCACCGCCGCCGGCTCGTAGCCCGCCAGCCGTGCCAGATCGCAACCGGCCTCGGTGTGGCCGGCCCGGGTCAGCACGCCGCCGGGCTGGGCCATCAGGGGAAAGATGTGTCCCGGCTGGACGATGTCCCGGGGCACCGCGTTGGGAGCCACCGCGGCCTGCACGGTGCGCGCCCGGTCGGCGGCGGAAATCCCTGTAGTCACCCCTTCGGCGGCCTCGATGGACACCGTGAAGTTGGTGCCGTGGGAGGAGTCGTTGGCATCCACCATCAGCGGCAGGTTGAGGCGCTGGCAGCGCTCCCGGGTCAGGGTCAGGCAGATCAGGCCGCGGGCGTTTCTGGCCATGAAATTGATGTCTTCGGCCCGCACCCGGGAGGCGGCCATAATCAGATCGCCCTCGTTTTCCCGGTCTTCGTCGTCCATCAGCACAACCATTTTACCGTCCCTGATGTCGGCGATGATTTCCTCGATACTGTTCAATTTCATGGTGCTCTGGCTCCGTTATCAGGCGTCCGCGGCCTTGTCGCCCAGCAGCAGGCGCTCAAGGTAGCGGGCAATGATATCCACTTCGATATTGACCCTGGTGCCCGGCTGGTAGCTGCCGATGATGGTGTGCTCCAGGGTATGGGGGATGATGTTCAGCTCAAACTCGCAGCCCTCCACCTTGTTGACGGTGAGGCTGGTGCCATCGATGGTGATCGAGCCCTTGGTGGCGATATAACGGGCCAGGGCGGCGGGGGCGCGGAGGCGGAAGCGCTCGGAGCGGCCGTCCGGGTGGCGGCTGACCACTTCCCCCAGGCCGTCCACGTGGCCCGACACCAGGTGCCCGCCAAAGCGGTCACCGGCCTGCATGGCACGCTCCAGATTGACTCCGGACCCCGGTGCCAGACCGCCGATGGAGGTCAGCGCCAGGGTTTCCCCGGACACGTCCACCGCGTAGCCGTTGGCCGTGAGCTCCACCACCGTCAGACACACGCCGTTGGCGGCGATGCTGTCCCCCAGGGCCACATCCGACAGGTCCAGGTTGGCGCTGTCGATCACCAGGCGGACATCTCCGCCCCTGGGTTCGATGGCCGCCACCCGGCCGAGGGCTTCAATGATGCCGGTAAACATCAGCTATTCTCCGGTATTGCGCTAATTCGCCAGTCCCCCCCCAGGGCGCGGATGTCGTCAATCCGCAGGGGCAGGCTCTGGGCCATGGTATCGAGGGGCAGCTCCAGCAGGGGCCGACCCTTGCTGCCCATCAGCTTGGCGGCCATGTACACCACCAACAGGTCCACCAGTCCGGCGGCCAGCATCGCCCCCGCCAGCTGCGGCCCGGCCTCCACCAACACCTCGTTGCACTCCCGCCGGGCCAGCTCCGCCAGCAGCCCCCGCAAATCGACCTTGCAGCCGTCTCCCGCCAGGGACAGCTGACTGACCCGGGGGGGATAGTCGCTGCGCAAGTTGTCCGCGGCAACCGCGGTGGCGATCAATACCTCGCCCCCTTCCGTCACCAGCCTGGCATCCCCCGGGGTGCGCAGACCGCTGTCGACGATCACCCGCAGGGGCTGGCGGGCCGCCACTGCGGCGGCGTTGGCCAGGGGCAACTCCGCGGCCCGCACCGTGAGTGCCGGATTGTCGGCAAGCACGGTGCCGCTGCCGGTAATTATGGCACTGCTCGCCGCCCGCAACAGCTGCACGTCGCGGCGGGCGGCGGCGCCGGTGATCCACTGGCTCTCGCCGCTGGCCATGGCGGTGCGGCCGTCGAGGCTCATCGCCAGCTTGACCGTCACCCGGGGCA
>Ga0079224_100004326_pt1 | contig 18299 bp, 19 predicted proteins | sample Stecom2015_FD_80414 | JGI IMG/M metagenome (GOLD analysis project Ga0079224, IMG submission 80414) | Agricultural soil microbial communities from Utah to study Nitrogen management - Steer compost 2015 | ecosystem: Environmental > Terrestrial > Soil > Agricultural land | place: USA: Utah...
AGGCGTGTCCTGGCCCGAGGAACTCGGTGGCAAGGGGATGTCCCCCCGCTACGACTACCTGCTCAACGAGGTGTGCGCATACGAGAATGCTCCGAGCGTCGGCAAGGGGATCGGGATCATCGGCCGCTCGTTCATGAAGCACGGCACCGAGGAGCAGAAGAAGTATTTCCTGCCGAAGATTCTCAACGCCGAGATCGAATGGGCGATCGGCTATTCGGAGCCGGATTCGGGGTCGGACCTCGCCTCCCTCAAGATCAAGGCGACGCGCGACGGCGACGGCTGGCGCATCAACGGCCAGAAGCGCTTCACGACGTCAGCCCATTTCGCCGACTGGTACTACCTGGCCACCCGCACCGATGCCAGCGGTCCCAAGCACAAGGGCATCACGCTGTTCCTGATCGACCTCAAGAACACGCCGGGAATACAGATCAACCCGATGTTCTGCATCAACGGCGAGCGTACCAACGAGGTCTTCCTCGACAACGTGTATGTGCCGGATAGCCAGCGCTTCGGCCCCCTCGGCGAGGGATTCCGCGTGATTTCCGAAGCCCTCGACTTCGAGCGGCACATCCTGTTCCCGCACAACTACCAGCAGCGCATCTTCGACAAATTCCTGGAGTGGGTGAAGACCGCCGAGCGGGACGGCGAGCCGGTCCGTAACGATCCGGTGGTGCGCAGCGCGCTGGCGAAGCTGTCGGTGCTGCTCGAAGAAGCCCGGCTGCACAGCTACAGCGTGGTGGCCCTGGAAGGCTACGCGGCGGCGGTGGCCGCGGCCATGTGCAAGATCACCAGCAGCGAGCTGTTCCAGCGCATGGCCGACGTCATCACCGGCATCATCGGCCCGACGACGATGCTGCGCCTGGGCGCCGAGGGTTCCATCGAGGACGGGCTGTTCGAACTGATCCACCGCGCCGGGGTGATCCTGACCGTGGGCGCCGGCGCGAACGAGATCCAGCGCAACATCATCGCCCGCCGCGGCCTCGGCCTGCCCAATCCGACCTGATTACCGGAGAACCCATGATCAACTACCCGACCAAACTCGAAGATTGGGAAGGCTTCGAGATCGAGCGCGTCTCCGAGGTCAAGGTGGAGCAGAGTCTGATCGACGCCTGGCTGGAAGCGGTCCGCGACGGCAATCCCCTGTACTGGAACGAGGAGGTGGCGAAGGCGATCGCAGGCGGCATTGTCGCGCCGACGCCTTCCACCCTGACCTACGCCGCCACCTACCGCTGGTCGCCGCGCCGTCCCGACGAAATCTGGGACGTGCACGGCGTGGAATCGCCCGCTTTCAGGCCGGCCGTGCGCATGCCGATGGAAACCCACTTCGCCTTGAAGGATTCCACCGGATTGAAGGAAGGGATCGTCGGCGGCATCGACGCCGAGTATTACGAACCCATGCGTCTGGGAGACCGGCTCACGATCGTCTCCAGGATCGTCGGCATCGGTGAACTGCGCACCAACAAGCTGGGCACGGGGCGCAACTGGACCAACGAGGTCCGCTACACGAACCAGGACGGCCGATTGGTGAGCATCGAGCGCTACAAGTTCTTCTGCTACAACAGGGGTGCCTGACATGGGAAACAGCTATCGTTCATTGACGGCCGACCAGGTCAAGGTCGGCGATCGCCTCCCCGGACTGCGCGTTCCCATCACGGCGACCACGGTGGTGCAGGGCGCCGCCGCCTCGCGTGACTGGCAGCCCCAGCACCACGACACTTCGTGGGCGCAGCGCGTGGGAACCCGGGACATCTTCCTCAACACCCCCACCCAGGGCGGCTGGATCAGCCGCTTCATCACCGACTGGACCGGCCCGACCGGACGGATCGCCCGCATCGCCTACAAGATGCGGGTGTCGATCTACCCCGGCGACACCATGGCCATCGACGGCGTCGTCACCTCGACGTACACCGACCGCAGCGGCTGCAACTGGGTGGACGTGACGGTCGAGGTGACAGCCGGCGACGTCGTGTGCACCCTCGTCAACGTCACCGTCGCCCTGCCCGAAAAGGCCGGCGCGGAGACGCCGTGGCAGCGTTCGCCGGACCGCTGGCTGGTGGGTGAGCTGCCGCCGTTTGCCGCTGCGGGGTGAAGTCATGACGATCAAGGACAAAGCCGCGATCGTCGGCATCGGCCAGACGGCCTTCGCCAAGCGCCTGGAGCAGAGCGAGACCGAACTGGCCTGCGTGGCCATTCGCGACGCCCTGGACGATGCCGGCATCCACCCGTCGGAAGTGGATGCGATGTCGGCCTTTACTTGGGAGTCGACGGAAGAAAACGAAATCGCCGCCAACCTCGGTTTCGGCGACGTGCGTTTCTTCTCGCGCATTGGTTACGGCGGCGGTGCGGGCTGCGCCACCCTCCTGCACCTGGCCATGGCCGTGGCCACCGGCCAGGCCAGCGTCGGCGTGGCCTTCCGCTCGCGCAAGCGGGGGTCCGGCGCGCGCGTCTGGGCGCTCGCCCAGGAGCGCATGAGCGACGTCTTCAAGTACAGCCGCCCCTACGGCTTGGTGCGTCCGGCCGACGAGGTGGCGATGCTGACTCGGCGCTACATGCACGAGTACGGCATGACCCGGAACCATCTCGCGAACGTGGCGCTGACCTGCCGTAAGCACGCCAACAACAACCCGGCGGCGCAGATGCACGGCAAGATGCTGACCCGCGAGCAGTACATGGACGCGCGCTGGATCTCGGAGCCGCTGTGCCTGTTCGACAACTGCCTGGAAACCGACGGCGCGCTGGCTTGCGTCATCGTCCCGGCCGAGCGTGCCAGGGACTGCCGGCAGCGCCCGGTATACATCCACGCAGGCTCGCAAGGTTTCACCGCGCCCCATCCGACGATGATGAACCACTTCTGCGATAACCCGCTCGACGGCCCCTCTTGGGCCACGGGCCGGGGCATGTGGCGCAACAGCGACCTCAAGCCCGAGGACATCAAGGTGGCGCAAATCTACGACGCCTTCACCACCCTGGTGCCGCTGTCGCTGGAAGGCTACGGCTTCTGCAAGCGCGGCGAGGGCGCGGCGTTCACCGAGAACGGCGCGCTGGAGGTGGGCGGCCTGCTGCCCATCAACACCGCCGGCGGCGGCCTGTCGGAAGCCTACGTGCACGGCTTCAACCTGATCAACGAAGGCGTGCGCCAGATGCGCGGCACGTCGACGAACCAGGTGCCCGGCGCCGATGCCTGTCTGGTGACCAGCGGCGAGGCCGTGCCGACCAGCGCCGTCATTCTGAGAAACTGAAGGAGGAACGGATGGCTGGCGATGAAAAGATGATCGCAGCGTGGCCGTTGCCAGTCACGGACGCTCCGGACGACGCGCCGTTCTACCAGGCGGGCGTGCGCGGCGAACTGGCGATGCAGGCGTGCGCAGAGTGCGGCAGGCTGCGCTTTCCGCCGCGCTGCATGTGCCCGGCGTGCCGGTCGATGAAGGTCGAGTGGAAGAAGATGTCGGGCCGCGGGCGGATCTGGTCCTTCGTGGTCCCGCACCCGCCGCTGCTGCCGGTGTTCAACGAGCAGGCGCCGTACAACGTGATCGTGGTCGAACTCGACGACGATCCCGCCATCCGCCTGGTGGGCAACCTGGTCACCGGCCCGGACGATCCGCTCGATGCCGTCGATCCGGCCACGATCCGGATCGGCGAAGCCGTCGAGGCGGTGTTCGTGCCGATGGCCGACGACGTCAGCCTGATCCGCTGGAAGCGGGTGGCTGTCTGAGGCCGCGCCCGGAGCAGCGGGCCGGAACGGCGGCGATACGCCCTGTGTGCGAGGAAAGTGATCCGGTGAGCGGAGTTGACGACGGCGTACTGCTGCAGCGGGACGGAGCACTCGCCGTTCTGGTTCTGAACGACACGGCGCGCAGGAACGCCTTCGCCTCGCCCATGCGGCACGGTCTGCTGACCCGCCTGAAGGCGCTGACGGCCGCGGACGATCCGTGCCGGGCTGTCGTACTGACCGGCGCCGGCGGCTGTTTCTGCTCCGGCGGCGACATTTCCGAGATGACGCAGCGCCCCCCCCTCGAATTGCGCCAGCGCGATGAACTGCTGTTGGACATTTTCAGGCTGATCGCGGCTGGCCCCAGACCCGTGGTGGCCGCGGTGGAAGGCTTCGCGATGGGGGCCGGGATGTCCCTGGCCGCGGCCTGCGACTATGTGGTGAGCGCCGACGATGCGCGCTATGGCTGCGCCTTCGTCAAGCTGGGAGTGTTGCCCGATACCGGCCTTTTTTGGTCCCTGGCGCAGCGGATCGGTGCGGCGCGGGCGCGGGGGCTGATGCTGAGTGGCGCCGAATTTGACGGCCGCAGGGCCCATGAACTCGGCCTCGCCAACCGGATCGTGGCCGCGGGCGGGGTGCTGGAGGCGGCGATGGAGGTGGCCCGGCGGATGGCGGCCATGCCGCCCCTGGCCCTGGCGCTGACGAAGGCGGCCCTGGCCGGAGGCTGCGCCACGCTGGAGCGGGCCTACGAGACCGAGATCAATCTTCAACCCATTCTGCGCCGCTCGGCCGACCACAAGGAGGCCGTCAGGGCCTTTCTTGAGAAGCGCAAGCCGGTTTTTTCAGGGAGCTAGCCCGGTCTGATGAGCCATCGAGAACCCGATTTCGTACCGCTCACCCGGCTCGGCGCGGTGTGCGTCCTGACGATGACCTACCCGGAACGCCGCAACGCGTTTTCCGCCCGCATGCGAACGACCCTGCTCGGACGCTTCGACGAACTGATGTACTCGGACGCGGAATGCGGCGCCATCGTCCTCACGGGGGCTGCCGGCACCTTCTGCGCGGGCGGCGACCTGTCCGAGATGAAGGAACGCCCCATCATCGACGGACGCCAGGTATTCGACGAGCCGCGCGAACTGATCCGCCTCATGGCGATCGGGCCGAAACCCGTGGTCGCCGCGGTGGAAGGGCATGCCTTCGGGGCCGGCATGTCGCTGGCCTGTGCCGCCGACTACGTGGTGGCGGCGTCGGAGACGAAGTTCTGCGCGGCCTTCGTCAAGGTGGGGCTGATGCCCGACACGGGCATCCTGTGGACGCTGCCGCGGAGGGTCGGCGCCGGCAAGGCGCGGGAACTGATGATGCTGGCGAGCGAGGTCGATGGCGTCGAGGCGCAGCGCATCGGGCTGGTCAACGAACTGGCGCAGAAGGGCGAGACGCTGGCAGCGGCGATTCGCGTTGCGCAGACGCTCGCGAACGGGCCGCGTCACGTGCTGGCCAGCCTGCGGCTGGCCTTGGGGGAGGGCAGCGGGACGCCGGACGCCGCCCTGCGTTCGGAAATCGATAGCCGGGCGGTCCTGATCCGGTCGTGCGGCGCGCTTTTCTGAGGCCGCTGGCGCACGCTCTGGACAGGACCGGAACCACGGGCAGTCAGGTGGACGAATTGATCGAAATTGAACGCGCGGGCGCCACGGCCGTGGTGACCATGAAGTTCGGGCAGACCCGCCCGGCGCTCGACCATGCCGGCGGCGAGGCGCTGGTGCGTGCCCTGCACGAACTGAACCGCGACACCGCTTGCCGTGCGATCGTGATCGCCGGGGACGGGGCGGATTTCTGTCCGGGAGGGGATTTTTCGCGGGGAGCCGGAGAGGATGCCGACCCGATCGCGCTGCGCGGCCGTCTGCGAACGGCGACGACGCTGTTTCGCGACATGCGCCGGGCGCCCAAGCCGATCCTGGCGGCGGTGGAGGGGGTCGTCCGGGGGGGCGGGCTGGCGCTGGTCTGCGCATCCGACCACGTGGTGGCAGCCTCCGATGCGACTTTCCGCTGCGATGCGCTGGAAGCGGGCCTGGTGCCCGATGGCGGACTGCTCTGGTCGCTGCCCGAAAGGGTGGGGCACGCGAAAGCAGGCGAACTGATACTGCTGGGCCGGGCGATGCCGGCGGAGGATGCGCTGTGGGCGGGCCTGGCCGACGAGCTCGCCGTGCCGGGCGCCGCGCTGGAGCGGGCGCTGGCCGCCGCCCGGAGATTCGAATCCCTGCCCGCCGCAGCGGTGGCGCTGATCAAGGCGGCCGCGTGGAACGGCGGGACATCGATCGAGGACGGCTGCCGCCTCGAACTGGATCTCAACCCCCTGTCCCGGCAGGCGGCCGACCATCTCGAAGCGGTGGCCGCGTTCATGGAGCGGCGCCCGCCGCATTTCACCGGCAATTGAATGGAGAAATCACGATATGAGCAGAACCGGAACGTCGTCGTCGCGAACGGAGCATGCGCATGCCTCTGCCTGATCACGTCGCGCGGAACTGCCTGCAACTGCGGAGCATCGAGTGCCGCGGGTTCCAGAGGGAGGGCGGGCTGTGGGACATCGAGGGACACTTGGTCGACACCAGGACCTACCCCTACGCCAGCGAGGAGCGGGGCCTGCGCGATCCCGGATTCCCCGTTCATGACATGTGGGTCAGGCTTACAGTAAACGATGCCTTCACTGTGGTCGCGGTGGCGACCTCGATGGATGCCGCACCGCGGGCGGCGTGTCCCGATATCGAACCGGCCTACCAAGGGCTGGTGGGTCTGACCATCGGCAAGGGCTGGAATCAGGCGGTGCGCGCGCTTCTCGGCGGGGAGCGCGGGTGCACCCATCTGGTGGAACTGCTCGGACCGGTCGCGAGCACGACGGTGCAGACCATCGCAGGCTACCGCGCCGCGCAGCAGGCCGCGGCCGGCGCCGCTCCGGCACCGCAGATCGTTGCCTGTCACGCCCTCGCCCGGAGCCGCGGCGGGCAGCACGGCCGATGAGAAAGCCCCGGCCGTGCGGGGAAAACCGGAAAGCCTTCCCGCGATGCGCGCGCGTCCGCCGGCAGATCCCGGCTGCTTGCGGATAACAGCATAAAGATTATAATGTGTCAGTTTTTCGTCGGGTGTGGTGTGCTTCGATGATCGGGGCTGGAATAAGGGAGGAATCGTGGGAATTTCCATAGGCACATACTTGCCCCCGTGGGGCACGGAGCGCGCACGCGTGCCCGGATACGACGAGGATGCGCTGACGATGGCCGTCGAGGCCGGCCGTCTGGCCATCGGGGAAGAGGTCGGGATCACCAGGGTCGTGTTCGTGAGCCGCGAGCTTCCGCTGCTCGAAGGCGGCAACAGCGCGCCGCTGCTCGCCGGGTTGCGCCTCGGCCGCGACGTCGAGGTCGTCGAGCGGATCGGTGGAGCGCCCGCCACGCTGGACGCACTGACGTCGGCGGCGCCCGGCACGCTGGTGATCGGCGTCGATGCTGGTTCCGCGGCTGGAGCCGCCGCGGCGCTGGTAGCCGGCTCCAATCCGACTTCCCAGGTGGCCCGCGTGCAGCGCAGCATGCCGCAGCGGACCCGCTTGGCGAACGGCCAGCCGGGATTCAACGACGACGATCCGCGGATGCTGCGCGAGATCGGCGTGCGGGCCTCCATCGAGGCTGCCGGGCTCCCGGGCAAGCCGCTGGCAGTGGCGGGCCTGGGCGCCAGGGATGCTGCGTCATGGTCCGCGCCGGACGCCCCCGCGCTGCCCACCGTAGGGGCGTCGAGCGTGCTGTTCGCGATCGCCGCGCTGACCGAGGCCGGACGCAGCGGCCTCGTCGCGGCCAGCGAGCAGGCGGCATTGTCGGCGGCGAACGTGGATGTTTCCACCGGCGCCGTGCGCCGCCACGAAAGGCCCGTCCAGCCTCCTGTCAAGCGCCGGCAGACGCCCGGCACCGGAGTCAGGGTTTCGCTGGCCGCCTACGATCGCGCCTTCGAAGCCAAGGTCCGTTGGCAGGCGGGCAAGTGCACCAAGTGCGGCACGCTGGCGATGCCGCCCCGCTACCACTGCCTCGGATGCGGCGTCGACGATAGCTGGGAATACACGCCGCTGCCCTACACCGGCACCGTCTATACGACCACGACCGTCCACGTTCCCGTCCCCTCCCTGGAATCACCCTACACCCTGGCGGTGGTCGAGTGCGACGGCGTCGACGTGCGGGTGCTGATGCACGTGACCGACATGCCGCCGGGCACCGTCAAGATCGGCGGGCACGGCAGGCTGGTATTGCGTCGCGTGGCGATGCGTTCGGGGGTTCCCGACTACGGATACGCCTTCTCGCCGGATATGCCGGACAAAGACAAGCGCGGAGGTGCACAATGAAGCGGGTTGCGATTGTCGGAGCGGGGATGACCTCCTTCGGCGAACATTTCTCCCTGGGCATCAAGGATCTCGTCCCGATGGCCTTGAGCGAGGCCATCGCCTCGGTGGACAAGGGCTTCGAGCGGCGCGACATCGGCGCCGCGTGGATGGGCGAAGTCGGCGCGACCGACGGTCACGCCGCCGGCATCCTGGCCGACAGTTGTGGCCTGCTCGACATTCCGGTCACCCGCATCGAGAACGCCTGCGCCACCGGCCAGGACATCATCCGCCAGGCCATCTACGCCATCGCCTCCGGCTATGTGGACGTGGCCATCGCGCTCGGCGCCGACAAGGTCCGGGATACCTCGTCGAGCGCGACCTTCTGGGACTGGATGGCGCTGACCCGCGACATGGCCTGGGATTTCCCCCTCGGCCTGGTGGCGCCGGCCAACTTCGCGCTGCCCGTGTCCCGCTACCTGCACGAGGCGCCGGCCACGCGCGAGCACCTGGCGATGATCGCGGTGAAGAACCACTTCCACGGCGTGAAGAACCCCAAGGCCCAGTTGCGCAGCGAAATCACCGTGGAACAGGCGCTCAACGCCCCGATGGTGGCCGAGCCCTTCGGCCTCTAGGACTGTACGCCCCAGTCCGACGGCGCGGCCTGCGTCATCCTCGCGGCCGAGGAACTGGTTTCCAGATATACCGACCGTCCGGCCTGGGTACGGGGCTTCGGCCTCGGCATCGACCGCATCATGCACCAGCACAAGCGCGACATGACCACCTTCCCATGCACCGTCAAGGCGGCCAGGCAGGCGTATACGATGGCGGGCCTGAGCCCTGCGGACATCGATTTCGCCGAGGTGCACGACTGCTTCACCGGCGTCGAGTTGATCACCTACGAGGATCTGGGCTTCGCCCCACGCTTCGAAGGCCACAGATTCGTCGAGGCCCGCGACCACTACGTGGGCGGCAGGAAGCCGATCAACCCCAGCGGCGGCCTCAAGTCCAAGGGCCATCCGCCGGGTGCGACCGGCGTGTCGCAATGCGTCGAGGTCTTCGAGCAATTGCGCGGCGAGTCGCACAACCAGATCGACGGCGCACGCATCGGCCTCGCCCACAACATCGGCGGCCCCACCGCCGCATGCGGCATCACCATCCTTGGCAAGGACCGCGGCTGAGCACCGGCCGGACATGAGCAAAATGCGCAGTGCCCGTCTCGACGACCTCGTCACCCCCGGCTGCCGGGTTGCCGTGGCCGACGGGTTCGGCATGCCGAAGTTGGCCATCGGCGGGCTGTGCGAGGCCGCCCGCGCGGCGGGCGGCGTGCGCCTCGTGCTCGGCTGGTGTCCGGTCGCCCTTGACGACTTCGACCCGGCAGCGTTCGTCGACGTGCGCACCATCATGGCCGGCTACGGTCTGCGCCGTTTCGTCGACGAGGGCGCGGTGCGCTACGTCCCCGCCCGGATGCAGACCGTGTGCAAGCTGATGCACGGCGCGCTGCGCCCCGACGTTCTGGTGGCGTCGGTCGGGCGCGGCCGGCGGGGGTGGGCGTTCACCACCGAGGTCGCCTGGATGCGCGCCGCGGTCGATGCCGGAGCGATCGTAGCCGCCGTCGAGCGGCCCAACCATCCGGTCTGCGACGGCGGTTCGCCGATTCCCGATGAACGGCTCCGTTTCATCGGGGTAGACGAGTCGCCTCCGATCGTTCCGACCTGGGCCGAGCCCGGCGACATCCACCGCGTCATCGGCTCCCATCTTGCACCGTTCATCGGCGAGGGTTCGCGGCTGCAGTTCGGCCCCGGACCGCTCGGCGCCGGCATTCTGGAGTCGCTGCGGGTTCCGGTGCATGTCGATACCGGGGTGATTACCGATGCGGTGCCGATGCTCGAACGGCGCGGGCTGCTTCTCGGCAGACCCGTCGCTCCGTACATGGGGGGATCGGAGGCGCTGTACGAGTGGGCAGCGGGCAGGGACGTGGTGTTCAGGCTCGAAGTCACGCACGACCAGAAGCGTCTCGGCTCCGGCCCTCCGCTCGTCACCATCAACACGGCGCTCGAAATCGACCTGGACGGACAGGTCAACGTCGAAGCCGTAGGCGGTTCTGCGGTCGCCGGCGTCGGCGGCCAGCCCGACTATGCGTTCGCCGGAGCGTCGGCCCTGAGCGGCGGTATGAGCATCCTGGCGGTGACGACGCGAAGCGGAAAGAACTCCACCCTCGTAGAGCGGCTCGGCGCCCCGGTGTCCACTCCGTCCCATGACATCGACGTCGTCGTCACCGAGAACGGCGTCGCCGATCTGCGCGGACTCGACCGGCACGAGCGCCGCAGGGCCATCGCCGGACTGTGGGTCTGACGGTTGCGCGTCGATCGGTTCCGTGGCCCGGCCCGGCGGTTCCTATCCGCAACGGCTTTTCAATCGAAAATATAAACTGATATAGTGTCAGCTAAGAGGCTCGTTTGAGCGATCGTGTTTCATCCCCGGCGCAGGATTCTCGGCCGCGGTGATGAGTGTGCCGCCAGAGCTGCATGGCGGTCCGGATTACCGGAGACTTCGATGAACACCTGCAATCCCGATCGAAAGCTGCTGCGACTGCGATGCGGTTGCCGGACCGCGAGCCCGTGTGGCCGTCCGGCAGCCTGAACGCGGCCACGCTGTTCGCCCATCGAGATTGATTGCAGAGGAGTCCCGACCATGTTGCAGCACCCTGAAACGAAATATCGCCCGTTCAATGCCTTTTCCGGCACCAAACCGCTTTCCGGCCGTGCCTGGCCCGACCACGCGATCGACCGGCCGCCGGTATGGATGAGCACCGATCTGCGCGACGGCAACCAGGCCCTGTTCGAGCCGATGAACGTCGAGCGCAAGATGCGCATGTTCAAGATGTTGGTGGAGATCGGGCTGAAGGAGATCGAGGTCGCCTTTCCGGCCGCTTCGCAGACGGATTTCGACTTCGTGCGCGAGTTGATCGAAGGCGGGCACATCCCCGACGGCGTGGTGATCGAGGTACTCACCCAGGCGCGTCCGCATCTGATCGAGCGCACGTTCGAATCGGTGCGCGGCGCAAAGTGCGTGATCGTCCATTTCTACAATGCGACCGCGCCGAACTTCCGCCGGATCGTGTTCGGGCAGGACCGTGCCGGCGTCAAGCAGATCGCGATCGACGCCGCGTGCCGGATCAAGGAGCTTGCGGCCGCACGGCCGGAAACCGATTTTACTTTCCAGTACAGTCCGGAGGTCTTCACCGGCACTGAGCTCGACTTCGCATGCGAGGTGGCCAGCGCGGTGATCGAGGTATGGCAGCCGACGCCGCGGAACAAGTGCATCATCAACCTGCCGGCGACGGTCGAAATGAGCACGCCCAACGTCTATGCCGACCAGATCGAGTGGATGCACCGCAACCTTGCGCGCCGCGACAACGTGGTGCTCTCGGTGCATCCGCACAACGATCGCGGTACGGCGGTGGCTGCGGCGGAGCTTGCGCTGATGGCGGGTGCCGACCGCGTTGAGGGATGTCTTTTCGGCAACGGCGAGCGCACCGGGAACGTCGACCTCGTCACGCTTGCGCTCAATCTCTACAGCCAGGGCGTGCATCCGGGCCTCGACTTTTCGAGTATCAATGCGATCGCGCGCACCGTCGAGCACTGCACGCAGTTGCCGGTTCATCCGCGCCATCCTTACGTCGGCGATCTCGTGTTCACCGCGTTCTCCGGGTCGCACCAGGACGCGATCAAGAAGGGTCTGGCCGCGCAGCGGCCCGGCACCCTCTGGGAAGTGCCCTACCTGCCGATCGATCCCGCCGACGTTGGGCGCAGCTACGAGTCGATCATCCGGGTGAACAGCCAGTCGGGCAAGGGCGGCATCGCCTTCCTGCTCGAAAGCGAATACGACCTGGTGCTGCCGCGCCGCCTGCAGGTCGAGTTCTCCGCGCATATCCAGGGCATCACCGACGAATGCGGCACCGAGCTTTCCGCCGCTGACATCTGGCGCGCGTTCGAAGCGGAGTACCTGCACCTGTCCTCTCCGCTTGCCTACATCGAGCACCACCTGTCGGAGCACGGTGTGCAGCAGGGCATCAGTATCGTCGTCGACACGGACGGCGCGCGCCTCACCCGGCACGGCGTCGGCAACGGGCCGATCGACGCCGCCCTGCACGCCCTCGGCATGGACGTGACGTTGCTGTCCTTCGAGGAGCGTGCGATCGGGCAGGGTTCGGACGCGCGTGCGGCGGCTTTCGTCGAAGTCGCGAACGCGGACGGCAGCGGTGCGACCTTCGGAGTCGGCATTCATCCGAACATCATCACCGCGTCGATCTTGGCGATCTTCTCCGGGCTCGACCGCCTGGCCGAGCGGAGCGGCAGGCCCGTGCTGCAGCGACGCCTCGCCGGCTGATTTGCGGCAGGAACGGGATTTGCCGATACCTCCGGCTGGCGAGGTTCGACGCAATGAGCCCGCCGCGTCACGCCATCGGGGCCGGCATCCGGAACGGGTGGCCCCGGCCTGTTGCGGGAGCGGTGCGCGCGCAGGGTCCGGACATGCGCGCGCACCGCGCTTCCACGAGGGAATATCGGCCGCGCATCCGAGGCGAAGCGGGGCTTTCGCGCGGTACCACTGGCCGTGTCGGCAGCCGGTACGGGTCCCGGATTCCATGGAGGAAGGAAAGGGTGCCCGTCGCGTCTGTTCAGGTTGTGTCGATCAACAATCGTTCTATAAAATAGATATCTCAATATAAAGGCAACTTTAAGCTACTTTTTCATAAATCACCTTGTATTCCTTGCTGCGCACCGAAATTGAGATAATTTATACAATTGATGTACATCAAAGATATGGAGTTAAACTCTCAATATTATCTTTAACAGATACCTCTTTAAGCGGATGGTGTGTTCCAGTTGCCTTGCCCGGAGGGTTCCGTGCGGTTTCCGCGACCCATCCCCGGTCGCGGAAAAGCTTGGAGCATCAGCGCCAGGAGGAGCGATACGGGTTCCGCTGGGTATCTGAGGCCTGCTGCATGCGGGAACCAATGAAACGACACAGAGGAGATAGGAAGATGGGTACCCACCCGGTGAAACTGTTGTCTTGTGATACGCACCTTGAACACTGGCCCACGGTGTTGAAGGACTACATTCCGCAGAAGATGCATGAACTGTTAGACAAGGCTCCGTATGCAGTGAAGATGTTCGGGCAGGTGCCCCATTACGGCCCAGACAGCGTGTGCACCAGCGTGTTGGCCGGATTCCGCAATTGTTCGGAGGTGCAGAAGGGAACCATCGACATCCGGACCCAGCAGATTCCGGGCGCCTACGGCGGACCCGACGAATACGCGAAGTGGATGCGCCTGGATGGCGTCACCACGGCGGTGATCCTTCCCGGCGCGGCGCTGGGCGCGACCATCGGTGGGGCTCGCGCCAGCGGTAACAAGGACGATTACTTGGCCGTCCTGCAGGGCTACAACAACTATGTCAACGATTTCTGCCAGGCCTATCCGGACCTGCTGATCGGCGGCGCCTGCCTTCCCACCACCGGGGTCGACGACGCGATCGCCGAACTGCGCCGAGTGCGTAAGCTGCCCGGCATTCGCACCGTGTCACCGGGCGCCTTCCCCAACGGCTCGGCCACCCCGCTGCCGGAAGACGACCGCTTCTACGCCGAAGCGCTGGATCTCGCCATGCCCATCACCCTGCACGGCGGCATTTCCAGTCCGATCGGCGGAATCAAAACCGATCGGGACGCCGCGACCTGGATCATCGGCCATGTGGAGGTGACGACCGGCGGCCCGTATTCCGCCACGCAACTGATCATGTCCGGCGTGTTCGACCGCTTTCCGAAACTGCGCTTCATCATGCTCGAATGCGGCGCCGGCTGGCTGCCGTTCTCGATGGACACGATGAATCATTTCTACGACCGCCAGCGGTTCTGGGCGGGGATCGACCTCAAGAATCCGCCTTCGTGGTACTGCACCAGCGGCAACCTGCTGTGGAACATCATCTGCGATAAGACCGCCATCAAGATGCGGGACGAGATCGGCGTCGACAATCTTTCGTGGTCGTCCGCTTTCCCCCACGGCAACAGCGAATGGCCGGAATCCCGTGCGCGCGCGCTGAAGCTGCTGGACGGCGTGACCGACGAGGAGCGCCACAAGATCCTGTGGAGCAACGCGGCCCGCTTCTACGGGCTGGAGGAGTCCTGACGCGCTCCTGGGGACACGGCCGGCGCAGCGGATGCGCCGGCATCATCCCATATAAAAGGAGACAGCAAGATGGCTTTCTCTATTCTGAAGCTCTTCAGTTTTCAAAGGCGTCATCCGCATATAAAAGGAGACAGCAAGATGACTACCGCAACGAACACGGAAAGCGCAGCCGTAGACCGTTCCAAGCTCCCGCTCGTGTACTCCTGCTCGGGGTGTTCGAGCGCCGCGCAGACGAGCAATGATGTCGCCATCACACTCGATCGCCGCAACCTGGCCGAGATGTCCTGCATCGCCGGCGTCGGAGGCGACGTTCCGAAACTGGTCAAGGTGGCCAAGTCCGGGCGCCCGATCGTGGCCATCGACGGATGCGCCCTCGCCTGTGTCAAGAACGCGTTGTCCCGCCATGGGGTGGAGCCCGCGGTCTGGCACGAGCTTTCGCAGTACGAGGTCGAGAAGATCTACCAGGCTGATCCCGACCAGAAGCAGGTCGAGAAGGTGCTGGACGTCGTCATCGATTCGATGAAGGCAATTCCGTCGGCATAGCCGCACGCCTCGGCCGGGGTCTTGCGCCCCGGCCCGGGCTGCCGCCCGGATACCGGCTTCCTTTTTCGACATTTCATACCCTTTCATGACTACAAGCATTCAATCCGGGCGCGCATCGACTGCGGCGGAAGCCGTTCCCATGGTCTCGATCGTGCTTGCTGGCAGTGGCGGCGCGGGCGCGATTTCGGCGGCGACCGTGCTGCTGGAAGCGGCCGGAATGGCCGGCTGGTATGCCTACATGACCCGTTCCGTGGGGGCGCAGATCCGGGGCGGGGAGACCGCCGCCATGCTGCGATTCGGCATCGAGCCCGTCACCTCCCATGACGATCGCTTCCATGTGCTGCTCGCCCTGGACTGGAAGAATCTCGGGAACTTCGCCTCCGAAATGCCCTTGTGTGCGGAAAGCCTGATCATCGGCGATCCGGAGCAGGGGGACGTGCCCGAGACCCTGGCGGCCAGCGGCGCGCGCCAGGCGGAAGTGCCGATGGCGCAGATCGCCCAGTCGATTCCGGGCGGGCGCGGCAACATGGTCGCGGCGGGCGTCATCGCAGGCCTGATCGGACTGCCGCTGGAGGCATTGGTCTCGGTGGTTGTGAAATCCCTGCAACACAAGGGGGACAAGGTGCTCGCCGCGAGCAATCAGGCGCTGCGGGCAGGTTTCGACGCCGTGGACGAGTTCGGGCTCGGCACAGCGTTCCGGTTGCATCCGGGGCGACCCGCCGGCCCGGGCAAGCGCTGGATCGTCACCGGCAACCAGGCGACCGGCCTTGGCGCCATTCGCGGCGGCATTCGCTATGTCGCGGCCTACCCGATCACGCCGGCCACGGAGGTGCTGGAATGGATGGGTCCGTCCCTCGCCAGGGTGGGAGGAGCCCTGGTTCAGGTCGAGGATGAGCTTGCGGCGATCAATCAGATCATCGGCGCATCTTACGGCGGCGTACCGTCGCTGACTGCGACGGCGGGACCGGGCCTGTCGCTGATGACCGAATCCCTGGGGCTGGCGGTAGCTTCCGAAATTCCGCTGGTCGTCGTCGACGTGATGCGCGGGGGGCCCTCGACGGGCATTCCCGCCAAGTCGGAACAGTCGGACCTGAACATCGCCCTGCACGGCATGCACGGGGATGCGCCGCATCTGGTGCTGGCCCCCAACTCGGTGCCCGACTGCATGTTTACCACCCATTGGGCGGTGCATCTTGCCGAGACGCTCCAAGTTCCCGCCTTGGTGCTCTCGGATCAGGCCATCGGCCAGGCGCGCGCGGTCCTCGACTTGCCCGCCGAAGTTGTCTTTCCGACCCGACGTGTGGTGGCGTCGCCGCAAACCGAAGGTGAGAAATATCAACGCTACGCGGTCACGCCTTCCGGGATTTCGCCGATGGCGATACCCGGAACGCCGGGCTGCCAGTACACTGCGGAAGGGCTCGAACACAATCCGGCGGGTGCGCCGTCGTCCCGCGCCGAGGATCACGCCGCTCAACTCGACAAGCGGGCCCGCAAACTCGACCTGTACGACTACGGGGATGCCTGGGCCGATCTGGAAGGCAGCGGCGAGTGCGCCATCGTGACCTGGGGGTCGTGCACCGGCCCGGCGCTGGAGGCGGCCTCGCGCTGGTGGCGTGACGGTGCTGAAATGCGGGTGCTGAGCATTCGCCTGCTTTCGCCCGTCCAGCCCAGGAGATTCGCGCAGGCCCTCGCCGGCGTCGACAGGGTGTTGGTGGTCGAGCAATCGCACAGTGCCCAGTTCTACCGTTACCTGCGTGCGCATTACGAGCTTCCACAACAATGCCGGGTTTTCCACCGGGCCGGACCTCTGCCGGTCCGGCCGGAGGAGATTTGCGCACAGTTTTCACAGTGGAGCAACGCATGAACGAAACTCTTGCACGGACGTGCTCTACCGGCGTCGCGGCCTACGAGCCGGATGCTTACCGGTCCGATATCAGGCCGGTGTGGTGTCCTGGCTGCGGTGACTACTCGGTCCTGGCCGCCCTGACGAACGCACTGGCTCATCTGCAGCTTCCTCCCGAGCAGATCGCGCTGGTCTCGGGCATCGGCTGTTCCTCCAGGATTCCCGCCTATACCGGCGTCTATGGTCTGCACGGTGTCCACGGGCGTGCGCTTCCGGTGGCCACCGGGCTGAAGCTCGCCCGACCGGACCTCACCGTCCTCGTCGCCGGTGGCGACGGCGATGGCTTTTCCATCGGCGGCAACCATTTCCTGCACGCTTGCCGCCGCAACGCCGATCTGACCTACATCGTCATGGACAACCAGGTCTATGGCATGACCAAGGGCCAGGCATCGCCCACCACCGCTGCCGACTGGAGGGGCAGTGACCTGACCCCGGACGGCACCGGCCTGGTGCCGTTCCAGCCGCTGACCATCGCCCTGGCGGCCGGGGCCAATTTCGTGGCTCGCTGTTTCAGCGGGGACCCGGCGAACCTCACGGAGATACTGGTCGAGGCCATTCGCCACCCTGGCTTCTCTGTGGTGCAGGTGCTCAGCCCCTGCGTCACGTTCCGGCCCGAGCAGCGCCAATGGAAGAACCTCGTGCGCATGGCGCCGGCGAGCGCCGGAGCGGATTTGCGCAGCGCCGCCCGTCATCTCATGGAGGACGACGGCCTGAGCATCGGGAGGGTGTTGTACCGCGGCGATCGCGCGCCCTTCGCCGTGAAGCGTAAGAACACCGTCGAGGTCGAGAAGCTAGTGGAGGAATTCATCCTATGAACACCGGTGGCAACATCCAGCCCGAACGCTCGCTGGAAGATCTGCTGTCCTACGCGCGGACCATGGAATCCGAGGCCGCGATGCGCTATGCGGAGCTTGCGGGGATCATGGAGACCCACAACAACCGGGAAGTGGCCGAACTGTTCCACCGCATGGCCAAGATCGAATGGCTCCACGTGTACAACGTGGGTGAGCTGGCCCGCGACCTGTCGGTGTCCGACCAGATGCCGCCAGGCGCCGGGGACCGGCTGCGCGGCGCCGAACTGCCCGATACGCTGGATATGCACTACCTGCAGTCACCGCGTCAGGCGCTCGAGCTGGCCTACTCCTACGAGCAGAACGCGGCCCGCTTCTACAAGGAACTGGCGGCGGCCGCGCACGGCGAGGAGTTGCGTGCGGCGGCCCTCCAACTGGCCGCCGAGGAGGAGTCGCACATGCGGGAGCTGGAGCGCTGGCTCGCCCGCTTTCCCCAAACCGAGGCCGGATGGGACGAGGATCCCGACCCGCCCAATGCCCTGGACTGATCCACTTACCCATCGGAGGAGATAATCGTGGCCCTTAGAATCACCCAGCTTTGCAGCGCCTGTGACGCCTGTTTGTCCGAATGCCCGAACCATGCGATCACGGCGGGCAGGCCCTATGTCATCGATGCGGCCAAGTGCACCGAATGCAAGGGTTATTTCGATACGCCCCAATGCCTGGACATGTGCCCCGTCAAGGGCGCCATCGTGTCCGCCGAGGCCCGGGTCGGATAGACATGCGCCGACCCTTCGACCCGGTGCGCCGACCCTTCG
>Ga0079224_100004327_pt1 | contig 18299 bp, 16 predicted proteins | sample Stecom2015_FD_80414 | JGI IMG/M metagenome (GOLD analysis project Ga0079224, IMG submission 80414) | Agricultural soil microbial communities from Utah to study Nitrogen management - Steer compost 2015 | ecosystem: Environmental > Terrestrial > Soil > Agricultural land | place: USA: Utah...
CGCAGCGGCGTCGAGCGACGGGCGACGAAGCCCTGTTCGCGGCCCCACTCGATCGCGTCGGCGAGCGCGACGTAGGCGCCCGTGATCGACGCCGTGCGTGTGCCGCCGTCGGCCTGCAGCACGTCGCAGTCGACGACGATCGTGTTCTCGCCGAGCGCCTTCGTGTCGACGACCGCGCGCAGCGCGCGGCCGATGAGGCGCGAGATCTCGTGCGTGCGGCCGCCGATCTTGCCCTTGACGCTCTCGCGCGCCGATCGCTCGTTCGTGGCCCGCGGCAGCATCGCGTACTCGGCCGTGACCCAGCCCTTGCCCTGCCCCGTCAGCCAGCGCGGCACGCCGTTCGTGAAGCTCGCGGTGCACAGCACGCGCGTGCCGCCGAAGCTGATGAGCGCGGATCCCTCCGCCTGGGCGCTCCAGCCGCGCTCGATCGTCACGGGGCGGAGCTGGTCGGTCTGGCGGCCGTCGGCGCGCGTGGTCATGCGGATCCCTTCGGGTCGGTGGTCTGCGGCAGCGAGGCGCGCAGTTCGCGGAGGTCGATCTGCCCCGTGCGCACGAGGCGCACGTCGCGCACCTCCGCGCCGAGCAGGCGGTTGGCGAGCGCGACGAAGCCCGCGGAATCGGCCCCCGTCGCCTCGTAGGTGTGCGAGGGCGTCGCGTCGGGCCCCGCGAGCAGATCGCGGCTCACGAGCTCCTGATACACGTCGCTGGCCGTCTCGCTGTCGCTCGAGACGAGCGTGACGTCGGGGCCCATGACGTAGCGGATGACGCCCTTCAGGAACGGATAGTGGGTGCAGCCGAGGACGACCGTGTCGACGCCCGCGTCGACGAGCGGCTGCAGGTACCCGGCCGCCACCTCGCGCACCTCGGGCGACTCGGTGACGCCCGACTCGACGAACTCGACGAAACGGGGGCAGGCGGCCGTGAACACCTCGATGCCGGGGCTGATGCCGAGCATGTCCTGATAGGCGCCGGATCCGATCGTGCCTGCCGTGCCGATCACGCCGATCCGCCCCGACCGCGTCGCGGCGATCGCGGTGCGCACGGCGGGCCGGATCACCTCGACGACGGGCACGTCATAGCGCTCGCGCGCGTCGTGCAGCAGCGCCGCCGACGCCGTGTTGCAGGCGACCACGAGCATCTTCACGCCCTGCTCGACGAGCGTGTCGAGCACCTCGAGCCCGTACCTGCGCACGTCGGCGATCGGCTTGGGCCCGTACGGCGAGTGCAGGGTGTCGCCCACGTACAGCAGCGACTCCCGCGGCAGCTGGTCGCGGATGGCGCGCGCGACGGTGAGTCCGCCGACGCCCGAATCGAAGATCCCGATCGGCGAGTTGTCCACGCGACCAGCCTACGCGCCCACGCGCTTGCGGCCTTCGGGCGCCGCTAAAGTAGCGACCATGTCTGCCTCGACGGCGCTCCTGACGGATCGATACGAACTCACCATGCTCGACGCGGCGCTGCGCGACGGATCCGCGCACCGCCGATGCGTCTTCGAGCTGTTCGGTCGCAGGCTCTCGGGCGGGCGCCGCTTCGGCGTCGTCGCCGGACAGGGCCGCCTGCTGAGCCTGCTGCGCGACTTCCGCTTCGACGACGCCGAGCTGCGCTTCCTGCGCGACGAGCGCGTCGTGAGCGCCGAAACGGTGCGCTTCCTCGAGCAGTACCGCTTCCGCGGCTCGATCGAGGGGTACCGCGAGGGCGAGCTGTACTTCCCCGACTCGCCGCTGCTCACGGTCGAGGGCACGTTCGCCGACGCCGTCATCCTCGAAACGCTCGCGCTCAGCGTGCTGAACTTCGACTCGGCCGTCGCGACGGCCGCGGCGCGCATGTCGATCGCCGCGGGCGAGCGCCCCCTCGCCGAGATGGGATCCCGCCGCGCCCACGAGGGCGGCGCCGTCGCAGCGGCCCGCGCGGCCTACATCGCGGGGTTCACCTCGACGAGCAACCTCGAGGCCGGCCGCACGTGGGGCGTGCCGACGATGGGCACCGCCGCGCACGCGTGGACCCTGCTGCACGACACCGAGGCCGACGCCTTCCGCGCGCAGCTCGACTCGCTCGGATCCGATACGACGCTGCTCGTCGACACCTACGACATCGCGGAGGGCGTGCGAACGGCCGTCGAGCTCGGCGGCCCGAACCTCGGCGGCGTGCGCATCGACTCGGGCGACCTGCCGCTCGTCGCCGCCGACGTGCGCGACCAGCTCGACCGCCTCGGCAACACCGAGACGCAGATCACGGTCACGAGCGACCTCGACGAGTACGCGATCGCGGCGCTCGCGGCCTCCCCCGTCGACGCCTATGGCGTCGGCACGTCGCTCGTCACGGGGTCCGGCTATCCGACGGCCGGCCTCGTCTACAAGCTCGTCGCGCGCCAGGACGGCTCGGGCGCGTGGGTGTCGGTCGCGAAGAAGGCGCAGGACAAGGGATCGCGCGGCGGCCGCAAGTCGGCCTTCCGCAGGCTCGCCGGCGGCACCGCGACGGCGGAGGTCGTGCGGGTCGCCGACGGCTTCGACGCACCCGCCGTGCCCGAGGTGGCCGCCGACACCCGTCCGCTCGTCGTGCCGTTCGTCGAGCACGGCGACGTCGACGACCGCCACGAGGGCCCCGACGGCGTGCGCGCGGCGCGCGCCCACCACCTCGCGGTCCGCGCCGAGCTGCCCGTGCGGGCGCTCGCGCTCAGCAAGTCGGATCCCGCGATCCCCACGCTCATCGGCTGAACGGTCGGAACCGCACGAAAAGAGGCGCCTCGCGGCTGTGCGAGGCGCCTCTTCCCTGGGATCACTTCATGAGCGACTCGTAGATCTCCTTGCAGGTGGGGCAGACGGGGAACTTCTCGGGGTCGCGCCCCGGCGTCCACTTCTTCCCGCAGAGGGCGCGCACGGGCTTGCCCGTGATGGCGGACTCGACGATCTTGTCCTTCTGCACGTAGTGCGAGAAGCGCTCGTGATCGCCGGGTTCGCTCGTCTCCTGCTCGATGAGCTCTTCGAGTTCGCGGTCGAGAACGGCGGTTCCGCCCTGTTCAGGGCTGTCGAGTGGCGTGCTCATGCAGAAAGTGTAATCCGCGCGGGACCCCTCGGGCGCGGCTCGGGTCAGACGCGGCCGCCCGCGGCGAGCAGACGGTGCCCGCCCAGCTGGAACACGGCCGCGCCGATCAGCACGCCCGCGACGAGCACGCCCACACCGATCGCGCCGCCCGTCGCGAGCGCCTCGACATCACGAGGCGCGCCGCCGAGGATCGCCTGGAACGCCGGGATCACCGCCGGCATGGAGACGGCGACCGTCGCGACGAGCACCGCGCCCGGCACGATCACGGCCGCGGGCCCCGTGCGCTGGGGCTGACGGAACGGGCTGTCGCCGGGCCGGGCGACGGCGTAGGGCCACGCGGCCGACGAGATGCTCGAGAGCCCGAAGCCGGAGAGCGTCAGGCAGAGCGCGACGCCGATGAGCGCGGGCAGGTGATCCCACGCGTCGGCGAACGCCGCCGTGAGCGCGATCGTCGCGGAGAGCATCGGCACGGCGAGGAGCGCGGCCGGGACGAGGCGCCCGGCGCGGTCGGCGATGCCGCGCACGCTCGTCACGATGTGCAGCCAGACGGCCTCCGCGTCGTGCGCGAGGTCGTTGTGCACGCTCCAGCCGAGGAACGCGGCGATGATCGGGAGCGGCACGAGCGCGGCGGCCTGCGGCGGCACCCCGGCGATGAGCAGCGGGATCACCGGAAGCAGGCCGGCGATGGGGATGATCGCGATGTTCGCGAGATAGCGCATGTCGGTCGCCCAGTAGATAATGCTGCGCGCCGCGATCGCGCCCGTCGCGGTGCGCGGCAGCAGGCCGAACCAGCCGAGTCGCGCGGACTGCGCGGCGGGAGCGGGCGGCGCCGTGCGGAGTTCGCGGTCGACGACGAGCGCCCATGCCCCGGCGAGGAGTGCGACCGTCGCGATCGCGACGACGAGCGGCCAGACGGATCCGCCCGCCGGCGCGACGACCGCCGCGGCCGCGCCGAGCGGCGTGGAGGCGAGCACGTCTGCCACGCCCTGCGCGAGCGCGGGGGCTCCGCCCGCCCATTCGGCCGAGAGCGCGTACGCGACCGCCGGCACGGCGACCGCGACGACGACGAGCCCCGCGAGCACGGCCGCCTCGCCCGACCGACCGCTTGCGCGGACACCCGCGGCGCTCGCGAAGCCGAAGCGCGCGGCGAGCGCGCACGTGACGAGGTGCAGCACGACCCCCGCGACCGCGAAGCCCGGCGCCGTGCCCCGCGAGACGGCGACGACCGCGGCGGCGACGTCGACGACCGCGAGACCGAGGATGGGGCCGCTGAGGGGGCTCGCGAGCGCCGTCGACGCCGCGACGGCGGGCGCCGTGACCGGCAGGCCCGCGAACGCGCGAGGATCGAGCGGGTCGGCCCTCGGCGACGCGAACGGCGCCGCGAAGAAGGCGAGCGCGATGACGGATCCGGCGGAGACGAGCCCCACGCGGATCACGCCGTCGTCGGCCCCGCCGAGCGCGAACGCGCCCCAAACGCCGAGCGCCGCGGCCGCGATCCCGACGACGAGCGCCGCGACCGTCCGTGCCGTGCGCGGCGCGCGGAACGCTGCGAAGCCCTGTGCGATCCTCAGACGGAGGACGTGTGCAGCCACTCGAGCCCGCCCCCTTCGCCGCCCGCGCCGCTGAGGTCGATGAAGCGCTGCTCGAGCGTCATCTCGCCGCGCACCTCGTCGACCGTGCCCTCCGCGAGCACCTGGCCCGTCACGAGCACGGAGATGCGCGTGCACATCTGCTCGATGAGCTGCATGCTGTGTCCCGACAGGATCACCGTGCCGCCGCCCGCGACGTACGCGCGCAGCACGTCGAGCACGCGCTGCGACGAGACGGGGTCGACCGATTCGAAGGGCTCGTCGAGCACGAGCAGCCGCGGCGCGTGGATCATGGCGCACGCGAGCATGAGCTTCTTCGTCATGCCCGTCGAGTAGTCGGACACGGCGCGGCCGAGCGCGCTCGTCAGCTCGAACGTCTCGGCGAGCTCGCCCGCGCGCTCGCGCACAGCGTCGGCGGGCAGGCCCCGAAGGGATCCGACGTACTGCAGCAGCTGACGTCCCGAGAGCCGATCGAAGGTGCGCATGCGGTCGGGCAGCACGCCCATGAGGCGCTTGGCGGCTCGCGGATCCTGGCGCGCGTCGACATCGAAGACGCGGATGTCGCCGCGGTCGGGGCGGATGAGGCCGGAGATCATCGAGAGGGTCGTCGTCTTGCCCGCGCCGTTGGGACCGACGAGTCCGTAGAACGCGCCGGCCGGCACGCTGAGGTCAATGCCCGCCACGGCCGGCTCGCCGCGGTAGGTCTTCACGACGCCGCGCAGCTCGAGCGCGAGCTCCTCACCCGGCGCCTCGGATTCTTCGCGCACAGCGACTTCCTTCTCCCCCGACGTGATCGTCACGCGACCAACCTAGCAACCGCGCGCCGCGCGGCCCCGAGGAACACGTCGTGAACGGCGAGGTCACGAGTTCCTCCGCATCCCCCGAAGATCCGGACATTCTCGGCATGCGTTGGTATCGTGACGGCAGACACGGGATGAAATCCGGGTGAACTGCCGACCAGGACGTCGACATACGGCGCCGGGGTTTCACGGGCTCAGGCCTCCCCCAGATCAAGGAGCTTTCCGCATGACCCTCCAGACCGTCATCCTCGCCGCCGGCATGGGCACGCGCCTCGGCCGCGCGCTGCCGAAGTCGCTCACGACGCTGTCCGACGGACGCACCATCATGCAGCAGCAGCACGACAACATCCGCGCCGCGTTCGGTTCCGACGCGCGGATCACGACCGTCGTGGGCTACCGCGCCGAGACGATCATCGACGCCTTCCCCGCCGCCGACTACGTGCACAACGAGAACTATGACGTCACGAACACGTCGAAGAGCCTCCTGCGCGCGCTCACGGCGACGGGCCGCGGCGGCGTGCTGTGGATGAACGGCGACGTCGTCTTCGACCCGCGCGTCCTCGGCCGCGCCGTCGAGCTCATCGAGCGCGAGCAGTCGTTCGTGACCGTCAACACCTCGAAGGTCAGCGACGAGGAGGTCAAGTACACGCTCGACGAGCACGGCTTCGTCAAGGAGCTGTCGAAGACCGTCGTCGGCGGCATCGGCGAGGCCGTGGGCATCAACTACGTCTCGCGCCACGACAAGCGCGCGCTCGTCCAGCAGCTGCAGCGCGTCGACGACCAGGACTACTTCGAGCGCGGCCTCGAGCTCGCGATCGCCGAGAACGGCGTGCGGGTCGCCGCGATGGACATCAGCGACCTGTACGCGGTCGAGGTCGACTTCGCCGAGGATCTCGAGCGCGCGAACGCCGTCCTCTCCTGACCCTCCCCCGGTGCCCCCGACATCCGTGCGAACGGATGTCGGGGGTTCTTCGTATCCTGCGGGCATGATCACGACGAACAGCAGGCCGCTGCCCTCCGCCCGCGCCACACCGTGGGCCGTGCACCCCGATCCACCGCACTCCGTCGTCGTCAACGCGTCCGACGAGCCGCTCGAGTACGCGCGGGCGATCATCCGCGCGGGCGACGTCGTGACGACCGAGCGCTGGGGCCTCGTGCTGCCGGGCGACGAGAACGACCTCTGCCTGTGCGGCCTCGACCCGGCCGACCTCTGCGTGACGATCAGCTGGCGCCGCGCGGGCGTCGACGAAGAGCTCCTCTGGCAGTTCGTGACCTAGTGCCGCGCTAGTACGCGGTGCGGGCGCGACGTCGCTCCGACGCCTCCGAATAGCCGTAAGGATAGCGCCCGTTCTGCAGGTCTTCGGGGCGGAGCCCGACGACGAGCTCCGACACGTCGACCTCGAGGGCCGTCGCGATCTGCAGGAGCGTCGAGATCGTCGGGTTGCCCGCGCCGCGCTCGATGCGCTGGTAGTTCGTGAGGTCCATGTCGGCGCACTCGGCGAGCGCTCGGGCGCTCACGCCGGTCCGCGCGCGCAGCTGCGCGATGCGTCGACCGACCTCCTCGGAGACGGCGGAGTGCTTACGGGCCATCCGTCGATAGTCTCCCTGCCACGGCCTGTTTGCGCAGGCATTGACGCCGGCACTTCTATGCGACTGTTTTTATGCCTGCACGAGCGGCCGCCGCCGTCACGCGGTCTCGCGGTCGGCCCACTCCTGCCAGCGCGCCATGAGCGTCTCGATCGCGGCGCGGAATCGCGCGGACGGGGCGCCCGGCGCGGTGTCGCCGAAGTAGCGCTCGACCCAGAACCGCAGGCGGGACGTCGTCTGCGGATCCTCGAGCACGCGCGCGGCCTCGGCCACGATGTCGCCCGCACGGTCGGCTGTCAGCCATTCGCAGGCGCCCAGGTAGCCGCCCTCGTCGATCTTGGCTGCGGGGTTCGTGGGCCGCGCGACGAGGAGCGGCTTGCCGACCGCGAGCCGGTCGTAGACCATCGCCGAGATGTCGGTGATGGCGACGTCGGCCGCAGCGAGCTGCCACCCGAGCTCGGGGCCGTCGTCGTACACGTGCTGCGCGGTCGGATCGTCGCGGTTGGCCGCCTCGAGCGCCGCGATGATCCGACGGTTCGCCTCGCCGTACGAGGCGTCGACGACACCGCTGCGCGGGTGCGGACGGTAGATCACGCGGTAGCGCGGATCCGCGAGGAGCGCGCCCACGAGCGCCTCGCCGTGGCTCGCGACCGATCCATAGGCTGCCGCGGGTCGGTCGCCCTCCCACGTGGGGGCGTAGAGCACGACGCGGCGATCGTCGGGCTCGTACGGCGTCGCGCCCGAGTAGTGGTCGGCCTGCGGCCGGCCGATCTCGATCGTCTTGCGGTCGAGGTCGAAGTCCCACAGCGTGCGGGTGAGCCGATCGCGGGCCGCCTGGCCCGCGATGAGCGCGTAGTCGTACGCCTTGTACTGGTTGGTGGTCATGTACATCTTGTCGGACTCGCCGTGGTTGATGAACACGTGCCAGCGGCGGCCGTAGCGGAACATCTGGAAGTTGCGCGTGTTCTGGTTCACGTAGAGCACGATGCGGATGTCCTGGCGGTCGAGGAACCGCTCGATGCCGCGCACCTCGGGCACGAAGGCGACGGGCAGCTCGGCGTCGTCGAGCAGGGCCTTCGCCCCCATCGCGTTGCGGGCCATGACGACGACGGGCCACGTCTTCGCGATCTCCTGCAGCGGCCGGTACCACTGGCGCATCTGGTACATGTTGACGTCGCTGTCGGCGAAGTAGACCGCGATCTGGAACCGCCCCCGCTCGAGCGGCCCCTGCTGCTTCGCAGCCGCGGTCACGGCACGGTATGCCTTGCGGCCGCGCGCGGCCTTTCGAACGAGGGCCACGGCGTTCTTCGCATCCTTCACCAACGTCACACGCCTCACCGTAACGAGGCGACCTGACATGGCCCCGTGGGATGATCGGAATATGCGTAACGATCCCGGCTCGATGTCCCCAGGACGGGCCCCGCGCGACGCGCCCGCCGTGCCACCGGGATCCGGGGTCTCGTTCGTCATGCCCGTGCTCAACGAGCGCGAGTACCTGCCGCGGGCCATCGCCTCGACCCTCGCACAGGAGGTCGAGGGCCCCCTCGAACTCGTGCTCGCCCTCGGCCCGTCGACCGACGGCACGACGGAGCTCGCGCGCGAGCTCGCGGAGCGCGATCCGCGCATCGTGCTCGTCGACAACCCCGCCGCCGACATCCCGGTGGGCCTGAACCGGGCGATCCGGGCGTCGAAGCACCCGACCATCGTTCGCGTCGACGCGCACTCCGAGCTCAGCCCCGGGTACACGATGCGCGCGATCGCGACCCTCGAGCGCACCCGCGCCGCCAACGTCGGCGGCGTCATGCGGGCGGACGGCCGCACGTCGTTCCAGAAGGCCGCCGCGGCCGCCTACAACTCACGGATTGGCCTCGGCGGCGGCGCCTACCACGGCGCAGCGGAGGAGACCGAGGCCGAGTCGGCCTACCTCGGCGTCATGCGACGCAGCGTGCTCGACGAGGTCGGGCTCTTCGACGAGACCATCCGCCGCGGTGAGGACTGGGAGCTGAACCTGCGGATCCGCCAGGCCGGCTACCGCGTCATGTTCGATCCCGCGCTCTCGGTCACCTACTGGCCGCGCGAGAGCTGGCCGCGCCTCGCGCGCCAGTTCCTCGCGACGGGGCGCTGGCGCGGCGAGCTCGTGCGCCGCTACGGCACGCGCAACTCGCTGCGCTTCTTCGCGCCGCCCGCGCTGCTCGTGACGCTCGCCGCCGCCCTCGTCGTCGCGGTCCTGCGCGGCACGCGGGCGCTCACGGGCGCCGCCGCGGCCGTCGCGGGGATCGTGTACCTGCCGGTCGCGATCTACGCGGGCGTCGTGGCCGCCTTCGCCGCCTCGCGCCGCGGTGCGGGCCTCACCGAACGCGCGTGGATCGCGGTCGTCGTGCCGACCATGCACGTCGCGTGGGGCGCGGGCTTCCTCGCGGGGGTCACGCGCGGCGCGCGCGACACGGTCGACACGTCTCGGCTCTCCGGCCGAAACACGCCGCTCCCGTAACGGGCGTCAGCGGCTGAGGAACCGCTGGTCGATGAGGCGTGCCACGACCCGCTCGGCCGCGTGCCCGTCGTCGCGCGCGTTGAACACGCGCCGCCACTCGGCGTACTTGTCGGCGTAGTCGGCCGGATCCCGGTCGAACGCCGCGACAAGCTCGTCCTGCGAGCGCACGATGGGCCCCGGCGCCCGCTCGGCCAGGTCGAAGTAGAACCCGCGCAGCGCGCCCCGGTAATGCTCGAGGTCGGGCACGAGGAAGTAGAGCGGCTTGCCCGTGATCGTGAAGTCGAACATGACCGACGAATAGTCGGTCACGAGCGCGTCGGCCGCGAGCATGAGGCGCGACATGTCGGCGTATCCGGTCACGTCGATCACGCGCGGTCCGTGGGCGTTCTGCCCCGGGATCAGCGTGCGGCTGTGGCCGCGCACGAGCACGACCGAGCGCGTCTGCTCGGCGAGGGCGATGGGATCCACGAAGTCGACCATCGCGTCGCGGTCGTCGCGCCAGGTCGGCGCGTAGAGGATGACCCGCTCGTCGTCCGCGATGCCGAGCGCGCGCCGTGTCGCGCCCTCGTCGCCGCGCACGAGCAGGTCGTTCCGCGGATACCCCTCGACCCAGATGGGCCGGCCGAGGAACGCGTAGGCGCGGGAGAGGATCCGCGCCGCGAAGCGGTTCTGCGCGAGCAGCACGTCCCAGCGGCGCGATTCCTTCAGCACGGCGCCCCACCGTCGCGGCTGGAAGCCGCCGCGGTGGAGCGCGAGCCGCTTCAGCGGCGTGCCGTGCCAGGTCTGCAGGACGCGCTGGCCCGTGCGCGGTACGTAGCGGCGGCGCAGCCAGTCGTTCACGACGAGCAGACGCGAGACGCTGCGCGCCCGCCACCACGCGCCGGATCCCTCGACGACGGGCACGGCGCCCTCGGGCACCTCGACCGACAGGTCGACGACGCTCCAGTACCGGGTGACGCCCGGCAGCCGGCGCGCGATCTCGCGGTCGATCGCGAGCGGGTTGTCCCCCGCGACGCGGCCGTAGAAGCTCTCGAAGAACACGGCGTCCTCGAGCGGCGCCGCGTGCACGGCGTAGCGGCGCTCGAGCGCAGCGACGGCCTCGGGCGTCTCGATCGAGGGGTCGAGCGGCGGCCCGACGGTCACGCGGTCGTCCGCGACCGCGACGCGCATGTCGGCGTCGATCGCCATGGGCACGGATCCGCGCACCTCGACGCCCGCGATCTCGATGCGGTACTCCCCCGAAGGCAGCGGCAGCTCGGCGCCGCCCCAGCGCGATGCGTGCAGCGGGAAGCGCGCCTTCCACGTCGCGCCGCGCCCCGACAGGCGCGCGACCACGCGCGCGCGGGCGCCGACGAGCTCAGCGCGCTCGGGACGCTCGCCCTCGCCCGCGATCGTCAGGACGGCTCCGCCCTGCTCGATGCCGACAACCGTCCCAGCTCTCATGGCTTCGCCTCTCCGATGCGCCGCAGGATCTCGTCGAGAACGCGACGGGTGTTGCCTCCGTCGTGGAAGGCATGCATCCTGCTCGTGAGCGCGACGGCCTTCCGTCTGCGGCGGTCGCGCTCTTCATCCTGCCCGAGGAACCGCGCGATCTCGGGCAGGAGCTCTCCCCATGTCGCCGCGACGTCCTCGCCCGCGATCTCGGCGTACGAGCCGTAGAAGCCCCGCCTGGCCGCGTAGTCGTCGACGTCGGGCGCGAGGAACAGCGCGGGCAGCGGCACGAGAGCGGCGTCGTACACGAGCGATGAGTAGTCGGTGATGAGCGCGTCGAACGCCGGCAGCGCGGGCGTGACGTCGGCCAGGAGGTCGGCGCCCAGGAGGGAGACTCGGTCGGTCGCGGCGGGCGGCGCGTAGTCGCCCTCGCCGAGGCGGTGCGAGCGGATCATGAGCTGCGCGTCGTGCTCCTCGAGCAGCGCGATGAGGTCGCGCCACTCGTCGCCTGACGGCACGCCGGGATCCGGGTCGCCGTCGCGCCACGTCGGCGCGTAGAGCAGCAGGCGCCGTCCGTCCGGGACCGGCCCCGCGGCGCGAGCGACGAGCTCGCGTGCGGCCCTGCGCCGCTCGTCGGCGGATCCGCGCGAGAGCACGTCGACGCGCGGCTCGCCCGTGACGGCGACGTGCGCGTCGGAGATCCCGAAGGCCGATTCGAGGCGCCCGCGCACGAGGTGGCTCGCGGCGGGGATGACGCCGATGCGCTGCGCAGACCGCCGATACATCCACGCGATGAGGCGCCGCACGGCCGCGGATCCGGGCAGGAAGGCGCTGCGGACCATCTCCGGCGCGTCGAGGCCGATGCGCTTGAGTGGGATCCCGTGCCAGAGCTGCGCCACGAAGGCGCCCGTGACGGCGTAGGGGTTCACGTCGCCGAAGCCATGCGTCACGACCGCCACGCGGGCGCGCGCCGTCGCCCAGAAGCCCCGCGCGCTCATCTTCGGGAGATTCGGGATTCCGCGCCGCGCCGCCTCGCGGGCCTCGTCGTCCGTCGTCGTGAGCCAGACGGCGTCGATGCCGCGCTCGCTGGCAGCATCCCACACGGCGAGCGCCCCGTCGGCGATCCCGGCGCCGCACCCGAACACCCAGCGGCCGCCGCGCGGCGTCACGAGGGTCACGAGCCGGCCGATGCCGTAGAGGGGCAGCCGAGCGAGCTTCTTCGCGTTGCCCGCGCCGAAAGAGAAAGACGCCACCCGACGAGCCTACTGGCGCGTGCGGGCGGCGTCCGTCCCCTGTCGCGGTGGGTCACTCGAGCGCGTCGAGCGTCACCTCGGCCTCGTGCTCCTCGCCGTCGCGCACGTAGGTGAGCGTCGCCGTCGTGCCGGCCGCGACCGCGCGGACCTGGGCCGTGAGGTCGATCGCGTCGTTGACGCGCACGCCGTTGAACTCCGTGACGACGTCGCCCTCCTTGAGACCCGCCTTCTCGGCGGCGCCGTCTCCCACGACCTCGGCGACGTACGCGCCGGTCGTCGTGGTGCCCTCGACGGTCGAGGACGGCGCGACGCTCGCGCCCAGCATGCCGTGCGTCGCCTCGCCGTTCTCGATGATCTCGTTCGCGATGCGCTCGGCGACGTTCGACGGAATCGCGAAGCCGAGGCCGATCGAGCCGCCCTCCTCGGTCGACGACGAGTTCGCCGTCGCGATCGCGACGTTGATGCCGATGAGCTTGCCCTCGTCGTCGACGAGCGCGCCGCCCGAGTTGCCGGGGTTGATGGCGGCATCGGTCTGCAGCACGGCGATCTTGATCGTCTCGGTCGCCTGCTGCTCCTGCTGCTGCTCCTGGCCCGGCAGGTCGAAGAACCAGGGCGACTGCCCGCCGTCGTCGGGGCTCTCCTCGGTCGAGTCGCCCTCGGGGGCGGCCGACGAGGCGATCTCGATCGAGCGGTTGAGATTGCTGATGACGCCCGTCGTGACCGTGTTCGACAGCCCCATCGGCGCGCCGATCGCGACCGACGTGTCGCCGACGTTGAGCTTCGACGAGTCGGCGAACTCCATCGGTGTGAGGCCCGAAGCGCCCTCGAGCTTGATGACCGCGAGGTCGTAGGTGGGATCGGTGCCCACGACCGTCGCGTCGTAGAGCGTGCCGTCCGAGCCGGTGACGCGGAGCTGCGCATCGCCGGCCGCGCCGCCGAGTGTGACGACGTGCGTGTTCGTGAGCACGTAGCCGTCCTCGCTCAGGACGACGCCCGATCCGCTGCCGCTACCCTCCTGGCTCGCGGCCTCGATCGTCACGACGCTCGGCAGCGACGCGGCTGCGATCGCGGCCGTCTGGTTCACCTCGTCGGGGTTGTTGATCGTGATGTTCTCGCCCGTGCTCGAAGCCACCGACGACTGCCCGTCCGAGCCACCGAACGCCGACATGCCGAGCCATGCGCCGCCGAAGCCCGCGCCGCCGCCGATGAGCGCGGCGACGACCACGAGGCCCGCGATCTTCGCGCCCGTGCCCGACTTCTCGCGCTTCTTCTTGGGCTCCTGCGGCGCCCACTGGTACGCGGGCTGGGGGGCACCCGCGGAGTGTGGCTGCTGCGTTCCGGGGGCCGCGCCGTAGGCCGGAGTCTGATACGGCGACGTCTGCGTCTGACCGCTGCCCCCGCCGAACGCGGCGTCGGCCGCCGAGCGCTCGGGAAGAGGGGGGATCGGGGATCCGCTGTCGTTGCTCATTGCTGCTCCTTCTGGGCTGGTTCCCTCAGCATGCGCCCGGAATCTATGACCGACCTATGACCAGGGTACGGCGACCTTGTGAGATCGGGGCCGCTAGCCTGACGGCATGACGACGAGCTCCGGACCCTGGCGTCGCGCGGCCGATGCAGCGGGCCTGCTGTCCGAACGCGGCGACGTCGCCCCGACGATCTTCGCCGAGATGTCGGCGCTCGCGGCCGCGACGGGCGCGATCAACCTCGGGCAGGGGTTCCCCGACGAGGATCCGCCGGCCGAGGTGCTCGCGGAGGCGCGCGAGGCGATCGCCCGCGGCGAGAACCAGTACCCGCCGGGCCGCGGCGCGGTCGGGCTGCGCGAGGCGATCGCGCGGCACCAGGCGCACCACTACGGCATCGCGGTGGATCCGGATCGCGAGGTGCTCGTGACGGCCGGCGCGACGGAGGCGCTGAGCGCGACGCTGCTCGCGCTCGTCGAACCGGGCGACGAGGTCGTCGTGTTCGAGCCGTTCTACGACGCGTACGCGGCGATCATCGCCCTCGCGGGCGCCCAGCTCGTGCCCGTCCCCCTCGAATGGCCGGACTTCCAGCCCGGCCTCGACCGGCTCGCCGATGCGGTCGGCGACCGCACGCGCGCGATCCTCGTGAACGACCCGCACAATCCGACCGGCGCCGTGTTCTCGCCCGACGTGCGCGAGCTGATCGTGCGGCTCGCCGAGCGGCACGACGCGCTCATCGTGACCGACGAGGTGTACGAGCATCTCGTGTTTGACGGATCCCACACGCCGATCGCATCGCTGCCCGGGGCGCGCGAGCGCACCGTGAGCATCTCGTCGGGCGGCAAGACCTTCCGCGCGACGGGGTGGAAGATCGGGTGGCTCACGGCGCCGCAGGATCTCGTGACCGCCGTGCAGACGGTCAAGCAGTACCTCACGTTCACGGGCGGCGCGCCCTTCCAGCCGGCCGTCGCGCGCGGCCTCGGCCTGCCCGACGCGTTCTTCGAGGAGACGGCCCGCGACGGGGGCGGAAGGCCTCCGTGCTGGGCGACGGCCTGCGGGCCGCGGGGTTCGCGATCTCACCGCCCTCGGCGACGTACTTCACGGTCGCGGACGTCGACGACGACGCGGTCGCGTTCTGCCGGGCGCTGCCCGAGCGCGCGGGGGTCGTGGGGATCCCGCTCACGGCGTTCGCGTCGGCGGCGCACCGGGAGCGCTACGCGACGCTCGTGCGCTTCGCCGCGTGCAAGCGAATCGAGGTGCTGGAGGAGGCCGCCGACAGGCTCGCTCAGCTGCGCGGCTCGACGCGGTAGCGGCGCAGCTCGAGCGCGGGGTTCACGCGGCGCACGGCCACGATCTGGTCGTGCGAGACCCAGCCCACCGCCACGCCCACGTCGGCGCCGAGGCCAGCGATCGCGACGCCCGTCGGATCCACGACGGCCGAGCGCCCGACGCCCAGGGGCGGCGTGTGGTCGGCCGCCGCGACGAACACCGTGTTCTCGATCGCGCGCGCTGCGAGCAGCGTCGTCCAGTGGTGCTCCTTGAGCGGCCCGCGCACCCATTCGGCGGGCACGAGCATCACATCGGCCCCGGCGTCGACGAGCGTGCGCGCGACCTCGGGGAACCGCAGGTCGTAGCAGGTCATGAGCCCGAAGCGCAGCCCATCCACCACGAACGTCTCGGCGACGCCCGTCGGCCCCGGTTCGATCCACTCGCTCTCGGTCTGCCCGAACGCGTCGTAGAGGTGCTGCTTGCGGTACGAGGCGATGACGCCCGTGGCGTCGACCGCGACCGCGGTGTTCCGCACGCGGCCCGACGAGCCCTCTTCGACGAGGCCCGCCACGATCGTGAGGTCGTTCTGCGCCGCGATCGTCGCGAGCTCGCGCGTGAACGGCCCGTCGAGCGGCTGCGCGTGCGCCGCGAGGGTGTCGTCGAAGGGATCGACGAAGTAGCTCGCGTACTCGGGCGCCACGACGACGCGCGCACCGCGACCGGCGGCGACGCTCGAGAGCTCGGCGATCTGCGTGAGGTTCGCGGCCGTGTCGGTCGTGGGCGCGAACTGCGCCACCGCGACGCCGACGGGCTCGTGCTGCGTGGTCATGCGCCCATGATGCCACGCGCACAGCCCGCGCACAGACACGCCCGAACCGCGGCCCCACCGGCCCCGATTTGCCTCATGCTGAACGGCTGGTAAAGTTATTGATGTGCCGCGGGGTGGAGCAGTTCGGTAGCTCGCTGGGCTCATAACCCAGAGGTCGTAGGTTCAAATCCTGCCCCCGCAACCAAGTCCGAAGGCCCGGATCCGCAAGGATCCGGGCCTTCGTCGTTCGCCCGACCGTGCGGCAGGCGGCTCGCGGTCAGCGCACCTCGACGCGCAGCTCCATCCCCATCGCCCTGTGGCCCGTGACCGAGCACCAGCCGTCGAGGTCTCCCCCGATGACGCCCACATCGACGCGCTCGTGCTCGCCGGGGTTCAGACGCTCCGAGCGCACGCCGTTCGCGAAGGTGAGGTCGTGCAGGTCGGCGCCCGTGTTGTCGAACTCGACGACGAGGCGGTCGCCCCGGGGCACCTCGAGGACGTCGGGGACGAAGCGCATGCCCTCGACGCCGACCTCGAGCGTCGTGGTCTCGCCCGTCGCCTCGACGTCGGCCGTGCCGCTCACATCGAAGCCCGCCGCCGCCGGATCGAGCGCGATGCCGCCCGCGATCGCGAGGGCGACGACGCCGACGGCCACGAGACTCTGCCGCGCGGGCCGCGCAGGGCGCGCCTGCGGGCACTCGGCCGCCACGTCGCCGGGCGCCGAGCGGTGCCGCACGAGCAGCCCCGCGGCGACGGCGCGAACCGCGAGCACGACGAACGACGCGAGCACGCCGAAGACGAAGAGGCTCAGCAGCACCCGCACGATGCTCGGCAGCGGGAGCAGGTAGGCGAGGATCCCGAGGTTCACCGCGACGACGCGGAACACGGGCGCGCGCCCCAGCTCGCGCTCGGCGCGCGCTCTGGCGCGCGGGTGCCCCATCACGGAGGGCAGGAGGAAGCTCAGGGCACCGAGCACGAGCTGCACGGCGAAGCCCGCGACGAACGGCTGCACGAGCGCCAGCACGACCTCGACGAGCGCGGCCCACGACGACGCGAGGGCCGCCGACCACGCGAACCACGCCACGCACCCGCCGAGCCACGCGAGCGCGGCGCCGATGCTCATCGCCGCGAACCCCGGCGCTCGCGCCCGCCGAGCCTGGCGCACGCCGTCGATCAGCACGAGCACGAGCGCCGCCGCCCAGATGCCGACGCCGATCCCGACGCCGACGCGCACGTCGGTCGCAACGCCGAGCAAGGCGACCGCGACGCCGAGCACCGTGATCGCCAGCACCGTGCCGTTCTGCGAGCCGTCCCCGGGGCGCATGCGCGCGCGCAGGACCGTCGGCCAGAAGAGGATGACGGTCCCGAGGACCGTCGTGCCGACCCAGCCGAGCAGCATGACGCTCACGTGGGCGACGAGCAGCCTGTCGCGCACGGGATCCCCCGCGGACAGTTGTGCGACGGCGACGCCGAGCGCGACGCCGATGACGAGCCAGACGGCGGCGATCGCCGAGAACCGCACGAGCCCCGCAAAGCGCGCCGCGAGCGCGCCGCGCAGCTGCATCGCGAGGAGACCCGCGTGCGCGAGCCCCGCGACCCCGACGAGGGCAGCACCGGCGACAACGAGCGGTGGGCGCTCCCCGAGCATGCCGGCGATCACGAGGACGGCGCCGGCCGTGTGCGCCGCGAGTCTGGCCCCCATGCCGATCCGGCCGCCGGGGGCCGCGCGCCGGGTGAGTGCGTCGGCGAAGTGCTGGCTCCAGATGAGGATCGCGCACGTCACGACCCCGAGCATGACGACGTGCACCATGAGCCAGCCGCTCTGCGGCACGAAGCGGTGCGCGATCACGACGACGATCGCGGCGACCATCCAGGCGCCCAGCACGGCGTTCATCACGAGGTACCAGGCGCGCCGGCCGATGCTGCGGGTTCCGGGCGCGGTGCTCACGAGCCGAGCATAACTTCTACAGTCTGTAGAAACCAGGGGTAAACCGCGGAATCGTGCCGGCCGGCGATAGAGTCTGGCCATGCCCCGACCAGGCCTTTCCTCCTCCCCTGCCGCGGGCCGCGCGTGGTCAGCGCTGCGCCTCGCCGTCGCCGCGCTCATCGCCGTCGCGGTCGTCTACCAGTTCTGCCACGACCTGCCCTACACGCTCTCGGCGTCCACGCCCCACGCGGCCCACGTGCCGACGTTCGTCGCGAACTTCTTCAGCTTCTTCACGAACCAGTCGAACATCATCGCTGCCGCCTTCCTCGCGTGGGCCGGCGTGCACGGCCTGCGGCGCAGAGGCCCCGCAGGCGTGGGGCTCGCGTCGCTGCAGGTGCTCGCGGTGAGCTGCATGGCGCTCACGGGCGTCGTGTACAACGTGCTGCTGCGCCCCGACGAGGATCGCGGCGCGGGCGTCGCGCCCTTCGTCGGCTGGACGAGCGAGATCATGCACGTCGCCGTGCCGATCTTCCTCGTGATCGACCTCGTCGTCGGGCCGCGGGCGCGCCGCGTGTCGTGGGCCGCTGTCCTGCTGCCGATCGGCTACGCCGTGGCTTACGTCGCCTACAGCCTCGTGCGCGC
>Ga0079224_100004328_pt1 | contig 18298 bp, 17 predicted proteins | sample Stecom2015_FD_80414 | JGI IMG/M metagenome (GOLD analysis project Ga0079224, IMG submission 80414) | Agricultural soil microbial communities from Utah to study Nitrogen management - Steer compost 2015 | ecosystem: Environmental > Terrestrial > Soil > Agricultural land | place: USA: Utah...
AAAAAAGCCCGGCCAAAGTTGCCGGGCTTTTTGTAACGCCTGAAACACTAGGATTTAACTGGCCGTTTGCGCCCCATGGCGGCGGACATACGCCGAGAAATCGTCGAAGCCACCCACATACTCGGAACCCACCAGAATCTGGGGCACCGTATACACCGGATGGCCGATACGGTCAGCAATGTCCTGTTTGCTCATGCCTTTCTCGATCATGTCCACCCACACATAGGGGATGTTTCTGGATTCACACAGGTCCCTTGCCCGAACACAAAAACCACAGCTTGAACGGCCATAAATCGTGACCTGCTCCATACAAACCTCCTGACTCAAAGGGTAGCGAGTGGCTGGCACTCTTCGCATCTATAGTGTCGCAATGATGGCATGGCGAGCACCAATTGAAAATTGATCCTCGCCATGATCGTGATAGTAGCTGACGATACGGATATCTCCTTGAGAAGGGGCAGTCTCAGGTTTTCAGGCGACCCAGTTCACGGTCGAGCACCTGGACCTGGCCATCGAGTGCATCGCCACTCTGCCGGACCCGTTGCGCCAATTCCCGCAGGTCGTTGGCCGCATCGCCAATGTGGGTCAGGTTCCGGTTAATTTCCTCGCTCACCGAGCTCTGCTCCTCAGCGGCGGTGGCCACCTGGGTCACATGCTCAACAATCGTGGCGATACGCTCAACCACTGTGGCCAGCGAGTGACTGGCTTCCCGGGTACCCTCTACCGCGCTGGTGGCTCGCTCCACTCCGGTTCCAATGACGGTGACCGCACCGTCCACGTCGCCTTTCAGGCGCTCAATCATGCCACTGATCTCATCCGTAGATTCGCGGGTTCGGGACGCCAGTGTGCGCACTTCATCGGCCACCACCGCAAAGCCACGCCCCTGCTCTCCGGCCCGGGCAGCCTCGATAGCCGCATTCAGTGCCAGCAGATTGGTCTGCTCGGCAATGCCACGGATCACTTCCAGAATCCGGTTAATTTCCTCACTGCGCTGAGCAACATGACCAATGGCCGAGCTGGCCTGATCCATATCGCCGGCCAGTGCATCCACACCTCGCAACGCCGCACCCAGGGTGTCCTGGGTGAACTTGATGCCATCCCGGGCCGCCCGGGCATTATCCGCTGCCTCGCCAGCAAAGCCGGCCACTTCCCCGGCCGCCGCCGACATTTCATTCATGGCGGTCACCACACTGTCGATATCCTGGTGCTGGCGGGCTGTCTGTTCATCAGTATCCCGTGCAATGGCGCCAACATCCGAGGCCTGCCCCCGAACCTGGGCATTCACGTCTTTAAGGTCGTTGATCATTTCCCTCAGCCGGGCCAGGAAGGCATTGAAACCGCCCGCGAGGTCAATCAACTCGGCATGGGTATCGATATCCAGCTCACGGGTAAGATCGCCCTCGGCACTGGCCAGGTTACGCATGCGCTTACGGATCTCGTCCAGCGGCCGGGTAACCGAACGCACTAGCAACACCAATACGGCAATCGCAAGCACGACCACCACAATGCCCACCACGGTTTGGCGGGTGGCCGTGCTGGTTACTTCGTCTGACAGCAACGCCGTTATTTCATTCACACTGGCCAGGGCAGTATCGCGCGGCAATTCAATCAACAGCGACCACTCGGCACCCGGCAACGCGACCTTGATAGGATAGGACACGGCAAGAGTCTCACCATTGTCGAAGCTGCCACCGTTGCGATGCAGCGATGTAAACTCGCCGGCCAGATCCGGCAGTGCTTCCCTCAGCGGCCGCCCCAGTTGCTCCTTATAATGACTGGAAGCCGCAATCAGGCCTTTCTCGCTCAACAATGTCACCCGTGACTGGCCGTCAAAGAGTTCCTCGCTGACACCGGCAATGGTCGACTGCAGTGTCGACAGATTGATATCAGCCGCCACCACCCCGGCAAACTCGCCGTCATTGATCACCGGCACCACCAGGCTGGTCATCAGCTCGGAGTAGCCCTCTTCAATCTCATAGTCGTAGGGCTCCATCAGGCAGGGCTTCCGAGAATCGCGGGAACACAAATACCACTCGGCTTCACGAATGCCGAACTCATTCCGATTGTCCAGGTATTTGGTCGCAGGGTCTTCGGTTCTGCTGAATACCACATTGCCGGCCCGGTCCCGATAGTAGTAGATCTCCAGCGTACCCTCATCACTGCTGTGTTCTTCCACGCCGCCGGTAAAGTAGATGTCCTGACCGTCGTAACCATCCGGCTCAAACTGAGCGTAGATCGAGCTCAGGTGGGCCTGCTCTTCAAGAACGGTGCCAATAGTTTCCTGCAGATCCCGCCGGCTGATCCGTCCCGAACTGTCCGCTTCGATATTTCGGGTAATCAGGCTGCGAACCACTTCAGGCGTCTGGTAGGCGGTTTCAAATACCCCGGTCACCAGCTCACCGTATTTCCCTGCGGTAGCGCTAAGCTGATCCATGACGATACTTTGTACCGTGCCCCGGGTTTCCCGGGTCAGCCGTTCCTCCATGGAACTGAGGGAAAGCTGGGCGGTGATGACAATACTCACCCCCATGGTCAGCAGCAGTGCGATCACCAGGGCGTAGAGTTTTACGCGCAGAGAGAGTTGTTTCATGTACATCAAAACCTTTTTCTGTGAGGCTTAACCAACATCCTAGAGCATGGAGGCGTTTTTGGCCTACCTGACCCTGTTCCTGACATCTTTTGCCGCGGCAACGCTCCTGCCTGCGTATTCGGAAATCCTGCTTGGCACTCTGGTCAGTCAGAATTACCCGCTGTTCTGGTTGTGGCTATGGGCAACCATGGGTAATACCCTGGGGTCAGTGGTTAATGGGCTTATCGGCCGGCAAGTGGATCGCTTTAAGCACAAACGCTGGTTTCCCGTCAGCGAACTGCAACTACACAAGGCACGAAACCGGTTCAATCGCTATGGGCAGTGGTCGCTGCTGCTGGGCTGGCTGCCCATCGGCGGCGATGCGCTGACCCTGGTGGGCGGCATTATGCGGGTCCCCTGGCTGAACTTTGTTGTTCTGGTAGGGATCGGTAAGGGCCTGCGCTATGCCTTCGTCATCTGGGTGGTTCTGACCGCGTCTGGCTAAACGCCGGCGTCGCCATAGAGGTATTTTCTCAACAGATCCTCGCCGTTGAACTCAGAGTGCAACACTGCGATAAAGGTGTATACCCCGATCAGTTTTCGATTGAGGAACACAAACTCCTTGGGAGGCACCCGAAAATACCGGCTGATAGCCGACCGCGCCGCCTGCTTGGCCACTCTTGAGGGCAAATCGCTCTGCTTCCAGCGGTACTGGCCATGACTGTTAACGGCATAATCCGGCCACTGACTGCGGTCCTTCGCCAGGGGTTCCAGTACTGACATACAGACCTTGCCAAACTTGTCCAGCACCTCCGCCGGCCAGTCCCGGCTCATGAATCTGAGCTTGATGCCGCCCTCGACAACCTGCTCCAGGTCCTCCTCGTAGGAGGCCTTGATCATCTGAATGACCGGCTGAAGAAAGTCTGACGAGTAACTCTGCACGGCACCAAAATCCAGCAGGACAATCCGGTCCGTTTCCGAATCGCCGCACTGCTCGCCGGCGATCCGAATCCGGTAGTTACCGAAATTCGGGTCTGTCTGTATCTCGCCCCATTCGAATAATTCCCGGAAGAACAGCTCCAGAGCCGCTTGCCCCAGGCCACTGCGTCGCTCCAATGACAGCTCCCGAACCGCCACCGAACTGACGGAATGGCCGTGTTCATAGGTCGAGGCAATAATATGATCGGTTGAATACTCGGGCAGCACTCTGGGCACCACAAAACGTGCATCATGGCTGAGCATCTGGCGAAATTTTTCGGTGGTACGGGCCTCAAGCCGGTAATCCACCTCCCGGTGCATCATTTCCCGAACTTCTTCCAGCCAGTCGTTGAACTCAGGGCCGAAGCTGACCAGCCGCGCCACTTTGAGCAAGTGAGCGACAGCGTTCAGATCACTGTCTACGGCATCGGCAACACCGGGGTACTGCACTTTGAGCACCAGCTCCAGCCCGTCGCTACGGCGCACGGCACGGTGAACCTGGCCAAGTGAGGCGGCTCCAATAGGCTCAGGATCAATGTCGAGTTCCGAAAGCCGGCTCTCCCCCAGCTCGGCTTTGAGCACCCGCTCGATGGCCGGCCATTCCAGGGAGGTGGTCTGGTCTTCCAGGGTGTGCAGCGCTTCGGTTACTTCCTCCGGAAGAAAGTGCTCACCGTACAGCGCCATGACCTGGCCGATCTTGACCACACTGCCCTTGAGCCGGCCAAGTTCGTCCACCAGAAAACGGGCCTGGCTGGACAACATGGCCCGATGCCTCTGTTCCCGGGTTTCCTTGCTGCTGAACCAGTTGGTCGCCATATGGGACGCCATGCGCGTGCCTGCGAACAACCCCGCTCGGGTCAGCGACAACCTGCGTTCAAAGCTGCCGGTCTTGATTCGGGAGACGGATTTTCCGGGTCGGCTGGACGACATGAAAGACCTGTTTCTGTCAGGAAATGTGAATGCCTGCGATGCATCTAACCATTATACGGATCTGAGCGGGCAACTACCTAACCCAGTCGTCGCTCTGGGGCTGCCGCTGCAGCCAATGTGTATAAACTTCGACCAATTTAAAAGGGACCGTGAAGCTCGTTACGTTTTGACACAGTCACAGTTCACAAAGCGGTCTAGTATGGGCTGGCAGGGTTTCTGTGATATTTATCAACGACAACAACATCACACACACATGAATCAGCCCGCTTCAAGAACGCCAGACGCCGAACTGTCCCAGTTTCGCGTCAAAGGAGAAATACCGGTTCCGGCTCTGATCAACGGCCTCACCTGTGCCGCAGTGCCGTTGCTTGTGTTTTTTGCCTGGCGCTCATCCGGCCACGGTGACCCACTGACTTCCCGGCTACTGCTGGCCTTCGCGACGCTACTGGCAACGAATGCGATCGTATTTCTGAGCCTGGGTAACAAAACCCTCCAGCGCCGGGCATTCATTACCCTGATTATCGCTCTGTTCACCTACCTGGCGATCCAGGCGGTTGAAGATGGCTCCGCCATCATCTGGCTATTCGCCTACCCCCCGATCATTTTCTACATCAGTGAAGCCCGGGTGAGCATACTGGCCTGTGTGGGCGGATGGCTGGCCGTGTTATTCCTGTTCAGCCCCTTGGGCGATGTGGTCTTTGATTCGCCCTACAGCACCAGCTTCCGGCTTTCCATGATCATCGTGCTGGCTTTCGAAATGGCCACTTGCTACATCCTCGACCAGAGTCGGCGACGGAGCAAGCTCGGTCTAATCCGGCTGGCAGCGGAATTCGAGTACGCAGCCAAGCACGATGCCCTCACCAGCCTGGCCAATCGCCGCGAAGCGCTGGAACAACTGGAAACAGAATGTCAGCGCTACCTGCGGAATGGGCGCCGCTTCTCGGTTCTGCTGATGGATATCGACCTGTTCAAGAATGTGAACGACACCTACGGTCACCAGGCGGGAGACGACATGATCGTGCTGGTTGCCCGCACCGTGACCGGCCAGAGCCGCAAAGTGGACACGATCGCCCGCTGGGGCGGAGAGGAATTTCTGGTACTGCTACCGGAGACCGCCCTGGCCGAGGCCGCCGCTACGGCAGAGCGAATCCGATGCGCCGTGGCCAGCCAGGCCATTGACTGCGCGGGCAAGCGAGTGGCCGCCACGATCAGTATCGGCGCGGCCTGTATACAGGGGTCAGAGTCGATCGATCGCCTGCTGCAACGGGCCGATGAGGCGCTGTATCAGGCCAAGACGCTGGGGAGAAACCGGGTGTGTCAGGCTACTGAGGCGCTTCACCAGCCCTGACGCTGCTCCACCTGGGCGTGGCCCAGGCCTTCGACCAGCTCGCTCACCAGCCGGCGCTCCAGATCATACACCGAGGCGCCGGCTTCAAAATCGCTGACCTGACACATCGACATGCCCGCGTAACCACAGGGATTGATGCGGGAGAAAGGCTCCATATCCATGTTCACATTCAGCGCGAGGCCATGGAAAGAACACCCCCGCCGAACCCGCAATCCCAGGGAAGCAATCTTGGCGCCGTTCACATAGACACCGGGCGCATCTGACCGCGGCGCTGCCTCAATATCAGACTGGGCCAGGGTGCGGACAATCGCCTGTTCAATGGCGCTGACCAGGTTACGCACTCCGAGTTTACGCCGGGTCAGATCAATCAGCAGATAGATCACCAGCTGACCAGGGCCGTGGTAGGTCACCTGGCCGCCACGATCCACCTGAATCACCGGAATGTCTCCCGGCAGAAGGATGTGCTCCGCCTTGCCGGCCTGGCCCTGGGTAAACACCCGGGGGTGTTCCAGGCACCAGAGCTCATCCACGGTGGTCTCATCCCGGTTGGCGGTGAATGATTTCATCGCCTCCCAGGTTTCCATGTAGGGCTGCTGCCCCAGTGACCGCACGATGAGGTCAGCCACGGTTACAACACCATGTGAACGCGGCCACTGGCCTTGAGCTCTTCAAACAGTGCTTTGAGCTGATCTTCACCGGTAGCCACAATTTTCAGCTGAACCGAAGAAAACCGGCCCTTGCTGCTGTCGGTCACCGAGATGTCCGCTTCAGACAGTCCCGGGGCATGCTGCTCAACCACTTCCACCACAAATTCGGTGAAATCTGGCGCGGCGTTGCCAATCACCTTGATGACATAGTCACAGGGAAACTCGATTTTTGGTGCTTTCGGCTCAGTCATGCCGCACATTACTCCCAGCAGAGGCAAACAGCGCCCCGGCCTCAGTTAAACAGTTGAACAAAGAACAGCTTGATGGCATCCCAGATGCGCTTGAACAAACCGCCTTCCGGCACTTCGGTGAGTGCCAGCACAGGCTCATCCACCAGGGTTTCACCATCCAGAACCACACGAACGCGGCCCAGCTCATCTCCCACCTTAATGGGCGCTTTTATCACGGAATCAAGGTCGACCACCGATTCCAGTTGTTCGCGGGAGCCGCGGGGAATGGTGACGTAGATATCCTCCGGCATGCCAACCGATACCTCATCCGCCTGGCCACCCCACACTCTGGACGCCATCAGCTCTTGACCAGCTCGGAACAGCCGCTCGGTTTCAAAATAACGGAAGCCATAGTTGAGCATTTTCTGCACTTCCTGGGCCCGGGACTCGGAGCTGCTGGTACCCATAACCGTCGCGATCAGCCGGGTCTCACCACGCTTGGCCGATGCCACAAGACAGTAACCAGCCTCTTCGGTGTGGCCGGTTTTCAGACCATCGACGCTGTCATCGCGCCACAGCAGGCTGTTACGGTTGGGCTGACGAATGTTGTTATAGGTGAAGTGCTTCTCTGCGTACAACGGGTAGTTTTCCGGGTAGTCCTGGATAATATGCTGTGCCAGCACGGCAAGGTCGTAGGCGGTTGAGAAATGGTCTGCGGAGGGCAAGCCGGTGGCATTCTCGAAATGGGTATCCTTCATGCCCAACAGCTGTGCCTGCTGGTTCATGATGTCCACAAAAGCCCCTTCACTGCCGGCCACAAACTCGGCCAACGCCACAGACGCATCATTGCCAGACTGGATAATCACCCCTTTGAGAAGATCCTCAACCGAAACCGAGGTGCCTTCCTGCACAAAGGTTCGGGAACCTTCGGTACGCCAGGCTTTGACACTGATCGGCACCATATCCGACATGGCGATACGGCCTTCATCCAGCTCGCGTTCGACAATGTAGGCCGTCATCATTTTGGTCAGACTCGCTGGCGGCAATCGCTCATTGCTGTTGTGCTCCATGATCACTCGACCACTGAGCGGGTCCATCAATACCCAGGAGCTACCGGCAATCTGCGGTGGCGACGGGATCAGTACGGCCTGCGCCGAGGCCTGCCCGGTCATCAGCAACAGGGAGAAAACCAGAAACAGAGTTCGAGTTACAGTCTTGAAAGCCATGGATAGTTTCATTCGTCGTCAGATGCTTGTCTTATGTTGGTTCTGAACTCAGTCGGTTCAGTGCGAATCGGTCAGTACAATGGACTGCCGGAACCCTCTGGATTCCAGAAGGTTCTGAGCGTAGCGCGCATCGCCTTCGTTCTCGAACGGCCCCACCTGAACCCGGTGGAACCGGCCATTATCGGTGGTGATCTCCCGGACTCTCACAGGATTGTCCAGCACCCCCAGCAGGCGCTCACGCATGGCCTCAGCCGGATCTCGCTGACTGAATGCCCCGAGCTGGACAAACAGACCTTCACCGGCGGCCAGCTCGGTTGTCCCGGAAGGCGACGAGGCAACCACAGCGGCCTCACCAACCGCGTCAAACGGCTTGCCAGCCAGGAACATGGAGCCGTCCGGGCGCACTGTAATGGCGGCCACTTCGACCCTGGCGGTGCCACGGGATTGATAGCCAAGTTTCTTGGCCGCAGCATAGGACAGATCGATCAGCCGGTCCCCGTGGAAGGGTCCGCGATCGTTCACCCGGACAATCACCGAACGGCCGTTGTCGAGATTGGTCACCCGTGCGTAACCCGGAATACGAAGAGATTTGTGTGCCGCCGACATGGTATACATGTCGAACACTTCACCGTTGGAGGTCTTATGGCCGTGAAATTTCTCGCCATACCAGCTCGCGGTGCCGCGCTGCACGTATCCCTCATTGCTGTCCATCACATGATAGCGCTTGCCCCAGACCGTATAGGGTGACTTGTTGCCAGCCGTACGCGGCTGTTCATACCGAGGTGTGGCATCGGCCAGGCCACTGGCATCGAAGCTGCCCGAAGGCGCCCGATCCTGTTTTATGGTGTAGCGTGAGGAATGGTCAACTTCAGGGCTGCTGGCACAACCGGCCAGCAAGGCAGCCAAAGCGAATGCGGGAATCCGTTTGTCAGAAACCTTGACCATGTCTGTTCGCTACCCCAAAACCTGTGTATTGATACCGCCATTACTGACCAGCAACATTGTAACGGGTTCCCTTGTGTATACACCATTACCGGGCAGCCATCATTACTGGTTCAGGCCGTGATCATCCGGCGATGGGTGTGAATCGACATCAACACCCCGAACGCCGCCATCAGGGTGACACTTGAGGTGCCACCATAACTGATCAACGGCAACGGCACCCCGACCACCGGCAACAGGCCGCTCACCATTCCAATGTTGACGAATATATAGATGAAAAACGTCATGGTCAGTGCGCCGGCCACCAACCGACTGAAGGAATCCTGGGCGGTAACCGAGATGTATAGACACCGCAGGATAATCAGGAAGTACAGCGTCAGCAGCAGCAACATACCGACAAAACCGAACTCCTCTGCCAGCACCGCGACAATAAAATCAGTGTGGCTTTCCGGCAAAAACTCCAGGTGTGATTGGGTACCCTGCAACCAGCCCTTGCCCTCCATACCACCGGAACCAATCGCGGTTTTCGACTGGATAATGTTCCAGCCGGCCCCGAGCGGATCGCTCTGGGGATCCAGCAGCGTCAATACCCGCTGCTTCTGATATTCCCGCATGACGAAGAACCACATCAGGGGGGCAGAAACCGAGACCATGGCGAGGAAGGCGGCAATCAACTTCCAGCTGATGCCGGCAAAGAACACCACAAAAATGCCCGCCATGCCCACCAGCAGGGAGGTACCGAGATCCGGTTGCTGGATGATCAGGAACATCGGCAGCAGAACGATCACAAGCCCCGTCATCACCTTCGGGAAGGTCGGTGGCAGGTAATAGCGAGACAGGTACCAGGCCGCCATCATCGGCACCACCAGCTTCATGAACTCGGAAGGCTGAAACCGGGGCAGCCCTGGCAGCGCCAGCCAGCGCTGAGCCCCTTTGGCACCAACACCCACCAGCAACACGGCAACCAGCCCGATCAGCCCCAAGCCGTAGAGCCAGGGCGCCCATCGGCGAAAGACCGCCGGATCCAGTTGGGCAAATACAAACATCACCACAAAGGCAACGCCCAGGCGAATGCCCTGCGCCTTGACCACGTCAATGTTCCGGTCAGCGCCACTGTAGAGCACGAAAAGACCGCCACCGACCAGCAACAGCAGAAGCCCCAGAAGAACCGGGTCCAGATGCAGTGCCGACCAGACACTGCGGTTGCGCCCGAGATCGCTGCTACTCTGACTGCTCCACAGTTTGCTGCCAGCCATCAGTTATCTCCACCGGCCGTTCTGGAATCGCTGATCACAGGTTCCGCCTCCTGCGCTGGAAACTCCTCCAGCCAGGCATCAAACAAGGCCCGGGCAACAGGGGCAGCGGCACCACTGCCACTACCACCATTCTCAACAATCACAGCGACTGCGATCTTGGGGTCATCCGCTGGCGCAAACCCGACGAAAAGCGCGTGGTCCCGGAGTCGCTCCTTTATCTGCTCTTCATCGTACTCCTCATCCTGACCAAGACTGAATACCTGGGCAGTGCCAGTTTTACCAGCCATCCGGTAGCTCGCGCCTCGACCGGCGCTTCGCCCCGTACCCCTTGCGCCATGCATCACTTCTTCCATGGTATCGACTACATACTCCCAGTCATCAGGGTCATTCAGTTCAAGCTGCTCATGCGTCTGCTCCGGGAGGAACTCCTCCACTGGACTGTCGCCATGGACATCCTTAAGCAGCCTGGGCTCGACCCAGACTCCGCGATTGGCAATCAAAGCCGTAGCCGTTGCCAGTTGCATGGGCGTTGCCAGCAAAAACCCTTGCCCAATACTCATGTTGACTGAGTCTCCGGGATACCAGGGCTCATTTTTCACCGCCCTTTTCCAGTCTGAGGTCGGCAACAACCCGGTCAAAGCACCGGACACATCCAGGGTGGCATCCTCACCAAAGCCGAACCGGGCCAGATAGAACGACATGACATCCACCCCCATATCAACGCCCACTTCGTAAAAGTAAACATCGTTGGATCTCGCCATGGAGTACTTCAGATCTACCCAACCATCGCCAGAGCGATTCCAGTTCCGGAAACGCCTCCCGCCCTCACGCAACTGGAAGTAGCCCGGGTCCCAGATTCTCCGGTCTCTATTCGTTGCGCCACTGTCCAGCGCTGCAACAGCCATCATGGGCTTGATGGTCGAGGCAGGAGGGTACTGGCCCCGGAGCGCCCTGTTGAACAACGGCTTATCGATACTCTGACTCAACTCGCGATAATCGTTGACGCTGATACCGGTCACAAACTTATTGGCATCGAAACCGGGCACACTGGCAAGCGCCAGAATCCCGCCGGTCTTCGGCTCAATCGCAATGATCGCACCTCGTCTTCCGTCCATGAGCTCGTGCGCCCGGCGCTGGAGCCGCAAATCAAGATGAAGCTGGAGATCTTCGCCCGGAACAGGGTTTACTCGCTCAAGCACCCGCAAGATCCGGCCGCGGGCGTTGGTTTCTACGTGCTGGTAGCCCACCTGACCATGAAGCGCTTCCTCGTAGAAACGCTCAATCCCGGATTTGCCGATATAATTCGTACCCGCGTAATTAACCGGATCGATACGCTGGAGTTCGTCGCGATTGATACGGCCGACAAACCCCAGGGCATGGGCGGTCAGCTCGCTATGGGGATAGTAGCGAACCAGTTCGGCCTCAACTTCCACCCCCGGAAACTGATGTCGATGCACGGCCATGCGGGCAATTTCGGCTTCATCGAGATCGTAACTCAGGGGGATCGCCTGGAACGGGCGCCGCGGCTCCCGCAGTCGGCGCTGGAATCGTTCCAGATCTTCATCGGCAATACTCAGAATGTCGCTCAGGCGTGCCAGGGTTTCGTCCATATCGCCAACGCGCTCTGGCACCACCGTCAAGCTGAATACCGGTCGATTCTCCGCCAGCAGAATGTTATTCCGGTCGTACACCAGGCCTCGGGGTGGCGGTACCGACTGTACCTGAACCCGGTTTTTGTCAGACAGCGTGGTGTAAATCTCGTGCTCAACGATCTGCAACTGGTACATCCGAGCCAGCAACCCGGTCATCAGCACCAGGACGAACACCAGCATCACCATGGCCCGGCGCTGGAACAGCCGGCGCTCCGCTGCGGTATTTTTCAGTTCGCCCCAGACCATGTCTGTTCCTAGGCCCGGTGGTAAGGGTGGTTACGGGTGATGCTCCAGGCCCGGTAGAGTTGCTCGGCCAAGAGGATTCTCACCAGAGGGTGGGGCAAGGTAAGAGGCGACAGTGACCATTGCTGGTCCGCTCGCTGTCGACAGGCATCCGCCAGGCCGTCGGGGCCTCCGACCAGAAAAGCGACATCCCGGCCGTCCTGTTGCCAGCTTTCCAGCTGTGAGGCGAGCTTTTCCGTTGACCAGGGGCGCCCACCCACCTCCAGAGCCACCACGCGGTCACGGGTGCCCACGGCAGAGAGGATCGCGTCGCTTTCCCGCTGCATCAGCCGGGCGATGTCCGGATTCTTGCCCCGGTGGGCCATAGGGATTTCAGTCAGTTCGAGGGGCAACTCGGGCGGCATCCGGCGAGCGTAGTCGTTGTACCCCGCACTGACCCAGTCGGGCATTTTCTGCCCCACACAGATCAGACGCAGGCGCATGGCTACTCGCTGCCCGCAGCACCGAGATCCGGAGCATCACGCCAGAACCGCTCCAGATCGTAAAATTCCCGGGTAGCAGGCATCATTACGTGAACAACCACGTCGCCCAGATCAACCAGGATCCAGTCACTGCCGCCTTCACCTTCAACGTTGGATGCACGTACACCCTGCTCTTTAGCCTCGATCACCACCGAATCCGCGAGGGATTTTACATGTCGGTTGGAGGTACCGGATGCCAGAACCATAAAATCGGTCACGCTGGTGCGGTCGCGAACATCAATCACACTGATGTCCTGAGCCTTGATGTTTTCCAGTGCGTTAACGACCAGATCTTTCAGTTGTTCAGCCTGCATAATTACCCTGTAGTACGGGTGCTGGCCGGTATGGCCACCCGATCAATGATATTCAGACGCGATTGTAGCATCAAAGACGCCTGTGAATAACTCCTATTGGCCCTCAACGGGCCGGGCACCGTAGAGCCCCCAGGCGCGGATGCTCCGGCAGACGTCATCCGGCGTGAGATAGCGTGGCGACCGACCCGCCGCGATACGCCGCCGGATGCCGGTGGCAGAGATGTCCAGCAACGGCGGAGCCAGCTCCAGCACCAGGCCCGCCGGCCGTGAATGCAGCTCCAACGCCGAACCCGCACAGCGCTCTGCGACCAGCTGCGCAGCCTCGCTGCCCACCGGCAGTTCCGAGCCGGGCCGGCGCACCACCACGATATGAGCGAGCCCAGGTATCTCCTGCCACTCGCGCCAACGGTCAAACGATGAGAAAGCATCGGTACCAACCACCATCACCAGCGGACAATCCGGCCCCAGTTCAGCCCGAAGCTGGCGTAGTGTATCGGCGGTGTAGGATGCCCCGCCCCGCTGCACTTCCTGTTCGTCCAGAGCCAGCGCGGATTCGCCCGCGATGGCCTGCCGGATCATTTCCAGACGCTGCTCCGAGCTGGCCCCGGTGCTACCCCGATGCGGCGGGATATGACTGGGCACCAGATGCACCCGACTCACCTCCAGCGCCTCGGACACCTCCAGTGCCAGCCGGAGGTGCCCGTGGTGAATCGGGTCAAAGGTGCCGCCGTAGATCACGTGCATGGCGTCAGGTCCGGATATGGCCGTCGCCGAACACCACGTACTTCTGTGAGGTAAGCCCTTCCAGGCCGACCGGCCCACGGGCATGGATCTTATCGGTAGAGATACCAATCTCGGCGCCCAGTCCATACTCGAAGCCATCGGCAAAACGGGTTGAGGCATTGACCATGACGGAACTGGAATCCACCTCGGTCAGGAACCGACGGGCACGGGTGTAGTTTTCGGTGATAATGCTGTCGGTATGCTGGGAGCTGTAGCGATTGATGTGCTCAATGGCGCCGTCCAGCCCTTCAACCACCTTCACAGCCAGAATGGGGGCAAGGTATTCCTCGTGCCAGTCTTCCTCGGTGGCTTCGACAATATCTCCGAGAATAGCACAGGTGCGCGGGCACCCCCGCAACTCCACGGCTTTGCCTCGGAACTGCTCCGCCAGCAGCGGTAACAGGTCGTCCGCCACCTCCTCGTCAACCAGCAGGGTTTCCATGGTATTGCAGGTGCCGTAACGCTGGGTTTTGGCATTAACCGCCACCTTCAGCGCCTTCTCCGGGTCGGCGTGGCTGTCGATGTAAACATGACAAACGCCATCCAGGTGTTTGATCACCGGCACACGGGCGTCACGACTGATGCGCTCGATCAGGCCCTTGCCACCACGAGGTACAATCACATCCACGAACTGAGGCATGGTGATCAGCTCACCCACGGCGGCCCGGTCGGTAGTGCTTACCACCTGGACTGCCGTTTCCGGCAATCCTGCCTCACTCAGACCCTGCTTGAGGCAACGGGCAATGGCCTGATTGGAATGAATCGCTTCGGAGCCACCTCGCAGAATGGTCGCATTACCGGATTTCAGACACAGGCTGGCAGCCTCGACCGTGACATTGGGCCTGGACTCGTAAATGATGCCAATTACTCCCAGCGGCACCCGCATCTTGCCCACCTGAATACCCGACGGACGATACGTCATATCGGTGATCACACCCACAGGGTCCGGCAACGCAGCCACCTGGCGTAAACCCTCAATCATGGCATCGATGCGCTGGGCGGTAAGCTCGAGGCGATCCAGCATGGCACTGTCGAGTCCATTTTCCCGGCCACGCTCCAGATCTTTGCTGTTGGCGGTGGCAAGTTCGGATCGGGCGGCGTCCAGGGCATCGGCGGTGGCCAGAAGTGCCTGATTTCGAACCGCCGTGGAAGACCGGGCGACTTCCCGGGAAGCGGCCCTGGCCTGCTGGCCGAGTTCCGTCATGTAGGCTGCTACATCCATTGATTTACCCTTAATTCTGCAAGCTGATTCCAAAACGGGAGGGTTACTTTACCTTTCCCGTTTCAAGTCCGCACCCCAAACGACTATTATAGCGCTGCACAGGTTCAAATGGATGCGCCAGCAAAGGACAGACTCAATGCCCCAAACCGCCGAAAAATTTCTTCCCGGCAAGTTTTCCCGCAGCGGATTTATTGCCTTTGGCCTGACCACCGGGCTTTGTCTGTTCATGGGGGAACTGCTGGCGGCAGTGGCGGCCGCAGCTGCAGCAGGTCTTTGCCTGGCGGGCACCCATCAGGGCAAAGGGCATCAAAATGCCCCCTGGCCGCAATTGCGGGCATTTTTTCTGATTGCTCTGGTGCTGGCTCTGGTTTCGGCCATCTGGCTTGGCCCCTGGCCACTCTCCCACTGGCTCTATGCCCTGCCGCTGGTGCTGTTTGCCATGGCGCCGGTCTATCTGGCCGCCCTTGTCACCGTCACCTTCATTTTCCTGGTGCTGGCCGGTACCCAATGGGCAGTTGCCCTTCCGGACCGGCACCAGATGATGACTGCGCTGGTACTGACCACGCTCCTGGGCGCCATTCTTGTGTTCATGCGCGAGTACAAATCCCGGCAGCTTGCCCCCTTACGCCGTACCGATGAGCTCACCCAGGCCGCCAGCCGGGAATATCTGTCAGCAGACCTGCACAAGGAGATACAACGCAGCGAGCGGGAAGGCACCAACATGTCGGTGATGATGATCGGGCTGGATACTCACCTGAGCGACGTCGATCCGGATGAAGACATTCGCGCGATTCTGCCGCGCATCGGTCGCTACCTGCACTCCCAGCTCCGGGATTTCGACACCTACTACCGGGTGGCCGACCTTCAGTTTCTGGTGATTCTCCCGGGCGCCAATACCGCCGAGGCGGCCCGCACCGCAGAACAGGTTCGCCGCGGCCTGTGCACGTTGATGGATTCTCACGGTCTGAAGCTTACAGTCAGTACCGGCGTGGCCGGGCTCAACATCGGCGACGATGCCGACAGCCTGCAACAGAGCGTTGCCAACGCCCTTCGGCGCGCTCAGCAGCAGGGAGGCAACCGAACCCAGACCTACAGCAACCCGGTACCCCCGGAGGCCAATGGGGCAAACGAGCCTACCGGCCGGGAGGCAGCGCGATGACCGAGACCCGCCTCCGAACCTGGACCCACGCCATTGGCTACGGCCTGGCAGCGCTGTTCACCGCGGCGCTGGCGATGCAGAACCTGCGCTACGGCTTCTACCAGCTGTTCTATCTTGCCCTGGCCATGACCGCCCTGCTGGTTGCTGGCCTGGTCTATACCTGGCTGTGCCGCCGCCAGCAACTTTCCGCACCCGGTCACCTGGTCATTCTGGCCGGCCTCAACAGTGGCCTGGTTGCCGCGGTACTGACCATGGATGCCCCCGGTATAAGTCACTGGGCCATGCCTTTGTTATCGCTGAACCTGTTGATTCTGCCCCTGCGGCATGGACTGATGCTCTCGGCCATGCTGCTGGTGCCCGTGCTCATTGTCACCTGGCTCTCAGCATCCGTAGACACCGCCCTGCTGACGACAACCGGCCTGCTGGCGTTACTGGCGGTGACCGGCCTGTACATCTGGCACTACGACCACATGGCACAATCGGCTCAGGACCTTGCCATTACCGACCCCGCCACCGGAGCCCATAACGCCCGTTTTCTGGACGAGACACTGCAGAAGGAAATCAGTCGCGCCATTGCCACCGGCCATCCATTGTCGGTGATCAGCCTGAACATAGACCATGCCGACGAAATTCGTGACCTGCACGGCAAGGCCGGTTTGCAGACGCTGCTACGCGACGTCACCGGCACTCTGTTTGAAATCATCCGGGCCGGGGATTCACTCTACAGCATCAATGGCTCCGAGTTTTTCCTGATCCTGCCGTACACGCCGGAGGAAGGGGTCCGGGTCATCGCAGAGCGCATTCGCAGAACCCTCAGCGAACATGACTGGCCCCAGGCTGGCAAGATCTCCGTCAGTCTCGGCTGCACCACCCGGGGCAACGGTGACACCAGCACCCATTCACTGCGTGACCGCGCCGTAACCGCCATGGTAGAAGCCCGGAAGCGGGGCGCAGATTCCGCCTGGTTCAGCCCGGGAGAGCCCGTCAAGGCATGACCGCGACCTGGCTCACCGACGTTACCTCCTGGGTAGCCGTCAATCCGGGCTGGCTGATTGCCGCCCTGTTCCTGACCGCGCTGATAGAGTCGCTGGCCATTGCTGGCATCATCGTGCCCGGAGTGGCTTTGCTGTTTGCATTCGCTGCCCTCGCCGGCAAGAGCGGCCTGCCCCTGTCAGAGGCCCTGCTGTGGGCCGGCCTTGGCGCCGTGGTCGGGGACGCCATCAGCTTCGCCATCGGTCGCCTGTTCAAAGGGCGCCTGGATACGGTCTGGCCATTTAACCGATACCCCAGCCTCATTGCCCGTGGCGAGAACTTCTTTCGCGCCCACGGGGGCAAAAGCGTGGTCATCGGCCGGTTCGTTGGTCCGATACGCCCGGTCATTCCGCTGATTGCCGGCGCGCTGACCATGTCCTGGCAGCGCTTTCTCACCTTCAACCTGCTATCAGCCGTGGGCTGGGCCCTGGTCTATATCCTGCCGGGATTTTTCGTAGGTTCGGCCTTGGGCAGCGAGATCAAACCCCCGCCCCACTTCTATCTGGTGCTTGCGGTCAGTGGTGCCGCGCTGGTGATAGTCTATCTGATTGTATTGCGGGTTCGGCTCGGTGTTGGTGAGGGAAGCTGGCTCTACCAGTGGCTGGAATCCCGGATGAGTCGATACGATGCTACGCACCGGTTCTGGCGCCTGTACAGCAGTGAACGGCCGGCTCAGCAGGGGGAGTTTCCTCTGCCGTCGCTGCTACTGACAGCCACCTCCCTCGCGTTGTTTCTTGGGCTGGCGCAGTTGGTCGGGGTGAGTGATGAACTGGCCTTTATGAACCAGCAAGTCCTGCAGTGGTTCAGTGCCCTGCGCCAACCCCTTCTGGATTTTCCCATGGTGGCGTTCACCCTGCTGGGAGATCCCCCGGTCCTGTTCGCCGCCGCCGTACTGACCGTTATTTTACTGGCATTCAGGGGCTACTACGCAGCGGCTATTCATATTGCCAGTGCCGCAGCCATCACCGCAATCAGTGTCTGGCTGCTGAAAGCGGGTATCGGTATCAGCCGGCCAGATCAGGTGCTCTCGGCACCAAGCTCCGGCGCTTACCCCAGCGGGCATACGGCCGGAATGACCGTACTGGTTACCCTGGCGGCCAGCTTCGTCGCGGGCGAAAACCGGAAACACCAGCGCTGGCAGCATTACCTGTTTCTGTCACTGCCCTTGCTGCCGGTGGCCCTGAGCCGGCTTTATCTTGGCGTGCACTGGTTCACGGATGTACTTGGCGGCTTGTTCCTGGGGCTC
>Ga0079224_100004329_pt1 | contig 18298 bp, 16 predicted proteins | sample Stecom2015_FD_80414 | JGI IMG/M metagenome (GOLD analysis project Ga0079224, IMG submission 80414) | Agricultural soil microbial communities from Utah to study Nitrogen management - Steer compost 2015 | ecosystem: Environmental > Terrestrial > Soil > Agricultural land | place: USA: Utah...
CAGGACTCTGAAAAGTAACTTCCAAAACCAACTCCCAAAGACCAACCTCGTCGGTATGGGTAATATCCAGTATTATAATAAGGGTAGCTTCCAGATGTTTTAGTTACACTACGAACTTTTGAATTATCCTCTGTTCGGATAAAGTAGCTATGCCTAGGAGCACATACTCGTGTCGCCCGATATTGGGCCATAACAAGGGCATCCTTAGGTTTGGTATATGAGTTTGCATGGAATTCAGTAAAATAAAGATCACCTTTCTGAGAGTCAACGTAACCTTCGCCTTTTTTCTTTTTTTGGTATTCAGTTGCGCTGCTACATGCGAGGAGAAAGGAAATCAAAAATAAATAACGCATGAAAGACCTTAAAAAGGAGAGGATTCAATCCTCTCCATTCAGAACTACTCTTCTTCTGTTTTGCTATCTTCTTTAAACTCTTCCCGCTGCTCTTTGTGCTCATCCTTTAACTCTTCTTTTTGAGCTTTCATATCGGAATAACACGCATCTAATGCCTCACGATCACTTGCTCCTACGATACAGCTTCTTGAATCATTCATAAGCTGTATTTTCTGATCCAAATGATCTAGCTTTTGTTGTTTAACATTAGAAAAATCTTGAGCAAAAACTGAGAAAGCAAACATTGACAGAACTGTCGATACAAAAAATTTCATAGGCCACTCTCCTTTAAGTTACCTCATGAAGCGGTGAGATTTACTACCAAGCCTCATAAGTTCCTTTTCATTGTCAGATAAATCCTTGGTCGAAAAATAAATCGCCAGAGGAAAGAGTGTCCAAAAGCTTAAAATAAATAGTGCTAATAAAATCTCAAGAGCTGACATACTCCCTCCTTTGATTTCATCTATTTTATTTTCTTATGAATGGGACTTTAAGTGTTTTAAGCTACCCTTACTTACTCGGTGAGATTTCTAAGTATCCTAAAACACCTTCATCAGTAGACGCAAAAATCCTCTTATTAGGGTCTTGGGCTATTTGCCTGAAACGTAAATTTAGATTCTTTAACAGCTCTTGCTGTGAATCACTATTTTTAGGATCCACAACTCTAATATGTTCTGCGGAAAGATTAGCTAGAAAACATTTTCCTTTTAGAAGATCATTCTCACCAGAGTAGCAATGAAGACCAGAAGGTGAGATTGAAGGTACCCAGTATATAACAGGGTCAATCATCCCTTTCTTTGAAGTCGTTCCTATTTTAGGTCCCCAGTATTCGCGTCCACGCGTTACCTCGGGCCAGCCATAGTTTCCATTCTTGATGACCTTGTTTAATTCATCACCACCTCGTGGTCCGAAGTCAGTGGAATAAAGTTCGCCCTCAAAAAAACTAAGCCCCTGTGGGTTCCGATGTCCTAAACTCCAAGTTTCGTGACTGCCATCCATGGTCACTTTTATAATTTTTCCATTATGTCTTTTGGGATTTTGCGAATCGTGACGTTCATTCCTATCGCCAACAGAAATAAAAACAGCATTCTTCCCTTCAAAGAGAAGTCTACCTCCAAAGTGGATGTCTTCATCTGTATCTGCATTGGCCACGAAGATGTCCTTAACATTAATTAACTTATTATTTTTTAGAACTGCAGTCGCTACTGCTGTAGTCGCTCCTCTCTTTGCCTTTTTTGAATAACTGAAGACCACAATATTGTTAGTAGAGAAATCCGGATGAAGCTTAATATCTAAATAGCCACCTTGTCCTGCTACATGCACATCTTTAATAGTTGCTAGAGGAAAATGTTTTTTAGTTTTACCATCATAAAGAAAGTAGCCTTTATCTCTAATAGAATAAACAATTCTATCGGAATCAATGAAATCAAATCCCCAGATTACCCCATCAGTTTTAAAAACTTGATGCCATTTGGCCTTTAGAGACGCTTGTGAAGAGAAAGAAATTAGACTGAGGCATAAGAAGAATACTGATTTTAGAGCAAAATATTTAGAAAACATTATCTTCTCCTAATGTGATTATTTATTTACAACTGTCAAAATTTTAGGCACCTACTGTTAAAAAGACTAGAAAGGAAAGCTTACAAATCATAAAAAAAATAAGCATTTAAATTCATTCTAAAGGTTCCTTTTGGATGGAACCCTAATTGCATAGAAACAAAAAATAAACACTGATTAACCATTAAGCCGGCAGCAACTATATAAAGATTATAAGCTCCCGCCTTTTAGTCAAACTGTGGAGTAGCATAGGCCCATCCACATCAAAGAGGAGTCTTCGTGAAAAAAATGAACCCTTCAATCCTTGCCCTTTGTGCATTAGGAGTACTCTCAACCGCTTGTATTGAGAATTCATCTCCCAAAAAGCTCAAAAGAGTCGAACTTAATTCATCTTCAGTAGATGCTCTCCTCGGTGATGAGTACGTTGATATTAAAGTTCTTAATAAAAGCGTGCTTTCACAAAAGAAATTGAATAATAAAATACTTAAGCCTAATTCAAAAAAAGCATTAGAGACCCTGGCCAAACTTCCTCAAGGCGTGGCTTCCGCAGAATCCATTGCACGATCGAGTGCCATTGAACAAGAGACTCTTCTCTTGGGTCTTCCTATTGGCCTGATTGGCGAACAAAATATTTTCGGTGGAGTTATCACTGATGTCTCAGATCGAAATAATGAAGATCTAGGGATGCTTAAACTAACTGACCTTTCCCCTATTCACGTTAAATCTGTTATCACTGGTCTGAGCACTGGAAACCCAGCAGTAACTCTAATAGGTTGTGCTAATGATTGCTCAGAACTCTCTGAACAAGGTGCCTTGATCAGTTTTCCAATGGTAGGTTTTGATGAAGAGAGTATGACGATTCTTTTAGATATGTCTGCTGTCGGTCAAGAACTAGACTTAGTATCAATGCTTGACCCTAATGGAGATTTTACTCAGCTTCGTGCCATCGGCTCCTCCACTACCAATGTTGAGTATTCTCTCTCAACTTTAGTCTTCGATATTAAAACAGACATGGTTCCAGCTGATGGGTCGGATAACTCAAAAATCACATCATTTAACGTTCGCTGGTACTTAAAGTTAACTTCTGGCTTTAACCCTGCTTTCGAGACAAGAAATCCTACCAAAGGTGTGGGCTTCTTTACTACAGAACGTAGTGCTAAGCCAAAAATTCAACGTTTCTCAGCTACCAATGATGGTTCAAGTGTTCACTACTATTTAAAGGGTGTGCCTGATAGACAGAAGAAGAATTTCTCAGGATCAATTGATAACTGGAACAAAGAGTTCCGTGAAGTTTTAGGTCGTGATCTATTGACCTATGAATTCATTGATGTCGATGATCCTCGATATAATGAAATTGTTGCGGGAGATATTCGCTACAACGTTATTGAATGGGATTTAAACCATAAAGCTCCATATGCAGGACTTGGCCCATCTATCGCCAACCAGTATACTGGAGAAATTTTTTCTGCGAACGTTCTTGTCCAAGGTGAAATGACAGAAGAAATGTATGCCAGTTGGTACCGAGTTTCTGATCAAGTTCGCGAACGACAAGCTCAAGGTAAAATTCAAGAAGCTCAAAAGCTACTTAAAGATTTTAATTTAGAAGTTCAAAGTAAGTTAGATCAACTTTCAAAAAGAACTTTCAAGCTTAAGTTAGGTAAAAAATTAGAAATGAGAGTCAACTCTCAAAGACCTGAACTTCAAGACCAAATTCCAAGAGTATTTGAACTTACTCCTGAAGGAGTTAGCTATCAGGAATTTGTCGACCGTTACATGCACGATACGATTGAGCATGAAATCGGTCATAACCTCGGTCTTCGTCACAACTTCAAAGGTACTCTCGGTGCCATAGAAGGTGATGAGCGCGGAACAGCTTCTCGTTCCGTGATGGAATACCTCCCTAACTTACATGTTATTAAGAGTGGGATTGGTGAATATGATAGAATGGCCCTTTCTTACGGTTACACAGGTGTCCTACCTTACGAAACAAACTGGTTTTGTACAGATGAGCACCAAGTTCGTGAAGGCGCTAAACTGACAGAACTCAATGCTGAATGTAACCAGAATGATGCTACCAATGATCCATTTGAGTATTTCCGTGCTCGACTTGATCGTGTGATGAAATTACTTGTGAATGTTGAATCAGTTGAAGCTCCAATCTGGGAAGCGAAAAACCTAGTTGGTCAAATGAACATTTCTCTCGTAGGAATGACGGCCTATGCCCTAAGTGCTGATAAGACAGCTGATCAATGGATTAACTTCTTTGATAAAGATGGGCGTCCAAGTGATAAATCTCAGGTGCCAAGTTATGTCATTGAACAAATTAAAGGTACTCTTTGTAACGATGAGATTGATCAAGCTCTCATGATAAAGACTCCCGAAGCAAGAGAGATTGCTCTTAATAATTTAAAGCAAGCAAGTGCTCATCTCCAAGTTAGGGCCTTCCAGCTTGGGTTTAACATGCTCGGTCAACTATCTTGCCAATTGGAATTAAAATTCTAACTCTCAAGGCCCTCGAAAGAGGGCCTTTTTTATTTCTCGTAATTGGCCTGACTAGACTCATAAAAACCGCTAATATCGTCAGATGACTACATACAATCCTAAATTTATTCAAGAAATGCCTAAGACCGACCTTCATCTTCACCTTGATGGGTCATTAAGAATTCCAACACTCATTGAGATGGCCAAAGCTGGCAGCATCAAAATGCCTTCTTATACGGAAGAGGGATTGAAAGAAACTGTTTTTAAATCCCATTACTCAAACCTTGGCGAATACCTCCATGGCTTCCAGTACACTTGCTCGGCTCTTCGCGATCTAGAAAATATCGAAAGAGCATCCTATGAGCTGGCATGGGATAATATTCAAGAAAATGTTTACTACATTGAAGTTCGTTTCGCTCCTCAGCTTATGATGGACATCGAAGCTGGACTTACTTTTGAAGCGGTTATGATTGCTGCCAATAAAGGTTTTGAAACCGCCAAAAAAGAGTTCAATAACTCCGCAGATGTAAAAAATGGTCTTAGACCTGAGTTCAATTACGGAATCATTAGCTGTGCAATGAGAAAGTTTGGGCCCAAAGGATATTCTCCTTATTACACCAACTTCTTTAAAACTCACGAATACTCAAAAGAAATGGACGTTATCCGTGCAGGTGCTATGCAAATGGTTCGTGCAGCTGTTAAGGCACGGGATGAACTAGCGATTCCAATTGTGAGTATCGATTTGGCCGGTCAAGAAGATGGCTATCCACCAGGTAAGTTTAAAGATATTTATGCCTATGCTCATCAACACTTCATGCATAAAACTGTTCATGCCGGTGAAGCCTATGGAGCTGAAAGTATTTTCCAAGCGATTACAGAGTGCTACGCTGATCGCATCGGACATGGGTATTACCTCTTTGATGAAGACAAGATTCTTGATCAGTCTGTAAAAGATAGAAAGAAATATCTAAGTGATCTCATTTCTTTTGTTGCCGATAAGCGAACAACTATTGAAGTTTGTCTAACATCAAATCTTCAAACAAACCCGTCCATTAAGGATATTAAAGATCATAATTTTAAGCATATGCTTGCTAATAGAATGTCTTTATCAATTTGTACTGATAACCGTCTTGTTTCTAATACGACTGTTACCAAAGAATTCCAATTGGCCGTTGATAACTTTGAAATTGCTCCTAAGCACCTTAAAGATCTTGTGGCCTATGGATTTAAGAAATCATTCTACTTTGGAAATTATATCGATAAGAGAAATTGGGCAAAATCAATGATGAAACATTTTGACCAAGTCGCTTTAAAGCATGGTGTAGAAATTAAATAATAAAAGGCCTCTTACGAGGCCTTTTTTAATTTATTAATATCTGCGAAGGGGTTTATAAATATAGCGTAGATTGGCCAATGGGATTGGGGAGTTTTTGAAGTTTTTTGACTTCTTATAATTCCAGATAAAATCTGGTCTCGTTTCAGAAACCCACTCTCCTCCAGTGATCCTATCACGGGAATCAATTTCCAAGATATACTCGTATTTTTTCACAACATATTCTTGAAGAGGAGTAAGTGTTACGGGTTCCTTTGAAACAAAGTTTGTATACCCAAGCTCTCGGGCCCTGGCACTTGGATATAACAATTCCTCTGAATAGACATAATCTGTTTTGATCCGAACTCTTCTCGCAATACCTTGGGCACGATGACTATCATTAACTGGTTCTTCACCAACGATCTGGGCGTCATATCTTACAATGGGCTGATTCCATACATCGTTAAAACGATCCACGTCAGCAACAAAACCTTTTCCTAAGAGCCCTAGCATATTGGCCATTACCACGTGAGTAGCACCGGCGTTGGCATCGCGGCACTCAACAGACTCTGCTAAGTCTGGGCTTGGTGGAAATGGATGAGTATCGCCATTTAGCTCCTGTCCTTGAACTTTACCATTCACAGAACACCGGCGACCAACAAAGCCAAAGGGCTCTCCTTTATAGTTATAAGCTTCATGCATGGATAGAAGCGCTTTGACATCACTAGAACCGAAAGGAACTCGAATTCCATCTTTATTAACGACGACTGTTGGCTCAGGTTCAGCATATTGAGTAGCAGCCTGTGCCCAACCATGACAAATTCCTTCCCACCATAAATCCCTAGGACTGTAGAGAGAAAGGGTTTTACGAGTTAGAGTATAATTGTAATCTCCGCTAGCAATATCATAAAGTTCAGCAGGAGAAAGTTCTGCAATTTTGGACTCTGGCATGGCCTTTAATTCAGCTAAGGTATGGAGTCTATATTTAAAAGGTTTGGGATCAGGGTGATTCCAACGATAAGCGATTCCCCCTTTATTCGAAGGCCAAAAAGATTCGGCCCATCCCATTCTATCATCGGCCATCTTCCCACTGAGAGGAAGATCAGAAAAAGTCATAATAAGATCTGTTCCCATTAATCTTCTAAAATTTCCGGGATGATTGGCCCCATCCCAAGGTTCTGCATTAACTGTGGGTGGTATTGCGAGGGCCAACGCCAAGAGAAGTCTTTTCATATCACTCTCCTATTAAGGTTTATCCAGCGGCGATACTACTCATTAGATGCAAACTTCCTCAACTACTTCAGTATTAATTTACATTGCAAGATCAAGCATTTGAATGGAACGCAAGGCCGGCATGACCTGTCTATACTTTAGACACCTTGAACTTCTTACCCTCATGCATTGAATGCAGAGCTCATATTGATCATAATCCTAAGAAATGTGAGGAGTTTATGAATAAAAAAGTATTAGCACTTGTAGCGTTTTTTTCTCTTTCTGCACAAGCGGATGTTTTATTACCTGTCGTTAAAAAATACGACTTGGCCGACAACTCAAGCATGTGGCAAAAAATTAAAACTGATAGACTACCTGAGATGCTCATTACCGAGACTAGCGTTGATGATCCCACTAATCCCTACTCTCGACTTTTCCCTAAGTCCTTCTTTCAAAACAATGACTTTATGGTTTGCTATAATGATTGTTCTAAAGACTCTTTTTCTGGAGTCAAAGACGGTCTTCTTAAGTTTAATAGATTCCAAGAGTGGAATGTCGTTGAACAATCGACAATTTATTATTGGCTACAAAACTATCTCAATTTCCTAGAAGAAAGATTTTACTTCAAACCAAATCATTTTCTTAAAGCTTATTCTAGTCGTGAAGTTAAAGACGAGACGAACTCAAAATTAAAAAACAATGCTTTCTTTTTATCAACGGATAAATCTTTAAGCTTTCTTCCTGCTAATAAAAGCATTCTTTTTAAACTCCTTGGTGGAAAGATCAATCGTTCAGGTTTTGATCCTTCAGTAGTGGTTCACGAAGCAGGACATTTCTATTTTGATCAGATCTTTGGACATGCAGTAAATGCAGAGATTGGCGGTCTTAATGAAGGCTTTGCTGATTACCTGGCAAATATTGTTCTTGAAAACCCAAAAGTTGGTTTAGTAATGCTTCAAGGTAAAGCTTTGAGAGACTCTGCAACGATGGTTACTTCAAATGGCCAGATTAAGTCCTATGCTCCAGGTAAAGAAGTCCATGATCTAGGAGAAGGTATCTCACACCTTCTTTGGAATACTCGTAATAAAGTAACAAACAAAGAAGACTTTGATCGTTTAGTGGTGGATGCAATTAAAGATATTGCACGAAATCCTTATAGCTCAGTTCACCATTTCAAAGAAGCTATGATTGCTAGAACAAAAAATGTTTTAAGCGGACAAGATCTAAAAGAAATTCTTACTAAGTGGGATCTACTCTTTCCTGGAAAATCAAATAACATTGAGAGCATGGCATTTCTAGATACTCCTATAACTCATCAACGAGTGGCTTTTGATATTTCTCAAACATCTAATGAGCTAATGGCCCAAACTTTCGGAATTGATCAGGTCACAAAGCTTAATCTCGAAGTGGCCGGAAGTGCTGAGATCTCAGCTACTCAGTCAGCGATTCTTATCGCTCACAAAGGTGAAGACTTATGGGTAGCAATTGATAATGAAAGAAAAAATATTCTTGGTATTTTTCATACTGACGGAAAGCTTCTCACTGATAAGAAGACTCTCGAGGAACTCAAACTAGTTGTAAGTAATGCCATGGACTTCTCTACTTTCATTAAAGACTTTGGTCAAAAGTTAAAGCTTTTCTCTGGGCTTATCGAAGGTAAAGGCGAATTTGCTTCTGCCTATAAGGTATCAAAAGTTTCAACAACCCAGACGACAAGAATCATCAATGATCATTCTTTCACAAGTCAGACTATTTCTATGACATTGAAGAAAAGAATTATCTCGAGACTTTTTGGTCTGCCAGACATTACTGAAGTTGAGCTCTACACTGCTCCAGCAAACTTACATGGAATAAATCTTCCAGAGTATAATGGAGAAACTCTTATTGGATTTAATTTGAAATTCAAAGGTGGGACTTCTCAAGAAATGGTTCTTACAAAACTTAGTCTCTAAAATAATTATCCTGAAGGTCCTCTACTGAGGACCTTCAAGTCTTACCCGTTCTCGCTTCTCTAAAGAAGCACTAATCTCAGCTCCCAGTAAGATAATGTAACTCGTAATATAAAACCAAAACATCAAAACGATGATCGCAGCAAGTGAGCCGTAAGTTTTATTAAAGTTACCAAAACTTGCAACATACCAAGTGAAAAGAAGAGAGGCCAAGGCCCAAACAAGACTTGCAAAGCCCGCACCTATCATTATTTTCTTCCAGTATCTCCAGTTTCGACATGCTCCTACTCCATAACTAAGAGTGAGAAAGCCAGCAAAGCTAAAAAGAAGAATTCCCCAACTTATAAAAGGGAGGAGACTCTTTACGCTATCAGATAAGGGAAAAAACTTAATGATGTTAGGCATTCCCACGATAACGCCCACACTAAGAACACTCAAAAGAGTTGCACTAATGGTAAGGAAAAAAGAGAAAAGACCTAGTTTAATGAAGTTTCTTTTTTCTTCTCTCTCATAAATGATATTTAACGCATCAATAAGGGCCCTCGTTCCTTTTGAGGCTGCCCATATAGTAACAAGCAAGGAAACAATGGCACCAACTCGTAGTTGAGAAGTTTGTCCGGCAAATTGTCTTATTTGATTACCAATTATTTCTTGAACCTCTGCAGGTAGTTTTTCTGCCATCGAAGTTATTTGTGAGGTCAACTCTTGGGGATTACTAAAAAGAGTATATAGTAAAATGATTGATCCCAGGAAAGGAACAAATGCAAAGAGCATGTAATAAGACATAGCAGCGGCCACCATAGAAAGATGATCCTGATTCACCTTATCCTTAGTCTCCACTACAGTTTCTTTAATTACTCGATATCGTCCTCTAGGTAATGAAAGTGCATTGGCCATCTCACATGCCCCCCTTTTACTTTTTAATTGCAAAATAGACTCCAAAAAAAAAAGGCCTCAAGAATGTGAGGCCTAGGCTTAAAAGATAAAAAAATTAATCAGCGTGGATTATTTGAATCTGAGCGATTCCAACCAGCCCGATCACTCGGATATGGTTTGTTTTGATATGGAGTTTATTGACCAATTTTCCAGAGTGAAAAAGACCGTAGCTATTGCCTTTCTTCAATACATCAAAATTAACAAATCTTCTGGTACCGGTTGCACCATTATAGAGATAGTTCAAAGAAATACCGCCACCATTATCTCTATTGAAGTCATCGCGAAGCTGCAATTTTAAGATGTCATAGTCATTTCGATTTTCTAGCACCACTCCGCCATTGGCGACTTCGTTATAGATCCAATCTTTTTCTTTGATGATTCTTCCTTGCGCATCTTTGGTGATATAGCTAACAGAGTCAATCTCATCATTTTGATCAAGGTGAAGATAGAAAGTCACAATTTCTTTATCGAGATCATTTGTAACTTTTGCTAATTCAAAAGTCTTGGCCATTGCCGGTAAGCTTAAAACAAAAGATAGAACAACAGCAAATTTAAGCATTTAAACTCCTCATCCTAAGTTAGGTGAGGGAAATTCTTGCATAATTCGCCATCTGCAGCAAATATGCAGTGCATCCATGTAAGTATTTAAAAGGTGGGAGGGGGAAAACCCAAGTTTCAAGGAAGCTTGGTTTATTACAGTCCTTCACACCACTCCCTACCTTGAGAAGTATTTAACGAAGGAAGAAAAGTAATGAAAACTTAAATTAGCCTGAAAAAAAAGGGGAAGCATCACGCTCCCCCTGCAATAATATTACAATCTTGCTTTTGAATCGCTGCTATCTAGCTGACGATCCATTTCATCTAAATGAAAGTCTTGGCATTTTGGTTCTAACTCAGAAACTTTCTTATTCACACAAGTATTGAAGGCCGAAGCTTCTGGGTTACCGCAGCCAAGGTTTCTAATTTGTTGTGAACAATATTTTTCGTCTTCGAAATTCCCGTGAATTTCTAAAACACCATCATTAGCAAAAACGTTTAGACTCATGACAAGTAAAGATGTGAGAAATGCTATTTTCATATAATATCCTTTAGAGTTTTGCACCCATGTTTGAAATCATGTAACCGATCGCATAGGGAACAGTATAGTCTCTACTTGTTGAGTAAGAAGAGGCATGGGTGTATCCCAGCTTGTGTAACCATTCGTGGAAAAGATTTCCTGCAACTTTGGCCGGAGTATACGTGTTGAAATACTTAGTATTCACCCAAATTCTTTTAGAGTTGGAGTATGTATACCCGACTGTTGAAGTATTAGCGTAATACAGCTCTACTTCCACATCTATCGCATTATTCTTGGAAGGCTGAAGAGTTTCATTCCCGTCTAGAATGTGCTGATAAATCTGAGCATTCGTTTTGCCACGGTTATCGTTGAAGGTAATTTTGCCATTGTATTTATGGTTCTTAACTCGATCCATAAATTCTTTCGTGGCCACGACCTTCTTAACCACTGTGACAGCTTTTTCATATTTTTCTTTTTGAGCGGCAGTAAAGTTCACATATTTAATATTAACTTTTAAGTTCTTAGCTGCAGCAGGTACCCCATCATTAGGCACAGGAGCTGGGTTATTATCATTATCCGAATCATCTGGTTCTCCTGGGGTTGTTGGTTCATCTCCCCCCACGCCAACTTCCGTTGGATCTTCAATTGTTGTTGGATCAGTTCCTTCTGTACCTTCCCCATTACAGGCGGCCAAGGTGAGCAGGAGTGAAGTGATCAGAAATAGTTGACTTAATTTCATGTAACACCATCCTTGGTTTCGTGTTGTGCATACTGCGATGAGTTAATAATTGCACCAAGGAAAATAGTTCCGAACAGGGAAGAAGTTGCCCCTATGGCCCGAGATAAATGCCTAAAGGAATGGAGTAATGTTTGTTACAATAGAAAAACTTATGCGGAGGAAAGAGTGCCAAAAACAATAAAAGTCATCGTTTTAATCAATGTCATGGTGTTTTTAAGTTGGCTCTACTCCATGACAAATTTTGAGGCCTTAAAATTTATGGCGGAAAATTTTCTTGTGAGCTGGAACGCTCTTTTAGAAAATCGATTCTGGGTTCTGATTACCTCAGTGTTTTCTCACAATGCTTTCTTTCATCTTTTCATCAATATGTATGTGCTTATTGGGTTTGGTTCCATACTTTTGCGCTTTATGAATCCACTCACCTTTCTCAACTTCTATTTTACCGCAGGACTTATGGGTTCATTTGCCCATGCTTTCCTTTCCAATGTCCTTATGAACTCTCCTGAAATTCCTGCTCTCGGAGCTTCCGGGGCCATTGCTGGGATTATTCTTCTTTTCAGTCTTCTCTTCCCAAAAGAGAAGCTTCTCCTCTTAGGAATAATACCTATAAGGGCCATTTGGGGAGCACTGATTGTTGTCGGCGTAGATATGTGGGGATTGATCGCTCAATCAAAAGGCGGTGGATTAAATATCGGTCATGGTGCTCACCTTGGTGGAGCATTTATGGGAGTTATCTGGTATTTATATTATCGTTTCAAACTGAAGAGGTTAAGGTCTCTTTACGAGAAAGAAAATCAAAGACATTTTGAAGGGTAATTTCTCCTAAGATCACTTGAGGATTCATTCTATCCACCACAATAAGACTCTCATCCGTATCAAGCCTTCTTAGTTTTACTAAAGCATGAGAGAGGGATTGATCAGGGTACACAAATTTGGCATATGGAAGAGGCCGATCTAACCGCCCTTCTTTAGAAAGATAGATTTCTTCAACCACTGTTTGATTCAACAAATCTTCATCATCATGACTTGGAAGTTCATATCCCTCATCATGAGCAACTCTCTCATAAATTGTCCCTGGTTTTATTCTTTCAGAAAGAAAATAAGAAACTAAACATGAAAGCATAAGAGGGAGAACAATTCTATAATCATGAGTCATCTCGAAAACAATAATAATTGAAGTAAAAGGTGTTCTCATCACAGCGGCAAAGAAAGAGCCCATACCAACTAAACAGTAAGCACCTATCTCCACTTCTGACAAAGAGAATACATGAGTTGAGGCCATGCCAAAGAGCCCACCTAAGACGGCCCCTAAAAAAAGAACTGGCATAAGAATTCCACCGCTAATCCCTGCTCCATAACAGAAAGCACAAGCGATAAACTTTACGATGAGCAGTGCTAGTAAAGCATGCCATTCCCGGGAATGACCTTGCAGTAAATGGTTTACTACTGATAAACCATTACCGGTAATTTCTGGAACATAAAGTGAAATGGCTCCTACGATAAAGAAAGCAAACATCGCTAAAGTGAATTTATGATGTTTAAAATACTTTCTCGTCATTTGCCTTACACTAATAATCTGAGAGATAAAAAGTGGGCCTGCAACTCCAGCAAATATGCCGAGGGCCAAATAAAAAATTAATTCAAAAGAAGAGTTAAAAGAATAGCTCACAGGAGTGAAAACTGAGTTTTGACCGACAAGCGCTGCTGCCGTTATTGAGGCCACTAAGCTTGAAATAAGAATGGGTCCCATTGATTTGACTGAAGAGTTACCAATGATCTCTTCCATCGTAAAAATAACTGCTGCAATGGGTGTATTAAAGGCCGCTGCGATTCCAGCAGATGCTCCAGCATAGACCAAAGACTTAACTTTTCTTTCAGGTAATCGAAACTTCCGACCAAGCGTTGACCCCACTCCCGCTGCTACCGCAATGGTTGGTCCTTCCGATCCGAGAGGAACACCTGATGAAAGAGAAAAAATCGTTGTAATAATTTTTGTCCCCCACTCTTTAGTGGAGATGACACCATGGTGAACAGCTAGCAAAACTTTTGTACGTGGAATACCTGAACCTGCACAGGCAGGCATAACCTTTGTGACGATATAACTTCCCAAGGCCAGAGAGATTCCCCCTAAAATAAAACTTTTAAGAGTAAACCCTGAGGAAGTACCAAAGAGATCCATTAAGTAATGGATCCCTTGATGCAAGAGGATTGAAACTCCTCCTGCAGCAAGGCCAGTTAAAAGATTGAGGATGAAAAATTTCTGTTTAAGATCTAGCTTCTCAAAGCTCAACTTCATATTAACTTTTATCGAGCGCGATTAATGATAGCATCCAGTGAAAATCTTCCTCCACCATAAAGCATAAAGAAGAAATAAACTGATAGATAAAAGAATGAAAGTTCTTTAGCACTAAATGGATCTGCTCCATGGGCCCCAACAGCTGCCACTAACATCGTAAAGCCCAGGAAAAGAGCAGAAGGTCCAGTTAGTAAACCGAGAGCAATTAAAATCCCTCCCAAGAATTCAGAAAGACCTGCTCCCCATGCAAAGAGTTCTGGCAGAGGAAAACCAAGTCCACCAACGGCTTGAATGAAGCCTGGGGCCGGAGGAATTTTTCCTAGACCATGGGCAAATGCCATCGCGAGTCCGGCAAAAAGTCGTAGTGCAAGAAATCCAAAATCACCTGCAAAACCTAGAGAGACAGAGTTTCTGAAAAGTAGCGATTTCATAGTTAATCCTTTTAGTTAACGCTTCATAATTATGCGAACTCTTAATGAATCTTAACAACGCTTAAGTAGACAAAAACGCGGAGTCATCTCCATAGTAACCCAAGTTTGTAGGTTAAGAAACAAAATGCCATGGAGGAAATATGCGACACTTGATTTTTTTAATCTGTCTCTTATCGGCAATACCAATCTGGGCCAAGAGCAGTCTTACTACGCAAATCTATGACATAGATTACGGTAGAGATGAGACAGAAGATACGCTAGTTCTTCTCACGAGCGGACACGTGGCCAAGCTAAAAAAAGATAATCGGCTCATGTGGTTGAAGAAAAGAAATAAAAGTAGCCTTCAAACTGATCAATGGTTTCATATAACAATGGATAAAGATCGCTACATTATCCAAATCCAAGAAACTGAATCTCCCTTTAGCCCAGAAGAAGTAAAACAAAAAACAGTAGAGAAGTTTCTGAATAGAACCTATGTTCCAACAACTGTAGAGAGTATGGCAAAGGCTCAACAGTATCATCGTCAAGGTCGTAGAGATTATAACGGGGAAACTCAATGCTTTAACCGCGGAATGGTCTGGAGCTATGAATGGTGGAAGAAGAACAGTGTTAAATCCATGAAGTACTGGGTGTTCTTCACTCGAAATTATATTAGAAGATACAACTTTGAATGGTGGTTCCATATTGCTCCTTATCTTCATGTGATGCATGAGGGGAAAGTTGTGGAACGTGCCATGGATCTTAAATATACCTCTGGTCCAGTAGACTTAAGAAGGTGGACAAACATTTTCATGAGAAACGATGCTGAATGTAAAATCGTCACCAAATATTCTGATTATGCTGACTATCCCTATACTGGTGACTGTTATGTCATGAGATCGAGTATGTATGTTTACCAACCGGCCGATCTTGAGATGAATGAAGCTTGGGGCTACACCAAAGATAGTTTCTTAATGGATGAAGTCAGAGGAGCTTACCTCGAAGCCTTTGGCGTAAGACTATAGGAGTATATATGAAAATTCAAAAACTAACTCCACTAATACTAGCATTATTTCTCTTTGGCTGTGGTAAAGATTCAAATAACAACAAGGGCGAATCGTCTAATGAAGCTCGAAATAACGAGGTTCAAGAAGAAGTGAGTTATCCGCCAGATGGTTCAAATATCGAAGGTAAGTACATTGCAAGATTTACTACTCTCAACCCTCACGTAAACGGAACAGTTCCAGGAAGCGTCACTTTCTTCCGTGAAAAAGATAGAGTGATGGTTTACCTGCGCTTATTTGCTGGTTATCCCAAGGCGTGGCACCAGCAGAAAATCTACGAGGGTACACGTTGCCCTACTCTCGCTGATGATACAAACGGTGATGGCTATATTGATATTGTAGAGGCGGAAGCAGTTTTGGGTAAGGTTCTTATTCCTCTTGATGCTGATATCTCCTCCCAGAGATCAGGTAGAAGTTTCTATCCTCTAGGAGATCCATCAGGTTCATATTTCTATGAAAGAACGACTAGTTTTTCCAGATTATTTCGTGATCTAAAAGATATCAAGAATGCTAGCGAGGAATTCAAAAAACTTGGACCCGATGAAGGCTTCTCTCTAGAAGGTAAAGCAGTTCTAGTTCAAGGTGTTTCTCAAGAAGTAGAATTTCCGGAAACAGTAGCTTCCACATCTCGCTATAAACCGTTTCAGACTATTCCTATTGTTTGCGGGATTTTTGTTGAAGACAATCAAGTCACAGGAACTCTTGATGACGGAGAAATTCCTGGACCTATTGCTGATATAGAAGAAGATCAAGATCGTCCTGCTCGAGATGGTGATGGAGAAACAGAGAGAGATGATCCACCTTCAAGAGATAGTGATCGCACCAATGATGCTGACTCTGGTAACTCTCCTACTGTGGACTCTGATGGAAGATCTCCGACTCAACCAAGCCCTCGTCCTCCAAGAGATTATGGAGATAACAATTCAAACGAAGAGGAAGAAGACTCTGGTGGTGGAAGAAGATTCCCTTGGCCATGGGGAGGAGGAAGAGATAACAACGATACTCCTCCCGCACCTGAGACGCCTCGTGAAGAAGAAGTTCCTACTACTCCTTCACCTGAAGAAACAACTCCTCCAAGTGCACCAGCACCTGAATCTGAGAGTGAAGAATAAAATTTTTTAAGAGCTATGGAGATCAGTAACACTGATTTCCATAGCTTGAACTAAGTGTCTAAATCATTGACATTGAAACGCATTTAGAAAAATGGTAAAACCCCTTTACGAAAAAAAGGGTTTATCATGAAAAAGCTGTCTATTCTTTTGACACTTCTCACTCTTAGTAGCTGTGGAGTTGAAACGAACAAAGCCAAAAGAGTAAAACTAGAATTAGAGGACACTGGAGTTCAGTCCATCCTCATTCAAGGGGCACAGCTTGATGACATCTTCATTGAAGAAGCACGACAACTTAATATCCAAGTTGAAGGTCATTCAATTCTTAAACTCACAGGTCAGTCTCAAGACTTAACACTCTTGGAAATCCCTGTTGGGGAAGCTTTCTCTTATATCCAAGATGCTGCAATTGATGTTGTTAAAGACAACGCTGGTACGCCTGACTTTACAAATCTCTACTTAGCTAAAAAAGAATTTGGGATTGAAAAGTTAGCTCAGACTCACCCACATGCTGATGGTCGAGGAGTCATAATAGGAGTTATTGATGATGGAATATCTCCTCATCAAAAAGGTTTTCAACTCACAACCACCGGAGAGAGGAAGTTAATAGGAAAAGGCTCCAATTCATCTAGTACCCTCTATTCGCTCACTCTTGATGGAGAGAACTACTCTGCAGTTATTAAAGAGTTCAAAACATTTAAAGGAAATCTCGACTTAAACAGAGATGGGAAGCTAAATGATTTCAAAGCAACCGTTTCATTAGATGGTAAAGAAGTATGCCTCGACTTAAATGCCAATAATAATTTCGAAGATAGCGAGTGTAGAGGTGAATTTAACTCAACTGGTGAATACTTTCTTATCCCAACTAATCCTAATGAAGTTCTCGTTGCTGAAGTTGACCTTAAGGCCTTAACATTAAAAATTTTCCAGAGTGAGAAAAGTGGAGATTCTCATGGAGAAGGAGTGGCCAGTGTTATGTCTGGTTACCGAATGGGAGGAATTAAGGGATTTGATGGTGTTGCTCCTGGATCTAAAATTTTAGACTATGACTTGTCTCAATCCTCTCACCTTGCAAAAGAAACAGAATATACTTTAGGAACTTTTTTACTTGCTATTGATTGGTTGGCCTCTAGAGGAGCACAAGTCATTAACGTTTCTTATTCACTCTATTATACCTCAGCAAAGACACAAGAGTTCATGGCCCAGGCCTTAGATGACATTGTAAAAAAGCATAATGTGATCTTGAGTTTTTCTGCTGGAAACAATGGCCCGGGGCTTGGTTCACTTAATAGAAGGCTCATTTATCCTGCTTCTACTTTGGTAGCAGGGGCCTATCTCTCCAAAGAATTAGACGAGAGAGTACATGGAGTCACCGGCCTACCAGAAGAAGGAAGAATGGTTTACTACTCTTCTCTTGGACCGGGAGCAAGTGGTGCTGGGCCACTCCTCATCGCACCACTTTCTAACTTAACCTACGCTTCCCCTGATGACGGGATGAGGGCCTTTTCAGGTACGAGTTCAGCTTCACCAGCACTTGCCGGTGCGGCAACAGTCCTTGTGAGCGCCATTCTGCAGGATGGGCTACCTTATGATGCTACGACAGTAGTCAATGCTTTAAGACTTTCTGGAAAACAAATTGAAGGAGAGCCCTTCATTGCTCAAGGTTATGGTCTTCCTCAATTAGATAAAGCTTTAAAAATTTATCGTGATCTCATTGCTGGTAAGGATTTTACTCATATTGATGTAAGTGTGAATCAAGGAAACCTGGACGGTGCCAATGCTCA
>Ga0079224_100004330_pt1 | contig 18298 bp, 9 predicted proteins | sample Stecom2015_FD_80414 | JGI IMG/M metagenome (GOLD analysis project Ga0079224, IMG submission 80414) | Agricultural soil microbial communities from Utah to study Nitrogen management - Steer compost 2015 | ecosystem: Environmental > Terrestrial > Soil > Agricultural land | place: USA: Utah...
CACTGGAAGAGTTCCCTCCCAAAACCGGTCTATCTTGCACCAAAACCACCTTCACACCCTTACGCGCTGCTGTTATGGCTGTACACACACCGGAGAGCCCTCCGCCAACAATGGCAAGTTCCGTGTGGTAAGTTTCTCTTTTTAATTCCCTGCTTGCTTCGAATTCTTGTTTTATCATCACTTAGTTTTATATATCTTTTCCCTCAAACTAGATTGGTCTAGTCTGGTCTATAAATCAAAATAAGGTATAATATTTTTGATAAACAAATTTTATAGATTATTTTTATCGTTCTCCCATAGCAAATCTATCCAACGTCTATTCTTTTCCCAAAACAGTAGTATCGCCCACAATTTTTTCACCATTTACCATAATCCCTTCTAAAGTAAAATGTAGATATGGTGCTTCTTGCGGGAGTTCTATTGTAAATTCAAAAGGATATTCTTTTTTTGTCATCACATGCTGTTCACCGCTGCTCGGTTGGTAATGGATACTTACCTCAGAAAATTTAGTATCGTCATCTTTCAGGTAGATATATGCCCTGGTCGCATAGCTACCCATGCGAATGATCATTGCTTCTGCGTTCCCAAAATCTACGGTCGTATGATCGTTTCCGCGTACCATAGCTTGATCCAAGATGCGGTCTTGAATATTTACCGACGGTGTTACTCCTTGTAATTTCACAACCGTCATACCATTGGGAGCAACATCTATCTCCATTTTACCAGCAGGCATTTTTTGCCATTTTCCATCTAGATACACAAATTTCTGTGCCGTATTCACACCTTGTAACAGGTCCTCATTAAACTCCACCGTACTCTTAACAAGGTCTTTCGATTGGTTCATGAATGCCACAAAGATTTCATTACCCCTGCGCCCCGCTATATAATTCAGCTCTATGCTACTTGTTCTCAGCAGTTTGTTCGGCATCCAAAGATTGATGTCCTCCTCATTATAAAACTTCCCTTTTGCCGCTCCATAGAATTTATTCTGCAGATAGGCATAGCCTTCTATAAATTCAGAAGGGAATTCGATCTGCCCCTCTGAACGCACGTAAGCGTCGGTCACTAGATAATCCAGCAACATGCTCGCCATCGGCATAATATGGTTATAATGAAATGAGTTCACACTCTGCTCTTTATGTCCATGCATCGGAAAGTTAAATTTCTCGTAAGCTGTCGTTCTTGCCGTGTTAATATGGTATCCAGGAAAGTTTCTATATCTACCGATAACAGCGGCTTTAGCAACGTCTTTTAAGAAATCATCATTTGTGTAATATCCCAACCGCATCATCCAAGGTGCGTAGTTTGCCATAAATATTGCCCGGTGTCCAGTACTCGTTCCTGAGGATTCTGGGGTAAGCCCAATTTCAGCAAGACGCCAGGCCGGGGCCTGCTCTTCTGGGAAATGCATCTGTGGATGTCCTTTTGATTTTAGATAACCATAATGCGGCGCTTTTCCACCTTTGTTTACCGTGATTAAAGAATCTTCAGGAATTGCCGGCGCCATCCAGGTAAACATCGTATAATATCGCGCTCCTTCCTGTGCGGCTTTCAGATATTTCTTATCTTTTGTCAGCTCATAAAGCTCTAATAAATCTATCCATTTGTTGGTATAAGCCGGCCAAAAGAAATACCCCCCGGCATACTCATCATCGAAAGCCGTTTGTTTTTTCTCAACTCTAACCGCAAGGTAAGCATCAGCTCCTTCTATAGCTTTTTTCAGATATTTATCATCCCTAATAGATCGATACATATTCAAGGAGGTTATCCATGTATCTCCTTTTTCTTCTACATCCAGATTACGCACACGTGAAGTATCGTATTCTTTTTTGGCTAGAACTTTATAAAACGGATTGGCTTGTCCGAATATATTATACAGAGCAGAAAGTTCCGATATAGGCGCTATTGGGCCCCTCAATCTTCTTGAGGGACTTTGAATCCGTTGTGTAGAATCGAGAGCGAATAAGAATTTCTCCCTGGAAAGCATATATTCGATATGGGGATAGGCTCTCTTTTCAAAAATATTCTTGTTGTCCGTGACGATCGCTAATTCTATCGGATGAAGACTGGATACATTTTTAACTGCATCCGGCACATCCGTAGAATAGGCAAACCCTTTCAGTGAATCCACAAACCAGGCATGTTCGGTCATGGAATAATCTACAATGTTATCAAATACCTGATTTAGTGTGGATATGTCATTTTTTCGGTAATCTTTGAATCCAAAGTAAGTCTTAGCAATCTTTTCATAGGTGGGGAAAATTGAGAGAGGTTCAACTATCAGATATGCCCCAAATGAAAATGGCTTAGCAGCCGTCATCAACGAAGCCTTACTTCCAAAAATGGGCGCGAAAACCTGTGGACGCGCATTGCCTTCTCTGTCCCGCACACTGATACCAAACTGGCTATTGGCAAATACAGGAAGCGGATCGAACGGCAAATACTCCGGCGATGCCAACACGCCAACACTGTTCCTTCCATCGCTTACCAATGTGGTGGGCAGTGTGGACATGTAAGATGGGGTGAGGTAAGCATTATCGGGAAAGCGCTTCTCCTGCCATATCAGCGGCTGCCATATCTCGGTGGCATCTTCAGGTTTTATCGCCGGAGCTCCAGTGTAGCCAATTGAAAAATATCCATTTCGTTTCGGCGTAAGGGTATATTCTATTTTTGGATGATCTAATCCATGGAGTATCATAGTAGCCGTCAGGTCGAAAAGCTCATGAGCTGGGTAAACAAAAATCAATGAATCCTTTCTATGTATGATTTCTGACGGCTCTGCTATAAAAATCTCAGCCGCATTAAAAAGATTTGCCGTACGATTCCCTTGATTCGCTTCTAGTATCTTATCATCAAATCCGTCCCCTTCCATATCATCTCCTCTTTTCGAACGCTTTAGATCTGCTTCTTTTCCCGCTGCTGGTTTCCAGGTCGGCACATTATACAGCACACCCTTTATACCGGCCGGACGTAACGCTAAATCTGGATCTGTAGTAGAATACAGGATAGTAAACTGTCCTGTAAAATGGTATTGCTTATCATCCGACATTAAAACAACATTTTTATCTACCTCCGACACATCAAAATCTAACTGAGCAATACATTCAATAGGAATGAAAAAAAAGATCGATATGTTAACAAACAAAAAACTGCGTATTCTCATTTTCGATAATAATTTTTGGAGAAAACAACCTCTCTATAAGCCATTTTTCGCCTTCCGTCATCTTGAAAGTCATATGAATAATAAAGTTTCATCTGCTGTCCCCCTTCAACACTCGAGTAGCCGATCATGTTGGGATACCAAGCTTTGTCACCATCTTCTAATAGTAACCTGGGTATTTCCCAATTTTCGCAATCTTCACTGGCAGAAATATAGATTTTACCATCCCAACCATGCCAAACCATCACAAATTTTCCCAAAAAATCATTCCAGTGTACAGCAGGGTTTGCACCAGGTTTTTGTGACAATGGAGATAGGGGAGATTCTTTTCCTCCTATAGGCGCCTCACTAAAACTGCCATTATACCATTTTTTCCAAGAACCAATATATCCATTGGGATCAGTTGTCGAGGCCATGCTAATAGCCGTTGCACCAATTGCAGGCGTGTAGAAACAATAATATTTATTATTTAGATGATTGAAGATTACACACCCATCTCCCAATCCCGACCATTTGGGAATGGTATCTTTTGCTAACTCATGACGTAATATTAGATGTGGTGTACCCCAAGACATTCCCTTATTAGAGGAATAAGCAACACCTATGGATTTATATGCCATCCACCCCTGTGTTGACCTTGGATACCAGTGGGATTCCGCATGGAAGAAACCTACAAGTCTCCCATCTAACAATTCGCGCACACCGATCAGCCACATACCACCATCATAAAAACCATTGGATGGACCATTATTATCCGTCCTTCCTCCAAAAACAGGGATTGAGGGATTAAGTTGGCCTACGTGATCCTCCAAAAACGGAGAATTTGCAACACTTCTATAATTGCGGTAATTTGCCCAAAAAGCATAGTACTCACCATCCAATTCAACCACCGATATGTTTCCATCCGGAAAGTACCCTGAGTCGGGCATAGAAAACATCGACTGGTCTATTATAGCCCTGTTTCCGACTTCAAAATTCCAGATCGAAGTATCAACACCAGATGCTAAATTCAAAGAAAACTTGGGGTCCTCCGACTCTTCGTGAAAAGGCAATGCGTTATGGCACGAGAGTATTGTAGAAAATGAACATATTGCCAAAAAAGCACAAATAGTTCCCTTCTTAAACGTGTCTTTCAGAAAGACTGCATACTTTTTTTCGAATAACGTTAAATATCTCGTCATTTTTCAGTTTATTTTGGGTTAAAAAATTAATACCTCTTATTCACTTTCTATTTCCTAATGGTATCCTTTAATAGTCAATCTTAACAACCTTCAGTCCCGATTCGGGAATATCTATTTTTAACGTTTGGATATTTTCTAATTCCGCTTCTTTCAGTCCTTGTTCGTTTAGAACAGTAATCCTCATAGAGTCCTGTACCATCTTTACCGCTAACTTATCCGTATCAATAGCGATCGTTGCAGATTGCTTCTGCATACTATTATTTAACAATATCACATGCAGACCATCATCGCTTATGGTCGTTATATAATCGATTCTGGGATTTTCACAGTATACAAGTCCATTTTTCAAGAAGAGCCGAGTTTCTTTTCCAAATATAGACCCTGGCTCAAAACCGTAACTTTTATGAGGACCGACTTTAGGCGTAATGATACCGGCGGGAAAAACGATCTTGCCTGCCGATCGCAAGGAGATCTCTGAAAGGAGATAATCTGTTAAAAAACCTATTTGCCACCATGCGTGGTGAGGAAAAGCACCTGGTCCGCTGTCCATAGCCTGCCAATAATAAGAAGCGACATGTGTTTTTTGGTCTATAAAAGCATCCCTACCCCAAACCGCCGCTCTTGCCATAGATAGAAACAGTGGCTCTTTGGTTAATTGATAAATTCGTATGAACAGTCCTGCATGACTCGCCAACAAAATAGGGCCATTACCGTTTGCCGAGCCAATACTGCCTCCATGTTCAAAACTTAGCCCAACCTGAGATATTTCCCAATCAAACCTATTTTTACCTCTTACCTGTTTTATCTCGCTAGAAGGTATCGGATGGGTATAAATGGATTGAAGATAAAATCTGGCTGCCTTAATGGCTGCTTCCTTAAAAAGAGCCTGTCCTGTGGCATCATATAAATCCAACAGTGCCTGTGCCCCCTGCGCTGTGGCAAAATCGGGGGCGAATCTATTATCTCCGCAGACCCCTAAAAAATATCCTCTATCTACAGCATTTTTCACATACCATTCTGCTCCTTTTACCGCTCCTTTCAGATATTTCTCATCGCCCAGCATTTTGTATGCTACCAATAGTCCATAGAATGTTGGCCGCAAATCTTCCAGATCGGTAAAAAGAGGTTTTTGCATCTTGTGGTCATAGGCCACTTCCCATCTACCATTGTCATCCATCCATTCCAGTAGTTTATCTGCCCCCAAACGCAATACGTTTTTCAATTCCGTATCTTCTGGATCAAATAACAATATATTCCCCGCATCCATAATAACGTAATAAGCAAGCCCAATAGGCTCTGCATAGTCTCCCCATTCTTCGGTAAATTTCTTTTTCTCATAGAGATAATACTGACCTGCCGCAGCTCCCTTAAAAAAACCTTCCTCTTTATGTTGTTGCAATATCTTAAAGTTTCTGGCATACCGAAGCCTGCTCTTTTTCAAGGCATCGTCATCCATGACGTGCGCCATCATCCACATCGCTCCATAATCGGAGTTTTTCATTGCATCTTTCTTAGAATCCAACACTCCTCCCAAATACGCTTGCGCTCCCAATGTATCTCCTTTAAACTCCTTTGTCAACCATTTAGATGTATTGTCGTCTAACGAATACTTATACATATTAAATATTCGGCTAGTCAGTGATTCTTTCGTATCTTTCAATTTCAAAAAATCATCGAATCTGTAGATATTGGTTACAATATGCTTATATGTTTCAAACCAATCTCCCGCCTGTATAGAAAAACGGAACTTAAACGAAATCCTTTCTCCTTTGCCTAACCATGATTTTGCCTCTCCCAATACCGGATGATAAAGTGTTGGAGAGAGATTTCCTTTTCTATTCATTAAAGACAGGCCCAAAAGCCATTCTTCATGTGTTTTCTTATCGAACCTCCACGGATCTCTGCCAACTCCCGGTTCGGTAACGGCGGCGACTGTAATGCCATCTTTTATACTAACCATAGCTGTTAGAGTAGTAGCGGTACGTTCCCTGACCAATACGGGCTTATCGGGTATTCCATGTCCATAGGCATAGGAATTTACAAAATTGCCACTAAGGCTATTGCCCTGATAAAAACCAGGTATGGTTGCCCAACTTAAATCATTTTTATCAATCTGCAACAGTGTTGGTGAAGACGTAGAAAAATGTCCATTAGCCTTTGCCTGAATAGTCATTTCCACAACAATATCCGTGGGGTAAGCAGCATCAAAATGCCACGATGATGTCACACTGGCTTCGGGAAGTTCTTTGTGGAATATCAGCTTCCCATTTTTATGCTCGAGCTTATCCGGGTAAAAGTATTTTTCCACACCTGCTCGGTTCATCTGGACGGATGAAGTAATTTCTCTCCAAACAGGAGTGTTGTAATGATAAATGGGTTCCGGAAAGGTGATCTCCTTACCATTTTGATATAAAGCAACCGGGGTGGTATCCGGTTTTTGTGTGCTGTATAACAATAGATGCTCTCCGCTTTGGCCCTGTAAGCTTACCCAGCCTTTACCTGATTTATACATCAACCTTTCGATGCGCCACCCATCAGTATGTTTTTTCCATTGAATGTCTATAGATTCATTCTGTAAGTTTACAATATTTTGTTGTACTTTATTCTTTTTTTGGGCAATGCTTGCGGGGATATATATATACAAGCACACCACCGCCAAAAGCAAAGTCATAGTTATCTTTCTCTTCATGAAATACTACTTATAGTTTTTTTCTAGCTGTCTCTGTCAACCGCAGCACAATACCGCCATTAGGTTCTATTCTTAAAGCCGGAAGGACACCTTTTTCCAATTTAATTGAAGTTTTCTCCAAACTTTTTTCTCTTCCATGTTTATCAGACACCATTTCAACTGTATATCCTTTCTTAGGTATAAAATCCAGATTGATATTCAATTTTTTCTCTATACTTTCCCCATTTATCGCCATAATATACCATATTGCAGCCTTTCTTTTTGCTAACACAGCTAATTTGCCTATATCACTATTATCAAGCACGACTGTTTCGTCCCAGACTACAGGCATTTCCCTCAGATAAGGAACGATCTGACGTAAGTTTGGATGGTCAAGTATAAACTTAGGATGTTCAGCCATACACATGAAGGGGGAATCAAAAAGATACATCGTGGCAAACTGATGTCCCCATGTGGTATTGCCGGGTTTACTGAAAAACCCCGGGGTGTAATCTCCATGTCCGACGACGAACCGAGTAAAGGGTAGTGCGGCATTATGACAAGCGCTAATAGGCCCTTCTTCCATGATATTTAATTCCATGCCGCGTACGCCCTCTCGCGTCATTTCGTTCGGATAAGTGCGACTTTCACCAGAGGGCGATTGGCAACCATGAAAGTTCACCATCAGCCGGCGTTCAGCACAGTCTTTCAAAAGAGCAATCTCAAAATCAATCAATTTTTTGGCTTCGCTGTTCATAAAATCGACCTTGATTCCAACTGCCCCAGCATTTTCCACGCTATCCAAGAAAAGCTTTCTCTCAAGCTCATCCATGAGTCTGTTCGAATGGCGCCAGACCCAAACCCCTACATTTTTTTTCTGTCCGTAATCACAGAGATCCCTCAATGTTTGCCACTTGTCCGTCCATTTGGATTCCCATCCCTCATCGATCATGGTGTATTCAAATCCAAGCTCATGGGCGTAATCGATGAAGTGCTGTTCTCCTGTCACGGTCATATATGTACTATCTTTCGTTATCCAACTCCAAACAGATTTGCCCGGTTTGATATATGATTGATCAGAAAACAACCTCGGGTCAGGTGCAGGATTGAGATTGGTTATTATATCGCTATCGACCAGGTCTCTTAGGTTTTCTGCAAAAAGAACCACCCTCCATGGTGTTTGAAAATGAGAATTTCCTATTTCAAAACCTTCTTGTCCTTCTGTGAAATCTACCGCAAATGTCCGTTGATCGGTGGCTTTAAGACGCATCCCACTGTAATTTTCAAGATGGGCCTCTGTCAAACAGATATAATTCCTGTTCGCCAATTGTACAATAAGCGGTTTTCCTTGTATCGGTCCAGTAGGGGAAACAGTTTGCATACTGCGTAAGTCTGCAGAGATCCATTCTCCTGCATAGGACTTCAGTTTCCACTCATTTTTACGTTCGAAGAACCAAACTGTGCTGTTTTCTGGGAACTTGAATGAGGACAATTCCCCTTGTATAGTATACGCGTTATCAATACCATCTACTACGTATCGGAACGCCATACCATCATCAAAAAGCCGGATCAATACATTAAAAGATCGAGAGCCTTCATCCACACGTATAGTATATGCATTAGAATGATTCCGAGCTACCGTATGTTTACCTTTGATTTCGTATTGTTCATCCAGAGTGACAGAATCCAAGAGGCTGATCTTTTCAACTTCTGTTCCGAGTGTGATTCCTTCCATAAGCAGACCCATTTTTGAGCAATGAATCAGCGTATCTCGTGATGAAACTACGTGGTATATCAACTGACCTGTGGCATCAAACATGATCGAAGCACCCAATTTATTTCCTGGACTTCGCAACTCCAATACCCTACTATTCGAATAACCCTGCATACAGACGGAAAGCAAAACAAAACCGATGAGCATATAATCTCTCACAAAGCGGTTTAACAGCGTAAACTGTGACATCTGATTTTTCTTAAATAATGATCGTTTATTTCTGTCCATTATGGCGTATTACTTTGCCTCCAATAAGGTGAATCGTTGGTGACGTTATATCTTTTCCCATGTTCCCGCACGATTCCCGGGTTTTCGTCAATCTGGTTGTTCTCTTCGGATAGCCCTTGCACAGATGTAAACACAATGGCCGGATAAGGGCTTTTTTCTACTTTGTTGCCTCTAACTTGAATGTTGGAAAAGGCGCCTGCCTGTGTAGGGACTTCCCATTCCCCATTAGCGTAAAATACCGATATGGCTCCCGGGAGTATTCCAGCATTTGATCTTTCAAACATACAGTTCGACATGGTATTATTGCTAATGACGACGTTTTCGGCAAAACCACCTCCCATCCATTGGATTTCGGGAGCTACCAAGATACCGTTCATTGCACAATGCTTGATGTCATTATCATGCACTATCCCCTCACTCGCCTTGATCAAAATCCCTCTTGAGCGGGTGGAACCTACTTTATTGTGACGGATTTCGAATCCTCTACCGGCATAATTCTCATTGTAGATAACATCACCTGTTGCCAATTCTTGTGGAAAGGAAGCCAAAGAAATACGGATTCCCGTAGTGTAGCCCGCTAGCGACAATATACCGGAATACTTTTCTTTCAGAAAATCACGATCGGCATCGGTCACCTCGAATTTTTGAACGGCATGTATACGAATCCGATCAGATTGTATGCCACTGTATAGCACATGGCGAAGGGTGTCTCCTTCATAAAAGGCAGGATTGGCATCTCTACTAAGGAGATAGATGCTATTGTCCGTCGTATCTATGCGTACGATGGGAAAAGAGCGTCCACAAACGATGATACCGTCGTCCCCATTGTATCCCACTTCACAATTCTCTACCAAAGGACCTTTTTTGGCGAGGGAACTGTGTATGCCATCGGCATTCCCCGACCGCAGTCGAGGAGCTATACCGTCCGGCATATGGCCTTTGGCTACACGACAACTATCGTAATGTGTTGCATAGCATTCCCGCTCATAAAATGAAAAGCTATTGGATCCGTATACCGTAATCCCACGAAGTTTCATGCCTGTACATTTTTCCAATTGAATGGTATGGGGAGCGACGAAAGGTTTTTCCGCTTTCACATCCAGTGCCACGAGGTCGCCAATGGCTTCATTTGCATTCCAATTTCCATTTTTCACGAACCTAAAGCGTCGATCCCCTATTTTTTCCATCGATGAATAGTTTCCAGAATAAGTGGTAATGGAATTTGTTTTCAGCTCTCGAGTTGCCTTCTCATAAAAGTTTACCCGGTGCGAATTGATATTTTCGATGGGATAGCCTTCATCGATCTCAACTTCAAACCAAGTCCCGTTCGTATCCCTTGCTACGATCTCACCCTGCGTGAAACATAAGGGATCGTAATCGACTGAAAGATTGGAGACGGTAACATCGATACATTCCGTAAAGCGTAAAGCTTGTTCTTGTGAATTACAAAAAATCTCTGCTCCATTCCCAACAATTTTTACACCATTCAGGCCAATAAACCGATAAGCCCCATGAGCAGCATTGTCCAATAAGTATTTGCCAGGAGGAATATTAATAATCTGTTGCCCCTTCTGGGAATCAAGGACCATACGTAAATCTGCTAACTCCTGTGCTTGGATAAAAGCTACAGAAACAGAACACATCAGCAAAACAGCTACCCTAAAGGAAAATATTAAATTCTTCTTCATATGGTCTATCTATTTAATTAGTGTAACCAAAGTTTTGTGTTAAAAGTGGATTGAGCTCAATCTCTCGTCGAGGAATGGGGTACCATATCTTAAAATCCTCATAATTTGCTTTAATCTCGGGTACATTCTGAATATTCATTACGGCGGTAGTCGTCTGTAATCCTCGAACAGTTTCGCCCAATTTATTTAAACGAATTAGGTCAAAACGTCTCCAACCCTCCGCACAAAGTTCACGCGAGCGCTCATCTAAAAGTTCTTCTATAAAGTCAATTTTATAATACGCTTGTGTTATTTGTTCGAGGCGATTGTTATCATATTCGCTAGCCCTTGCTCTGATCTCTCTAATTAATTCTCTGGCCCCCAACTCGTTTCCTTCATAAAATTTTAGCTCAGCTAACATTAGTACGATGTCACCAAATCGAATAATTCCGAAGTCTGTCTCTCCCGCCCAATTTGGAATACCTCTTGATGTTTTATTTTCTGGATCCGCTTCTCTGTATTTTCCCAAGTTGTAATTGGCAAATGTATTGGTATTTAAAGCAGCAGGTACAAAATAAGGAATGTTGTTTATCATGACAAATTGGGTAGTCGTCTGAATACTTCCCACCATATTATTAGTCATTCTGCCGTCAGCAGCATCATATTTATTATACAATTCAATTAGCGGTCTTAATCTCCCATACGTTCCGCCATTTGTCACTACATTTCCGGTTGGCCCGCTTAAATAGGCGGACAAAATATGTTCATTACTTCCTCCTGGACCGGCTTGAACCAGAAATATATGTTCGTTTCTCGCTTCTTCTTCTGTAGCAGCTAAAAATAAATAGGCATAGTTATCAATTAATCGATAATCGCTCTGATCGTATATTTCCTGACATAATTGACTAGCTTTTGTCAAACATTCCTCTACATTAACCCAATCAAAATTGTTCAACTCGTTTGAAAAAGCAGAACCGACGTTATTTTTTTTGGAAGTGCCTAGATAGAGGTAAAGTTTAGCAAGCATGCCTGCTGCTGAATATTTATTAGCTCTTCCAGATTTCATATTTCGCTCCTGTAAATGATCATATGCAAACTGCAAATCATTTTTGGATTGTGCCATAACTTCTTCCAGCGTATTGCGACCCGTTTTTTCGACCACTTCAGTAGTTGTAACAATGGGTACCCCACCCCAAAAAAAGCCTGTATAAAAATAGAATAACCCTCTAAGAAAATGCGCTTCTGCTAAAATTTCATTTTTCCGTCCTTCATCCATCTCTATATTTGGAACTCTCTCCAAGATATAGTTTGCTCTATTTATACCAGCATAAAGAAATATCCATACATAAGTTCCTGTTTCGGTGCCAGGATGATACGTATAATTCGAATAAGCTATATAGTCTATTTCTGGCGCTGTATTGTTTGCCACCAATTCATCGTTGCCAATAGCAGTCAAATAATGCATTCCACGTCCCCAGAGATGGTGGTTTCCCTGTCCTTGAACATTTGGTGTATTCAAGATATCATAAAGTCCTGTCAAAGCTAATTCTGCATCGGTTGCAGATTCAAAAAAGTTTTCCGGTGCAACAAATGAATAAGGGGTCTCGTCTAAATAACCGTTGCAGGAAGACATTGCTGTGAGTAAAAAAGACGAGGAAATTAAAATATATAATTTATTTTTCATAACTATCAAGCTTATAAGTTTACATTTAGACCAAAGGTGATGATGCGTGGTCTGGGATAAGAGATATTATCTACACCCGATAATAGAGGCAAAAAAGAAGTCACCTCGGGATCAAAGCCACTATATTTCGTCCACGTGATCAAATTTTCAGCCGCTAGATATAAGCGCATTGACTTGAGGCTCAATCTCTCAGCTATGTCGTTACCTAGCGTGTATCCCAATGTAACATTACGCAGTCTTAAGAATGATGCGTCTTCTACAAAATATGTGGAATTATCATATCTACCGGTGGCATTCAGCCTTGGGTATTCATCGGTTGGTTTTTCACTCGTCCATCTTCCTTCCCAATACGCTTTACTAACATTGGAATTCTGATAACCTTCCAGTCTATATTTACCGATGTTCAATATATCATTACCAAGAGACCAATTAAAAAGCATACTCAAATCAAAATTTCCATAAGTGAAATTATTCGTCCACCCCCCAAAATGAGCAGGATTGCTATTACTGATGACTTGCATATCATTTACATTATCTACCTGTCCGTCACCATTTAAATCTCTAAATTTAAAATCTCCAGGCTGTACGGATATACCTGTCCTTCTTGCTATTCCCTCTTTCAGTTCATACATCCCTGAAGAAGGATCGATAAAATCATCCAATTGATAAATGCCGTCAAATACATATCCATAAGCAGTACCCAACGGCTCGCCAACAACTACGCGTCCCACGTCCGCAATTTGTGCAGACATTCGTACAGGAAGAAAACTTGCATCTCCAAGAGAAACCACTTTATTCCGATTAAAAGTGATATTGAAATTCGTACTCCAAGAAAATTTATTACGATTAACAACGTTAGCATTAATCGAGAACTCTATTCCTTTGTTATCAACCCTACCTATATTTTGCCATTGTCTATTGAAACCAAATTGTCCAGGTATTTCAGCGAAAAGAAGCATATCTTTAGTGATTTTTCGGTAGACATCCGCCGTCAAGTCGATCCTCTTGTTAAAAAGAGATAAATCAATCCCGCCATCATATTGGTAAGTTGTTTCCCACTTCAGATTAGGATTCGCCATGGAAGTGATGGCTATACCTACTTCGGCGGCTTCCAAACCAGAGTAAAAAACGGGGCTGCCTATTGCCAAAGCCTGATAGGGTGGTATACGGTCATTTCCCGTCACACCATAACTAGTGCGGATTTTTAAATTAGACAACCACGACACAGAACGCATGAATTTTTCATTCGAAACATTCCAAGCAAAGGCTCCGGAAGGAAACAGTGCAAATTTATTTTTTGCGCCAAATACAGATGATCCATCTTGTCTTAATGTACCCGTAAATAAAAAACGATTATCATAAGTGTAATTCAAACGTCCGAATACGGAAAGCCTGGTTCGTTTTGTCTTGTCCGTTGTGGGCAGTTGCGTTATAACTTTAGCTTGATGTATATTATCAACTCCATTGATAGATTGAATATCGAAGCCCTCTGCCCTCATATCAAATCTTTCAAAAATATACGAATTCGTTTCAAACCCAAGAAGAGCATTTAACTTATTTTTTTTAAATTGCTTGTTATAGGTGAGCGTATGGGATTGAAAGTAATTAATCGAGTTACTTTCGTTCAAAATAGCCATTCCGTTTCGGGTAAAGCCCCACGAAGTGGTAGACGGGTAGAACTCTCCATTTTTAGAGTCTGTCAGAACCCCACCTCCCGACAACCGTAAAATCAAATTAGGTGTAATTTTATATTCTCCAAATACATTAGCTACCGCTCTCAGAAATGGGCTAGCTTTCTGTGAATAGTTAACAAAATCAAGTGGGTCACTTACACTTAAACTTTCTGGATCAATAGAACCCGCTACTTCCTCTAAAACTATAGGACGATACATTAATAGATTTTGTATGATTCCATTGTAACTCAAGGTCTGCCCGGCACTCGAACCAACCCCATTATTTATGATATAGGCTCCATTTACAGAAGTTCCGATTTTCAGCTTCTTATTAACAGTTTGATCAATTTTTATATTCGTACTAAAACGTTCGTAGCTATTATTAAGCAATATCCCTTCTTGATTCAAATATCCGGCGGATATGGACATACGTGTTTTATCTCCACTGTTACTGTAAGATAGGTTATAATTCTGCATTAATCCCGCTCTCAATACCTCTTTTTGCCAGTCGTATGATTTCTCACCCGATACATCACGCACGCGATCAGGAACATCGTCATCATCGTCATCGACCCCCCATACTAAATTATTCGGATCCATTGCAAATCGATAATCTGCATAGTCTTGCCCGCCGATCATATTCAATCTTTTCGGATTGACCGAGACACCCGAGTAAATATCCAAACCAAAAGTAGCCTGCCCGGATCCACTTTTAGTTGTTATCATCACTACACCATTTGCTCCACGGGATCCATAAATGGCTGTTGCAGACGCATCTTTTAACACTTCTATGGATTCGATATCCGAAGGATTTATGGAACTTAAAGGGTTCGTCTGGCTACTGAATGAGGCCGCTTCGTTGCTGTTCGCGTCTATTTGTACTCCGTCAATTACGTATAGAGGCGCAGTGCCGGCATTAATCGAATTGACACCACGAATATTAATATTGAGACCCGCTCCGGGTTCACCCGAAGAAGAGGTAATCTGTACACCAGAAACCCTACCCTGCAAAGCTTCTTGAAATGACACTACTCTTGATTTCACAATATCTTCTGCCTTAACACTAGCTACCGATCCTGTTAAGTCTGTTTTGAGCTGGGTTCCATAACCAATAACAACCACTTCTTCCATCTCTGTTACCCTTTGATATAGAATCATATTGACAACTTTTTGGTTGCCAACTTTCTTTTCCGCTACATTATAACCTACTAAGCTAAAGGTCAGAACGGTGTTTTGATCGGGTACATTTATGAAGTACTTTCCATCAGCATCGGTTTTGGTCGAAACAGATGTTCCCTTGATTGTTATTGTAACGCCTTCTAATCTATTCCTTTCAACATCAGACACTTGTCCAGTTACAGGTATTGAAAGCCATCGCGTTGCAGCATACGATAAATTCCATATACTGCCAAGTAACAGAAATATGGCAATGATCCTCGGCAATGAAATAAAAACTTTTATTCTATTCATAATTTTATATTTATTGTTCCTAAAAAAAGCTTAAAAACTTTTGGTCGGCGAAAAGGTCACCCCTCTAAAAGAAGTGTTTGATTTTCCCTTCACCAAGACCTTTACCTGTCCTTTCAACGTACCCTTGTAACCAGAGCTGTCCAAAATACTTACAAGTCTTGTATCAGAAAGGCTAGTAGATTGGGTTGCAAACAATAATATGCCTTCGTTAGTCTTTTTAGCGGTCAATCCAAAAAATCCAGACCCTAGGCTACCATTAGATACCCAAACTCCATCAATCAAAGAATATTTGCATAGCCCCTTGATGTTATCAGCAACGTAAAGGACGTCTAATCCTTTGACTTCTTCATTTAAATCCATAAAATAGAATTGCCAAGGGCTCCCATCTTTCGGAAGTCCCGGCATATTATTTAAGTCTGTTTCGGACAGAGGCAAACCATTTCCTACTTGACCCATCCTTATATCAGGAGCAATAGAGGAGCTGTATAACTGATCGTTAAAAATCGATAATACTCTTCCCGTTACCGTCGTCACGGGATCTGACTTTGAGGCGCCCACCTGTAGCGTCCTAATACCATATCCGCCTCCTGTCACCCAAATCTGATTATCTTTTATTGTTGCGGATCTGACCTGTACTCGACCAAACGCATCTGTTATTGCATTCTCTGTATTGATTTTTCCATCTTCCGAAATTAGCGCTATTGTCCTAGGAACCTTTGAGCTAGGAGTCTTTAACACGCTATCTATACCAAGAGAGGTGTCGTAACCTACAAGTATTAAACAATCCTTATTTGGTGACAGTCCCGCATACCCTTCGTCCATTTGATTTCCACTCAAAGTAAGTGCTCGGTTTTTTCCTTGGGCAGAGGTAGGTAAAGCGATACTCCGAATGAGTTTTCCTTCGAGAGAAAACTCATCTATAAAAACAGGAGTTGATTTAGATGTCAAGATTTCCTCACCATTACCAATACGAATAACGACTAGACTCTCGTCAGAAAATGATTGCGATTTCGCAATGAAAACAACAAGAACAAAAAAAATTAAAGTTAAAAATTGTTTTATCATGATTTTAAAGTTTATGCCAGAACCTACTTATTAACCTTATCTGGTGTGGTGTGGTGTGGTCTATAATTATAAAACAAACATAGGGGAAAAAAATTAAATACCAAATTTTTTTGAGAAAAATTTCTCTCTGACTCAAATACAGCCCGCCTTTTCACGTTTCAATTTCCCTTTTTCCGGACAAAGGAACACTGTTTTTTGGCGTATACCACCGTCATCTTAATGGCGGCATCCTATACTCTGGTCTGTACTTTTTTCTTGTTAAAACCAACCAAACCTATTAGCTTTGCTTTATAATATTTTTAAAATTCATCACTAAATTGAAAGAGTTATCAGATTCCACATCTAATGTTAGTATGCATCGGCTAAAATATATGCAACTGGTAGACTATATCATGGTGCAAATAGAGCAAAACGAATTGGCTATCAATGACAGGCTACCCTCTCTCAACCAGCTAACAATAGACTTACATATCAGCAAGAAAACTGCGCTGAAAGGCTTGCAATATCTTTTGGAAAAGGGGATCATCGAGTCGGAATACCGCAAAGGATATTACGTCAAACGCCTAAAACTGGATCAACCTTATCGGGTGTGTTTGATATTGGACAAAATGAATATCCTACGTGACCGGGTTTATCAAGGTTTTTTGGAAACTATAAACAATCACGCGGAAGTAGATGTATTTTTTCATCATCATAACTTTAAGGTATTCGAAAAACTGGTGGAAGAGAACCTAAATAGCTATACCCATTTTGTGGTGACGACTTTCTTCCGTGAAAATCCAGTATCAATTCTGAACAAAATCCCACCACATAAACGGATTATCATTGACCGCAATGAGCATGGTCTGGAGGGAACATACAGCAGTATCTATCAAGATCATGGCTCGGATCTTGTGGATTCGCTGGTCACATTGTTACCTCAATTGGAAAAATACAAACGTTTGGTCCTTGTCGCCCCTTTAGAGGCTTTTCATGCCCAAGATCTGATTGATGGATTTGAAGCATTCGCCAAGGAACACAAGAAGAACCATATCATCTTCCACAGTGTGGAGAGGTCTTCATTCAAGAAAGGCGATGCCTACATCACGTTTAACCGATACGACCAAGACGATGCGGATATTATCAAACTCTGCCGGGAGAAGAACTGGAAACTCGGTGAAGATATTGGCCTGATTTCTTATAACGACACCGCTATAAAAGAAGTGGTGGAAGAAGGCATCACAGTCATCAGTCCTGATTTCCGTAAAATGGGTGCAGAAGCTGCAAATGCTATCTTGAATGAGAAAGCTGTCACGTTGCGCGATCCGGCAAAGGTTATTATCAGAAAGTCATTGTAACATTTCTCCTCTTATCAAAATCTTACCCACATAAATTACCGAACGGTCATATTTTTCTGGATTTTTATTAATATCATCTAATTTAGAAGCGCCTAATATTGCTTTTTTATCCGCGCGCTTTGGCGATATTTTAAAGGTCACTTCATGTTCGCCATCCTCCGTTTCAATCCAAAAATACTGTCCTCTATATCTATTGTTACAATATTGATTAAAACGGTTTAGCGGTTCAGCATCTCCGTTTTCTATTTTAAAAATTTTATCCCCTTTTATCGGTACAATATTGATCTGCTTGCCGTCCAAATAAACCTCAAGTTGTCCCGTTTCCGGTCCGCCGATATCAAACATTCCAAACGCCTTGCCTTTAAACTTGAAGCGGATGGTCTCTCCTGCC
>Ga0079224_100004331_pt1 | contig 18297 bp, 14 predicted proteins | sample Stecom2015_FD_80414 | JGI IMG/M metagenome (GOLD analysis project Ga0079224, IMG submission 80414) | Agricultural soil microbial communities from Utah to study Nitrogen management - Steer compost 2015 | ecosystem: Environmental > Terrestrial > Soil > Agricultural land | place: USA: Utah...
AAGGGCGATGTCATCACGCTGCCGCAGAAGTCGACCCCGGTCGATTTCGCCTACGCCGTGCACACCGAGGTCGGCCACCGCTGCATCGGCGCGCGCGTCAACGGCAGGCTGGTCGCGCTGGAACGGCAGCTGGAGAACGGCGAGGTCGTGGAGGTGTTCACCTCCAAGGCGCAGAACGCGGGCCCCAGCCGCGACTGGCAGAACTTCGTGGTCTCCCCGCGCGCCAAGGCCAAGATCCGGCAGTGGTTCGCCAAGGAGCGCCGCGAGGAAGCCCTGGAGAGCGGCAAGGAGCAGATCTCCAAGGAGGTCCGCCGGGTCGGGCTGCCGTTGCAGCGGCTCATGAGCGTGGACGCGATGACCGCGGTCGCGCACGAGCTGCACTACAGCGACATCTCCAGCCTGTACACCGCCGTCGGCGAGCACCAGGTGTCGGCGCATCACGTCGTGCAGCGGCTGATGGCCCAGCTCGGCGGCATCGGCGATGTGGAGAACGAGCTCGCCGAGCGGTCGACGCCGTCGACCACGCCAAGCCGCCAGCGGGTCACCGGCGACGCGGGCGTGCTCATTCCCGGCGCCTCCGGCACCGTGGCCAAACTCGCCAAGTGCTGCACCCCGGTGCCCGGCGACGAGATCATGGGCTTCGTGACCCGCGGCGGTTCGGTCAGCGTGCACCGCACCGACTGCACCAACGCCGAGTCGCTGCGCCAGCAGCCCGAGCGCATCATCGACGTCGAGTGGGCGCCCTCGCCGTCCTCGGTCTTCCTGGTCGCCATCCAGATCGAGGCCCTCGACCGCACCCGCCTGCTGTCCGACGTGACGAAGGTGCTCGCCGACGAGAAGGTCAACATCCTGTCGGCCTCGGTCACCACTCACGGCGACCGCGTGGCCATCAGCAAGTTCACCTTCGAGATGGGCGACCCCAAGCACCTCGGCCATCTGCTGAACGTCGTCCGCAACGTGGAGGGCGTCTACGACGTCTACCGGGTGACCTCCGCGGCCTGAGTCCGGGCCGCCCGGCTACCGCCCCCGCGCCCTGGCCAGCACCTCGTCCTCGGTCAGGGCGCCCTCCGGGTGGTGGCTCAGGCACATCGGCACCGCGACCTTGGCGAAGCCCGTGCCCTCGGCCGAGCCGTAGAAGCGGCCTGCGGGCAGTCGCGCGATGTCTTCCACGCGGCCGCCCTTGGCACGGGCGAGTTCGGCGGCGGCCTGAATCTGCACGGGCGCGTTGAGCCTGCCGAAGAACTGGGTCGCCGCGTTGCCGCTGACCATGTTGTGCAGGCCCTTCGGGGCCTGGGTGGCGTAGACCATGCCCAGCCCGTACTTGCGGGCCTGAGCGGCCAGCCGCAGGGTGCTCTCGGTGGAGGCGGTCGTGCCGAGCGCGGGCACGAAGGTCTGGGCTTCGTCGAGCACCAGCAGACCGCCGAGCGGCCGCTCGCCCGCCGGATGTCTCTTGATCCAGGAGAACAGGGCCAGCTGGAGCTGGTTGACGAAGGTCTGCCGCTGTTGCTCGGTGGCCAGACCGACGCAGCTGATCACCGAGACCCGCGCACGTGCCGAACCACCCGGCGTGAGCAGGGCGCCGGGATCCAGCCGCGCGCCCGCCCCGCCGAACACCGGGTCGTTGATCATGGCGGCTTTAAGTTCCTCGGCCATGTCGGCGGCCAGCCGGACCGCGTCCCTGATCCTGCTGACGCCGTCGGGCAGGTCGGTGAGCAGTTCCACGAAGGCGCCGGGATCGGACCCGCCGTGCCGGGCGAAGTGGGTCAGGGCTTCGGTCAGCACCGCGGTGCCGGTGGCCCTGCGGCGGGCGGTGAGCCCGGCCCGCGGTGCCAGGCCCGCGACCGAAGCGTCCACCGAGACGCGGAACTCGTCGGGATCGTCGAGCACGCCCCCGAAGTCGGGCAGCGGGTTCAGCGCCAGCGGCCTGCCCGCCTCGCGGCGCGGCGTCCAGACCACCACCTCGGTGTCGGCGAGGTAGCGCTCGGCGCGCTCCCTGTCACCGGGCAGCCAGCTCGCGGGCGGGACGGGCCAGCGGTCGCCGAGGCGGGCGAGGTCGTTGTTGGTGTCGATGACGATGGCGGACACGCCGTGCAGCGCCGCCTCCTCGATCAGTCTGCGCAACAGCACGGTCTTGCCCGAGCCGGAGCCCGCGAAGACAGCGGTGTGCTTGCGCAGCAGCTCCAGCGGAACGCGGAATTCCCCGCCGGTCTCCACATTCCGGCCGAGCAGGACCGAGGCGGGCTCGCGCTGCGCCGCCGGGTCGGATTCGGCGGCCGCCGCACGGACCGCGCCTGCCCCGGGCGCACCGGGCCGCTCCGGGTCGTCCGCTCCTCCCCCGGGCACCGCCGAGCCCGGCTCTCGCGTGCCGGACTGCTTCGCGCCGGGCACCCGTGCGCCGGGTGGCCGCACCTCGAACACCTCGGTGAACAGCCGGGTGCCGCTCGCCGGGCGGCGATGCGCGAGCCAGCCGAGGAAGTCGGTGGGCGATTCGGTGAGCATGACCTCGAGTGCGGCGAAGGTGCGCAGGTCGTCGGGGTCGACGGCGAGCACACGCCCGCCCGCGGCGGCGAACTCCGCCAGCGCGGCGGTGGTCACCGCGCCCCGGGAGAACGGGATGTTGCGCAGCAGGACGAGGTGGCGGTGGGTGGCCGTCGTGGGATGCAGCCCGGCTTCCAGGCTCGCCGCCCGCAGGCGGGTCAGCACCGCGCGGTGGTGGCCGTGGGCGATGGCGCGGAAGCTCCAGTGCTCCTCGTCTTCGCTGGCCTCGTCGATGGTGCGCCGCAGCCGGGCGTGCAGGGCCGGGCGCACGCGCGTGCCGGGGTCGACGGTGAGTTCGGGGCCGCCGTCGTGTTCCAGGACATAGGCGTGCAGGCCTGCGTTGAGCAGGGCGAACATGCGCTCGTCCTCGTGCCGGGGGTCGAGCGCCGTCTCGGGATCGGCGGATGCGCGCAGCGCCTCGAAGCGCGCGTCCATGGCGGCCGAGTCGTTCGCCGCCGGCAGGGCCGGCGGCGGCGTGACCGTGGGCACGACGCCGAAATGACGCAGCTCGACGAGGCTGTTCTCGGCCAGACAGGCGCGGATGTGCCGTTCCAGCTGCTGGAGCAGCCTGCGCGGGGTGAACGCGGCCACATCGGGGTCGTCGAAGGCCACCGGCAGCACCGGCCAGGTCGGATAGGGCGGGGTGAAGCCGATCTCGCCGTACAGGCCGCCGAGGTGGCGTTCCACGATCGCCGAGGCCACAGCGGCGTCGGGCATGGCGGTGGCGAGTTCGACGACGGTGAACCGGTCGGCGGCCGAGTTGACGGTCCTGGTGGCGATGAGCTCCCAGGACTTGGGGATACAGGCCGCGACCAGGATGGTGCGCACGGTCTCCTCGCGGATGCGCATCAGGCCGTCGGCGAGGCGGTCGGCGAGTCCGTCGTCCGCACCGCGGCCGGACTGGGCGATCACCGTGTCGATCTGGTCGACGGCCAGCACCACCGGCCCGGTGAGGGCGAACAGACGCACCAGATCGTGGAACAGCAACTGCGGCAGGCGGTTGCGGGCGCGGAAACCCCACTCCGCCCGTGTCTGCTCGTCGATGCCGTCCTCGAGAACGAGGAAACTGTAGCCGATCTCGCGTAACCTGCCGCGGGCGCAGTACAGCGACAGCGCGCGCAGGGTGTCCCGGCACTCCTGGCCGACCCGCACGTCCAGATCCTCGACCCGGTCGAGCAGTTCGTCGATGTCCTCGCGGTGCACCGGCAGCATGCCGCGCACCCGCATGGTCAGTTCGCTGCCGCACCCCGCGCTCTCGGCGAGCGCGCCGATCATGCGGCCCAGCTGACCGCCGCCCGCGCCGAGCAACTGGGTGACGATGCCGTGCACCGCGCCCGCCCAGAACGACGCGCCGTCGACGAGCTTGGGCATGAAGAAATAACCGCCGAGGTCCTGGACGTGCCTGCGCAGCCAGCCCAGCATGTGGGTCTTGCCGACTCCGCGTTCGCCGCTGAGCACGATGCCGGTCGGGGTCTGCCCCGGCCGGCTGCGCGCGTTCGCCACGGCGCGCACGATCTCCTCGGTCGCGCGCGGGTGCAGACCGTCGACATGGAAGCTCAGCGGGCTCCAGATCTCGTCCGGGCCGAGCACACTGCCGAACTGGACGGAGGCCAGCGCGACCCGCTGCTCCTCGTCGAGCCGCGTAAGACCGGCGGACACGCCGTTCACGCTCGGGCCTCGATCGTCAGCAGATGCCTCGCCGTGCCGCCGAGGACGACGGCCGCCGCGCGATCTCGGTCGGTGAGGGTCTTCTGGTCGGCTTCGGCGCGCACGTGCACGCCCTCGTCGCGGGACAGCACCGCCACGCCACGGTCGAACTCCGCGCGCGGCACCTCGGCGAGCCGTTCGCGCAGCACCGCCAGCGGCACCGGGCGTCCACTCCCCCGCGTCTCGGCCGTGTAGGCGGCCCGGACCCGACCGGCCACATCGGGGACGAACAGGTCGGCCAGCGCCTTCCCGGTCACCTCCAGATGCCGTGCCAGGCTCGCCAGCAGCACGTACATCGCACCGCCCGCCGCCCCGGCCCGGGCGGGGCGGGGCGCGGTCAGCTCCCGCGCGCACCACACCGCGCCCCGGTCGGTCAGCTCGTGCACATAGGAGCGGCCGACCAGCACGCTGCGCACCAGCCCGAGTTCGTTGAGCCGCCTGCGATTACGGCCGTCGAGGGTGATCCCGGCCAGCGACCGCAGCTCGGTGTTGGTGAGCTGGCGCGCCTCGGCCATGAGCACGAGCAGCACGCAGCGTTCGCCGAGGGACAGTCCGTCGTCGGGCATGAGGCATGGTTTCCGTTCTGTCGGAGCCGTCGCGCGGCTCACCCGCCGGGCGCACCGATTCGCTTCGCCCACCGCGTCTGCCACGACACCGCGATCTCCGGTCCCCCGGTGTCCGCCCCCGCGCACACCGTCGCGCCCGGCAAGGATGATGCCCCATCGGCCCGGCCGCCGCGAGCGCACGGGCGAATCGTCGGCTCTTCGAACGACATCGCCTCCCGTTCGGCACGAGTGCGTCGAAAGACGCAACGGCCCGACGGTGTCCGCTGACGCGGACGCCCCCTCGGTCTCGTCGTGACGGAGGGAATGATGCGACGAGGCCGAGGGGGCGTGGTGCGGCCGTCCCCGGTTCCGGGGATGCGGCTCAGGCGAGAAGCCAGTCGTTGGGGGTGAACAATTCGAAGTGGACACGTTCGTCGGGCACGCCGGCGGCGGTGAGCTGGGCCCTGGCCGCCTGGAGGAAACCGGCGCCGCCGCACAGATAGATCTGCGCGTCCTCGGGGAGGCTGAGCGCGGACAGGGCGAGGGTGCCGGTGTGCGCGCCGGGGGTCGGCTGTTCGTACCAGAGTTCGAGGGTGGCGTTGGGCAGACTTTCGACGAGGTCCTCCTGCACGGCGCGCAGGGGGTGGGTGTCGGTGGTGCGGTCGGCGTGGACGGCGAGCACTTCACGCCCCGGGGTGGCGGCAGCGAGGTATTCGAGGATGCCGATCATCGGCGTGATGCCGATGCCCGCGGAGATCAGCACCAGCGGATGGGTGGCGGCTGTGTCGATGGTGAGGTCGCCGAAGGGCAGGGTGACGTCGAGGACGTCGCCGACGCCGATGGTGCCGGTGAGGAAGGTGGACACCTCGCCCGCGGGCTGGGTGTCGGTCGCCTCGACGGGACGGACGGCGAAGGCGAGCCTGCCGCTGCCGGGTGCGGTGACCAGGCTGTACTGGCGCAGCTGGCGAGCGCCGTCGGGCAGCACCGTGCCCACCGAGACGTACTGGCCGGGCAGGAAATCGGCGAACGGGCGCTTCGGGTCGGTGGATTCGACGACGAAGGTGACCACGCCGGAGGGGTCGTCGACGCGGTCGACGACGACGGCGGTGCGGAAGACGTCGCCTGGCGCCACACCGACGCCCTGGTACAGCTCGCGCTCGAGGCCGATGAGGGTGTCGGCCATCAGCCAGTAGACGCGGTCCCAGGCGGCGGCGATCTCGGCGGTGACCACGTCGGCGCCGAGCACCTCGACGATCGCGGCGAACAGGTGCTCGTGGACCACCGGGTACTGCTCGGCCACCACGCCCAGGGAGGCGTGCTTGTGGCCGATGCGCGAGAGCAGCGCGCGCGGATGCGGCAGCGCCGGGTCGACCAGGTGGGTGGCGAAGGTGGCGATCGAGGCGGCCAGCGCACGCTGCTGCGCGCCCTGGGCCTGGTTGCCGCGGTTGAACACGTTGGCCAGCAGCTCGGGATGGGCGCCGAACATCCGGCGGTAGAAGGTCTTGGTGATGTCGTCGATGTTCTCCGCGATCACCGGAAGCGTCGCACGGACCACTTCGGCGTGGTGGGGCTCCAATTCCGCGGGGGTGTCCAGCGCCGAGGGCAGCAGGGTGGTCATGTGGGGTCTCCTCGTCGAGATTCCAGCGTGGGCTCGAAATGTGCCACTGCATCGACGGTAACCAATTCACGCCGTCGAAATCGACTCGGGCAGCGGTGAGTTCAATTACGCACGATCGTGCGGATTTTGTCGGCCGAAACACGTGCTCAGCTGCGGTTTTTCGGGCACGAGAGATCATCACCGAGGGTAGCGAGGAATGGCGCGCTGGATAATTACCAGCACGCGATGTGCGTTCGCACAGCAGCGCACGATCCATTTTCCGATATTCGGCGAGATCGAATTCGAACGGAACGGCGCGCCGAATTACGACGCGCCGGAACACCGAGAATTATCGGGTGAGCGCCCCGGGCATTTCCGGCATGTACAACATGCGGACGGTGCGCTCGTCGACGAGATCGGCGAGCGCGTAGTTGTCCAGTTCCCGGTAGAACGTCTCCTGCGCCCTGGCGAGCATGCGCCGCAATTTGCAGGCGGCCGCGAGCGGGCAGGGATGTTCACCGGCGCAGTCCACCACCTCCGAGGCGCCCTCGAGTCCGCGTACGATCTGGCCGACCGTCGCCGTGCGACCGCGTTCGGTGAGGAAGATGCCGCCGGTGCGACCGCGATGGGAGTCGACGAACCCCAGCTCGGCCAGCTTGGTCACCGCCTTGGCGACGTAGTGCTCGGAAGCGTTGACCTGTTTGGCGACGAGACGGACGGTGACCCGTTCCTCGGCGGCGCCACCGACGGCCAGGCGCATCATCGCCCGCAGGCCGAGATCGGTGAACCGGGACAACTGCATGGAGGCAGCATACGTAATTCCGCCTCGCGGAGGCGAATTATCCGGGGCCACTATCACGGAGTTCACAGCGCACCGCCCCGACGGCGTCCGCTCAGCCCACGTCCTCGGCGGCCTCCTCGACCGGCGCCAATCCCCGCTCGGTGAGTTCGAGCCTGCGGGTCACCCCGATCGCGTCGAGGAAGCGCGGATCGTGGCTGACGACGATCAACGCGCCCTCGAAGCCCGCCAGCGCCTCGGTGAGATGACGCAGGCTCGGCAGATCGAGATTGTTGGTCGGCTCGTCGAGCAACAGCAGCTTCGGCGCCGGCTCGGCCAGCAGCAGCATCGCCAGCGCCGCCCGCAGTCGTTCACCGCCGGACAGCGCCGCGGCCGGGACGTCGGCGGCGGCGCCGCGGAACAACAGCCGGGCGAGCTGGGCGCGGATTCGCACCGGCGGCGCGTCCGGGGCCGCGGCGGCGATATTGTCGAAGACGCTCAGCCGCGGGTCGAACAGGTCCAGCCGCTGCGGCAGCAGCCGCCACGGGACGGCGGGCGGCTCGGCCGCGATGCGCTTCAGCAGTGTCGTCTTGCCCACCCCGTTGCGGCCGGTGAGCGCGATCCGCTCCGGGCCGACGACCCGCAGGCTCACCCGCCGCCCGGGATCGGCCGCGCCGCAGACCAGTTCGGCATCGGTCAGCGCGAGCACGTCCTGTCCCGGATGCACCCTGGTGCCGGGCAGGTCGAGGCGGATGTGCCGATCCGCGCGCACCGTCTCCTCGACCTCGCGCAGATGCTCGTTGGCCGCCTCCAGGCGGTCGATCTGGGTGTTGCGCAGCTTGCCCGCCGACTCCTGGGCGGCGCGCTTACGGGCGCCCGCCAGGATCTTCGGCATGTTCTCGGCCGCCTTCTCCCCCGTGCGCCTGCGGCGGTCCAGCTTGATCCTGGTCTCGGCCAGTTCTTTCGCCTGCCTGCGCACATCGTTACGGGCCGTGCGCAGGACGGCCGCGGCGGCCTGCTGCTCCACGGCGAGTTGCTCCTCGTAGGCGGTGTAGTTGCCGCCGTACACCCGCAGCACACCCTCGCGTAGTTCGGCGACGGCGTCGACGCGCTCGAGCAGTTCGCGGTCGTGGCTGACTGCGAGGACGGTACCGGCGAAGTGGTCTACCACCTCGTAGAGGTGTTGGCGCGCCACGTGATCGAGATTGTTGGTCGGCTCGTCGAGCAGCAGCACTTCCGGGTCGCCCAGCAGCTGGGCGGCCAGCCCGAGCAACACGGTCTCGCCGCCGGACAGCGAATCCAGGCGGCGGTCGAGGGCCGCGGCCGAGTCGGCGAGATGGGCGAGACCGAGCCGGGCCAGCAGGGCCACCGCTCGTTCCTCGACGTCCCAGGCGGTGCCGATGACGTCGAAATCCTCGTCGGCGGCCGCGCCCGCCTCGACCCGGTGCAGGGCGGCCCTGATCCGGTCGATGCCGAGCAACTGGTCGACGCGCTGGTCATCGGCCAGGCCGAGATCCTGGCGCAGGTGGCCGAGTCGGCCGCGCACGGTGATCGAGCCCCGCAGCGGGCGCAGTTCGCCAGCGATCAACCGGAGCAGGGTGGATTTGCCCGCGCCGTTCACGCCGGCCAGGCCGATGTGGCCGGGACCGAGGTCGCCGTCGAGGCCGTCGAAGACCGGGGTGCCGTCCGGCCAGGAGAACGTGAGATCGGAAAAGGACACAGAGGTCATGGCTCGTCCTCGGAAGGTCGCGTCGTGGACGCGGCGCGCGAACGCGGGCCGCACGAGAGCGCCTCAGAGGTGCACCATGGCTCCGATCGTCGGGGGCAGGACCCGATCGACGATACCGGCGGCACCGCGATGCCGCCAGCGAATAGTCCGCTCGGCGGGCTGCTCCAGGACTCAGGACAGCCGGACGATGGAGGTGAGCGGGTAGTCGCCCTGCACGGCGCGACCGCCCAGCGCCTCCAGCTCCAGCACCACGGCCGCGGCGGCCACGTGCGCGCCCGCCTCCTCGAACAGCGCCGCCGCGGCGGCGAGGGTGCCGCCGGTGGCCAGCACATCGTCGAGCAGCAGCACCGAGCGGCCGCGCAGATCCACCCCGTTGCCCGGGATCTCCAGGGCGGCCGAACCGTATTCGAGCTTGTACTCGCGGCTGATCACCGGCGGCGGCAGCTTGCCCGCCTTGCGCACGGCGAGCACGCCGGTGCCCAGCAGCGCGGCCACGCCTGCGCCGAGCAGGAAGCCCCTGGCGTCGACGCCGGCGACCAGGTCGGCGTCGGGGGCGCAGGCGGCCAGCGACTCGATCACCGTGCGGAAGCCGTCGGGGTCGGCGAAGACCGGCGTCAGGTCGGCGAAACGCACTCCGGGCGTGGGGAAATCGTCGTGCCAACGGGTGAGGCGCTCGACCTGCGCGGCCGCGGCGGCGGTGCGTTGGGCCGCCTGCTGAGCGGACTCCGTTGCCGCGTGCTTGCTCATCGAATCCTCCGTGGTCGTGTCCGACATCCCGTGCTCGTCGATCCCTGTCAGCGCGTGAGCACCCAGCGGTCCATGTTCCAGCCGGTGCCGCCCTGAGTCGGTCCGGCCACCCCGTGGCGCAGGCCGTTGCCGAAGGCGATGACCCGCGGGGTGGCGAACAGCGGAATGCCCGGCATCTCCGCCCACAGCAGGTTCTCGGCCTCGGTCAGCAGATTCAACTGCGTGGTCGAATCGGTGTCGGCGGCCAGCTGATCGACGATCGCATCGTATCGGCCGTTGCCGAACCGGCCGAAATCGACGCCGCTGCCGGTCCGCCACGCGCTGGTGGCGGCCACCCCGGTCAGTGAGCCCGCCGGACCGGGCGCGCCCGCCGTGCTCGCCAGGATCGCGTCGACACCACCGTCGGTGAGCTGGTTCGGCCGGAAGTCGGTCGCGCCCGCGTCGACCACGGTGATGCCCGCCGCCTTGCAGGATTCGGCGATCGCGGCCACCGTGCGCGCGCGCCGCTCGTCCGGCGCGAGATAGCCGATGCGAACCACCGGGTCGGCCACGCCCGCGAAACCGGACTTGGCGGCATTGGTGTCGGTCACCTCGAACGGCCCGGCCGCGGCCGCCGTCGACGCCCCGTAGTACAGCGAATCCTGCTGCGTGATCAGCGAATTCAACGGGCCTGCGCCCAACCCGGTGCTCGGCACGTCGGCTGCCTTGCCGAGCTCGTTGTACAGCGCCTGCCTCGGCACACAGTGCGCGAAACCGCGACGGGCGGCGGGCGAGCCGAAAACGCCGCCGGAGGCGAGGATCAGCTGCTCGGCGCCGCGGCCGGGCACGGTGCCCGAGGAGAACCCGTCGAGGTTCAGCTCGGCGACCGAGCCGGCGCCCACGTCGAGCACGCTGATCGAGTTGTCCTCGACCTTGGCCTTCAGGTCGGTGGTCTTGTCGAACACCGCGATCCGGCCGGTCTCCGGGGCGTTGCCCCACCAGCGTTCGTTGGCGACGAGCACCAGGCCGTCCTCGGGGGTGAAGGACTCCACGCGGTACGGCCCCGATGAGGGGAACCGGGCCGGGTCGAGTTCGCCCTGGGTCAGCGTCCAGCCGTTGTTCCAGAAGTCGGCGAGCTTGCCGATCGCCTCCCGGTCGCCGTCCTGCACCGCCGAGACCACGCCGGCCACGCCCGTCTCCCTGGCGGCGACGTGCGAGGGCATCAACTCCCCGGCGGCGAACAGAGTCCGCCACGGCAGGTAGCGGCGGTCCGGGCGGAACACCACGGTGGCGTCCTTGGAGCCCGGCTGGCAGTCGATCCGCTCGATGTCGCGATAGCCCGCGGTGTCGGCGGCGTCGAACAGCGGCACCGGGCCGTCGGTGAACCGTCCGCTGCGGGCCGCCCAGGTGAACACCAGGTCGTCACAGGAGGTCGGCACGCCGTCGGAGTACACCCCGTCCGGGTTGAGCCGGTACTGGATGGTCTGCGACTCGCCCGGCACCTCCTTGGCGGTGCCCACATCGGTGTCGGCGACCTGCTGGCCGTCCGGGCCGGTGTAGAAGAAGCCGGTCAGCACCCGCTGGAACACCGCCGCCGACCCGCTGCTCGCGCCGAGCGTGGTGCCGCCGTTGTAGGTGGTGATCACCGCGTCGACGCCGTAGCCGATGGAGGACACCTGGCTCTGACCGGAACATCCGGTCGCGAGCCCGGCCGCCAGAGCGAGCGCGGTGCCCGCCCCCGCCAGCCGGACGGCGGCGCTGCGTGGCTTTCGCATGGAACGAGACCCCTTGTCTGCTCGGTCCGCGGGTGTGGCCCGCGGACCGCCCGATTCAGTTCCTCCGCTGCCGCTTACCCGTGGGACGCTGATCGCCGCCCGTCCCGCGTCCCGCACCGACCCCACGCCCCTCACCGGTGCGCGCACGCGTGCCGGGACGGGGAGCCGCCGCGGTCTCGAGGTCCTCGCCCGCGGGCCGCTTGGTCAGCTGCGCGACCCGTAGCTCGGCTTCCCTCGCCGCCCGCGCGGCCGCCGCGTTGGCGCGCTTGTTCATCACCTTCTTGGTGTGCGCGGCCACCGGGCCCCAGCGTTCCTTGAGCGAGACCAGCAGCGGGCTGGCGAAGAAGACCGACGAATAGGTGCCGATGATCAGGCCGACGAGCTGCACCAGCGCCAGGTCCTTGAGGGTGCCGACGCCGAGCATCCACACCGCGATGACCATCAGCGCGATGATCGGCAGCACGCCGATGACGGTGGTGTTGATCGAGCGCATGAGCGTCTGGTTGACCGCCAGGTTGGCCTGCTCGGCGTAGGTGCGCCGGTTCAAGTGCAGGATGCCCCTGGTGTTCTCCTCGACCTTGTCGAACACGACCACCGAGTCGTAGAGCGAGAAGCCGAGGATGGTGAGCATGCCGATCACCGTCGCGGGGGTGACCTCGAAACCGACCAGCGCGTAGACGCCCGCGGTGACGATCATGTCGAAACCGAGCGCGACCAGCGCCGCGATGGCCATGTCGCGTTCGAAGCGCACCGTGATGTAGACGGAGATGATCACCAGGAAGACCACCAGCGCGATGAGCGCCTTCCTGGTGATCTGGTCGCCCCAGGTCTCGCTGACGTCGGAGACGCTGATCGCCGAACGGCTCGGCTCGCCGTCGGAGTTCTTCGGCTCGAACTCGTCGTAGAGCGCGCTGGTCAGCCGTTCCGCCTCGTCGGCGTCCAGCGCCTCGGAGCGGATGAGCACGGTGGCGGTGGAGCCGGAGCCCACGGTCTGCACCGTCTCCGGTTCCGAGCCGAGGGTATCGGCGTAGACCGCCTCGACCTGGCTGGTCGAGGCGTCGCCGGCCGGGAACTGGATCCTGGTGCCGCCCTCGAAATCGATGCCGAAGTTGAAACCGCGGATCAGGATGCTCGCCAGCGACAGCAGCACGATCACCGCGCTGATGATGTACCACAGACGCCTGCGGCCGACGACGTCGATCGCGCCCGTGCCTGTGTAGAGGCGGTTGAAGAAGCCGTGGCGGGGCGCGCCCGCGCCGTAGGCGAAGTCGTCGACCGCGCTCTGTGCGCGGTCCTCGTCGCGCTCGCGCGGCGACGGGCTGTCGGGAGTGGTCATCGCGTCCTCACACCTTCCGCGGGAGCGGCCTCGGCGGCCCTGCGTTCCCTGGCGACCTGCTGGATCGCCCCCAAACCGTTCACCGAAGGTTTCGCCCAGAACGCCGAGCGCGAGGCGAGCAGCACCAACGGGGCGGTCACCGTGAACACCACCACCACGTCGAGGATGGTGGTCAGGCCGAGGGTGAAGGCGAAGCCCTTGACCTGGCCGACCGCGAGCACGTACAGCACCGCGGCGGCGATGAAGCTGACCGCGTTGCCGGACAGGATGGTGCGGCGGGCGCGCTGCCAGCCGCGCGGCACCGCCGAGCGGAAGCTGCGGCCCTCGCGCATCTCGTCCTTGATACGTTCGAAGAACACCACGAACGAGTCGGCGGTCATGCCGATACCGATGATCAGGCCCGCGACGCCCGCCAGGTCGAGGGTGAACCCGATCCAGCGGCCGAGCAGGACCATCAGGCCGTACACCGCGAAGCCGGAACCGACCAGCGACAGGGCGGTGAGCAGTCCGAGCATGCGGTAGTACAACAGGCAGTACAGCAGCACGACCAGCAGGCCGACCGCGCCCGCGATCAGGCCCGCCTTCAGCGAGGACAGACCGAGGGTGACCGAGACGGTCTCCGCCTCGGAGGTCTGGAACGACAGCGGCAGCGAGCCGTACTTCAGCGTGTTCGCCAGCTCCTTGGCGGAGGTGGCGGTGAACTGACCGGAGATCTCGGTGGAACCGCCGAGCTGCGGACCGGCGTTCACCCGCGGCGCGCTGACCACCTGGGAGTCGAGCACGAAGGCGACCTGCTTGTACAGGTACTCACCGGTCAGATCGGCCCAGGCGTCGGCGCCGGAGCTCTTGAACTCCAGGTTGACCACCCAGCGCGACTGCTGGGTGTTGAAGTTGGAGACCGCGTCCTTGATCTCCTGGCCGTCGATGCGGCTGGCATCGAGCAGGTAGACCTCGGTGCCGTCCTGCGAGCAGGTCACCAGCGGCAGCTCCGGGTCGTCGTTGCCCGCCAGCGGGTCCTGCTTCGTGCAGTCCATCGCCGCCATGGCGGCCTGCTGGGCGGCGGGATCGGTGCTCTGCCTGGCCTCCTTGGCCGCGGCGATCTCGCGCTGCGCGCGCTCCTGCGGGGTCAGGTCGTCCTCGTCCTCGGCGTCCTGCGGGCCTGCGGGCGCCTGCTCGACGGGCGGGGCCTCGGCAGGGGGCTGCTCGGCGGGCGGCGGGGGCACCTCGGCGGGCGGGGCCTCGGCCGGCGGCTGGTCCGCGGGCGGCGCGTCGATCGGCGGCTGCGCGGGGAACACCCTCGGCTGGGGGGCGGGCTCGACCGGCGCCTCGGGAGCGGGCGGCGGCACCTCGGCGGGCGGCGCGCCCGCGGGCGCCACCTCACCCGGCGGGGGCGCGTCGGCGGGCGGCGGGGCCGGAGCGTCGGCGGGCGGCGCTTCCGGGGCGGGCGCGGGCGCCTCGGTGGCGGGCGCGCCCTGCTCCTGCGTGCCGGCGAACGGCGTCGCCGCCAGCACCGGACGGATGTAGAGCTTGGCGGTGGTCGCCAGCGAGCGGGCCTGCTGGCCGTCGTCGCCGGGCACCGTGATGACGAGGTTGTCGCCCTCGATCGCCACCTCGGAGCCGGAGACACCGAGGCCGTTGACGCGGTTCTCGATGATCTCCTGCGCCTTGCGCAGGCTGTCCTGGCTCGGGCTGCTTCCGTCCGGGGTGCGCGCGGTCAGCGTGACGCGGGTGCCACCCTGTAGGTCGATGCCGAGTTTGGGTGTCGGGGCTTTGTCACCGGTGAAGAACACCAGCGCATAGATCACGGCCAGCAGCGCGGCGAAGACGCCGAGCAACCTGAGCGGATGCGCCGATCCCTGAGAAGGTGGCACAGTGCGTATCTCCTAGGCGGAAGTCGAGAGTGGAACGGGCGCGCACCGGGGCAGCCGGGCGCGACCGCGCCGGCCCGCCCCGGTGGCGAAGTGCGGAGTCAGTCCTTCTTGAGCCGGTTCTCGGTCTGTTCGGCCGACTCCTCGACCTCCGAGGCCGCCCATTCGGCGGTGGTCTCGGTGGCGGTGGTTTCGGGGGTCGTCTCGGCGGTCTCGTCCTCGACGCGGACCTCGCGGATGGCCTGTCGCAGCCAGGTGGTCACCACATCCTCGGCGATCTCGAGATCGACGGTGTCCTCGTCGACGTCGACCACCGTGCCCCACAGGCCCGAGGTGGTGATCACGGCGTCACCGACCTTCAGGCTCTCCTGCATGGCGGCGACCTTCTCGGCCTCTCGCTTCTGGCGACGGATACCGAGGAACATCGGCACGAGCAGAAGCACCAGCAGGAGCGGAAACAGAATATCCATCGATGACAGTCCATGTCTTGTCGGTTGGATGTGGGCCGAGACATAGACAGTCTGCCAGCTACCGCAACCGTGGCCGCACTCGCCCGCCGCCGTGCCGCCCGACCGCGCGACCGCCCCATTCGACAATCGCCGACACCCGGCGGGTACGGCCGGCTACCGCTACAGTGACCCGGCACGCAGACCGACACTCGTTCGCTTTGGGGGCGCACGTGTTCTGGAAGAACCGGACAGCGGGATCGACGAAATCGAAGGCGAGGGGAACGCAGACCAGAGAACCCGCGGTCGGCTCGCTTCGGCCGGGACCACGGCCGGGGCCCACCGCCCCGCCGATCCTGCTCACCCCAGGCCAGGTCCGCCAGATCAGCTTCGGACCGGCGCCCTTCGGTCAGCGCGGCTACAGCCCCGAAGAGGTCGACGCTTTCCTGGATCTGGTCGCCGCGACGCTCGAGCACAGCGGAGCGGGCTCGCTCACCGCGAGCGATGTGCACTCGGTGCGGTTCACGCAGGCGCGCTGGGGTGTGCGGGGGTATCACCCCGAGGAGGTCGACGCCTTCCTCGACCAGGTGATCTACGCGCTCGGCGGCCGACGCCTCTGACCGCGCACACCCGGCCGTCCGGTTCCGCGGGTGCCCCGTTTCCACGGCAGCCCCGGCGGGCGCTTCGCGGCTCCGGTTCAGCGTCCCCGTGCCCGCGCGCCCGGTTCCGGGGCTGCCCGCACGCCGTCCTCCTCGGGGTCGGCGTACAGGTCGTCGGGGAACACGAAGCGCCGGAACGCCCAGAACCGGAACACCATGGCCAGCAGCACGCCGAGGATCTGACCGGTGACGAAGTTGGCGACCGCCTGGGTCACCGGCGAGACGTGCGGGACCCGCAGATCGAGCACGTACAGCGAGATCGCCTGCGGGATCATGGTCACGCCGATGCCGAGGGCGCTCACCGCGAAGAACAGTGCGGCCTCGTGCGAGCGCTGCCTGCCGCCGCGGGTGCGGAAGGACCACTCGCGGTTGAGCACATAGGAGGCGATGGTCGCGATCAGGACGCCGAGCAGCCGTGCGGTCAGCGGCTTCTCACCGAGCACGGTCAGTTTCACCGCGTACACGACGCCGGTGTCGATGAACCAGGTGATCGCGCCGACCGTGGCGAACTTGAGCATTTCCCGATACTCGATCGCCTTGCTGCGCAGCGGCTCGGGCATTCGTTCGAGCACGGAATTGACCACGGTCATGCTGCGACTCTAACGGCGGCGCCGCGATCGCGCCGCCGCCGTGTGACCTAGTCGAACAGGTCCAGGGTCGGCTGCGGGGCGCGTCCGCGCACCTCGACGGCGCCGAACACCAGGTCCGGCGGGGGCACCAGCCCCAGGTGCTCCCAGGCCGCCGCGGTGGCCACCCGGCCGCGCGGGGTGCGCGCGACCAGCCCGGCGCGCACCAGGAACGGCTCGCACACCTCCTCGACCGTGGCGGCCTCCTCCCCCACCGCGACCGCCAGCGTGGACGCCCCGACCGGCCCGCCGTTGACCCCGCGGACCAGCGCGTCGAGCACCGCGCGGTCGAGCCGGTCGAGGCCGAGCACGTCGACGTCGTAGACCTCGAGCGCGGCCCTGGCCACCGGCAGGGTGATGCGTCCGTCGGCGCGGACCTCGGCGTAGTCGCGGACGCGGCGCAGCAGGCGGTTGGCGATGCGGGGCGTGCCCCGCGAGCGCCCGGCGACCTCGGCGGCGGCGTCCTCGTCGATGCGCACACCGAGGATGCCCGCCGAACGCTGGATGATCCGCAACAGCTCGCCGGGCTCGTAGAAGTCCATGTGCCCGGTGAAGCCGAAGCGGTCGCGCAGCGGGCCGGTGAGCGCGCCGGAGCGGGTGGTGGCCCCGACCAGGGTGAACGGGGCGATGTCGAGCGGGATGGAGGTGGCGCCCGGCCCCTTGCCGACGACGACGTCGACCCGGAAGTCCTCCATCGCCAGGTACAGCATCTCCTCGGCCGGGCGGGCCATGCGGTGGATCTCGTCGATGAACAGCACGTCGCCCTCGACCAGATTGCTCAGCATGGCCGCCAGATCGCCCGCGCGTTCGAGGGCAGGACCGGAGGTGATGCGCAGCGCGGTGCCGAGTTCGGCGGCGATGATCATGGCCATGCTGGTCTTGCCGAGACCGGGCGGGCCGGACAGCAGCACGTGGTCGGGTGTGCTGCCGCGCTGTTTTGCGCCGCGCAGCACCAGGGCCAGTTGCTCGCGCACCCTGGGCTGGCCGATGAAGGTGTCCAGCGACTTCGGGCGCAGGTCGCTCTCGATCTCGCTGTCGGAGCGCAGCAGGTTCGCGGTGAGCGGGAACTGTTCGCCGTACCCGGAATCGAAGCCTGCGCCGATGCCGGAATCGGTGTCGCCGCCGTCCGCGCCGAGGTCCTCGCCGGAGCTGTGTTCGGTCATGACGGCTACCGGTTCCTGCCGAGCGACGACAGCGCCGCGCGCAGTGCCGCGGAGGTGGTGGCGGCGGGCTGTTCGGCGAGCACCGCGTCCACGGCCTGCTCGGCCTGCTTGAGCGGGAAACCGAGACCGGTGAGCGCCTCGACCACCTGGTCGCGGACCGGGGTGAGCACCGCGGCGGGCGCGCTGCCCGGCGGCCCGGCCTGGACCGGCACCTGGTTCACCTTGTCGCGCAGTTCCACCACCATGCGCTCGGCGCCGCGCTTGCCGATGCCGGGCACCCGCGTCAGCGCCGCGACATTGCTCTCGGCCAGCGCCTTGCGCAGCGCTTCGGGCTCGAGCACCGCCAGCACCGCCATGGCCAGCCGGGGGCCGACGCCGGAGACCGTCTGCAACAGCCCGAACAGGTCGCGGGCCTCGGTGTCGGCGAAGCCGTAGAGGGTCATCGCGTCCTCGCGCACGATCATGGCGGTGTAGAGGCGGGCCTGCTCGCCGCGCGAGAGGGTCGCCAGGGTGGCGGGGGTGGCGTTGAGCCGGTAGCCGACGCCCGCGGCCTCGATCACCACGTGGTCGAGCGCGACCTCGACGACCTCACCGCGTATCGACGCGATCACCCGCGCACCGCCTTTCGTCGAACGTCCTGTTGCCCATCGTCCCGGGCGGCCTCGACCGCTGCCGTCTCGTCCCCGGCCGCTTTCCGCCGTCCGGGAGCTTGCGCCCGGCCCGGTCGTGGCTGCCCGGCGCGTTCCCGCGCCGCGCGCTGCGCGGCCAGGCGTTCGGCATACCGCCGCTGCGCCTCGGCGGCCT
>Ga0079224_100004332_pt1 | contig 18293 bp, 17 predicted proteins | sample Stecom2015_FD_80414 | JGI IMG/M metagenome (GOLD analysis project Ga0079224, IMG submission 80414) | Agricultural soil microbial communities from Utah to study Nitrogen management - Steer compost 2015 | ecosystem: Environmental > Terrestrial > Soil > Agricultural land | place: USA: Utah...
CCCGCTCGACACCGCCCTCGATCTTCATGAGGTTGGTGCGCGAGGAGCCCAGGATGGTGCCGCCGCGCGGCAGGATGCCACGGACCGCCTCGATGTCCAGCGGCATGGTGTCGCCCTCCAGGGGCCCCCGCCAGCCGTCACGGAACCCGACGAACTCGTATCCGTAGTCCTTGATGCCCTTACGGACCACCGCACGGATGACCGCGTTCAGGCCCGGGCAGTCGCCGCCCCCGGTCAGAACCCCGACTCGCATTTGCGTGTACTCCTTGGATCGTCTGGAATCCCGTGTGCCACGGGAGTCACGAAAACGGCCGCTCCCGGCCGGGGCCTCGCCCCGCGGGTGCGGAACGCACACGGCAGGACCGCGTTCTCACGCAGCAACCATCGTATGGTCTAGACCATAGCGTCCGTGCGAGTCGAGGCCAACTCGCGCGTCGGCCCGTTTTCCCCGTGTTCACTCCCGCGCGGGCCACTACCCGCAGGAGGGCCCCCAAACGACCAGGTGAGCGCGTTCTCCGCGATCCACGGTGAGCGGGATCACTGCCGCTCCGGCTCCCCCTCTTCCTTTTTCTTCTTCCCGGCCCGCCTGCGCTCCGCCTTCTCCCGGGCGCGCCGCAGCCGCCTGGCCTCGCGCTCCGCGCGGCGCCGCTCCCTGCGGGACTGCTGCTCCTCCTTCTTCTCCTGCTTGGCCGCGGCCTCCAGTTCGGCCTTGACCGACTGGGCGTAGCGGTCCACGTACTCCTGGCCGGACAGCTCCATGAGGGCGTACATGATCTCGTCGGTGACCGCACGCAGCACCCGGGGGTCCTTCTCCAGGCCGTAGTAGCGGGAGAAGTCCAGGGGCTTGCCGAACTTCACGATGGGGCGGATGCCGAGCCTGGGGACGACCTGGCCGGGCGGCATGATCTTGTCGGCGTTGATCATCGCCATCGGGATCACCGGGACCCTGGCCTGCAGGGCCATCCGGGCCACGCCGGTGCGCCCCCGGTAGAGCCTGCCGTCGGGGGAGCGGGTGCCCTCGGGGTAGATGCCCAGCAGTTTGCCCTGCTCCAGCACCCGCAGTCCGGTGCGCAGCGCCGCCTCGCTGGCCTTGCCGCCGGAGCGGTCGATGGGGATCTGCCCCACCCCGGTGAAGAAGAGCCGGGTGAGGAAGCCCTTGATCCCCTTGCCGGTGAAGTACTCGGCCTTCGCCAGGAAGGTGATCTTGCGGGGCAGCGGCAGGGGGCCGAAGAAGTGGTCCGAGAAGGACAGGTGGTTGCCCACCATGATGGCGGGACCGTGGCGGGGGACGTTCTCCACCCCGTAGGCACGCGGCTGCCACAGCACCGCGAGCACCGGTCCGAGAATCGCCTTGAGCACCCAGTAGAACACGGTTCACCTCTGCCTGTGCGGGAGTGCCCGTCCGGCACGGCCATGTTCGTTCTCCCGCTGCCACTGACAATCGTGGTCATCTTCCCATCTCGTGCGGGGCACCGCCAAAGCCGACGCCGCACCGCGCGAGGACGGAGGGCTACCGGGTGCCGCGGCGCTCGGCTAGTTTCGTAATCCCAGCGTTCCCCGCTGGCCACGCCACAGCCTGGAAAGGTCCGAAATGCCGTTGCTCGCGGAAGCCGAACCGTTCCGGTACGCCGGCGCCGTCCCGGGCCACGGGTCCGCCAGGGGTCCGGGGCCGGCGCGGCCGGGAGTGCGGCGGCCCGCCGCCGGACGGGGCGCGGTCCCTCCGCTTCCGGCGCACGGCACGGGCCCCGGCCACCGCCGCGGCCGCGAGGACCGTGCCGCCGGCCCGGCGGGTCTGCGTATCCTCACAAGAGGAGCGGTTCACACCACGGTCGCCGTCCGCCGGCCCGGCCGCGGTCCGCGCCTCACCCTTCCGGGCGACGGCGCGCGGGCCGCCTCCGACGGCGGTCTCGCCTTCGTGCGCGAACGCGGCAGCAGCGGGGAAGGGGCAGGACATGACTGATCGCCGTGGCAATGGTCTGCTCGCCGACTCCTACGTCCCCCTGGCCCTGCTTCCCCCCGTGCTCGCCGACACCATGCTCGAGGCGCTGGGGCGGGCGGGCATCGCCGCCTACGCGGTCACGGTGGGCGCCGCGGCCCCGCCCTCGGGGGACGACACCGCCGACGAGGCGCCCACCGACCACCTGTACGTGGACGCCAAGGAGCGCGCGGCCGCCGAGGCGGTGCTGCGCGCGGAGCTTCCGGAGCTGGCCGACCGCCTCGTCTCGCCGGATCCCGCGCCCGCGCGGCCGGAGTCGGAGAACCCGGACGAGGTCTGGGCCGACCTGGTGGCGCGGTTCTACGACTCCGACACCGCCGAGCGGGACTGGCCCGACGCCGAGAACCTCTCCGAGCCGTCGGAGGACGACGAACCGGATGAGCCGGACGGCCCCGACGGACCGGTGCTGACCTCCCGGCCGGTCCGCTCCCCCGCCGAGGAACCCCACGGCCTCGACGAGGAGGACGGGGAGCGCTACGTTCCCCCTCCCCCGCCGCCGCTGCCGCGCGGCGACCTGGTCGGCAGGCTCGCCTGGGGCGGACTGCTCGGGGGCCCGGCGCTGCTCCTGGCCACCACCCTGCTGGGGATGCCCGTGCCCGGCTGGCTGGTGCTGGCGGCCCTGTGCGCCTTCGTGACCGGCTTCGTGGTGCTGCTGATCCGCATGGGCGACCGCCCCTCCGGCCCCGACGACGGCGCGGTCGTCTAGCCGTCGGCCTCCTCCGCCGCCTGCCCGACGGGCGGGGTCCGCGGCTCCCCGTCCCCCTCCAGAGCGATCTCGACCAGCACCGGGAGGTGGTCGCTGGCCGCCACCAGGTCCTCCCGGGACGGCTGGGCGGGAACGCCCCCCGTCACGACGGGCAGGCTCCTGTCGACGAAGACCGTGTCGATGCGGCTGCGCGGGCGCCGCGCCGGGAAGGTCGGCTCACCGCCGGACGGGCCGAGCGCTCCCGCGTCCACCAGGTGCTCCGCCAGCAGCTGCCAGGCGGCGCCGCCGGGCTCCTCGTTGACGTCCACGGCCAGCACTCCCGGCGCGGCCTCCGCGCCGAGGAACGCCAGGATCTGCTCGGCGTGCTCCAGACGCGCCCGCGCGCACAGGTCCAGGTGGCTGACGGCCACGGCGACGCGCCGCTCCCCCAGCCGCACCAGCACCGTCGACAGCGCGCGCCGGTGCAGCCGGGGGTGGCGGCGCAGCAGGCGGTGGGTGCGGCGCTCCACGACGACGCCGGGGGCGGTGAGGATCTCCAGTCCTCCGGGGCGGCGGCCCGCGGCGATCCGCAGGCCGCAGCGGCGGGCCAGCCGCCGCCGGCCGGTCCGCCACAGCAGCAGCCGCGGGGCCTCCTGGAGGCAGACCACGTCGGGACGGCAGGAGCGGACGACCCGCGCGACGGCCGCGGGGTCGTCGCGCAGCGACCGGACGTTGTACGACAGCACGCGCAGCACGGTGGTCACACCCGGCGACTACCCCGTCCGCCCCGCCTGTCCCGTCGTTCGGCTCAGCGGCGGGCCAGGTCCGCCGCCCCGACGATGCCCGCCGCCGAGCCGAGTTCGGCGATGCGGATGTCGGCGAGGGTCCGCACCCCGCCGCCGGTGATGTTGCGGGCGAAGGAGTCGCGGATCGGTCCGAGCAGGATCTCCCCGGCCTCGCAGACGCCGCCGCCGATGACGAACCGCTCCGGGTCGAGGATCGCGGCGAGGTCGGCCAGCCCCTGCCCCACCCAGTCGCCGATGACGGCGAAGCACTCCAGCGCGACGGCGTCGCCCTCCAGGGCCGCCTGGGTGATGTGGTGCCCCTCGATGCGCTCGGGGTCGCCGCCGGCGAGTTTGCGGAGGCGTTCGGCGCGTTCGGGCGCGTCGCGCGCCACGGTGCGCGCCTCGGCCACCAGGGCGCGTCCGCTGGCGTACTTCTCCCAGCAGCCCCGGTTGCCGCAGCCGCAGAGGCGGCCGTCGGGCACGACGCGGTAGTGGCCGATCTCCGCGCCGACCCCGTAGCGGCCCCGGAACAGCTGCCCGTTGAGGATGATGCCGCCGCCGATGCCGGTGCCCAGGGTCACGCAGATCACGTGGTCGACGCCGCGCCCCGCACCGAACCGGGCCTCGCCCCAGGCCGCCGCGTTGGCGTCGTTCTCGACGACGACCGGCAGGTCGATCCTGCGCCGGATGCGGTCGCGCAGCGGCTCGCCGCGCAGGTCCAGGTTGGGCGCGAAGACCACGGTGGAGCGGTTCTCGTCCACGAAGCCCGCTATGCCCACCCCGACCCCGTCGATGACGTCCCCGGGATGGTGCGCCGCGAGTTCCTCGACGGTGTCGCAGACCACGTCGGCGAGGGCGTCGCCGTCGACGGGGGTGGGGTGCTTGACCTTCTCCAGGATCCGGCCGTCAACATCGACAACGCCGGCGGCCACCTTGGTGCCGCCGATGTCCACGCCGATCGTCAACCGCATGGTCGGCTCCCTTTCACCTCATGCCCGAGCTCACGTCCGAGTGCCGGGGCCTCGCCGATTGGAGTAAACCATTGGATTAAACCAGTCTCGACGGTCGGCGGGGCCGTTCGGCCCTGCCGCCGCCTGGTCTATCGTCCCCCGTCAGGCTCGGATTCGGCGGACTCGCTCCCCGGACGGTACCGCAGCGAGCGCTCCACCGCGGACAGGCTGCGGCTCATCGCGCCGAACAGCAGTGCGCCCGCGGCGCTGAGGTGGCGACCGACCTGGGGAAGGGTCTCCCGCGCGATGTCGAGGACCTGGTCGGCCACGGGGGCCTCCGGCTCCGTCTCCTGCCTGATCGCCTCCGCCCACACGTCGTTCGCGCGGGGCGGCGGGGAGGTGAGGTTGTTCACCTGGCGCCGCACCCCCGCCGCGAGCAGCCTGCGCTGCAACGTGTCCACCAGGCGCAGCGCCTCGTCGATGATCTCGGTGGAACTTCCCTGGTCGCGGTTGGAACTGGCCATGCTCACCCGTCTGCTCGTCGGTTGCCTCCTCTCACGGTAATCGTCCGCCGCTCCACTGTGTGCGCCGATCACCCGAAATCTGGGCAGCTCCGGAGGAATTTCACGATATGTCCCTGTATGTTCCCTCTGCGGAGACAATGCGGCGCACTCGCCCCACCACAGCGGAACGACTCGACGGGACGGTCCGAAACGTGGAGGAGGGATCACCATCAGGTACCGAAAGGGAACAGAGGCTACCAGCGAGTAGCGCAAATTGTTACCGTCGTCACACTCTTTTGTCACGCCCGCATACACCAGGAGATGAACAGTGCGTGAGTACACCACCCCCGCGGTGACGGAACTGCCCCCGGACACGCGACTCACCGACACCGTCTTCGTCCGCGCCGCCGAGGAACCCGACGCCGTGATGTTCCGGCGGCTGGACAACGGCCAGTGGCGTGACGTCACCTGCGCCGAGTTCCACCGCGATGTCATGGGCATCGCCAAGGCGCTCATCGCCAAGGGCATCGAACACGGCGACCGGGTGGCCCTGATGTCGCGGACGCGCTACGAGTGGACCGTCATCGACTACGCCATCTGGACGGTGGGCGGGGTCAGCGTCCCCATCTTCGACTCCTCCTCCGAAGAGCAGGTCCAGTGGATCCTCGGCGACTCCGGAAGCAAGGCCGTCTTCGTGGAGAACGCCGACCACGCCGCGCGGGTCCGGGCCGTCTCCGAGCAGCTGCCCGACCTCGGCGAGATCTGGCAGATCGAGAGCGACGACCTCGCCGCGCTCACCGCCGCCGGCTCCGACGTCGCCGACTCGGCGGTCGAGGAGCGCCGAGCCGCCACCGGCCTGGACGACCTGGCCACCCTGATCTACACCTCCGGGACCACCGGCATGCCCAAGGGCTGCGAACTGACCCAGCGCAACCTGGCCTTCGACGTCATGAGCGTCAACAGCGGCCCCATGCACGAGGTCTTCACCCTGGAGGGGCGCTCCACGCTGCTGTTCCTGCCGCTGGCGCACTCCCTGGCCCGGATCATCCAGATCGGCTGCGTGGAGACGAAGACCGTGATGGGCCACTTCCCCTCCACCGGTCCGGAACTGCTGGAGGCCCTCGCCTCGTTCCAGCCCCTCTTCCTGCTCGCGGTGCCCCGGGTGTTCGAGAAGGTCTACAACAAGGCCGAGCAGAAGGCCGTCTCCGAGGGCAAGGGCGCGATCTTCCAGAAGGCCGCCGAGACCGCCATCGCCTACAGCAGGGCGCTGGACACCGGGAAGGTCGGCTTCGGCCTGCGGCTCAGGCACTTCCTGTTCTCCAAGCTCGTCTACCGCAAGATCCTGGCCGCGGTGGGCGGCAGGGCCAAGTACGCCGTCTCGGGCGGCTCCGCCCTGGGCGAGCGGCTGGGCCACTTCTTCCGCGGCATCGGCCTGACCATCATGGAGGGTTACGGCCTGACCGAGACCTCCGCCCCCACCACCGCCAACTCCCCCGCCGACAACCGGATCGGCACGGTGGGCCGGCCCATCCCCGGCACCTCCGTCCGCATCGCCGAGGACGGCGAGGTGCTCACCAAGGGCGACAACGTGATGCGCGGCTACTGGAACAACCCCGAGGCCACCAAGGAGGCGTTCACCGAGGACGGCTGGTACCGCACCGGCGACCTCGGCGCCCTCGACGACGACGGGTTCCTGCGCATCACCGGCCGCAAGAAGGAGATCATCGTCACCGCCGGCGGCAAGAACGTCGCCCCCGCGGTCATCGAGGACCGCATCCGCGGCCACGCGATCGTCAGCCAGTGCATGGTCGTGGGCGACAACCGCAAGTTCGTCTCGGCGCTCATCACCATCGACCCCGAGGCGTTCGAGTTCTGGAAGAAGCAGCACGGCAAGACCGGCACCATCGCCGAACTGGTGGACGACCCCGACCTGCGGGCCACCGTGCAGAAGGCCGTGGACGACGGCAACCGGGCCGTGTCCCGGGCCGAGTCGGTACGCAAGTTCGCCATCCTGCCCGTGGACTTCACCGAGGCCGGCGGCCAGATGACCGCGTCGCTGAAGCTCAAGCGGCACGTCATCGCCAAGCAGTTCAGCGCCGAGATCGACGCGCTCTACGCGGACTGATCCGCCGGCCCGCCCCACCGGACAGAGCGTCCCGCCTCGTCGCGAGGCGGGACGCTCTTCTCCTGCGCCGGGGCGGCCGGAATCCGTCAGGGACGGACCGCGCCGACGAAGTTCTGCCGGTAGTAGGAGGTCAGCTCCACCACGCCGATCGGCTTGGACGAGGTGGAGGCGTGCACCATGCGGCCGTCGCCGGTGGCCATGCCCACATGGGTGGGCGCGGTGCTGTTGTAGAAGAACAGCAGGTCCCCGGCCTGGATGTTGTCCCAGGAGACACGCTGTCCGGCGTAGAACTGGTCCTGCGAGACCCGCGGCAGGCTCACGCCCGCGGCCGCCCACGCGGCCTGGGTCAGCCCCGAGCAGTCGTAGCCGTTGGGCCCGGTGCCGCCCCAGATGTAGGGCTTGCCGATCTGGTTGAAGGCGAACTCCAGGGCGACCCTGGCGTCCCCGGTGGCCGGACCGTTGTAGGTCGTGCCGGACGTCGAGGAGCTGACCGTGTTGATCCCGGCCGTCGCCGCGGCCTGCTCGTCGGCGGTCAGGTCGTCGAGCAGCGCCTCCTGCTCGGCGATCTTCTCCTCGCCCTCCTCGCGGGCCTCCTCGGCCTCGTCGAGCTTGGCCTGGGCCTCCTGCTCGGTCTCCTCCGCCTCCTCCCGGAGCTGCTCCAGCTTCTCCCGCTGCTCGGTGTAGCGGTCCAGCCTGCCCTGCTGGCTCGCCGACAGGTAGTTCAGATCCGCCGACTGGACCAGCAGGTCGTCGGGGTTGTCGGAACCGATCAGGTAGACCAGCGAGTTGTAGTCGACCCCGCTGTAGGCGGTGCCGGCCAGGAGCCGGATGGACTCCTGGAGCCCCTCCACCTCCTCCTCGGTCTCCGCCAGGTCCTCGTTGATCTCCTCCAGCTTCTCCCGGGCGGCCTCGTGCTCTTCCTTGGCCTTGTTGTACGCCTCGTTGAGCTCGGAGAACTCCTGCTCCAGCCGTTCGATCTCCTCGCGGACCTCGTCGGCGGTCGGCTCGGCGTGGGCGACCCCCGGAGTCAGGGCGAGGAAGCTCGCGGCGATGACGCCCGCGGCCGTCAGGCGGCGCCGGACGCCGCGGTCATGGCGGTCGTCATCCACGGTTGTGGCACACCTTTCTCCCGTTTCCGCCTACCGGTGGGACGCGTGCGGGCCGGGACGGGAGAGGCGCCCCGGCAGCGTAGGACACCCCCGGGCACGGTTCGGTTCTGGGGGTCACGTGCCGGCGGGGGAGGTTTCCCGGCCTCCGCGTTCAGAAGATGCGAGGGACGTCGCGGAGTGCGGCGGGAGCGGTCGCTGCCATCGGGTGATGGCGAGAGTCACGACTCCGCTCGGTGACGAACATAGTGCATCCGAACCGGAACTCTCAACCAATTCGTTATTTTTCGTATGAAATCCGTAAAAGTCATAAATCACATTACGGCCGGTCCGGATTGCCCGGCCGCATCCCGCCCCGGCGGCCCGGGGCCCGGAAGGCGCGCCGGGGGCGACGGAGCACGCTCGACGCCGCCCCCGGGGAACGACCTGCACGGCGGCCGCCTCCGGACGCCCTCCGCACGGCACCGCGGTCGCGGCCCGCGGACCCGCGAGGCTCCCTTTCCGGGAGGAGCGTCCGCCCGGCCCGGCTCCCCCGGTGCTACGGACGCACCGCGAACTGGAAGTGCTGGCTCCAGTAGCCGGACAGCGAGACGACCTCGATGGTCCGTCCGGAGCTGGGCGCGTGGATCATCTGCCCGCCGCCCACGTACAGGCCCACGTGGCCCAGTTCGGGGTAGAAGAAGACGAGGTCGCCGGGCTGCATGCTGTCGTAGCTGACCCGGGTGCCGACGTTGGCCTGCGTGTAGGTGGTGCGGGGCAGGCTCACCCCCGCCGCGCCCCAGGCGCGCATCGTCAGACCGGAGCAGTCGTAGCCGTCGGGACCGGTGCCGCCCCACACGTAGGGCTTGCCGAGCTGGGCGTAGGCGAAGTCGAGGGCGGTGCGGGCGTTGCCCGAGGCGGGGCCGCTGTAGGTGCCGCCGGTGGAGTTCGAGGCCTGGGTCAGCGGGTCGGCGTCGGGGAACTGCGCGAGCAGCTCCTCCTGCTCCGCGATCTTCTCCTCGACCTCCTGCTGCTTCTCCTCGACCTCGCTCTTCTTCTCCTCCGCCTCCTCCAGGAGCGCCTCGTTCTCCTCCTTGAGCTGGATCAGCCGCTCCGAGGAGTTGGAGAACTCCTCCAGCTCGGCCCGCTGGCTCTCGGAGAGGTAGCTGAGGTCCGCGGACTGTTCGAGGACGTCGGCGGGGTCGTCCACGGAGAGGATCGTCGTGACCGCCTCCAGGTCGGGGGACATGTAGGCGGCGCTGGCGAAGCTGGAGACCTTCTCCCGCAGCTCCTCGTAGCGCTCCTCCTCGTCGCCGAGCTGCTTTTCGAGCTCCTCGACCTTCTCCTTGGCGGCCTCGTACTCCTCCTCGGCCGCGTTGTACTCGTCGACGAGGGCGCTGGCCTCCTCGTGGAGCTCTTCGAGCTTGGCCTCGACCTCTTCCTGGGTCGGCTCCGCGTGCGCGATCCCTTGGGGCAGCACCAGGCTGCTCGCCGCCACGAACCCGAGTCCGGTCGCGATTCGACGGGCCGCGCGCCGTCCACCGTTGTCAGTCATGGGGCGGTACACGCTCCTTTAGATCAAAGTCCACCGTGAGGGGTTGGTGAAGGGGGGTGCGTCTGGGGGTGCGACGCGGTGAGCCGACAGCGCCGACAGGGCGCGCAGACACGACTCCGGATAGAACTTAGCGGACCCGTTTCCCAGGGCTCAACCGCGATGAGGAATTGTAACGGTGGGCACAGCCGCCCTTTGGCGTCACGGCGGCGCTCAGTCCAGGCGCCGCAGCAGCAGGGGCGAGGCCACGGTGCGCGCCTTCTCCCGCCGCACCGCCGCGATGATCTCCTTGTCCGAGGTGACCACGGCCAGGGGCCGCCCCTCGGGCTCGGCCCGCACCAGCCGGATGATCAGCTCGTCGGCCGTCTCCCCCGGGCTGCTGAAGAGCACCCGCACCCGGCGGGACGGGAGCAGCGCCACCGGGGCGTCGATCTCGGCCCCGTCGAACACGCAGGTGATCTCGGCCTTGGTCTGCGAGGCCAGCCCCTCCAGTCCGGCCAGCAGCTTGGCCCGCTGGTCGGCCAGCGGACGGTTGCCGTACCCGGTCTTGGTGACGTTGTAGCCGTCCACGAGCAGGTGGATGTGCGGAATCGACAGCAGCTGGTCGATGAGCCCGGGGTCGTCGTCGGGCAGGCCCCGTCCCGGCGTCTCCGGGGTCCCCGCGCGCCCCTCCCCGGCCACCAGGTCGGCGGGCAGCGTGATCGAGGCGGGCAGCGCCAGTTCCCGGCGCAGCCCCTGCGCGGCCTCCTGGAGCACGTCCAGCAGCACCCGCAGCCGCACCTCTTCGGCGCTGCGGGCCGCCCGGGCGGCCCGCCGGGCGTTCTCGACCTGCGCCTCCGCAGCGGCCAGCCGGTTGCGCAACCGCCGGTTCTCGGCCTCGACGGAGTGCAGCCGGGCGGCCGCGCCGTCGCTGAGCTCCTTGGCCTCGGCCACCGAGCGCTCGGCGGCGCGCACCGCCTCCCTCGCCCGCTGCCGCTCGTGGTGCAGCTTGTGGCGCAGTTCGGAGATCTCCGCCTTGTGCTGGCGCAGTTCGGCGCGGAGCCGGAGCGTCTCCCGCCGGTGCTCGGCCCTGGCCTCGTCCAGTTTGCCGCGCAGTTCGGCGATGGTCTCCGCGGTGTCGTCCGCGGCCTTGGCCCTGGCCTCGCGCTCCAGTTCGTCGTGGATCTCCCGGATGAGGGCCGGCCAGCCCGGGGGCCGCAGCACGTAGGCGACCGCCCCGGCGATGACCGGGTCGGCGGCCGGGGGCACCTCTCCCCCGGCGAGCTCCTCGACCAGGGAGGGCCACGCCTGCCGCATCCGCTCGGCGACCCGGCCGCGGAACTCCTCGTCGGTCTCCAGCTGGGCGGCGATGTCCGGCCCGGCCAGCCGCACCCGGCGGCGCGGCTCGAACTTGGCGATCCTGCGCAGTCTCGGCGGGACCTCGGCGGCGGGCATCATGCCGAGGATCTCGGCTCCGTACTCGATGACCCGGGTGCGCACCGCCTCGGGGAGCGGCCGGTCCAGCGCCTCGGCCTGCGCCGGCTCCGCCGCGCGCTCCTCCGCGTTCCCGGAACCGCCGTCGGTCATGACGATGTCCCGTCGTCTCCGGGCGACGCCGTCGCACCCCTCACGGTCCGTTCCTCCTCCGTCGTCGACAGGCCGGCTGCCCGCCCCGCCGGGCTCGCGCGCCCGACGCTCGGGCACGTGAGCCCGGCGGACGTCGTGCAATCCTTCCCATCTTTCCACGGACGACCCGGGAGAGGGGGTGCGTCACAAACCCGCGGCCCCCGCTCCCGCCCGCCTCCCCCGCCCCTTACGCTGACGAGGTGGCAGCACCCAGTCATCCGGTCCAGGGCTCCCTCGACGAACTGGGCACCCCGCTCGCGGCCACCACGTTCGTGGTGGTCGACCTGGAGACCACCGGCGCCCGCCCCGGCGAGGCGGCGATCACCGAGATCGGGGCCGTGCGTCTGCGTGACGGGCGTGTCCTGGACGAGTTCAGCTCGCTGGTGAACCCGCAGACCCCCGTCCCGGCGTCGGTCACCCTGCTGACCGGCATCACCACGGCCATGGTGGAGTCCGCGCCGCCCGCGGCGGCGGTGCTCCCCGCGTTCCTGGAGTTCGCCGGCTTCGGCCCGGACACCGTCCTGGTCGCCCACAACGCCCCGTTCGACGTGGCCTTCCTGAAGGCCGCGTGCGCCTCCCACGGGATGCGCTGGCCCTCCCCCGCCGTGCTGGACACCCTGTGGCTGGCCCGCCGCCTGGTGCCGCGCGGCGAGGTCGGCAACCACCGGCTCGGCACGCTCGCCCGCGTCTTCGGGGCCCAGGCGCCCACCCACCGGGCGCTCGACGACGCCCGCGCCGCCGCGGGCGTGCTGCGCGGCCTGCTGGCCCGGCTGCGCTCCCGCGGCGTGGACACCTGGGAGGAGCTGCGGGCGCTGCGCGGCGCGCCCACCCCCGAGCAGCGCGGCCGACGGCACCTGGCCGACGGGCTGCCCGAGGCCCCGGGGGTCTACCTCTTCGAGGACGCCTCGGGCGCCACCCTCTACGTCGGCAAGAGCGTCAACCTGCGCTCCCGGGTGCGCTCCTACTTCACCGCCGCGGAACGGCGGCCCCGGATCCGGGAGATGGTGGGCCTCGCCGCGCGGGTCAGGCCGATCGTGTGCGAGACCGCCGTGGAGGCCGAGGTCCGCGAACTCCGGCTGATCGCCGAGCGCAAACCCCCCTACAACCGGCGCTCCCGCAACCCCGAGCGCGCGCCCTGGCTCGCGTTGACCGCGGAGGAGTTCCCCCGGCTGGCGGTGGTCCGCCGGCTCCGCGACGACGGCGCGTGCTACCTGGGGCCGTTCCCCGGGACCCGGGCGGCCGAGCTGGCCCGCGACGCGCTGCACCAGACCTTCGCGCTGCGCCGCTGCTCCCACCGGATCACCCCGCCGCGCAGGGGGGCGGCCTGCGCCCTGGCGGGAATGGGCCGCTGCGGCGCGCCCTGCGAGGGGGCGCAGTCCGCGGCCGAGTACGCCGTGCCCGCGCTGGCGGCGCGCAACGCGATGACCGGCGACGTCTCCGCGGTGATGGCGGCCCTCACCGCCCACATCGACACGCTGGCGCGGCAGCTGCGCTACGAGGAGGCGGCCGTGCACCGGGACCGGCTGTCGGCGTTCCTGACCGCCGCCGCACGCACCCAGCGGCTGCGCTCCCTCGGCGCGGTACCGCACCTGGCGGCGGCCCGGCCCGTCGGAGCGGACTGGGAGGTGTGCGTGGTGCGGTACGGCCGGCTGGCCGGCAGCGCCCGGCTGCGTCCCGGCGAGGACCCGCACGCCCTGCTGCGCGCGCTGGTGGCCACCGCGGAGACCGTCCGCCCGGGCGTCGGCGGGCTGCCCGCCGCCGACGCGGCCGAGACCGAGTGCCTGCTGCGCTGGCTGGAGTCGCCGGGCGCCCGGCTGCTGGAGGCGGCGGGCGACTGGGTCTGCCCGGTCGGCGGGGCGGAGCGCCATCGGCACCTGATCCACCGCCACGCCACACCATAGGCACGGAATCCGCCGGAAATCCTGACAGACTGAGTCACGACAGGAGTTCCCTCAAAAACAGGACACGGGGGCGATGGCAGGCATTCCACTCAGCGACGACTACCCGGTGCGCAGGACACCGGTGGTCACCTACGCGCTGATCGCCGTGAACGTGGTCGTCTACCTGTCGTCGCCCATGTCGATGCTGGCCGTCTGGTACGGGGACCCCTCCGCCCGGGGGTGCGCGCTGGAGGAGTACCTGCTGCGCTGGGCGGCCTTCCCCGCCGAGCTGCTCACCGGGGCGCGGCTGACCGCCGAGCAGGCCGCCGCCTTCTCGGCCTGCCCGGTCTCCCCGGCCGCCACCTGGCCCGGGCTGTCCGCGGTCACCTCGATGTTCCTGCACGCCGACGCCTGGCACCTGGTCGGCAACATGGTGTACCTGTTCGTGTTCGGCCCCTGCGTGGAGGACCGGCTGGGCCGGGTCCGCTACCCGCTCATCTACCTGGGCACCGGGGTGGCGGCCTGCTACAGCTTCGCGCTGGCCGAGGGGCCGGCCGTGGTCCCGATGGTGGGCGCCTCCGGGGCGATCTCCGGGGTGCTGGGCGCCTACCTCGTCGTGCAGTTCCGCAGCAGGGTGACCACGCTGCTGCTGGGTATCCTCCCGGTGCGGCTGCCCGGTTGGATGCTGGTGGCCACCTTCTTCGCGCTGGACTACTTTCTCTACCTCGGCAGCAGCCTCTACCCGGACGCGCAGCAGACCGGCGTGGCCCACGCCGCACACGTCTACGGCTTCCTCACCGGCCTGGCCGTGGGGCTGCTCGTCTACCGCGTCCGCTGGGGGGCGGGCGCCCGCCTGTCCGACGTGCACTAGGGCCCGTCGGACTCTCTCATCCCTGAGGAGGACACGTGATCACCGCGATCGTGATGATCAAAGCCGACGTCGGCCGCATTCCCGAGGTCGCCAGGACGATCGCCGACCTGGAAGGGGTCAGCGAGGTCTACTCCGTCACCGGGGAGATCGACCTGATCGCGATCGTGCGCGTGCGCGAGCACCAGGAACTCGCCGAGGTGATCCCCAACCGGATCAACAAGGTGCCGGGGGTGCTGTCCTCCGACACCCACATCGCCTTCCACACCTATTCGCAGCACGACCTGGAGGCGGCCTTCTCGCTGGGCCTGTGAGACCGGCGGCCCGCGTCCCGGCGGGACGCGGGCCGCGCGGTCGGCGCCTGCGGTCGGCGCTCAGAGCCGCTTGGCGCGGGCCTGGCTGGCCTCGATCCAGGCCTCCAGCTTCGCCTTGGCCGCGCCGCTGTCCACGGCCTCGGCCGCGCGCCGGTACTGGACGCGCAGGGCCTCCGTCAGGGAGCCGGGGACCCCGTCGACCGCGGCCAGCGCCGCGGCCGCGTTGAGCAGGACCGCGTCGCGCACCGGCCCGGTGCGGCCGTCCAGGAACTCGCGCACGACCCGGGCGTTGAACTCCGCGTCGCCGCCGCGCAGCGCGTCGGGCTCCGAACGCTCGATGCCCAGGTCGGCGGGGTCCAGCTGCTCGTGGCGGACGGTGCCGTCGGCCACCACCCACACCGACGAGGTGGTGGTGGTCGTCAGCTCGTCGAGCCCGTCGTCGCCGCGGAACACCAGGGCGCTGGCCCCGCGGTCGGCGAAGACCCCGGCCATGACCTCGCACATGCCCCGGTCGAAGACGCCGATGGCGGAGGCGGCGGGGCGGGCGGGGTTGGTGAGCGGCCCCAGGAAGTTGAAGACGGTGGGCACGGCGAGCTCGCGCCGCGTCTTGGAGGCGTACTTCAGCGAGGGGTGGTACAGCGGCGCGAAGCAGAAGGTGATGTCGACCTCCTCGGCGACCGCGACCGTGTCGGCGGGGTCGAGGTCGATGACCACGCCCAGCCGCTCCAGCACGTCGGCGGTGCCGCACGAGGAGGAGGCGGCCCGGTTGCCGTGCTTGACCACGCGCGCGCCCGCCGCGGAGGCGACGATCGAGGCCATCGTGGAGACGTTGACCGTGTGCGCGCGGTCGCCGCCGGTGCCCACGATGTCGAGGGTGTCGCCGGGGACGGAGATCGTCACCGCGTTGTCCAGCATGCCCTGCGCCAGGCCGCGCACCTCGGCGACGCTCTCGCCCTTGGCGCGCAGCGCGACCGCGAAGCCCGCGATCTGGACCTCGGTGGCGGAACCGGACATGATCTCGTTCATCGCCCACTCGGTGTCGGCGGCCGAGAGGGAGGCGCCGTCCAGCAGCGTGCCGATCAGGTGGGACCAGGTTCGTTCACTCACTGGGGATTCCTTGCTTCCTTGCTTTCACCGGGGAGGAGGACGGACACGTCGGAGGCGCGCCGCGCCGGACGTCGCGTCCGACGCCATCGGGCGGTGTCCGCCCCGTGACGCAGTGCGCCGGCGAAGGGCCGGAGGAACCGGCCGCCGCGGGGTGCCGCGGCGGCACAGGCGAGTGACACGGTCGCTGCTACCCGCTTCTTCCGGGCCTACCGGGCGACGGCCGACCGACGGGCGCGTTCGCGCATCAGCTCGGCCAGGGACTCGGCCAGGGCGACGGGGTCGACGGGGTGGCTGACGACCTTGTCCGCACGCGACCAGGCGGCGAGCCACCCGTCGTCGCGGCGGCCGACGATGAGCAGGACCGGCGGGCACTCGAAGATCTCGTCCTTGACCTGCCGGCACAGGCCCATCCCTCCGGCGGGCTGGGCCTCGCCGTCGAAGACGGCCACGTCGATGTCGATCTCCTCGAGGCGCTTGAGGACCGCGGGGGCGGTCGCGCACTCCACGAACTCGACCCTGGGCACGTCGGCCGCGGGGCGGCGGCCGATCGCGAGACGTACCTGCTCGCGGACGGAAGCGTCGTCGCTGTAGACGAGGACGCGCATCAAAGCCGACTTGTCGGTTCCGGTGTTCGCCATGATTACCGTCCTTACACTGGCCGGGGTGCTCTGTGCGAGCCTATTGCCTCGTGGCGCCGGGGACGACAGGGCGTCGGCGGTTGCCGTCCCCGACGGACGCCGCTCCGAACCGATAGGGTCGGTCTGCGAGGCGATAGGGTCGGCCCGAAAACCGGGGGGCGCGCCGCCGTTCCGGCTGCGGCAGCGGCGTTCCCGCGAGTCGAACGAGTTCAGCGCGCCTCACCGGGAGCACACCCTTCCAGGTCGCGTTACGGGGGGCCGGAGAGCACTCTCCGCAAGATGCCGTAATAATGCTGGCGTGGCGACAGTAACCGCGAACCAAGAGACAGGACCGACACCAGTGCATGGTGCGGCTAAGCGACCTGACCTCGTGAGCGTTGGCACCATCGTGTGGCTTGCCAACGAACTCATGTTCTTTGCGGCGCTGTTCGCGATGTACTTCACCATCCGATCAGTGACCAAGGGCAACCCCGACCTGGGACCGTGGCCGGACGCGCACCTCAACGTCGCGCTGTCCACGACCATCACGGTCATCCTGGTGGCTTCGAGCTTCACTTCGCAGGTAGGCGTCTGGGCCGCGGAACGCGGCGACGTCAAGAAGCTCCGCAAGTGGTTCATCATCTCGTTCGTCCTGGGCGTGATCTTCGTCGTGGGCCAGGGCTACGAGTACTACGAGCTCATCGTGCACGAGGGGCTGACGATCCAGTCCAGCGGCTACGGCTCGATGTTCTTCCTGACCACGGGGTTCCACGGTCTCCACGTCATCGGTGGTCTGATCGCGTTCCTGCTCGTGCTGGGACGCACGTACGCCGCGAAGCGCTTCACCCACCAGCAGGCGACCAGTGCGATCGTCGTGTCCTACTACTGGCACTTCGTCGACGTCGTCTGGGTCGGTCTGTACGCATCCATCTACCTACTCCAGTGACCCGAACGGGGAAACCGTGAAATGGATTACCGCGCGGCGACGGCATCCCCTGGCGGGGTATGTCGTCGTCGTCATCGCGCTGGCCTTTCTCGGGGTGGGCTACGCCCTCGTCGCTCCCACCCCTGACCAAGCAGTGGCCGACACCGTGGGTGTCGAGCCGGAGCAGGGCGAGGTCGACATCGCCAACGGCAAGCAGATCTACACGCAGAGCTGCATGAGCTGCCACGGCGAGGACGGCACCGGCCGCACCCAGGAGGAGACCGGCAGCGCCGTCGCCTGGGGACCGAGCCTGGAGGGCGTCGGCGCCGCTGCCGTGGACTTCTACGTCAGCACCGGCCGTATGCCGTCCATGGACCCCAACGTGCAGATGCCCCGCAGGCCGCAGGTCTACTCCGACCAGGAGATCGCCGACCTCGCTGCCTACGTGGAGAGCGCGTTCGGCGGCGGCCCGGGCATCCCGTACAACGTCCCCGCCGACGCCCCGCAGCGCAACGAGTTCGACTCCGAGGCCGACTACGAGGCGGCGCTGGCCGAGTACGAGAAGGACTACGCGGCCTACGTCGGCAGCGGGGACACCGAGGCCGGCATGAACCTGTACCTGACCAACTGCGCGCACTGCCACAGCTGGTCGGGTGCCGGCGGTGCCCTCACCGACGGGCGCTGGGCTCCGGAGCTCACCCAGTCCTCTCCGCGGGACATCTACGAGGCCATGATCGTCGGCCCCGGCGCCATGCCGGTGTTCAACGACGACACGGTCAGCCCGGAGGAGAAACAGGCACTGATCTCGTTCGTCAAGAATCTGCAGGCCGAGCCGAACGCCGGCGGCCCCTTCTCCCTTGACCGGGTCGGCCAGGTCGCCGAGGGGTTCATCGGCTGGACCATCGGCCTCAGCCTGATCGTGGCGTGCGCGATCTGGATCACCGCGAAGCAGCGAGCCCATGACTGACAACACCAACCACAACGACGCCGTGTCCGGCGCCGACAAGTCCCGGGAACGGGTCATCGGCACCCCGTCGACCTCCGACGGGGCCGCGCTGACCGCCGCCGAGGACGCCCCGCACCGCCGGCACGAGGGACCGTACCCGGCTGAGGAGACCCATGTCCGCCCCGAGGAGGTGCAGCGCCGCGGGGAGCGGATGGCCTCGCTGTGGTTCCTCGTGGCGTTCCTGGCGGGCATCGGCTTCTTCGTCAGCTACTTCATGTTCCCGGCCAACAGCGACGGAACGCCCTCCATCGCTGACCCGGACACCGCCCAGTGGGCGAACATGCTGCTCG
>Ga0079224_100004333_pt1 | contig 18287 bp, 17 predicted proteins | sample Stecom2015_FD_80414 | JGI IMG/M metagenome (GOLD analysis project Ga0079224, IMG submission 80414) | Agricultural soil microbial communities from Utah to study Nitrogen management - Steer compost 2015 | ecosystem: Environmental > Terrestrial > Soil > Agricultural land | place: USA: Utah...
CCTCGCCCGGCGAGTCGCGGTCGCTTCTATTGACGGCGAGATTGGTCATGTCGATAAAGGCGCCCCATCTCCAGACCTCGAGCTTACGGTCGGCGCGCGGAGGCGCAACCATGGCGGTCGTTACACGCTTCGCACCATCACCGACGGGTTTTCTCCACATCGGCGGCGCACGAACCGCACTCTTCAACTGGCTGTTCACACGTCATCACGGCGGGGTGTTTCGACTGCGGATCGAGGACACCGATCGGGTCAGATCGACGCAGCCGGCGATAGAGGCGATCATCGACGGCCTCTCCTGGCTGGGCGTCGACTGGGACGACGAGATCGTTTACCAGTCCCAGCGGGCCGAAAGACATGCGGAAGTAGCACGGCAGCTCCTGGCTGCGGGGCACGCCTATCACTGCTTCGCCACACAGGAAGAGTTGGCGGAGATGCGGGAGGCGGCGCGTCGCGAGGGCCGACCGATCCGCTATGACGGCCGCTGGCGGGACAGAGACCCGTCCGAAGCTCCGCCTGGCGTGCCGCCGGTGATTCGGCTACGGGCGCCACAAGAGGGCGAGACCGTGATTCAGGATCTCGTGCAGGGTGAGGTCCGGGTTGGCAACGAGCACCTAGATGACATGGTCCTGCTGCGTGCGGACGGCACACCGACCTACATGCTATCGGTCGTCGTCGACGATCATGACATGGGCATCACCCACGTGATCCGCGGCGACGATCACCTGAACAATGCGTTTCGCCAGGCCCATGTGTTCCTCGGCATGGGCTGGGAGCTACCTGCTTTCGCTCACATCCCGCTCATCCACGGGCCCGACGGCAGCAAGCTTTCGAAGCGGCACGGTGCTCTCGGCGTCGACGCCTACCGCGATATGGGCTACCTGCCCGAGGCCATGCGCAATTATCTGCTTCGCCTCGGTTGGGGCCACGGGGACGAAGAGATCATCGACACGGAGCGCGCGATAGAACTGTTCGACCTGGATGGCGTCGGCCGGTCGCCGGCTCGTTTCGACATGGTGAAGCTGACGAACCTCAACGGCCACTATATGCGGGAGGCGGAGGACGGCAGGCTCGTCGACCTCATCTGGCCGCACCTTCAGGCGCTCGTCGCACCGCACCCGCTGTCCGAGGCTGCGCGCGATCTCCTGGTCCGCGCCATGCCGGGCCTAAAGGTGCGCGCGAAGACTCTGGTAGAATTGGCTTCCAGCGCCGCTTTCTATGTTCGCCCTCGTCCGCTTCCGATGGACGAGAAAGCAGCCAAACTACTGGATCCGGAAGCGAAGCAGCTGCTACGTGACCTCGCGCCGCGTCTCGAAGGTATCGACGATTGGACGGAGACGGAAGCCGAGGCGCGCGTGCGCAGCTTCGCGGAAGACCAGGGAAAGAAGCTGGGAAAGGTGGCGCAGCCGCTGCGCGCGGCTCTCACCGGGTCGACGACCTCACCCGGCATCTTCGAGGTGATGGCGCTTCTGGGAAGGGAAGAAACACTCGCTCGCCTTCGGGATGCGGCGGCATGACCCCGGCTGGGTGGTGCCCGCGACGAATTGCCAACCCCGAGCGGTAGCTCTATTCTCCTGACACGATTTCGGGCCGCCGAGCGGTCCGCTCCAATCCATAGGGAACGGCTGGCATGACGGAGCACGCGTCGAACGAAACGGTCACGATCATCGACAACACGAACGACAGGCAAGCCGTCATGCCGCTCTTGAGCGGCACGGCGGGTGCGAAGGTGATCGACATCCGCAACCTGTATAAGGAGCTTGGCTACTTCACCTACGACCCCGGTTACACCGCGACGGGGAGTTGCCAGTCGAAGGTCACGTACATCGACGGTGACGAGGGCGTACTGCTCTATCGGGGTTATCCGATCGAGCAGTTGGCGGAGAAGAGCGACTTCATGGAGGTGTGCTACCTCCTGCTGTTCGGCGAGCTCCCGACCAAGGAGCAAAAGGACAAGTTCGTCTACGACGTGTCGCACCACACGATGCTGCACGACCAGCTGAACTACTTCTACCGGGGCTTCCGACGCGACGCGCACCCGATGGCGGTGATGTGCGGCGTCGTGGGCGCGCTCTCGGCCTTCTATCACGACAGCACGGACATCAACGACCCGTGGCATCGCACCGTCGCCTCATACCGGCTGATCGCGAAGATGCCCACGATCGCCGCGATGGCGTTCAAATACTCGGTTGGCCAGCCGTTCACTTATCCGCGTAACGACCTGTCCTACGCCGAAAACTTCCTTCACATGTGCTTCGCCGTCCCGGCCGAGCCGTACCAGATCAACCCGGTGGTCGCGAAGGCGCTGGACCTCATCTTCATCCTCCATGCCGACCACGAGCAGAACGCCTCCGCGTCGACCGTGCGGCTTGCCGGTTCCACCGGGGCGAACCCCTTCGCATGCATAGCCGCGGGCTGTGCCGCCCTGTGGGGGCCGGCGCATGGCGGGGCGAACGAAGAAGTCCTCAAGATGCTCAGCCAGATCGGCGACAAGAAGAACGTCGGCGACTGGGTGAAGCGCGCGAAAGATCCCGACGATCCGTTCCGCTTGTTCGGCTTCGGACACCGCGTCTACAAGAACTTCGACCCTCGCGCGAAGGTGATTCGCAAGGCCGCGCACGACGTGCTGGGCGAACTCGGCATCACCGATCCGCTGCTCGAGGTAGCGGTCGAGCTGGAGAAGATCGCGCTCGAGGACGAGTACTTCGTCAAGCGCAAGCTCTATCCGAACGTCGACTTCTATTCGGGCATCATCCTGAAAGCGATCGGCTTCCCCACGAGCATGTTCACGGCCCTTTTCGCAGTCGGTCGCACGGTGGGCTGGATCGCCCAGTGGAACGAGTTGATCGAGGATCCGTCGCAGAAGATCAACCGGCCGCGCCAGCTCTACATGGGGCCGACCAACCGCGATTACGTCCCGATCGAGAAGCGCTCCTGAGCGCTGTATCGTTCCGAAGTCGGAGGGGCGGCCGGTTGGCCGCCCTTCTTCGTTCAACGGGTCGGAATCACCCCTTCTGGACCAGCTCGATCTTGTATCCGTCAGGATCTTCGATGAAGGCGATCACGCTACCGCCGTGCTTCATCGGGCCGGGCGGCCGCGGGATGCTCACGCCCTCACTCGCCAGCCGCTCGCACGTCTTGTAGACGTCGGGCACGCCGATCGCGAGGTGCCCGAACGCGTTTCCATGATCATACGGCTCCTTCTGGCCCCAATTGTGCGTGAGCTCCACGACGGTGTTCGACGCCTCGTCGCCATAGCCCACGAACGCGAGCGTGAACTCACCTGTCGGATAATCCTTCCTGCGAAGGAGCTTCATGCCGAGCAGACGTGTGTAAAAGTCAATCGACTTCTCGAGGTCCAGAACGCGGATCATCGTGTGGAGAAACCGGAAGTTTCCGGTTCCTTCATCGGACGTTGCACTGCCGGCCGGGGCGGTTTGGTCATTCATCTCGTCACCTCTCCATGTAGGCTCGCCGGAGTCTGTGGTGCGGTATCCGCGAAGGCAAGGCCAAGCACCACATCGGCCGCTCGCTGACTGGGGGTGAGTTCACCGACCGGGGCCAAACCGGAGCAGATCTCGCGGAATGCCGCTCGCTGCCGATCGCGCGCTCCTCTATCCATCAGCAGCCTGGAGAGCTCCGTAGCGAGAAGGTCCGGCGTGCAGTCCCCTTGCAGTAGCTCCGGCACAACCGCTTCCCCGGCGAGAATATTGACCAACGAGATGTGCGGCAGTTTGACGAGGCGCCGTGCGAGGAAGGCCGTAAGCCCGCTCGTCTTATAGGCGACCACCATCGGCACCTCGGCGCGCGCAAGCTCGAGCGTCACACTGCCCGACGCAGCCAATGCGACATCGCTGGCGGTGAATGCCGCAGCCTTCTCGATGTCCCCTCTTATAAGCGTCGTGTCCGTGGGCCACGCGTGCAACGCTGCCTCTACCGCGGTTCCAACGGTCTCCACCGTGGGCACGACCGTGTGAACAGGGCCTACCGCCTTCTCCACTCGCGCAACGGCCTCCCGGAACGCTGGGAGCAGTCGCTGCACCTCGGTCATCCGGCTGCCAGGAAGCAAACAGACGACGCGAGCACCCGGATCAATGCCATACCGCCGCCGGAACGAAGCCGCCTCTCCGGGCTGGGTCTCGACGAGGGGGTGACCCGTCCAAGTGGTCGGGAGCCCCGCCGCCCGGAAGATCTCGACCTCGAACGGGAACAGCGCGAGGAGATGATCGAAACAAGCTGCCATTTTCGTGGCGCGTCGCGGCCGCCAAGCCCAAACCATCGGCGCGACATAGTGGATGCGCAATGCCGGCAGCCCGCTGCTTTGCAAGCGGCGGGCGAGGCGTTTGTTGAAACTCGACGAATCGATCGTGATCACCGCCGCTGGGCGCAGCTTCACAGCGGCCGTCGTAGCCTCCTCCAACCGCGCGAGGATCCTCGGTAGGCGAGGCAGGACCTCCCCAATCCCCATGACCGAAAGATCGGACATCGGAAAGATGACCTTGAGCCCTTCCGCCTGCATCGCCTCTCCGCCGACGCCGACAAACCGCAACGGCTCCGGCGCCCGCTCACGCAGTGCGCGCATGAGGCGGGCACCGATGGCGTCGCCGGATGGCTCTCCGGCAACGATGAAAAGCGATACCGCCTCGGCTGACGAAGCGCTCACGTCTCTCGGGCGCTTTCCACCCCAACCAGGAACAGGCCGGCCGCGTCGGCTTCTTCGACAACCAGCTTGCGGTCCAGCACCAGCACCCCTCCACTTTCCACAGCGATGCCGCGAAGTCCGGCAGATGCGACGTTCCGCACGGTGGTCGGCCCGATAACCGGCGGGTCGAGTCTGCGATCCTGTTGCGGCTTCGCCATCTTCACCAGGACCCCGCCACCCCCTTCTCGCTGAATGGCGCCCGCGCGACCGATCAGGGCGTCCGTTCCTTCAGCGGCCTCGATCGCGAGGACCACGCCCTGTTGCACCACGACGGCCTGACCTGCGTCCGCCCTGCCGAGCGCGGCTGCTACCTCGATCCCTCGGGCAATGTCGGCGCAGGCCTCCCGATCCGGCAGATACTCCCCACATGGTCCGACCGGAATGGTGGCATCCTGGAGGATGCTCGCCGGCGAGATTATTCGGAAGCCCTCGGCCTCGAGTTCCCGAGCTACGGCGCGCAACAACCCATCATCCCCCAAAGATCGCAGGGCGAGTTTGCCGAGGAAGACGGAAGCGCGCCGATCCGGATGTATAGAACGAAGCGGCGGTCGGCTGACATTGCCCGCGAAGGCGAGCTCGGACACCCGCGAGCGGCGGAGAAGGTTCAGCGCACGCCCGGCCGCGCCGATGCGAACCGTCGCCGTCGCAAAGCCGGCGAAATCGGCGGGATCGGCTTGGCCCTCGAGCGCCAGCACGAAAGGTTCGCGTCCGGTCGAGCGGCAAGCGTGCGCCAGGCGCAGGGGAAAGTCGCCGCTCCCAGCAACGATGCCCAGCTTAGGCGCCATCGGTCACCTGGCCCGGACGACAGAGCGGCCGGCTCGCGTCCTCTCGGACAAATCGGACCAGTTCCTTCACCGTCGTCGCTTCGGGATAGGAGCGCTCCAGACGGTCCAGTCGCTGCGCCAACGTTCCGATCCCAGGGTCGAAGAGAATCCGGTAGGCTCCGCGAACTGCCTCGATCTCATCGCGCGAGAAGCCCCGTCGCCGCAGACCTATGAAATTGGGGCCGGTCAATCGAGCGCGGTCACCGACGACGACGGCGTAGGGCACCACATCGTGCTCGACTCCGCTCATCCCGCCGACCATGGCGTGTACGCCGATCCGCACAAACTGGTGAACCGCCGAAAGCCCGCCCAGAATGGCATGATCACCGACGACGACGTGGCCGCCGATCGTTGCGTTGTTCGCCATGACGACGTTGTTGCCGACTTTGCAATCATGAGCGACGTGGGCGCTCGCCATGAACAGGCAATCGTCGCCCACGGCCGTCTCCATCCCGCCTCCGACGGTGCCCGGCTGCATCGTCACGTACTCTCGGATGATATTGCGCTCGCCGATTACCAAGGTGGATTCTTCACCCCGATACTTCAGGTCCTGGGGCCTGTGGCCGATGGACGCGAATGGAAATAGCTGGCACCCCTCACCGATCCGGGTGCGCCCCGTGACCACGACATGGGATAGCAGCCTCACCCCCGCCTCGAGCACCACCCCCGACCCGACGATGCAGTAGGGACCGATCACGACGTCTGCTGCGATCTCGGTCCCCCGCTCGACGATGGCGGTCGGGTGGATGTCGGGCATCAGGTATCGAGGATCATCGCACTGTAAGTAGCTTCGGCAACGAGTGTGCCATCCACCTTGGCTTCGCCTCGAAACTTCCAGACGGATGCACGGCGCCGATGCTTCATCACATGAATATGAAGCTGATCGCCGGGTACGACGGGCCGCCGAAAGCGCGCGTCGTCGATCGTCATGAAATAGACGAGCTTGCCCTCGGCAGCAGGCCCGAGCGTATGCACCACCAGCGCAGCCGCAGTCTGCGCCATCGCTTCTATGATGAGCACACCCGGCATCACCGCTCGCTCTGGGAAATGACCCAGGAAGTGCGGCTCGTTGATCGTGACGTTCTTAATGCCCTTCGCGCTTTCGCCGACGACGACATCTTCGATGCGGTCGACCATCAGCATCGGATAACGATGCGGGATCATCTCCATCAGGCGGCTGATGTCGATCGTATTCCCGGCCGCGGAAGGCTTGGTGGAATCCATTTCAGTACCGACCTGTCTATTCATCGACTGTCATAAGCAAGCGGGCCCACCAACAATCCGGCAGACGCCCGGCTTCGCGACTTTTACCCCCTCGGCGTCTCTACTGTAACCGTCGATAGCTCCGCATTCAGTTGGGCAAGGACCTCGTCGGTGAACTCCATCCGATCATCGGCATAGACGAGGTCGGACTTCTGTACCACGACGTTGGCACCATGACGCTGTGCGACCGTTTCGACGATCTTAAGCAAGCGGTTCCTCACCACCTGCACCGCATCTCTCAGTGCCTGATCCAGTTGCGTGCGTCGGGTACGCGCTTTCACCTGCAGCGCCGATGCTCGCTGCTGCAGTTCCTGTCGCCGTTGGTTGAAGGCCTCCGGCGAGAGCACCTGGCGTTGTTGGGCCATCTCCTGATCCGCACGCCGAAGCTCGTCCTCTTCCCGCTTGATCTCGGCCTGATAGCTGCTGCGGATCTGGTCGATCTGATCGCGGATCGAATTCATCGCCCGGGCCTCCGCCATGATCTTGGCGGTGTCGATCACCATCACCACCGGCTGCGGGATCGATTGCGCGATCGAGAGGCTGGGCGTGGCAAGCAGCAGAAGCGCCGCCATCCACGCCGCAGCACGGCAGGATCGCAGGCACCAATCCATCTAGAAGCGCGTCCCGAAGCTGAAGAGCACATTGTCGACTTCGTCGACGTCTTCCTTGACGACGGGATGCCCGAAATCGACCCGGAGCGGCCCGAACGGCGAGCGCCAGGTCACGCCGACACCGACGGATACTCGCAGGCCGCCGGCCTTGTCGATCTCCGGTCCGGAATCGTCGATGCCGCTCAGGGTGCCGAAATCGGAGAACACCCGCCCCTTGAACCCGTATTCCTCCGGGAGACCAAGGGGGAAGGATAGTTCAACCGTTCCGATGGCATACTGATTGCCGCCGAGGGCGTCGTCCGTAGTCACGTCGCGGGGGCCGATACCGCTGATCGAGAAGCCCCGGAAGGAATCGCCGCCCTTCTGGAATCTATCGTTCAGTCCCACATCCTGGCCGAGCCCGACGATATAGCCAGCCCGACCGCTTACGCCGAGCACGGTCTCTTCCCACAGCGGAAGATAGTGCCCTCCCCCGATCTCGGTTCGCGCGTAATACACGTCGCCGCCGAGACCGGCGATCTCGTTGGAAAGGCTGAGGAAGTATCCCTCGGTGGGATCGAAGCGGCTGTCGCGCTTGTCGTAAACCAGCTCATGCCCAATGGCGGAGGTCAGGTCCACGCCTTCCTCCGCGCGGACGAACCGTGATGCGTCAGAGCCGGGGTCGATATCGTCTCGCCGCAGCGTATACCGCCAACGCTGCGAAAGGGATTCTGTGATCCGGTACCCCGCCCGCAACGAGAAGCCCGAGGTCGTGAGGTCGAACGAGCTTTCGTCCGAGTTGTCTCGCACGACGTGGAACAGGTCGAAGCCGGCGAGCAGGTTGCGCTCGAGGAAGTAGGGCTCGGTGAAGCTGAGATCGACCTGCTGCTGGCGTCCCGAGGCCTGTATTCCCACCCGCAGATCCTGACCACGCCCGAGGAGGTTGCGCTCTCGTATGCCGATGTCCGCGAGCGGTCCCTGGGTTGAGGAATATCCCGCGCCCAGCGAGATTTCGCCTGTCGCCTGCTCCTGCACCTCGACCTTGATCGTTGTCCGATCCGGCTGGTCGCTCGGCACGTTCGTGACTTCGACGCGCTCGAAGAAACCCAGATTGCGGAGCCGTTGCCGCGAGCGCTGCAGCTTAGCCGTGTTGAATGCGTCTCCTTCCGCAAGCCTGAATTCGCGGCGAATGACCCGGTCGAGGGTCCGCACATTTCCTTCGATCTCGATCCGATCGACATAGACTCGCGGTCCCTCGCCGATCTCGAAGGTGACGTCGACCATGCGCTCGTCGCGGCGCCGGGTCACCCGCGGCCGAACGTCGACGAATGCGTAGCCGTACCGGCCGATCTCCTCGGTGAGGGCTTGGACAGTCTCTTCCACGAGATCGGAGTTGTACCATTCGCCGGTGACGGGACGCACGAAGGGCCGCAGCTGATCCGTCTGTAAATCCGGCAGCTTGCTGACGAGGTCGATCTCGCCGAACCGGTACCGTTCGCCCTCCTCGACCGTGAACGTGAGAATGAAGGCGGACCCGTCTGGTGACAATTCAGCGACCGAGGAGACGACCCGAAAGTCGGCGTATCCTTCGCGCAGGTAGAATTTTCTCAACAGTTCGCGGTCGAGTGCGATCCGATCCGGGTCGTAGATGTCGTCCGAGCTTAAAAACCGCCACCAGCGGCTTTCCGTGGTCCGGATCTCCGAGCGAAGGTCGCCGTCATCGAACTTCTCGTTGCCGATGAAGACGATCCGGTCGATTTCCGTCTGCTCCCCCTCGCTGATCTCGAAGACGAGGTCAACCCGGTTCTGCTCGAGGGGAATGATCTTCGGCACGACGTTGGCACCGAAGCGCCCGCTGCGCCTGTAGACGTCCAGAATCCGTTTGACGTCGTTCTGCACCCGCGTTCGGGTGTAGACCACCCGCGGCTTGGACTGCACTTCCTGAGAGAGGGTTTCGTCCTCGATCCGTCGATTGCCCTCGAACGCCACCCGATTGATGATCGGATTCTCCGTCACTCGCACGATGAGGGTATTCCCTTCCCGCCCGAACGTGACGTCGGAGAAATAGCCGGTGCCGAACAGGGATTTCAGCGACTCGTTCAGCTCTGACGGATCGAAGGGATCGCCCGGACGCACAGTCAGATACGAACGGACCGTCTCGGCATCGACCCGTTGGGCGCCCTCGACACGGATATCCTGGATCGCGCCTGGTCCGGCCTGGGCGATGTCCGCCGAGAAGAACTGCGCCGCCGCATCGGGCGCCGCAACGCCGGCTACAAGCCAGAACAGCAGCAGGTAACCCGAAATTCGGCCTGCTCGACGCCAATCTCTGAAGAATTGCATATGGCTAGCTGACTATCTGCTTGACGAAATCCACGACGCGAAAGTGCACGAGGTCATTCCAGGTCGCAAACAGCATCAGCGCAATCACGAGTGCGAAACCGATTCGAAACCCGTACTCCTGCGCCCGCTCCCCCAATGGCTTACCCCGGACGGCCTCGATCCCATAGAACAGCAAGTGCCCCCCGTCGAGCATTGGAATCGGGAAAAGATTGATGAGCCCCAGATTGATGGAGAGCATAACCATAAAGTTGACGATTGCCACAACGCCGACTTGCGACACCTCGCCGGAAATGTGAGCAATCCGGACGATGCCGCCCAACTCGTCGGTCGGACGAGAGCCGCCGATCATTTGGCCGACCACCTCTAGGATCATGCCGCAGGTGATCCAGGTCTGCTCGATAGCCGCTGCTGCCGCTTCGATCGGGCCGAGCTTTACGGCTTCGACACCGGACCGTGAGATTCCAATCCTGCCGATCGTCTGAACGTTTCCGAAGCGGTCAGTCAACTCGTGCCGATGTGGGACGATCGTGAGTGTGATCTGTTCGCCGTCCCGGTCGATCACGGCTTGCATCTCGACGCCGGGGTTGAGCTGGACGATGCGTTGAATGTCTTCGAACCGCTCGACTGTACGCCCGTTGAGCGCGACGAACCGATCGCCGGGTCGTAGTCCCGCCTCTGCCGCAGCGCTCTCCCCCAGCACTGCGCCCACCTCCGGCGGCGTGAATGGCCGGCCTACCGCCATGAACATGATCGCCAAGAGCACGATGGCGAACAGGAAGTTGGCGGCCGGACCCGCGGCGACGATCGCCGCGCGCTGGCCCAGGCGTTTGCAATGAAACGCCTGGGCTCTCTCTTCCGGCGCCATTTCCCGCAGTCTGCCGTCCGGTGTGCTGGCGGCCCCCGCATCGCCGAACATCTTCACATAGCCGCCGAGCGGGATCGCGCTGAATTTCCACCGCGTTCCCCGGCTGTCGGTGTACCCGAACAACTCCGACCCAAAGCCGACGGAGAAGACCTCCACGCGCACGCCGTTCCAGCGTGCAACCAGGAAGTGGCCCAACTCGTGCACGAAGACGAGGATCGTCAGGATCACTAGGAACGGGATGATGTATTCAAGGACTAGTGACATGCTCGACATCCTGTCTGCGCGGGCTCAGCCCACGGCAGCGGTGCTGCGCAAAAGTCGGGAAGCCGAAGCGCGAGCTTCGATGTCTACCTCGATGACGTCTTCGATCTTTTCGATCGGACGGTGGGGAACGCGGGCGAGCGTCTCCCCGACGATATCGGCTATCTCCAGGAAACGCGCACTTCCGGTAAGGAATGCCGCAACCGCAACCTCGTTCGCGGCATTCAGGACGATCGGGTGCGATCCGCCCCTTTGAAGAGCTTCGCGCGCAAGCGCCAGCGCGGGGAATCGCTCCGTATCCGGCGGCTCGAAGGTGAGCCGGCCGATCGACGCCAGGTCGAGACGGACGTCGGGGACGGCCATCCGCTCCGGCCAGGCCAGGGCCAGCGAGATCGGCGTGCGCATATCGGGGGCGCCGAGTTGGGCGAGCACCGAGCCATCGCGGTATGCGACCAGGCTATGCACGACCGATTGCGGATGGACGAGGATCTCCACGCGCTCTTCCGGCACGGGGAAGAGATGGCAGGCTTCGATCAGCTCGAGCCCCTTGTTCATCATTGTCGCCGAATCGATCGTGATCTTCGCACCCATTTCCCAATTGGGGTGCATGAGTGCCTGCTCCCGCGTAACGCTGCGCATCTCCTCGCGGGTCAGCTCCCGGAAAGGACCGCCAGACGCGGTGAGGATTATGCGATCGACCGACTCTGGACGGTTGAAATCGAAGACCTGGAAAATGGCGTTATGCTCCGAGTCGACGGGAAGCAGAACGGCACCGTTGTTTCTCACCGCTGCGGTCACGAGCTCGCCGGCGCAGACGAGACACTCCTTGTTGGCGAGTGCGACGGTCGCCCCTCGGGCGATCGCAGTCAGAGTCGGCTCCAATCCGGCAGCGCCGACGATCGCCGCCATCACCCAGTCTGCAGGGCGCTGCGCGGCGTCCACCAGTGCCTGCTTGCCGGCCGCGACCTCGATCCCGGTTCCGTTCAGCGCATCGCGCAGTCCGGCGTAGGCCCCTTCGTCCGCAACCACAGCGAGGGCCGGACGAAGCCGCAATGCCTGTTCGGCAAGCTGCCGGTAATTGCTCCCCGCGGTCAGCGCCTCAACCTCGAACGCCGACCGATCCCGCTCGATCAATTCGATCGTGTTGCGTCCGATCGAGCCGGTAGAGCCGAGAATGGTGACCCGGCGTTTCGCACCTTCAGGGAAACTCAACCCCATCTCCAGCTCTCCGACAGCAATAACGCCGTTGCAGGGGCCGCCAGCAGCAAACCATCCACCCGATCCAGCAGCCCACCATGCCCGGGGATCAGCGCACTGCTGTCCTTCAGTCCGAACCGCCGCTTCGCCGCCGACTCGAAAAGGTCACCGATCACCGCCGCGCCGCCGACGAGTACGGCGGTGGTCGCCGCCGAGATCGCGGTCGCCGCGACACCGTACGGATATGCCACCCCGACCGCAATCGCGGCGAGCAGCCCGCCCGCTAATCCCGACCAGGTCTTCTTCGGGCTGATGCGGGGCGCAAGTTTCGGCCCGCCGCAGACCCGCCCGACGAGGTAGCCTCCAGTGTCAACGGCCCAGGTCACCACAAACACCCAGATCGTGGCGTGAAGCCCTTGGCCGCCGCTGCGGATCGTAAGCAGCGCGATCCCGCCCAGCGCGATCAGAAGCAGCCCGGCAGATCTCCACCCGGAGGCTTCGGCACTTGCAGCCAAGCCGCCGAACAGCCACGCGCCGGCGAGCGCGAATGCCAGCAACAACGCAAGCAAGACCGACACCCCCAGGGCAGGCAGCAGAACTACTCCTGCGACGGCAGAGACGAACGGCCAGTCGCGCCCCTCGAAGCGCCCGTATCGGCAGAGCTTCGCCCACTCCCATGCCAAAGCTGCGGACGCGGCGATAACCATCAGGTCGAACCAGGGAGATCCCAGCCAGATCGCGCCGATCGCGATCGGCGCCAGAACGGCGGCGGATGCAATCCTCGTCCAGAAGTTTCGGGCACCCCCGTTAGGTGCCCGTGGCGCCATACCGCCGTTCCCGCCGGTGGTACTCGTGAATTGCGGCCTCGAAATCTTCGCGGGAAAAGTCCGGCCACAGCGTGTCGACGAAGACCAACTCGGCATAGGCCGCCTGCCACATCAGGAAGTTGCTGAGGCGCTGTTCTCCACTCGTTCGAATCACCAGATCGGGATCCGGGATTCCGGCAGTCTGCATCGAGTGCGCCATCAGGTTCTCGTCGATATCGTCTAGTGAGATCTCGCCCCGGACGGCCCGCTCCGCGATGCTGCGTGCCGCGGCGACGATCTCGGCGCGACTGCCGTAGCTCAGAGCCATCGTGAGCTGGATACGGGTATTGTCGCGTGTGAGCCGCTCCGCATGCTTGGCGAGGCCGACGATATCGTCAGGCAGTCGGCTTCTGTCGCCGATGAACGTGATCTTCACGCCCGTCCTGTGCAACTCCGCTACTTCGCTGCGAAGATAGTGCCGGAGGAGCCCCATCAGGGCTTCGATCTCGTAAGTCGGCCGGTTCCAGTTCTCGGATGAAAAGCTGTACAGCGTCAGATAGGAGACGCCGAGGTCGATCGCATCCTTGATGACCGCGCGCGCGGTCTGCGCACCCCTGCGATGGCCGAGCGCGCGCGGAAGGCCTCTGCGAATTGCCCAGCGCCCGTTCCCATCCATGATGATCGCGACGTGAACAGGCGGTGTCAGAGTGTTCTTTGTCGAAGCAGCAGGCTCCATTTGTTCAGACCTGCATGATCTCCTGCTCCTTTGTGGCGAGCAGCTCGTCCACGGCGGAGATATGCTTGTCGGTGATGGCCTGGATCTCGTCGTGCCAGACGCGTTGCTCGTCCTGGGATAGCTCGCCGTCCTTCTCCATCCGCTTCAGCATCTCCATGCCGTCACGGCGGACGTTGCGGATCGCCACCCTCGCCTGCTCCGCATACCGCCCGGCTACCTTGGTCAGCTCCCGCCTGCGCTCTTCGCTCAGCTCGGGAATCGGCACCCGGATCAGCTGCCCATCCCGCGAGGGGTTGAGGCCGAGGTTCGACTCTCGAATCGCCTTTTCGACCGCGGACACGATCGCCTTATCCCAGACCTGAACGGTTATCATGCGCGGCTCCGGCACTCCCAGCGTACCGACCTGATTGATCGGCATGCGGCTGCCGTATGCATCCACCACAAGGGGCTCGAGCAGGCTGATGGAAGCGCGGCCTGTTCTGAGGCCCTGAAACTCTTTCCTCAGTGCCTCCAGGGCACCGTCCATCCGTCGTTCAATGTCGCTTATGTCCGGCTCGGCCAAGGCTTCACCCTATACTTTGTGGCATATCGTCGTGTAGGTGCCCCTGCCGCAAATGACCTCGGCAAAGGCGCCGGCATTGTGAATTGAAAATACCAGAATCGGAATGCTGTTCTCCTTGGCCAAAGAGATGGCCGATGCGTCCATCACCCCCAGCTCGTTGGCGAGAACATCCATGTACTCGAGACGATCGTATCGGACCGCGCTCTCGTCCTTCTTGGGATCCGCACTGTAGACCCCGTCCACCTGCGTTCCTTTCAGAAGCGCGTCGCAGTTCATCTCCGAGGCGCGAAGCGCGGCGGCGCTGTCCGTCGTGAAAAAGGGGTTGCCGGTGCCGGCCGCGAATATGACGATCCGACCCTTCTCCATGTGCCGCTGAGCACGACGTCTGATGTATGGCTCGCAGATGCTGGACATGGGGATGGCCGACTGAACACGGGTCGGATGGCCGAGCTTCTCCAGCGCGCTCTGGAGGGCCAGAGCATTTATCACCGTGGACAGCATGCCCATGTAATCGCCGGAGGCACGATCCATCCCCCATCCGGCGGCGGAGACGCCGCGGAAGATGTTGCCGCCGCCGACCACCAGGCAAACTTCCACACCCATCGCGTGGACCTGCGCGATATCCCGCGCGATCCGCGTCATCGTCTCCACCTCGATGCCGAACTCCTGCGCCCCCATCAGCGCCTCGCCCGACACCTTCAGTAACACGCGACGGTAGAGCGGCGCCGGGTTCATCGAGATGTCCTCCTCACGCCCGCCCACCGCGACGGGATCAATGCTTCAGGGTGGCGGCCACCTCCGAGGCGAAGTCGCTCTCCTCCTTCTCTACGCCTTCCCCGAGGCCGTAGCGCAGGAAGCCGACGCACTTCACCGGCGCGCCCACCGTCTTCTCCGCCTCCTGGAGCACCGTCTTCACCTTCTTATCGGGATCGATGACCCAGGCCTGCTCGACCAGGGCCACCTCCTCGTAAAACTTCCGAAGGCGGCCCTCCACCATCTTCTCGATGATGTTCTCCGGCTTGCCAGAGGCACGCGCCTGCTCCGCGAGAATCGCACGCTCACGGTCGACTTCGGACGCATCCACGTCCGCCGGTTCGACCCAGCGCGGATTGGCCGCCGCGACATGCATCGCGAGCTGCCGTCCGAGTTCCACCAACTTCTCCGCGTCGCCGGTAGACTCCAGTGCCACCAACACGCCGATCTTGCCGAGATTCGGCGCGACGCTGGAGTGCACATAGCTGGCCACCGCACCCTGCCCCACCGAGAGCATGCCGTAGCGGCGGAGCGACATGTTCTCGCCGATCGTGGCGATCGCCCGCGTGATCTCCTCCTCGACGGTGCTCCCACTCGGCGCCTTCGTCGCTTTCAGCTTATCCATGTCGCCTTCCGCGGTGAGCCCGAGCTCTGTGACCCGTCGGACCAGCTCCTGGAACTCTTCGTTGCGTGCGACGAAGTCGGTTTCGGCGTTCAGCTCGACGAGAACACCCTTCGTCCCCTCGACCGCGGCACCGATCAGACCTTCGGCGGCGACACGCCCGGCCTTCTTGGCTGCCGCGGCAAGCCCCTTTTTCCTCAGCCAGTCGACCGCTTCCTCGATGTTGCCGCCCGTCTCATTCAGGGCGTTCTTGCAGTCCATCATGCCGGCGCCGGTCTTCTCCCGCAGTTCCTTGACCAGCGATGCGCTGACAGCAGCCATTCTATCTCATCCCTTGACTTGTCGCGGGCATCAGCCCGGCAATCGCATTCGCGCCTGTCTTCAGACGGACGCGACTTTCTCCTCGACGGTCGCCGTTGCATTGTCGCCATCGCCAGCCGTCTCTACGGAAGCGTCCGCACCTTCCGCCGGCAACGCGTCCTCGCCCGGCAGCTCCTCGCGCTCGCCGAGATCAGCGCCGGATGCCACCATCTCCTGCTCGAGCCCATCCAGAACCGCGGAGGAGACTAGATCGGTGTACAGCGAGATCGCACGGATAGCGTCGTCGTTTCCGGGGATCGGAAACGCAATGCCGTCCGGATTGGAGTTGCTGTCCACGATGGCCACCACCGGAATCGACAGCGTCCGCGCCTCGTCGACCGCGATGTGCTCTTTGTTGGTGTCGATGATGAAGAGCATGTCGGGAAGCCCCGCCATGTCCTTGATTCCGCCGAGCGTCTGCTCGAGCCGGTCACGCTCTCGCGTAAGGCTGAGCAGCTCCCGCTTGGTGAGGCCGATATTCTCCTGCGCCAGCTGCTCTTCCAGATCGCGGAGCCTGCGAATCGAGTGAGAGATCGTCTTCCAGTTCGTCAGCATGCCGCCGAGCCAGCGGTGGTTCACGTAATACTGACCACACGCCTTGGCCTTTTCCGCGACCGCTTCCTGCGCCTGACGTTTGGTGCCCACGAAAAGCACGCGACCGCCCCCGGCGACCACGTCGCGCACAGCGCCCAAGGCGCGGTACAGCATCGGCACGGTCTGCTGCAGGTCGATGATGTGGACGCCATTGCGCTCGCCGAAGATGTAAGGCTTCATCTTCGGGTTCCAGCGGCGCGTGTGATGCCCGAAGTGCACGCCGGCCTCGAGAAGCTGGCGCATGGTGAAAGTGGGCATAGCCATTGTATGCGATTCCCTAGTTTTCCGGTTGAGCCTCCGCAAGGTCCTACCGACAGCCCACGAGCCTACGGCACCGGAGCGACGACAGCGGTATCCCGCCGGCCGCTTCCTTGCGTGTGAAATAGGCGTGCTAGATAACCTCCCGGGGCCAGCTTGGCAAGTTATAAGCTCCCGCGCCCCGGCCTGCGCTCATCTCACATCCTGGCGGCGGAGCATGCCGCTGATGCACCGATGAAGGTCGGATCGGACCCTCTCCCTCAGATCTCGCTCACCTCGATCACACCGTTGATGGTCTTGAGCATCGAGGCGACGGCCGGTGAGATCGCGTAGCCGCCGGGCAGCGTCATTTCCACCTCCCGGCGGCGGTCCAGATCGAGGATCAGCGTGACCTTGCCTTTTCCGCGACTCTCCCGCGCCAGGGCTTCCCGCACCCGCTCGAGCGGTCGCGGGTCTTCGACGAAGATTCGCAAGCCCGCCGAGGTCGAAGCCGCTACACCGTCCAGGTCCTCGATCCTTTGTGCCGTGAGCCGAAGGCTATCGCCATCCAGGCGTGCTTCGACGGTCATCAGGATCGGCCGCCCGCTCTCGAGCAACTCGCGGGATACCGCCAGGACCTCTGAAAATACGGTGACTTCCGCCATGCCGCTGCTGTCGGAGATCTGCACGAAGGCGTAGCGCGAACCGCGGGTCGACGTCCGCTCCTGCTTTCCGACGATCGTCGCTCCGACGATTACGCTGGCAACCCCGCCGCGGCCGACGCGGGCGGAGATCTCGGCGATAGGCGTCGCCCGCTTCCGCTGCAACACCTGCGCATAGCTATCGACCGGGTGAGCCGACAGGTAGAGTCCGACCGCTTCCAGCTCCTGCTTCAGCTTGTCCCCCTCGCTCCATGGATCGACCATCGGCAGCTCGATCCGTTCGTCCGCGGCCGCGGTGTCGCCGAACAGATTGACCTGGGCGCTCTCGCGCTCCGAGGCGGATGCCGCCGCATGGCGCATCAGCAGCTCTGCACCCGCGAACAGTCTCGCCCTGTCCGGGTGGAGATCGTCGAGCGCTCCGGCCCTGATCAGGTTCTCGAGCTGCCGCTTGTTCAGCAAGCGCGTGTCGAGCCGTCGAACGAAGTCCAAGAGGCTGGCGAAAGGTCCATTGCTCTCCCGTTCCTCCACCAGAGATGTCATCGCCTGACGGCCGACGTTCTTGATCGCGGCCAAGGCATATCGGATCGCCTTGGCACCGTTCTCGTCCTCGTCGACCGTGAACGTGACTCCGGAACGGTTTACATCCGGCGGAAGCAGCTTCACACGCAGCCTCGTCAGCTCCTGCCGGAGGGCGTTCAGCTTGTCCGTATTGCCCATGTCGTAGGTCATGAGCGCAGCCATGAACTCGACCGGGTAGTTTGCCTTCACGTAGGCCGTCTGGTAGGCAACCAGCGCGTAGGCTGCCGCGTGCGACTTGTTGAAGCCGTAGCCCGCGAACTTGTCGACCAGGTCGAAGATGTCGGAAGCGCGCTGCGCCTCGACGCCACGTTGGACAGCGCCTTCCACGAAGCGC
>Ga0079224_100004334_pt1 | contig 18287 bp, 16 predicted proteins | sample Stecom2015_FD_80414 | JGI IMG/M metagenome (GOLD analysis project Ga0079224, IMG submission 80414) | Agricultural soil microbial communities from Utah to study Nitrogen management - Steer compost 2015 | ecosystem: Environmental > Terrestrial > Soil > Agricultural land | place: USA: Utah...
CTCACCGACCCCGAGACGGGGCTGTTCGACGGTCCGTACGCCGCGCTGAAGATCGACGAGGAGTTCAAGCGCGCGGTCCGCTTCCACCAGCCGCTGGCGCTCATCCTGCTCGACATCGGCGCGAAGGACGGGCTGCCGGCCGATGCGGCGACCCGCCGGACCCTGCTCGCCGAGGTCGCCGGCGTCTTCCTCAACGAGTGCCGGGACATCGACGTCCTGGCGAGGTTCACCGAGTCGATCTTCCTGTTCCTGCTGCCGGGCACGGGCAGCGAGGGTGCCGGCGTCGTCTGCCGTCGCATGCTCGCCGCGCTGCGTGAGCGGTCCTTCGCGGGCGGCGTCCGCCTCGATCCGCACGCCGGCCTGGTGACCGTTCCCGCCGCCGGGATCGCCAACCGCGAGGCGTTCCTCGTGCGGGCCGAGGCCTGCCTGCTCCTCGCCAAGGAGGGCCAGGGCGAAGACGGGATCTGCGCCGACCGGGACTGAAGGCCGTGCGGTGTCCGCCCCGTGCGCCCTTCGCACGGGCACCCTCGCGAGCGTGTGGACTCCCGACCGGACCGCCGCGTCGCGTATACGAGGCTTCCGCGGCCGCCCGGCCGCGCAACCCGAGGACCCCGGGTCCCGGAATCGCTGCAGGCGCGGCTCGGGCTCCGGCGCACGCGGCCATCCGCAATACTCTCGCAGCCGTTCGCAACGTCCCCCCCGACCCGCGAGATCGCTGCGCATGTTCGATCGGTTCGTCAGGTTGACCCAGGCGCGGAGGGCGGTCGCGAGCGGCCGTCCCGAGGAGGCGCTGCGCCTCCTCTCCGATCCGCTGGTCGCGGGACAACGTCGCACGGAGGATCTGCGCGGCGAGGCACTGGCCGCGCTCGTCGCGCGCGCGCGCGAGCGCGCCGACCGGGGCGACTTCGACGGAGCCGCCGCGGACGTCGATGCGGTGCTCGCCTGGCAGGCAGAGCACCCCGCCGCATCCGCGCTGCGCGATGAGCTGCGCGTCCGGCGCGCTGGCGCGGAGCGGGACCGCGACGTCGCCGGGGCCGTGCGCCGAGCGATCCGGGCGTTGATCGAGGGCGGAGACCTGGCGGCCGCGGAAGCGCGGCTTGCTGCGGAGCAGGTCGATGCCCAAGAGCGGGCGAGCGCCGCCAGGACGATCGCGGCGCGGCGCGCCGCGGCTGCCCGCCTGCTCGGGGAGGCGAAGGCGGTTCTGGCGAAGGGCCAAGCCGGCGCAGCGTGCGACCTGTTGCGGCAGGCCGGCGCGCTCGACCGGCAGCTCGCCGGACTCGCCGAGGCAAACGCGGCGGCGGCGCGCGCCCTCACCGCGGAAGTGGTCGACGCGGTGCGCGCGGAGCTGCGCCGCGGCGCGGTGTTCGCCGCGTGCGAGCGGATCGCGCGCGAACGCGCGCGGTGGCCGGAGCTGAGCGCGCAGCGCGAGTTCGCGGCGGTCGAGCGCGACGCGGGTGGAGCCCTGCGCGCCGCGCTGCTGGCGCCGCTGCGCCAGGGCGACGTGCGCGCCGCGCTCGCCGCGTATGCCCAGCTCGATGCCCGCCTGGTGTCGGAGACCTGGTTGGGCGAGCTGGCCGCGGGCTTCGCCGCACTGCGCGACGGGATCGCGGCCGTGGACTGTGGCGACCCCGCCGAGGCTCGGCGGCGGCTCGACGAAGCGGCGGCCGTCCTGCGCTTCCCGGCCGTGGAAGCGCTGCGTGCGGATGCCGCGGCGGACGCAGCCGCAATCAGCGCGGCGGTCGAGACCGCGCGCGACCTCGCGGGGCGTGGTGAGTCGGCGGCGGCGCGCGAGACCTTGGAGCGCGCCCTGCTGCGCTGGCCGCTCGCTGCGGCCCTGCACGAACAGATGAAGGTTCTCCAGGACGGTGCCGAAGAGCGCCAGCGGAAGCTCGCGGAGGCGCGCGCTGCTGCCGCCGCCGGCCGCCTGCGGGAAGCGGCGGCGCAGGCGCTGGCGCTGTGTTCCCCCGGCGCCGCCGGGGAGGACGCCCGGCGGTTGCACGCCGAGGTCCAGGCCAGGCTCGACGTCGTCCACGCCGGCGTCGATCAGGTGAAGCGGTCGGTGCACGGCCGTGCCTCGGGTTCGATCGAGGGCCTGGCGCACTGCATCGCGCGCCTCGACGAGCTGGCGAAGGTCCAGGCAGACCACGAAGAGCTCCCGCGCCTTCGGCAGGCGCTCGTCAGCGAACGCCGTGGCCTGGAGCTGATCCGCGACCTGGTGGAGTGGAGCCGTGCGCCGTCGGGCGATCGCGCGGTCGAGGCGGCGCGCGAGGTCGTTGCGCTGCGCAGCGAGCTGCTCGGCGTCGACCGCCTCGATGCGCGTCTGCTCGAAGCATTCGACGCGGTCGCGGGACGGTGCGAGACCGAGGTCGCGGCCGGCCGCCTGCGCACCGCGCTGCGCGGTGCCGACGCGCTCGGCGTGCTCGCGCTCGCCTTGCCCGCCGAGGCGCAGCGGGTCGCCGCGCTGCGCGCGCAGGTGGCCCGCGCCAGCGAGGCCGCCGCCGACGCCGTGCGCGCCGGGAGGCAGGCACTCGCCGAGAACGACGTCGCCGCCGCCGAGTCGGCCCTCGACCTCGCGCAGCGCTGGTCGAGCGACGCCGACGAGGTTGCGTCCTTCGCGCGGGAACTGGACGAGCTGCGCGCGAGGCTCGGGCAGATCGCGGAAGTACAGGCGATCGCGGCCCGGCGCGACTACGCGCGCGCGCAGCAGAAGCTCGCCGGGATGTCGCCGACGCCGGCTGCCCTGCGCACCAGGATCTTCGACCTCAAGCGGAGCCTCGCCCAGGCGCAAGGCCTCGATGCCGGCTTCATCCTGCGGGTCGACGAGGGTGGCGAGTACCTCGTACTGCGCCGCGACTCGATCACGATCGGCAACCTGCGCGACGGTCGCGCCGACCTCGCGCTGCTCGCCAACATCGCCGGGCAGCACGCCCGCGTGCAGCGGCGGATGTCCTTCCACGGCGGCATGGAGGATCGCATCATCGCCGAACGCGGGTCGGTCACGGTCAACGGCCAGCCGGTGCGCGAGCACCGCCTGCGCGACGGCGACGAGATCTGTCTCGGCGGTAACCTGAAGTTCGGCTACCGCCTGCCCAGCGGGCGCTCGCTGACCGCACTGCTGCGCGTGTACGGGGGCTTCCAGGTCCGCGGCACGGACAAGATCCTGCTGCTGAAGGACCGCGGTCGCGACGGGAGCATCCTGATCGGGAACAGCAAGGACGCGCACGTGCCGGTGCCGGTGAGCGGGCCGGAGGTCGAGGTCTACGCCGGGACCGACGGTCAGGTACGCGTGCGCTGCACCGGGCCGGGGACGATGGACGGTCGACCGTTCCAGCAGGAACACCCGGTGACCGCCGGCGCGCTGGTCTGCTGCGGCGACGTGTCGTTCGTCCTGCTGCCGCTGCCGACGGCCTGAGGCAGTTCCGAATAATCGCGCGGCTGCGCGGAAACGCGCGCGCTTCCCGCGCCGCTCGGCCATGCTGGATCTCATCCTCACCGTCGTCTGTCTCGCGCAAGGTCACCCCGGGGATGCCGGTGCGCTCCGCGAGCCGGCCGCGCCGATGGTGGTCCGGGGGACGGTGGAGCTGTCCGCGGCCGAGGCCGATGCCGCCGCGGCAGCGTTCGCGGCGCAGCAGGCGCGCGAGTTCTTCGCCGCGCGCGGCCGCGAAGTGGTGGGGCAGGTTGCGCCCTTCTGGCTGCCCGACTTCTGCCGCGACCTGCTCGTGCAGCGCTGGCTCGGCGGCTTCGATCCGCAGGCCGCGCTGCGCATCGTCGAGCGGGAGCGCAGCACGCACGACCACGGTGGGCTCGGCACGAGCTACCGGACGACCCTGGTCGTCGAGCACGACGAGCGCCAGGTCGGAAAGCAGCTCGGTCGCCTGCGTCGCCAGGTTCCCACCGCGGCCCGGTCGTTCGCCGTCAAGTGTGCCGGCATCGCCGGCTTCTGGGCGGTCCTCGCGTTCGCCGTCGCATGGCTCGATCGGCTCAGCCGCGGCTACATGACGTGGCGGCTGCGTCTGCTCGGGCTGCTCGCCGGCTCGGTGGTTCCCGGTGTCCTCCTCCTGTTCCCCTGACCCCGCCTCGGCGAAGCGACTACCATGAACGCAGTGACTGCCCACGCCGTCAGCGAGGCGCCGCGCCCCAAGATCGACTGGGAGGCGTTCTATCGCAACTACCGCAAGCCGGGCTACGTCCCCGGCTACGAGATCATCAACAAGCTCGGCGGCGGCGTCTTCGGGATGGTGTTCAAGGCGCGCAAGGAGTCGATCGGCAAGGACTACGCGATCAAGTTCCTGAAGGTCGACGACGAGGTCGTGCGCGACGCAGTGGTGCGCGAGCTGGACTCGGTGCGCTACTTCGCCCAGGTGGACCACCCGAACCTCGTGTCGATCGAGGACAAGGGTGAGGTCGACGGCATCCCGTACATCATCATGAGCTACGCCGGCGACGACACGCTGCGCAAGCGGCTCGACGCCGGCCGGCTGTCACGGGACCAGGCGCTGCGCTACTTCCTGCAGGCGGCGCGCGGCGTGCAGGCGCTGCACGAGCGCTCCCTCGTGCACTTCGACCTCAAGCCGGCGAACATCTTCCTCAAGGGCGACATCGCGCGGGTCGGCGACTACGGGCTGTCCAAGCTGGTCACCGAGTCGCGCAACTCGCTGTCGTTCGGGCGCGGCACGCCGTACTACATGGCGCCCGAGATGCTGCAGCGGCGCGGGGACCAGCAAAGCGATATCTACTCGCTCGGCGTGATCCTCTACGAGTGCCTGACCGGCGACGTCCCATTCCGCGGCGACTCCGAGTGGGAGGTGCTGAAGAAGCACGAGACCGCCACGCCGAACTACCCGGACAGCATCACCCCGGACGAGCGGCGCATCCTCGAGCGCTGCCTGGCCAAGCGCCCCGAGGACCGCTTCGCGTCGGTGCGCGACCTCCTGCACGCGTTCGATGCTCCGGCGAGCCTCGGCGAGAGCATGTTCATCCCACAGGCGCGCCCCGCGCCCGCGAGCGAGCCGCGACCGGCGCCGCCGGCCCAGCCGGCGCCGGAGCCCGCGCCGCGGCGCAACGGCGACAGCCCGTACGGCCTGCCCTGGAGCGCGCCGGAGGAGGAGCACGGCGGGGTTCTGGCGAGCGCGGTGCACGCGGTGTTCCGCCTGTTCGAGTTCGCCATCTTCCTCGCCCTCGTGCCGGTGCGCCTGGTCGGCGTGTTGTTCGGCCGCGCGCTGCCCGCGCTGCTGCTTCTGCCCTTCCAGATCGTCGGGTTGTCGTTCAGACTGCTCGGCTACCTGGTGGTCGCGGTCCTGCTCCTGTTCGTGCTGGTCAGCGTGATCGCGATGGTGACCAGGGTGGCATTCTGAGCACCATGAACGGTCGGTGATGAACCAGGAGTTCGACGTCGCGCGCCTGCAGGCCATGGACGACGCCGAGTGGGCGCGCTTGCAGGACGCCTTCTTCCGGCGAGTCTACTTCTTCGTGAAGCGCTACGTCGACGACCACCAGACCGCGGAGGACCTGACGCAGGAGGTGTTCCTCGGCGCGGTGCGCGGGATCGGCGGCTACGACCCGGCGTACACGCTGGAGCAGTTCTTGTTCGGCATCGCCAAGAACCGCGTCATCGACCACTTCCGCAAGCACCGCGTCACCCTCCTGCCCACTAAGGCCGAGGACGACGGCGAGCGCAGCCGTCTTTGGTTGGAGAACATGCCTGCGGAGCAGGCGGCGCGGCCGTCCGACGATCTGGTCGAGATGGAGAACGCCGCGCGGCGGCGGCGCGTGCTCGGGCAGATCCTGCGCACCTTCGTCGCCGAGCTGTGGGAAGCGGGCGAGTTCAAGAAGCTGCAGGTCCTGGAGTACCTCTTCGTGCTGGGCGGTCGGAACAAGGACGCCGCCAGGCGCTTCGGGATCGCCGACGAGAAGGCCGTGGCCGGGATCAAGTTCCGCGCGATCGAGAAGCTGCGCGCGCTCGCCCGGCAGAGCGATCCGAACCATTCCCTGTTCCTCGGCCTCTGGGCTCCGGGCGCGCGATGAGTTCCGCCGACGACGACCGCGACGCGCTCGATCTCGACGTAGGCCGGGTCTGGCGCGAGGAGCGCGTGTCGTGCCCGCACCAGGACATCCTGCGCGCCTACCTCGCGCGGTCGCTGCCCGACGGCGCGATGGAGTACATCCAGTTCCACCTGGAGACGAGCGCGTGCCCGTACTGCAACGCCTCGCTCGACGAGCTGCGCGCCAGCGAGCAGGAGGCCGCCGGTCAGGCGTTCACCGACCTGCGCGACCGACTGTTCCGTTCGACCCGCGCCGCGTTGCGACGCGCGGGCAACGGCTGACCCGGCCGGCCGCGCCGGATCGGCGCGAAAAAAAAGCAATCCCAGCGCCGCCGCCACGCAGTGCCCTCCGTTGCCCGCGCGAGCGGGTCCAGACGACAAGTTCGGAGGCAAAGACCGTGGTGTGTTTCAAGTTGATCAAGTGGACAGCACTGGGGCTCGCCGGTACCGCCGCGGCAGCGTACTTCGTGTTCGGCGAGCACACCGCCAGCTACGTCGGGACGATGGCCAGCTCGGTGCGCGACACCGTGCGCGGCAAGATCCCGGTCGAGTTCGAGATCAAGCGCGCCGAGAGCATGGTGCGCGACATCGAGCCGCAGATCGAGGCGTGCCGGCGTGACGTCGCGCGCGCCGAGGTGGAGCTGGCCGAGCTCGAGCAGCAGATCGAGGAGCTGACCCGCGCGGTCACCCGCGACGAGCGCAAGCTCAAGGCCGGCCGCGAAGTGCTCGCCGGCGGCACGAACGCCGAGCCGGTGTACGAGCTGGCTGGCCGCCGCTACGACCGGCACCGTGTCGAGGTCGACCTGGCGCGGACCCTGGAGGTGCACAAGAACAACGTGACGATCCTGCGCAGCAAGACCGCGCTGCGCGACCGGCAGGCCCAGGCGGTCGACGCGGCACGCGCCCGCCTCGAGGCGGTGCGCACGCAGAAGAACCGCCTGGAGGATCAGATCGCGACGCTGAAGATCCAGAAGCAGACGATCGACGCGATGGCGGCGAGCAGCTCGCACCGGTTCGACTTCGACACGTCCGCGCTGAGCAAGGCCAAGGAGGTCATCAGCAAGGTCAAGAAGGAACTCGACATCGCGCAGCGCATCATCGAAGAGGACCTGTTCCAGGCGCAGGGCGCGATCACCGAGGTGCCCGCCGGAATGGACGTCGTGAAGGAGATCGACGCGTTCTTCGCCGAGCAGTCGGCGGCCGCGGTGGCGCCCGCCGACGCGGCGCCCGCAACCGGCAAGCTCGCGCCGCGCGACGCGGGCGGGATCGCGGTGGAGGTGCGGTGAGCGCGCCGGCGCGCGGCCGGGCCGACCTGCGCCGCGCGCCGCCTCAGGGCTCGAAGCCCACGAACCCTTCGATCTCGTCGATCTTCCACATCCGGCCGAAGCGTCCCTCGCGCAGCTGCGTCGCCCGGACGTCGGGCAGGAGCGGATCGCGCACAGTGAACGCCAGCGCTGGTTCGTCCTCGTTCTGGACGACCAGCATCGACCGGAGCTGGCGGTCCGCGACGAACTTGCCGGCGCGCCGCGGCGTGCCGTCGTCGGGGTCGGTCCAGGACACCTCCCAGAACGGCTGCTCGACGACGCGCAACGTGAAGCGGCGCCCGGCGAGTTCCAGCTCGAAGCGCACTCGACCGTCGGGCTCCCGGGCAGTGCCGAGCACCCGGGCGGAGCCGGCGAGGTGGAGGCCGGTGACCTCGGACCTGAGCTTCTCCCAGGCGATCGCTCCCTCGACCACGCCGAGCCCGTAGCGATCCTTGGCGCTCTCGGAGAGCGCCTCGTAGATCACCTTGGGCTTGTCACGGCGGATCGCCTCGAGGAAGGTCGCGACCGCGGCCTCGGGCGTGCGGTAGTCGACGCTCACCCACGGACTCTCGTCGGGGCCGCACCAGAGCGCTGCGAGGCTGCAGCAGCCGCCGCTCGCACCGATCGCCGCCAGGGCCAGGGCCAGCGCGGCTGGCCGCGGGAAAAGCAGCATCGCGGGAGGCTATACTCCGCGCGGGCGTTGCGCGAGCCTGACCCGGCCCGGCCGCGGTCTCCCTGCTCGAGCTGGAATTCCGATCGACGATGCTACATCCCACTGCCCTCGTTCCTCCGCTGGTCCTGGCCCTGACGCTGGCTCCGCCCGCGCAGAACGGCGTGCAGGAGGTCAAACCCGACGTGGGGGTCGTGGACGTCAAGCCGCAGCCGGCGGAGCCGTCCCCCGAAGGCAACGCCTGGTTCGACAAGGTCCGCCTCGACCTCGGGACCTTCTTCGACGACGAGAAGGCGACCGGCAAGTTCGCGTTCCGCAACCCGACCGACGTCGAGCAGAAGCTGAGCAATGTGATCGGCAGCTGCGCATGCACGCGCGCGGAGTTCACGATCGGCGACCGGCTCTACGTGCTCGACCGCGAACCGGTCGCGAACACGCTGTACCGGGTGACCAGGAAGGAAGGCGCCGAGGTCAAGGAGCGGGTGTCGCACATCACCATCGGTCCGCGCGAGACGGGCGAGCTGGTCGTGCACATGGACATGCACAACGTGCGCGGCGTGAAGGAGGCGACCCTCGACATGGAGACCTCCGATCCGGGCACGCCGCACGTCAAGCTCTCGTGGAAGGCGACCGGCGCCATCTTCTTCGAGGTCAGCCCGCCGGATGTCCACCTCAATGAGATGAACTGGAACGACCAGCGCGAGTTCCAGTTCGAGATCTCGTCGCCGATCCAGGAGGACTTCAACATCACCGGGCACGAGCCGCTGGGGCAAGGCGTCACCCTGACCAGCACGGAGAAGGTGATGCGCAACGGTCGGGCGGTGTGGGTGATCCGGGGCACTTACGGTCCGGGCGTCGACGAGCGCAACAACGGCGCGACTCTGACCTTCCAGACCGATTTGCAGAACAAAAAGGTCGAGGCCCGCGTGATCGCCTTCGTCAAGGGGCCGCTGATCATCGAGCCGGGCGGGTTCATCGCTTTCGGGCACATCCCGGTCGGCACGGCGAAGAGCAAGACGATCAAGATCATCCCGACGGATGACTTCGATCTGCAGGTCGAGTCGATCGAGTTTCAGGACCTGAAGGTGCCGGAGGGCCACACCGACAAGCTGCAGGTCACGCCGTCCAAGGATGGCAAGACACTGGTCCTGGAGATCAAGGTCATCGAGGGCATGCCCAAGACGTCGTTGCGCGGCAAGATCATCGTCAAGCTGAACCACCCCGCCGCGCCCGAGAAGGTGTTCCAGTTCAACGGGTTCGTGCGTTGACGTCGTCCGGGTTCGGAGCGGCGCTGGTGCAGGCCGGCGTCCTCGCTCCGGCAGATGCCGAGAAGGCGGAGGCGCTCGCGCGCAGCCGCGGTCTACCCCTGGAGAAGGCGGTCGTGTCTCTCGGCCTCGCCGACGAGGAGGCGGTGTACCGCTGTCTCGCCAAGGAACGCGGCATGCCGTACGTCGACCCGCTCAAGGTGAAGGTCAGCGCGGAGGTCCTCGCCAAGGTCCCCAAGGACCAGATCCAGCAGAACCAGGCGCTGCCGCTCGGCATCAAGGACGGCCTGCTGTACGTCGCGATCGACGACCCGGTCCGTACGTTCGTCGCCGACAGCTTCGCCTTCCTCGTCGGGCGGCAGGTGGCCTGCGCGCTCGCCGCGCCGAGCCGGCTCAAGGAGGCGATCCAGCAGCACGCGGGCGGCGGGCCGGCACCGGCCAAGGGCGGGCGCGGAGCGGACCGGGCGAAGGGGGCCGAGGGCGACTCGGCCGAAGACGCGCCGATCATCCGTTTGGTGCACAACACCATCGCCGAGGCGCTGGCGGCACGCGCCAGCGACATCCACGTCGAGCCGTTCGGCAACCGGATCCGGATCCGGTTCCGCGTCGACGGCGTGCTGCGCGAGCACCAGACGCTGGAGACGACGCTGCTCGGGCCGTTGACCTCGCGCCTCAAGATCATGGCGGGGATGGACATCTCCGAACGGCGCAAGCCGCAGGACGGTCGTATCGACTTCCGCGGCGCCGGTCGGCCGATCGACATCCGCGCCTCGGTCCTGCCCGCGAGCCACGGCGAGACGGTCGTGCTCCGTCTGCTCGACAAGGAGAGCAGCCTCAAGACGCTCGACTACCTCGGCTTCGACGGGCGTGACTACGAGCGCTTCACCCGGCTGATCAAGCGGCCCAACGGGATCTTCCTGGTCACCGGACCGACCGGTTCGGGCAAGACCACGACGCTGTACGCCGCGCTGCGCCAGTTGAACCGCAGCGACACGAAGATCATCACGGCCGAGGATCCGGTCGAGTTCAACATCGCCGGGATCAACCAGTGCCAGGTGCGCGCCAACATCGGGCTCACCTTTGCGCGGATCCTGCGCGCGATGCTGCGCCAGGCGCCGAACATCATCCTGGTGGGTGAGATCCGCGACCGCGAGACCGCCGAGATCGCGGTCCAGGCGGCGCTGACCGGACACCTCGTGTTCTCCACCTTGCACACGAACGACGCGCCGTCGGCGATCACCCGCCTGATCGACATGGGTGTCAAGCCGTTCCTGGTCGCCGCCGCGGTGCAGGGGGTGCTCGCCCAGCGTCTGATGCGTGTGCTGTGCTCGGAGTGCAAGGAGCCGTACCAGGCGACCGCGCCGGAGCTGCGCATCCTTGGCCTGGATCCCGAGCGTGCCGGCACGGTGACGCTGTACCGGGCGCGGGGCTGCCCGGCGTGCGAGCACACCGGGTTTCGCGGCCGCATCGGGATCTTCGAACTCATGGCGATGGACGGCGAGTTGCGCGAGCTGACCTTCCGGCGCGAGTCGACCGCCAAGCTCCGCGAGTACGCACGGACCGCCGGCGGGATGACCTCGCTCACCGACGACGGCGTCCGCAAGGTGCTGGACGGGCGGAGTTCGGTGGACGAGCTCTTGCGCGTGACCGCTGCGATGTAGCCTGGCGCCCACGACGCGATGACCGACATCTCACCCCTGCTCGACGCCTGTCTGGAGCAACGCGCCTCCGATCTGCACCTGTCCGTGGGCCGGCCGCCGGTCCTGCGCGTCGCCGGCGCGCTGCGCGAACACGGCAGCACGCCGCTATCCGCCGAGGACGTCATCGCGATGTCCGAGCAGATCATGCCGGAGCGCAATCGCCTCGAGCTGGAGAAGGTGGGCACGACCGACTTCGGCTACGCGTACGGCGACAAGTGCCGGTTCCGCGTCAGCGTGCTCACCCAGCGTGGCTACCGCGGGATCGTGATGCGCATGATCCCGTCCCGTCTGCTGTCGTTCGAGCAGATCGGGCTGCCGGAGTCCGTGCGCGGGCTGCTGTCGCTGCACCGCGGCCTCGTCCTGGTGACCGGGCCGACCGGTTCCGGCAAGACGACGACGCTCGCGACGATGATCGATTGGATCAACGAGAACCGTTCGGTCCACATCATCACGATCGAGGACCCGATCGAGTTCTACCACCACGGCAAGCGCGCCCAGATCACGCAGCGCGAGGTCGGCACCGACGTGCCCACGTTCGCCGAGGCGCTGCGCCGGGCCCTGCGCCAGGATCCCGACGTGATCCTGCTCGGCGAGATGCGCGATCTGGACACCACGTCGGCGGCGATCACCGCGGCGGAGACCGGACACCTCGTGTTCGGCACGTTGCACACGACCGGCTCGGCGCGCACCGTCGATCGCGTGATCGACCAGTACCCGACCAACCAGCAGGAGCAGATCCGAGCGCAGTTGTCGGTCGCCCTGGTCGGCGTGATCTCGCAGATCCTGGTGCCCACCGCCGACGGCAAGGGGCGGGTCGCCGCCTTCGAAGTGATGCTCAGCAACCCGGCGATCGAGAACCACATCCGCAAGTCCGAGACCTTCAAGATCCCCTCGGTGCTGCAGACCAGCCGGCGGCAGGGGATGGTTCTGCTCGACGACTCCCTCCTCGACCTCTACCGCAGCGGCCGGATCACCAAGGAGGTTGCGCTGGAGCACGCGTTCGACCGCAAGGGCCTCGAGCAGCGGCTCGGCGGAGGGGTCTGACGTGGCGCCGCGCCGCCTGCTGGGCCAGATCCTGAAGGATCAGGGGGTCATCCACGAGGGGATGGTCCAGGAGGCGCTCGCCGTGCAGCGCGAGCGCGGCGGCCGGATCGGCGAGCTGCTGCTCGAACTCGGGCACGTCGACCGCGCCCAGCTCGCCCGGGCGCTCGCCGAGCAGGCCGGGTTGCCGTTCTGGGACCTCGCCGTGCGGCCGCCTCAGCCGGAGGCGATCCGGCGGCTCGATGCCGCCTCCGCGCGCGCGTTCCGCGTGCTGCCGCTCGAACTCTCGGGCAACGAGCTGACCGTCGGGCTCAGCGACCCGCTCAACACGAGCGTGCTCCACGACCTGGGCTTCACCAGCGGATTGCAGGTGAAGGGCGTGGTCGTCGACGAAGCCGCGCTCGGTGCCGCGCTCGACAAGCATTACCGGGAGGACGCCGACCGCGCCAAGGCGCAGATGAAGGAGCTGGTCGCCGAGCTAGCCAAGCAGGGCGGCAAGTTCGACCTCGAGGACCGGGCGGCGATGGCGAGCGCGGCGCCGGTCGTCAAGCTGCTCAACTACATCCTCTACCAGGCGATCCGCGACAAGGCGTCGGACATCCACCTGGAGCCGTTCGAAAACGACTTCAAGATCCGCTACCGCGTCGACGGCGCCTTGTACGAGCTGGAGGCACCGCCGCCGCACCTGGCGATCGCGTTGATCTCGCGCGTCAAGGTGATGGCCGACCTCGACATCGCCGAGACCCGGTTGCCGCAGGACGGGCGCATCGAGCTGACCGTCGGCGGCCGCGCCGTCGACCTGCGCGTGTCGACCCTGCCGACGATGTTCGGCGAGTCGTGCGTGATGCGCGTGCTCGACCGTTCGGTCGTCGCGCTCGACCTCGACAACCTCGGGTTCACCGAGACCGAGCGCAAGGCGTTGCGCGGGTTCAACGACCTGCCGCACGGGATCGTGCTGGTCACCGGACCGACGGGCTCGGGCAAGACCACGACGCTATACGCGCTGCTCAACGAGGCGAACCGCGAGTCGATCAAGATCATCACCGTCGAGGATCCGGTGGAGTACGACCTCGACGGGATCGTGCAGATCGCGGTCAACGAGGAGATCGGCGTCACCTACGCCGCGGTGCTGCGCACCATCCTGCGTCAGGACCCCGACGTGATCCTGGTGGGGGAGATCCGCGACCGGGAGACCGCCCAGACCGCGATCGAGGCGAGCCTCACCGGCCACCTGGTGTTCTCGACGCTGCACACCAACGACGCGCCGAGCGCGGTCACCCGCATCATCGACATCGGCATCGAGCCGTTCCTGCTCACCGCGACCCTGCACGCCGTGGTGGCGCAGCGCCTGGTCCGGCGGGTGTGCACCGCGTGCAAGACGCTGTACGTGCCGAACGAGGACGTGCTGCGCGAGCTGGGCCTGCGCGCCGACGAGGTCGCCGGCAAGCAGTTCGCGCGCGGCAACGGCTGCGAGGCCTGCAACTTCAGCGGCTACCGCGGCCGCATGGCGCTGCTCGAGATCATGGTGCTCAACGACCGCCTGCGCGAGATGATCCTCGACGGTGCGAGCACGGCGGCGCTCGCGTCGGCGGCGCGCGAATCCGGGATGCGGACCCTGCGCGAATCCGGCCTGCGCGCGGTGTTCGACGGCCTCACGAGCGTCGAGGAAGTGGTGCGCGAGACGCTCTACACCTGACCGGTGCGCCGCCCGGACGTCCCGCCCAGGGCCCGGTGCACCATGGGGCAAGCGACTCCCGACGGCCTCGCTTGACAGCGGACTCCGCCCCGGCTACCGTCCGCCGCCCTTTTCCAGCCTCGCCGATGAAGCTCAAGGTCCGCCGGTCCAAGTTGAAGCGCGCCAAGAAGGTCGGTTTCCGCACCCGGTCGAAAACCGCCGGCGGCCGCAAGGTCATCAAGCGCAAGCGCAAGCGCACGGGCGGCTACTTCCGGGTCGGCTGATCGCCGACGACGCCCCCGGGCCCGACGCCGGGCGCACCCGTGAGGGTCAGCGCGCGCCCGGGATCTGCCGCTTGAGGAACTCCATGTCCTCGGCGAACTGCTGCAGCGCCGCGGAGTCGGCCGGGCTGAGCTGGACGTAGCCGAGCGTCACCTTGACGGCCTCATCGTCGATCTTGACGCAGTCGATTACGCGACAGTCCAGCTCGAAGTAGCCCTTCTTGAACAGCTTGATCTGGAACTTCGCGGTCAGCGGGCTGCCCTTGATGAACAGCTGACTCGCCTGGTCGGCGTTCAGCCCATTCTTCGCCCCGGACCAGCTGAACTGCAGGCGTTCGGCGTCGACGTTGAGCATCGTGCCGACGATCGTGCGGAGGGTCGAGCTGACGAACCGCCGCTGGTTGGGGTTGGCCTGCATGCCGCGCACGTCGTCGGGGAACGTGATCAGCACGCGGCCCTCCTCGATCGTGCCCGGCGGGCTGCCTGCGGCGAGCGCCGCGTCGTTGAGGGTGCTGATCACCTTGCGGCGCGCCTCCTCGTCGTCGTCGAACATCGGCACGAGCTTGTTGATCCCGAGCTTCGTGATGATGTCGCGCGCGAACGCCGACGGCTGGGAGATCACGAGCTGCCCCCCCTCCGCCTTGCAGCGCTTGTACGCCTTGATGATCGCGCCCAGCGCGGTCGAATTGATGAACTTCACCAGGCGCAGGTTCAGGATGACGTGGGGGATGCCGCTCGCCAGCAGACTCTCGACTTCCTCCTGCAGCTTGGGACAGTAGAAGGTGTCGAATTCACCCTTGAGGGTGAGGGTCGCGTAGTCGTCGTGGATGGACTTGTCGATCTTCATGCAGGGCCTCGGAGTCGGCTGGCGCGGGCGTGCCGCGGGGCGCCGATCATGGCCGGAGCCCCGGGCGGGCGCAAACGGTCCGTGCGCCGGCCGGCCGGGCCGCCGCTGCCCGGGCCGCGCGAGCATCCGCGCGCGAGCCTTGCCGGTCGGCTGCTAGAGTGCCGCGTATGAAGCGCTTCCTGTTCTGGGGTCGGTCCGCTGACGGGACGCGGTCGAGTCCCGCCGACGCGACACCGGACGTGCAGGAAGGCCTGCTCACCGGCAACCCGCGCGAGGACCAGGCGTCGATGCAGATCCTGCTGGAGAGCATCGCGGAGGTGACCTCCGGGATGGAGCTGGACGACGTGCTCGACCGCATCGCGCGCAAGTCGATCCAGGTCACCGATGCCGAGCGTGCGCTCGTCCTGCTCGGCGACAACGCGCAGAAGCTCGAGATCCGCATCGCGCGCGACAATCGCGGCAACGCGCTGCAGGGCGACCTGCAGTACAGCCGCTCGATGGTCGCACGCTGCCTGGCCGAGCGCCAGGCCGTCCGCTCGGTCGTGCGCTCCGACCAGGAGGCGCTCGAGCTGGGCCAGTCGGTGTTCGACCTGAAGCTGCGCGCGGTGATGTGCGCCCCGCTGGTCGCGCGCGGCCGGGACGTCGGGGTGATCTACGTCGACTCCAAGGCGCAGCGGCGCGAGTTCACCGGCCGCGACCTCGCGCTGTTCGGCGCGCTCTCGGCGCAGACCGCGATCGCGGTCGAGAACGCCCGCCTGCACCGCGACTCGCTCGAGAAGGTCCGCCTGGAGAAGGAGATCGAGCTGGCGCGCCACATCCAGCACCACCTCCTGACCGAGGTGCCGGAGCACATCGACGGCGTCGACCTCGCCCTGCACTTCGCCGCGTTCGACCAGACGAGCGGCGACACCTACGACGTCGTCGTCCAGCCGGGCGGCAGCCTGGCGATCGCCATCGCCGACGCGACCGGGCACGGCATCGGCGCGGCGCTCCTTACCCACGCCTTCCAGGCGGCGTTGCGCAGCTACCTCGAGCTGATCGACGACCTCGAACGCGTGACCGTCCGCCTCAACGACCGCCTGGTCGAGAGCTCGGAAGAAGGCCACTTCCTGTCCATGCTGCTCGTGGGCCTCGACCGCGAGCGCCGGCGCCTGACCTACGTGAACGCCGGCCATCCCGGCCTCGTGCTCGTGCGCGACGGCGTGGTCCAGGAGTTCGAGCGCACCGGGATGGTGCTCGGCGTGGTCGGCGGCCAGCCCTACCCGGCCGCCGGCCCGATCGAGCTGCGCCCCGGGGACCTGCTCTTCCTGCGTACCGACGGCGTCGACGAAGCGATGGACCGCTCGCGCGAGCTGTTCGGCAGCCGCCGGCTGCACGAGGTCCTTGCCCGCGCCGCGAACGGCAGCGCGGCCGACGTGCTCGCGGAAGTGAATGCCGCCCTGCGCCGTCACACCGGCGGCGGCCCGTGCGAGGATGACCTGACCATGATCGCCGTGAAGATTTGCTGATGGCCAACCGCGTCGTCGTGTTCACCGTGGTTGCCGTGGCGGTCGTCGCATCCGCGGGTGCCGGCCTCTACTGGCAGCAGGCGCGCGCCGCCGCCCGCGAGCGCGAGCAGCTCGTGTCGGCGGCCGAGGTCGAGCTGGGGCGCGACCCGCAGGACCGCGGCGCGCTGGTGCGCGCGGACCGTGACCTCGCGACGCGCATCGAGGTCGATCCGCACCCCGACATGCTGCACGCGCGCGCGCGCATCGCGCTCGCGCTGCGCACCCCGGACCAGGCGCTCCAGCTCCTCGACGAGGCGGCGTTCCGCGGGGCCGCCGCGAGCGTCCTGGCGGGAACCCGCGCGCGCGCCCATGCGATGCGCCACGCGATCGGCGGCCGCATCGACGATGCACGCCAGGCCATCCGCGCCGCGCTCGACCATTTCGAGGCGACCAACGAGCCGGCTTCCGCGCTGCTCGCCTGGCAGTGCGCGACCCGGATCGGCGACAGCGAGGAGGAAGCCGAGATCGCCGAACGCCTCGCCGCCGCGCATCCGGATTCGTTCGAGAGCCGCGTCGTGCAGGCGCTGCGCGCCTTCGACCCGGAGCGGCCGGAGACCGGCGCTGCCCTGCGCGACCTGCGGGTCGAGGGACCGTCGATCCCGGAGATCGAGGTCGCGATCGCGGCGCTCGACGTCCTGTCCGACGACGAAGACGCGCAGGCGCGCGGGTTCGTTGCCATCCGTGCCGTGCTCGCCGAGGTGCCCGCGTCGAAGCCGGCGCGCCTCGTCGCAGTGATGGCGCACGACCGTGCGGGCGACGTCGCGGGCCGCAACGTCCACTTGCGGTGGCTCGCCGACAGCTTCCCGCAGGACGAGCGGGCGGGGCAATGGCGCGATCTCGCGCGCCAGCAGTGACGGCGCGCGCCCGCGCGGGGGAGGCGGGCGCCGCCCGGGGAGCCGGGCACAACCGGCGCGGCCGACGGGTCGCGGTGACTGCGCTGCTGATCGCCCTGCTGTTCTTCGGCGGGCAGGGGCTCTCGTTCCGCGCCGACCGCGGGCGCGGGGAGGAGCGCGGCGCGCCCTTCGCGACGCCGCCGAGCCCGTCTTCCCCGGCGGACACACCGGAGCCCGAGACCGCGGCGCCCGCTCCCGCTCCCGCGAGCGAACCGCACCAGGACGCGGACCGCTTCCACGGCCGGCTCGCCGCAGTGCGTGCCGACCTGCGTCGCGGCGACATCGCCTCGGCCTGTGCCGAGCTGGCGCTCGTCGCGTCCGACCCGCTCGCCGCCGGCGCGCCCGAACTCGTCGGTGCGCTCGAGCGGGAGGTCGACGCGGCGCTGCGCGCGGCGCTCGACGACCTGCGCGGGCGGATCGAACGCGGAGCCGCCCCGCACGCCGCGCACCTCGTCGCACGCCTCGGCGACCCGCCGCACGAACGTCCCGAGGACGCGCTCGTGACGCTGGCGCGGGAACGCGGCTGGCCGCGCCTCTCGGGCACCGCCGTGCCGGCGGACCTCGACCTGCGCGCGCCGCCGGACCTGCCAGCGGGCCGCCGGGTCGAGTTCCTGCTCGACGGCGACTGGCACGCGGGGACCGTCGCCGGTCCGGGCGACACGGAGGACACGGTCACGGTGCGCGTCGAGCGCGCCCGCGCGGAGCTGTTCCCGGCGATTCCGCGACGCGCGCTCGCCCCCGTGGATCCCTCCGCCGAGGAGCTGGCGCACCAGCTCGTCGCCGCGCTGCGCGCCGGTGACGGCGGGCTCGCGCGGGCGTGGCTCGCGTGCCGCATCGAGCGCGGCGCCGGCCTGCCGGCGGATCTCGCCGAGCCGCTCGCGCCCTGGTTCGACTATCGCTGACCGGCGGGGCGCCGTGCTTGGTCCGCGGTGCCGGACAGCTACACTCCCGCTTCGCCAGGCGATGACCACCTTCCAGTTCAGTCTGTTCTTCGCCGGGTTGCTGGTCGCCTACCTGCTCGTC
>Ga0079224_100004336_pt1 | contig 18285 bp, 19 predicted proteins | sample Stecom2015_FD_80414 | JGI IMG/M metagenome (GOLD analysis project Ga0079224, IMG submission 80414) | Agricultural soil microbial communities from Utah to study Nitrogen management - Steer compost 2015 | ecosystem: Environmental > Terrestrial > Soil > Agricultural land | place: USA: Utah...
CTGAGCCTGGTCGAGGCGGGGCCGGATCGGCAGCCCGGGTCTTGCAACGTGGGCCACCGATGGCGCTCATCGTCCAGAAGTACGGTGGCACGTCGGTGGGCGGCCCGGAGCGGATCCGGCGGGTCGCGGCGCGGGTCGCGGAGGAGCGTCGCCGCGGCAGCGATGTGGTGGTGGTGGTGTCCGCCATGGGCGACACGACGGACGAGCTGCTGGCGCTGGCGTGCCAGGTCAGCGAGGACCCGCGGCGGCGGCATTCGCGGGAGCTGGACCTGCTCCTGAGCGCGGGCGAGCGGGTCGCCATGGCGCTGCTCGCCATGGCCATCCGGGAGTGCGGGGTGGAAGCGCTCAGCTTCACGGGCTCGCAGGCGGCGATCATCACGGACGGCGTGCACACCGGTGCGCGGATCGAAGAGATCCGCGCGACCCGGGTCCGCGAGGAGCTGGCGCGGGGGCGGGTGGTGATCGTCGCGGGCTTCCAGGGCGTGAGCCGGGACCGGGAGGTGACGACGCTCGGCCGCGGCGGCTCGGACACGACGGCGGTGGCGCTCGCCGCGGCGCTCGGCGCGGCCCGGTGCGACATCTTCACGGACGTGGACGGCGTCCACACCGCCGACCCGCGGCGTGTGCCGCGGGCGCGTAGGATCGAGCGGATCGACTACGCCGAGATGCTGGAGCTCGCGACGTCGGGTGCCAAGGTCATGCACCCGAGGGCGGTGGAGATCGGCGCGCGCTACCGCGTTCCGATCCGGGTCCGCTCCTCGTTCGAGGAAGGGGAGGGCACGCTGATCACGGCGCGGGAGGCGGGGATGGAAGACCTGGTGGTGACGGGCCTGGCGTCCGAGTCGGGGCATGCGCGGCTGACGCTCCGCGGCCTGCCCTCTGGCATGGGGCCGATGTCGCGGGTACTCTCCCGACTGGCGGCTGCGGGGGTGAGCGTGGACATGGTGGCACAGGCGGACCGGCCGGACGGCAGGCGGCAGCTCCAGTTGACCGTCAAGGAGGAGGCGCTGCCGGAGGCGCGGGCGCTCTGTGGCGCGCTGGTCGAGGAGCTGGGGGGCGAGGGGTTGGAGGAGCGCGCAGGGCTCGCGCGCCTGGCGCTGGTCGGCAGCGGCATGCACGGGCGTCCGGGCGTCTATGCCCGTGCGTTCGAGGCGCTGTTGCGAGAGGGGATCGAGGTGTACGCGCTGTCCACGTCCTCGATCTCCATCGCGTTGCTGGTGGACGCGGCGAACGAGACGGCCGCGCTCCAGTGTCTCCACGAAGCATTCGGATTGGGTGGCGAGCAATGAGAGTGGCGGTGCTGGGTGCGACGGGGGCCGTGGGGCAGACCATGCTCCGCGTGCTCGAGGAACGCGGGTTCCCAGCGGAAGAGATCGTGCCGTTGGCGTCCGAACGCTCGGAGGGTCGGCTCCTGGAGTGGCGTGGCCGGGAGTGGCGGGTGCGGCGGCCCACGCCCGAGGCGTTCCGGGGATGCCAGGTGGCGCTGTTCTCCGCGGGCGCGGCGCGCAGCCGGGAATGGGCGGCGGTCGCTGCGGCGGAGGGCGCCGTGGTCGTGGACAACTCGTCGGCGTGGCGGATGGATCCCGAGGTCCCGCTGGTCGTGCCGGAGGTGAACGGCGCGCGCATCCACGAGCGGCCGCGGGGGATCATCGCGAACCCGAACTGCGTGGTGATCCAGCTCGTGCTGGCGCTGGAGGCGTTGCGCCGTGCGGCCGGGCTGCGCAGAGTTTGGGCGAGCACGTACCAGTCGGTTTCCGGCGCGGGTGCCCGCGGCGTCGCCGCGTTGCGCACGGAGCTGGACGGCGGGACGCCGGAGACGACGCCGTTCCCGGCCTCCATCGCGGGCAACGTGATCCCGTTCATCGGCTCGGCCGCGGAAGGCGGCTGGACGGAGGAGGAGGAGAAGATCCGCAACGAGGCGCGGAAAATCCTCGACCTCCCCGGCCTCGCGGTGGCGGCCACCTGCGTGCGCGTGCCGGTCGAGGTCGGCCACGGCGTCGCCGCGGCCGTGGAGCTGGAGCGGCCGCTTTCGGTGGAGGAGGCGCGCGAGGCGCTGGCGGCGATGCCGGGCGTGGCGCTCGCGGAGGCCCCCTGGGGTCCTGTTCCCCGGGACGTGGCCGGGCAGGACACCGTGCGCGTGGGTCGGCTGCGCGCCGACCCGGATGACCCCCGGACCCTGCACCTCTGGATCGTGGGCGACAACCTGCGCAAGGGCGCTGCGACGAACGCGGTGCAGATCGCCGAGCTCGTGGCTCGTGGCTGAACGGCGTGGACGACGTCGGAGATCGGGCGCCCCGGGCGCGGGGCGCCGACGTGCGCGGGTGGAGACCAGCGCGGGCGGCGTCGTCTATCGCCGGGACGAGGATGGCACGATCCGTTTCCTGCTGATCCGGGACCCCTACGGCAACTGGGGGCTGCCGAAGGGCCATCTCGAGGAGGGTGAGACGCCGGAGCAGGCGGCGCTCCGGGAGGTATCGGAGGAGTCGGGGCTGACGGACCTGCGCACCGAGAGCGAGCTCCCGACCATCGACTGGTACTTCCGGGATCACGATCAGCTCGTCCACAAGTATTGCCACTTCTTCCTCCTCGAATCGCGCACCGGGGAAGCGACTCCGCAGGTGGAGGAGGGCATCTCCGCGTGCGTGTGGCTGCCGCTGACGGAAGCCGTGGAGACCATCACCTACGCCAACGCCCGCGAGGTGCTGCGCGTCGCCGGGGAGCGGTTGGGCGCGGCGGTGGGGGCGGACGCCTCGGCGGGTCGGCGGGCGCAGCCCTGACGCGGTGAGGGAGCCGCAGAGGTCGAGCGATGATGCGATTGCCGGGGCAGGACGAATGGCGGCTGGTCTACGGGGCGGCCGTGTTGCTGGTGGTGGGCCTCTTCCTGTACCAGGTGCAGGCGGTGCTGTCGCCCATCGTCCTGTTCCTGCTGTTCCTGCTCCTCGCCGTGCCGTACGCCGGCACGCGGCTCCACCGGCTGGCGGTGGTCGGGATGTCGGTGCTCGCGGCGCTCTGGCTGCTTCGCACCACCGGTTTCCTGCTCGCGCCGTTCATCCTCGCCCTGGTCCTGGCATATATTCTCGACCCCGCCGTGGACGCGCTCGAGCGACGGCGGGTGCCGCGCACCCTCGCCGTCCTCCTCCTCGCCCTCCCCGCGGTGGGCGCGCTCGTGCTCGCCGCCGTGTTCGGCGTGCCGGCGCTGGGCCGGCAGGTGGACGCCTTGATCACCCAGGCGCCGGTCTTGCTGGATCGGCTGGCGCGGTGGGTCGAGGCGCTGCTCGACCGGCTGATCCGGGTGGACATCCCCGGCCTGCGCGAGGATGTGCTGCTGGCGCACGTGCGCGCGTTCGAGCCGGAGCAGTTGGTGGCGGCGCTCCAGGAGCGGCAGGCCGAGATCGCGCGGCGCGCCGGGGCGGCCGTGCTGGGGGTGGGGCGGGGGATCGGTACGGCCCTGACCATCATCGGGTACGTGGTCCTCACGCCGGTGCTGGCGTTCTACCTGCTCAAGGACTACGACAAGATCATCGCGCGGCTGCGGCTGTTGATCCCGCTCTCGCGCCGAGAGGAGTGGCTGGCGTTCTTGGCCGAGTACGACACGCTATTGTCCCGTTTCATGCGCGGCCAGGTCGCGGCGGCGGCCATCGTGGGCGTGCTGACGTGGCTCGGCCTCTTCGCCCTCGGCTTCCCGTACGCGGGCCTGGTGGGCGTGGTGGCCGGGGTGTTCAACCTGGTCCCGTACCTCGGCCTCATCGTCAGCCTCGTGCCCGCCGTCATCATCGCGCTCCTCACCGGCAACGTGCTGGCGTCGCTGCTCAAGGTCGCGGTGGTCTTCGGCGTCGTGCAGTTCCTCGGCTCGAGCGTGACGGGGCCGCGGATCGTGGGTGGATCCGTGGGGCTGCACCCGGTCTGGGTCATGCTCGCGATCGCGATGGGCGGCTTCTTCTTCGGCTTCGTGGGGCTGCTGATCGCGATCCCCGCCGCGCTCCTCGTGAAGCTCCTCCTCCGGTCGGCGCTCGAGAAGTACCAGCGTTCGGCCTGGTACACGGGGGCGCCGCCCGTGGCGGCCGAGTGACCGGGTGCTCCGGGCCGGGACTTCCCGGCCGCTGGCGGGTAAAACGAATCGGGCCCGGGGCGGGGTGGCGCGGGCGCGGGCGCCGTGCGGCTCAGGGCCGGAACTCCGAGCGCGCGATGCAGTCGCCGCGCCGCGCGCTCACACCGGCTGGTGGTTGACGGACGCCATGCAGCTCGTGTCGTGGCCCAACGCGATCTCGCTCCTCCGTGTTCCGCTCGCCGCGCTGTTCCTCGCCACCGACGACGTCGGCGCGAGGGCGGCGATCCTCACGGTGGCCGCGTTCTCGGACTTCGCGGACGGCTGGCTCGCTCGCCGGCTCGGCCGGACCTCGCGCGTCGGCGAGATCCTCGACCCGCTCGCCGACAAGGCGTTCCTGGTCACGGCCCTGGTGACTCTCGCGCTCGGCGGCCTGCTGAAGACGTGGGAGCTGCTGGTCCTGCTCGCCCGCGATGTCTTCACCGTCGCGGCCTTCCTCACCGCGCTGCTGTTCCGGTTGCCCGTGAGGTTCCGCGCGCGGCTCGGCGGCAAGATCGTGACGGGGATCCAGATCGTGGTCGTGCTCGCGCTGCTCCTCCGCCCCGCCCGGGTCGGACCGCTCGTGGCGGTCGCGGGTGCGGCCGGACTCTTCGCGGTGGTGGACTACACCCGCGCGGGACTCCGCGCCTTGCGTGGCGAGGCGCGCAACGTCTAGGATTGGCGCCGGCCGCCCGGCGGGGCCGCGCGGTTCAACCGGGAAAGGACGACGTTGAACGACTCCGAGCTCAAGGACCTGACGATCATCGGCGGCGGCCCGACAGGGCTCTTTGCCGCCTTCTACGCCGGGATGCGCGGGGCGTCGGCCCGCATCATCGACTCGCTGCCCGAGCTGGGCGGCCAGCTCACCGCCCTCTACCCGGAGAAGTACATCTACGACGTCGGCGGCTTCCCCCGCATCACGGCCAAGGAGCTGGCGGCCAACCTCATCGAGCAGGGGCTCCAGTTCGGGGCCGAGGTGCGCCTCGGCGAGCAGGTCCAGGACCTGATCCGGGAAGACGGCTACTTCGTCGCGACCACGGACAAGGGCGGACGGTACGCGAGCCGCGCCGTCATCATCGCCGCCGGCAAGGGCGCGTTCTCGCCCCGCGTCCTCGAGTGCCCCGGCTACCAGGAATTCCTCGAGCGCGGCGTGGCCCACCACGTCAAGGACCCGGCCGCCTACGCCGGCAAGCGCGTCCTGATCGTGGGCGGCGGCGACTCCGCCGTGGACTGGGCGCTGGCCCTCAAGGACACCACCGCACGTCTGATCCTCATCCACCGCCGCGAGGGCTTCCGCGCCCACGCCCACTCCATGCGTCTGCTCCGCACCGCCGTCGAGGCCGGAGAGATCGAGCTCCTCACCCACAAGGAGGTGCGCGCCATCCACGGCGACGAATGCGTGCGCGCCGTCACCATCTTCGACAACCGCACCAACGAGGAGCTCACCCTCGAGGTGGACGCCGTGCTCGCGCTCATCGGCTTCAAGCCAGACCTCGGGCCTGTGGCCCGCTGGGGCATCGAACTGGAGAAGAACGGCATCAAGGTCAGCCCGACGATGCAGACCAGCATCCCCGGCGTCTTCGCCGCCGGCGACGTCGTCTGGCACGAGGCCAAGCTCGATCTCATCGCCACGGGCTTCAGCGAGGCGGCCATCGCCGTCAACAACGCCATCCACTACATCGACCCCAAGGCCCGCGTGAACCCGGGCCACTCCACGAACCTCAAGGTGTTCAAGGAGCGGGAGGCGGCCGAGGCGGCCGCCGAAGAGAGTGCTGGATAGGCGGTGGTGGCGTGACCACGGATCGGCACGTTTCGTGTATATTGTCACGAAACCGCCGAGACCAGGAACCCCTGCGCGGATGATCCGGCCATGGACGATGCCCGGAAGAAGACCGTTCTCCTCGTCGAAGACAACGAGGACAACCTCGTCGTCTACCGGACGATCCTGGACCACGTCGGCTACAACGTCCTCGAGGCTCGCGACGGCGAGGAGGGCGTGAACCGGGCTCGCCAGGAGCATCCCGACCTGATCCTCATGGACATCTCGATCCCCAAGATCGACGGATGGGAGGCGACGCGCCGTCTCAAAGCCGATCAGGCCACCCGGGACATCCCGATCATCGCGTTGACCGCCCACGCCCTGGAGGAGGACCGGGAGCGGGCGATCGCCGCCGGCTGCGACGGCTACCTCGCCAAGCCGGTCGAGCCGCGGCGCGTCGTCGAGGAGGTCCAGCGCTTCGTCGGGCCCGCGCCGGGGCGCTGAGGCCCGGCGACCCGCGCCGACCCTTGCGCGGTGGTGCGGCGTCGCTTATCAATAATCATTATCACTAGCGATCACCCATACAGGAGTGCCCGAACATGGCAAGCCAGGATGCGCGCCAGGCCCTCATCGAAGGCCTCAACACCGACCTCGCCCACGAGTACCAGGCCATCATCAGCTACCTCGTCCTCAGCCAGCTCATCACCGGGCCCCATCGCCCCGAGCTGTCGCGCTTCCTGGACGAGGAGATCGCCGATGAGCTCGGCCACGCCCGCTACCTCGCCAACAAGATCGTCGCCCTCGGCGGCACGCCCACCACGCGCCCCGCGGAGGTCCGGCTGGGCTCGAGCAACCGCGAGATCTTCGAGATCGTGCTCCAGGCCGAGCGGGAGACCATCGAGCGCTACACGCAGCGGATCAAGCAGGCGGACGCCGCGGGCGAGATCGGGCTGCGCGTGGACCTCGAGAACATCGTCTCCGAGGAGACCCGTCACCGCGACGACCTGGAGCGCATCCTCAAGAACTGGAAGGAGTAGGCGGCCGGGTCAGGAGCCGGCGGGCGTGGTGGCGACGGGGGTGAGCGGCACGCCCGCTCGCCGGGCTTCCTCGAGGACCCGCTCGTAGGCCTCCGCGAGCGCGACGACCTTGGCGCGGACCTGCTCCGCGTCGGGCGTCTCGTCGCCGTTCAGCATCAGCAGCAGTTCGTGGAACTCCTCTTCGGCATGCTCCACGGCCGGCCCGAGCGCTCCGCCGGCCGTGAGCCTGCCGTTCTCGCCGTAGAAGATCTCGATGAACTCCTGCCGTCCCACGTAGAGTTCGAGGGCCACCGTCCGTGCGCCCGCGATGTCGCTGGCGATCCTGTCCGGCAGTGTGGCGAGGCCGTCGCGGATCTCGGCGATCCAGTCCTCGAGGCCGCCGGGCGGGAGGCCGGGGATCGTGGCGGGGGCGTTGGTGGCCGGCTCGGCCTGGGCCTCGGTGCCGGTCTGGGGGGGGGTGTCGGTCCGGGTGTCGCCGGCGCAGGCGAGGAGCGTCGCGCCGAGGAGGAGAGCGGGGATCCGTCGCGCGGTGGTCATCGGCGTTCTCTTTGAGATTGAGACCTATTTTCAATGGGCGCCCCGATAGTACGGCGCCGTGGCGGCGGCGTCAACGGTTCGGCGGGGGGACCGGGCGGTTCAGTGGTTCGATGGGCGAGCGGGCGGTGCGCGGCGCGACCGGCCAGGGGCGGGTCGGGCAAGGGCGCGGACGGGGGCAGCTCTACCAGGCGAGCCAGCGTTCGATGGCGCCGAGGGTGGCGAGGCAGGCGGCGTCTTCGATGGAGCGGTCGATCGGCACCAGGCCGGAGAGGAGGGTGGTTCGGCGTGCGGTGGCGGCCTCGACGGACACCGCGACGTACTTGCGGTTGAAGAGGTCGAGGACGGCCGCGCCTTCCAGGGACAAGGCGGTGCCGGCGCCGGCGCCCGAGACGGCCCGGAGGACGGCGCGGGCGCCGGCGCGTGCCCGGCCCGCGGGCGTGTCGATCTCGGTGGCCTCGCCGGTCAGGGGCTCGCCGACCCGGAGGAGCTGGACGCGGCAGGTGACCTCGTTGCCGGCGCGGCGGACCTCGAGGGCGGAGAGGATGAGGAAGCGGCCGTGCCACGGGGGCGGCACCTCGGCTTCCTCGGCGGGCGGCTCGGGGGCCGGCCCGCCGGGGCCGGCTGCCGAGGCGGGTGCCGGTTCAGCGGCGCTTGCGGGTCGGGCGGGCTCGGCGGGCGGCTCCCGACCCGCGCCCGACTCCGGCGCCGCGTCCAGCACGCCGATGTGGATCGCGTCCGGCGGGCAGACGAGGCCGTTGTCGCGGAGCACGGCGCGGATGGTCTCCTTGAGGTCGGGAACGGAGACGTCCGGCGCGGCGGCGATGTAGACTTCGCGGACCGTTGGGTGCTGGCCGACCCACACGGCTGCGGCGAGGACGCCTCGGAGCCGCTCGAGCTGGGCGGCCGCCTCGGTCTCGATGTCCCGCGGATCCTCGCGGCTCGCGATCGCTTGGTCGTTCACGGGTTGGCTCGTGGCAGTCGGAGCAGGAGTCGCGCGCCGCCCGTCGTTGCGGGCTGGAGCTCGAGCGACCCGCGCATCTGCTCGGCCAGGTACCGAGAGAGCGGGAGGCCGAGACCGTAGCCGCGGCGCCGCCCGGCGGGCGGCTCGGCCGGGCTGTCGAGCTGGAAGAGTCCGGCGGCGGCGCCGGGGTGGAGGCCGGTGCCCGTGTCCTCGATCTCGAGCGCGGCGCAGGCGCCGTCGTAGCGGGCGCTGATGCAGATGGAGCCGCCGGGCGGGGTCGCCTCGACCGCGTTGCGGAGCAGGTTGTGGAGGATCTGCTGGACCCGGTCTGGATCCGCCTCGGCCCAGACGGGCTCTCCGCCGGGCGGGCTGGCCAGGGCCAGCGTGAGGTTGTTCTGGTCTGCCGCGGGGCGGATCATCTCGAGCGCGTCGCGTGCGGATTCGACGAGGTTGACGTTCTCGACCCTGATCTCGAAGTCGGTCATGCCGCTCGCCCCGAGGTCCAGGACTTCCTCGGTGCGGCGGAGCACGGCCTCCGCCGCACGGGCGAGGGGGGCGAACCAGGGGGCGTTGCGGATCTCGGAGCGTCGCAAGACGTAGGCCCAGGACACGAAGGCGTGGGCGGCGTTGCGCAGCTCGTGGGTCGAGAAGCGCCAAAAGCGTTCGCGCCGTTCGAGTTGCTCCTGGAGCCGCCGGTAGTCGGCCTCGAGGCGCTGGAGGCGGACGGCCAGGGCGCGCGCCGCGGCGTAGCCCGCCTGATGCGGCGACGGCGCAGCAGGTGTGGGCTCGGGTGCGGGCGGCGCGGGCGCCGGCGCGTAGGTCGGGCGGAGGCGGGCGCCGGCGGCGAGCCATGCCCGCGCGAGGCGCGCGGCGCGGCGGAGGCGCGGCCGGAGCCGTTGCGCGTCCTGCGGCTGGACGGCGACCTCGGCCTGCCGGGCGATGAGGTTCAGCTCGGTTGCGAGGGCGCGGGTGAGGGGGCCGGGGTCGCCCGCGTCCTCGGTCTCGGCGAGCTCCGCCCCGGCCTCGCTGGCCGCGATGCGTTCGAAGTCCGCGACGACGGCGGCGATGCGCCGCGCCGCGGCCGCGATGGCCTGCGCAGCGCCCTGCACGTCGCGCTCGTCGTCGGCGCCGCGCTCCGCCAGCAGCTCCGCCTCGGAGAGGATGGCCTGGAGCGGGTTGTTGATCTGGTGGCGCAACAGCCCGCCCAGCCGCTTCAGGAGGCGGCGCAGGGGCGAACGGCGCGGCGGCCTCGTCTCGACCGCTGTCGAATGCAACGGCTCAGCGTATCCGGTCACGCGGTGCACCAGCGAGTTGGAACCGCCGATCGTGTGCCGGGTCGAGGGCGGCCTTCCGGCCGCGCTCAGGCGACCTTCCCCCGGGCCAGTTCACGGAGTCGCTTGAGGGCGTGCGCCGCCGCGGGCATGACCCTGTCGGCTTCGGCCTCGACCAGCCGGCTCAACCGCGTGAAGGGCGCGCCGAACGGCCAGCCGATCTCGAGGCGCCCGCCGGAAGCCGGATCCTCCCGTTCCACCACGACCCTGGCGGTCCCGTCGGCCCGGGGTGCGACGTACCAGACCTCGAACGCGTCGTCCGGCTTTCTCGGGCGGAACAGCAGGACGATGGGCTGCATCACGGCTCGGCCCCTCTTGCGTGCGGGAGATCGACCCACCGGTTGGTCGCCTGGAGGGCGGCGAGGATGGCGGCCTCCTCGGGCGACCGGCTCAACGGCGCCGCCCCGGCGAGTCGCACGGACCTGCGTCCCTGGAGTCCGCGGGCGGCCACGAGCACGTAGGTCCTGCCGTGCGCCTCCACGATGGTCGCCCCTTCGAGGCCGACCGGCAGCCCGGCGCGGGCCTCGGCGAGGGCGGCGAGCACTGCGCGGGCGGCGGCCTCGACGCGACCTTGCGTCGTCCCCGGCCCCTCGCCCGTCCCTTCGAACTGCCGGTCACCGGCCCGCAGGACGACGCGGCAGGTCGCGCCCTGCATCGCGTCGCACCGCGCATCGAAGTCGGCGAAGCCCAGGCGCCCGGGCGGCGGTGTGCGTGCGGGTCCGGCCGGCGCCGGCTCGGGTGCGGGGCTCGGGAACGCGGCGTCGGCCGCCCTCACCTGGGCGACGCTGACGATGCGCCGGTCCACCTCGAGGCCCAGGCCGGCGCGCAACGCGGACTCGACGTTGCGGACGACCTGCTTGGGATGCAACGCATCCGTCGCGAGGACATGGATCTCCGCGATCTGGCCGTCGCGATCGGTGACGACCCGCGCGGAAACGATGCCTGCGAGGGAGCAGAGCAGACGTTCGGCGCCTGCCACGAGCGGCGATCGGGGAGACGCAATGCTCATGGGTGCCCCTTGGAATGTCAGGTGGCAAGTTATCACGGTGGAGTGCGGTGCGCCAGATGCAAATGCGCAACAAGAATCGGCAGAACGTCGCACGACGAGGGTTGATGCGGCGTCGGGGGCGACCGGAGGAGCGTGGGCGGGGAAGCGGGGAAGGGGACGGCCCCGGGCCCGATCCGCGGGCGGCGGGCGGCGACGGCGTCGAGCCGGCCGGGGTCGTTCGCCGTCGGCGCCGATCGGGGCGCGGGTCGCGGCCGCGCCCGTTGCTGGGCCCGGAGCGAGGAACCTATGTTCACCCGACCGGATTGGGGAAGGGGACGCACGGAAGAGGCATGGCAACGGGCACGCGAGGGAGCGCAGGGTGGAAACGCTGGTGATCATCGGTTCTGGGCCCGCGGCGTGGACGGCTGCGATCTACGCGGCGCGCGCGAACCTGAGGCCGTTGGTCTTCGAGGGCGAGCCGCAGGGGACGCAGCTCCCCGGCGGGCAGCTCATGAACACCACGGAGATCGAGAACTTCCCGGGCTTCCCGGACGGGATCACGGGCCCGGAGCTGATGGAGCGGATGAAGGCGCAGGCGCTACGGTTCGGCGCCCGGGCGGTGATGGAGAACGTGGTGGGCGTGGACTTCTCGGAGCATCCGTTCCGGATCCGGCCGCACTACTCGGAGGAGGTCCAGGCGCTCGCGGTGATCGTGGCGACGGGCGCGAGCGCGAAGTGGCTGGGGGTGCCGAACGAGGAGCGGCTGGCGCGGAGTGGCGGCGGCGTTTCGGCCTGTGCGGTGTGTGATGCGGCGCTGCCGATCTATCGGGACAAGCGGCTCGCCGTGGTGGGCGGCGGCGACACCGCGATGGAAGAGGCGCTCTACACCACGAAGTTCTCGAGCGAGACGGTGATCATCCACCGGCGGGACCGGTTCCGCGCCTCGAAGATCATGGCGGACCGGGTGCTGAGCCACCCGAAGATCCGCGTGCTCTGGAACAAGCGGGTGATCGAGGTGCTGGGCTACGACGCGATCACGGGCGTCCGGCTCGAGGACACGGTGACGGGGGAGATCAGCGAGTTGGAGGTGGGCGGGCTGTTCGTCGCCATCGGTCACACGCCGAACACGGCGTTCCTGGAGGGGCAACTCGAGCTGACGCCGAACGGCTACATCAAGACGAAGCCGGGGCGGACGGCGACGAGCGTGGACGGGGTGTTCGCGGCGGGGGATGTGATGGATGATTACTACCGGCAGGCGGTGACGGCGGCGGCTACGGGCTGCATGGCGGCGCTGGAAGCGGAGCGGTGGCTGGCGCAGCGCGGCATCGGCGAGGCGCCGGTGCTGGAGACGGCGGAGACGCAGGCGCCCGGGCAGGAGTGAGGCGCGTCACCACGGGTGCGGGTCCGCGGGGGGGATCCGGTTCATCGGCCCCCGCGCGGACCCGCCTTCGTTTTCCCGGAACGGCCCCCGCCGTGCTCAGAAGATGCCGCGGATGCCGTCCCAGAGGCGGCGGAAGAAGCGTTCAGCGCCGCTCTCCGGGTGGAGCGGGCAGTACTCGTGGGGCTCCGTGCCGGGCAGGAAGTATTCGATCCGCACGTCCTCGACCGGGCAGCGGTGGGTGGCGCGGCTGCCGGTCGCGGGGTCCACGGGCACGGTGACGAGACCGGGAGGCGGCACCCAGGCCGCGGGCGCCGGGCGGTTCCGGTAGGCGGCCTTCATGAATTCCGCCCATGCGGGGGCGGCGAGGGAGCCGCCGCTGCCGTTGGGGAGGATGCGCTGCGGCCGGTCGAACCCGATCCAAACGCCCGCCACGAGGTCGGGCGTCATCCCCACGAACCAGGCATCCTTGCTCTGGTTGGTCGTGCCGGTCTTGCCGGCGGCGGGGAGCCAGAAGCCCGCGTTGCGGACCGCGGTGCCGGTCCCGCGCTCGACCACGTCCTCCAGCATGCTGAGCACGAGGAAGGCGACGTTCTCGTCCAGCGCGCGGCGGCGCTCGACGGGCGCCTGCCACAGCACGTTGCCGTGCGCATCCTCGACGCGGGTGATGAGGTGCGGCTCCACGCGGTAGCCGCCGTTGGCGAAGGCAGCGTAGGCGGCGACCAGCTCCGCGGGGATGACCTCGGCCGATCCCAGGACGATGGACGGGTAGGGCTGGATCTCGGTGGTCAGGCCGAGGGCGCGGGCCATGTCGATGACGCGTTCGACGCCGATCCACTGGCCGAGCCGCACGGTCGCGTTGTTGGACGAGAGTGCGAGCGCGTCGCGGAGCGTGAGCGAAGAGAGCGAGTCGGCCAGGTGGTCGGCCGGCTGCCAGACGGGGGAGCCGGCGTTGTCGATGCTGACCGGCGCCGCGTCGATGCGGGTGGTGGGCGGGATACGCTGCTGGAGTGCCGCTGCGTAGACGATGGGCTTGAAGGCGGAGCCGGGTTGCCGGCGCGCCTGGAGCGCGCGGTCGAACTGGGAGAGGGCGAAGTCCCGGCCGCCGACGAGCGCCCGGATGCGGCCGTCGTGCGGATCGATGGCGACGAGCATACCCTGGAGGTACGGCGAGGCCGCGCTGTCCGCCGGCGCCGCGCCGTTGCCGGGGACCGGGTGGCGGTAGCGGCCGTAGGCGCCGGACTCGATCCGCTCGATCTGCTTGACCAGCGCCTCCTGCGCAGCCCGCTGGAGGGCGGGGTCGAGACCGGTGTAAACGCGGAGCCCGCGGATGTCCGCGTCGGGTCCGAAGCGCTCCCGCAGCTCGCGGCGGATGGCGGCGATGGCGTAGGGCGCCCGGCCCGCGGCCTCGAGCGGCGGGGCCAGGCGCAGCGGCTCGGTCTTGGCCCGCTCGGCCTCGGCCTCTGTGAGGACGCCTTCGCGCTTCAACACGTCCAGCACGATGTTGCGGCGCTCGATGGCCAGGAGCGGGTTCTTGCGCGGGTTGTAGCCCTCGGGGCTCCGGACCAGCGCGATGAGGAGCGCGGCCTCGGCGGGCGTGACGCGGGAGATCTCCTTGCCGAAGTAGCCCTGGGCCGCGGCCTCGACGCCGTACAGCCCGCCGCCCAGGTAGATCTGGTTCAGGTAGAGCTCGAGGATCTCGCGCTTGGTGAACTCGTCCTCGATCTGCCGGGCGAGCCGGATCTCGCAGATCTTGCGCGTGAACTTCTCGGAGCGCGGGAGCTGCTCCGGGAAGACGTTCCGCGCGAGCTGCATCGGGATCGTGCTGAAGCCCTCCTTCAGGGAGAGCGAAGTGAGGTCCCGCCAGAGCGCCCGGGCGACGCCCCGGAGGTCCACTCCGTCGTGTTTCCAGAACCGGCGGTCCTCGACGGCCACGAACCCGTCCCGGACGATGGCCGGGATGCGGTCGAGCCCCACCACGATGCGGCGTTGGGGCGAAAGGTCGGCCAGGAGCTGGCCGTCCTCGGTGAAGACGCGGCTCGCCTGCGGCGGCCGGTAGGCCTGGAGGGCCGAGACGGGCGGGCAGTCGCTGTGGACGGTGGCCGTGACCAGGCCGCCCCCCGCCGCGGAGGCCACCACAACGGCCGCCAGTGCCGAGACCAGGAACCGGGTCGCCATGCCGGATGATACACCGCTAGAGCAGCATCCTTCCCCCGTCCACCACGAGGGTCTCGCCGGTCACGTAATCGTTCTCGATCAGGTAGAGGAGGGCTCGGGTGACGTTCTCGGGGCGGCCGAGCCGTTTGAGCACGGTGCGGTCCCGGGACGCCCGGATCTCCTCCTCGGTGGCGTCGTCCGGCGGCAGCACGGAGCCCGGCGCGATGCAGTTCGCGCGGATATCGGGCGCGAGCGCGCGTGCGAGCACGCGCGTGAGGTGGACGAGGCCTGCCTTCGATACGCTGTGATGCGGATAACTCGGCCAGGGTTGCAACGCGGACAGGTCGGCGAGGTTGATGATGACGCCGCCACCGTCCTGACGGAGGAGGGGCACGGCGGCCTGGCTGAGGAGGAACGGCCCTTTGAGGTTGACGGCGAGCACCCGGTCCCACGCCGCTTCGTCCACGGCGAGGAGCGGGGCCTGCTCGAAGGTGGAGGCGCTGTTGACCAGGATGTCGAGTCGCCCGAACACCTCGGCCGTGCGCCGGATCAGGGTGTTCACGTCGGCGCTGCGGCTGACGTCTCCCTGGACGGCGATGGCGCGGCGGCCGAGCGCCACGATGTCCTGGACGGTCGCCTCGGCCTCGGTGGCGGAGCGGTGGTAGTTGATGACGACGTCCGCGCCCGCACGTGCGAGGGCGAGGGCGAGTTCGCGGCCGAGGCGGCGGGCGCCACCCGTGACGAGTGCGACCCTGCCCTGGATCTCCATGGTGGGGTAAAGTAGCGGCCCGGGCGTGGTGGCGGAAGATCGCGGGAGCGATTAAACTGCGCCTCGACCGATCACCACTCGAGGAGGAACCATGGCGTGGCTGGAGGGCAAGGCGGCGGTCGTCACGGGCGGCAGCCGGGGGATCGGCCGGGCGATCGCCGAAGCGCTCTTGGAGCGCGGGGCCCGGGTGACGATCGGCTCGGCGACCCCCGCGCGGTTGGAGCAGGCGGTGGCGGAGCTGGAGGCGAAGGCGCCGGGGCGGGTGCGGGGTGTGGTGTGCGACGTCCGCGACCCCGACCAGTGCCGTGAGCTGATCGACGGGGCGGCGGAAGCGTTCGGGCGGCTGGACGTGCTGGTGAACAACGCGGGCGTCGGCATCTTCGGCAGCGTGGCGACGCTCAGCGTGGACGACTGGCGCCGGGTGATCGACACCAACCTGAGCGGCGTGTTCTACTGCTCGCGCGCGGCGATTCCCCACCTGGAGCGCACCCACGGCTGGATCATCAACATCGGCAGTCTGGCCGGGGTGAACGCGTTCGCCGGCGGCGCCGCGTACAACGCCAGCAAGTTCGGGTTGGTCGGGTTCAGTGAAGCGTTGATGCAGGACGTGCGGCACGCCGGCATCCGGGTGAGCCACGTGATGCCCGGCAGCGTGAGCACGGAGTTCAGCGGGCGTGAGCGGACCGCCGGAGAGGACTGGAAGCTCCAACCCGAGGACATCGCCCGCGTGGTCATCGACCTGCTGGAGTTCCCGCCCCGCGCGCTGCCGAGCCGGATCGAGATCCGGCCGTCGCAGCCGCCGCGGAAGTAGGGCGGCGCCCGGGCGCGGGGCGACGGTCGAACGCGAAACGAGGGGATCGGAGATCCCGAGGAACCCTATGGATCGGATGGACACGCAAGAATACAGGATCGAGCGGGATTCGCTCGGCGAGATGCGCGTGCCGAAGCACGCGCTGTGGGGCGCGCAGACGCAGCGCGCGGTGGAGAACTTCCCCATCAGCGGCTTGCGGTTCCCGCCGAGCTTCATCGCGGCGCTGGGGCGGATCAAGAAGGCGGCGGCGGAGACGAACATGGAGTTGGGCCTGTTGCCGGAGCGCATCGGCCGCGCGATCGTCGCCGCTGCGGATGAGGTGATCGCGGGCGAGCACGACGAGCACTTCGTGCTGGACATCTTCCAGACCGGCAGCGGCACCTCGACGAACATGAACGCGAACGAGGTGATCGCGAACCGGGCGCAGCAGCTCCTGGGCGACGGGACCCGGGTGCACCCGAACGATCACGTCAACCTCGGCCAGTCGTCCAACGACGTGATCCCGACGGCGATGCAGGTGGCTGCGCGGGTCGCCATCCAGAACGACCTGCTGCCTGCGCTGGCGAAGCTCGAGGCGGCGTTGGCGGAGAAGGCGGCCGCGTTCGATCACATCGTGAAGTCGGGCCGCACGCACATGATGGATGCGACGCCCGTGCGGCTGGGCCAGGAGTTCAGCGGGTATGCGGCCCAGATCATGCACGGCATGCGGCGCGTCCGTGAGGCGAGCGAGGACATGGCCGAGCTCCCGCTGGGCGGCACGGCCGTGGGGACGGGGATCAACACCCATCCGGAGTTCGCGCGCCGCGCCATCGAGCGCCTCGTCGTGATGACGGGCGTGCAGTTCCGCGAGGCGACGAACCACTTCGAACGCCAGGGCACGCGTGACACGATGGTGTACGCCCACGGCGCGCTGCACACCGTGGCCGTCTCGCTCACCAAGATCGCCAACGACATCCGGCTGCTCGCCAGCGGGCCGCGCGCGGGACTCGCGGAGATCACGCTGCCGGCCATCCAGCCGGGGTCCAGTATCATGCCGGGGAAGGTGAACCCCGTGATCCCCGAGGCGGTGACGATGGTGGCAGCGCAGGTGATGGGGAACCACACGACGATCACCGTCGCGGCGCAGGGGAGCTTCCTCGAGCTGAGCGTGATGATGCCCGTGATCGCGTACGCGTTCCTCCAATCCGTGACGCTGCTGACGCGCGCGTCGCACGTCTTCGTGGACAAGTGCATCGCGGGCATCACGGCGAACGAGGAGCGGTGCCGCGAGCTGCTCGAGGGCAACCTGGCGCTGGGGACGGCGCTGGCGCCGCGGATCGGCTACGACGCGGCCGCGGCGATCGCGAAGGAAGCGTTCGCCCAGGGCAGGACGGTGCGCGAGGTCGCGCGCGAGAAAGGCGTGCTGTCCGAGGCCGAGCTGGACGCGGTGCTGGATCCGTGGGCGATGACGGAGCCGGGGATCCCGGGTGGTGTTCCCTCCGGTGGGGGGTGATCCGGCCGGCCCGTCGGTCGGGAACCGTGATGGCGCGCCGCGGCGGTTGCCGGGGCGCGCTTTCGTTTTCGGCTGCGCGCGTGGGGCTTCACCCCGCGCCGACGAGACGCGCGAGGCCGGAGAGGTGGCGGGCCAGCTCGTCGCGGCGGAGCCGGTTGAGGGTGCAGGGGCCGGCCTTGCGGCGGGCGATGAGGCCGGCGGACTCGAGAACGGCGAGGTGATGCGAGACCAGCGATGGCGAGAGGCCGAGCGCCGTGCCGATCGCGCCGCAGGTGAGCTCGGCGCTGGCCGCCAGCAACTCCACCATGCGGAGCCGGTTCTCGTCCGCGAGAGCGGTGAGTGCCCGGACGACGCGTTGATGCGGTGGGACGCCCTCCACGTTGCCCTCCGTGACCCGAGGGTCCGCGCTCCGCGGCCCCGCGCGAGCCGCGGCGCAGCGTGGCGCGGAGGGCTGGCGCACCTCTGCGCCACGCCGGGAGCTTCATACCCGGCCGATGGATGCAGGGTTCAGCAGCACAACATCGCCGTGCCGGCGCGGCGAGATGGTCGTGTCCGAGACGAGCGCCGAGGCACCGTCGCCGGAGGGCGACGGTCGAGTTCCGACCCTTCCACGAGGGAGGCGATCATGAGGACGACCGGAGCCGTGGTGCTGGGCATCGCGTTGTGTCTGGCGGGGGCGGGATGCGATGAGCACGAGATCACGCCCTTCACCCCGCTGGCGGGGTTCGAGCCGGATGCGCTGGACGGCCTGTGGACGGGCCGCGCGGAGATCACCTCGGTCGAGCGAGCCGGCACGGGCAGCGGGCCGGGCGGCGTGCAGGACGGCTTCGCGTTCCCCGTCGCGCTGGAGCTGGACCGCGACCGCAGGTTCGTGTTGCGGAGTTTCGGCTACCCGGCCGCCGGCGCGCCGAGGGAGGACGCGCGGTTCTGCCGGGGCGTGTTCGCTGTGGACGGCAACGCCATCGAGTTCTTCCCCGACGA
>Ga0079224_100004337_pt1 | contig 18282 bp, 15 predicted proteins | sample Stecom2015_FD_80414 | JGI IMG/M metagenome (GOLD analysis project Ga0079224, IMG submission 80414) | Agricultural soil microbial communities from Utah to study Nitrogen management - Steer compost 2015 | ecosystem: Environmental > Terrestrial > Soil > Agricultural land | place: USA: Utah...
CTATACGGACCACTCTGGCCAAACCAGGTCAGGCATACTTCGATCGGCACGTTTTCGCCATGGACGGCTTCGCGTGCCCCATAAACCGGACGTTCCAGAACCTCGATGCCTTCACTGAGGGCCCGGCTGTCGAGCACCACGTCGCAGGTTTTCGCCAGTCGTGCCAGCCATGCCTGTTCCTCGAAACGTTTACTACCCAATGTGACGTTGCGCTTATTTGTGTTGAGCCAGGCGTTCAGCGCACTTTGTGGTTCCTTGGCTGACGCTGTCAGCAGCGGGGGCAGCGTTCGCAGCGCATCGCCGTCCGGATCCTCTACCTTGATGACTTCAGCGCCAAAGTCTGCGAAGAGCTTTCCCGCATAAGCCACTGCCGCGCCACTGCCTATTTCCAGGATACGCAGTCCCGCCAGAGCGAGCGGGCTGCCAGATGCTTGTTTGATCACAATCTGTTCTCTCTGTTAGTGTGCCGTGTTTACCAGGTGTCGACAAAAGAGCGGAGAGGACGGGCCGCACGCAGCGATGCCGAAGCGATGCCTTGACGAATCCATGTCCGCGTCTCGGCCGGGTCGATGACTGCGTCGATTTCAGTGGTGGAGGCAACGTTGATGGCATGGCCGCGCTCGTATGCACGCGCCACCAGCTGCTCGTAAAGCGCTTGCCGTTCTGGTCCTTCCGGTACGTTCTCCAGTTCCTTTTTGAAGCCCAGCCGGATCGAGCCTTCCAACCCCATCGGCCCAAACTCGCCTGTCGGCCAGGACACAGAGCAACTGGCCGAACGAAAACCGCCGCCGGCCATTGCCATTGCACCCAGGCCGTAGCCTTTTCGCAGGGCAATGGCCAGGATGGCGACACGCAGTTTGGCTGCTGTCACGAACATGCGGGATACGTGACGTACCTGGGCCTTCGCCTCTTCATCCGGGCCCACCATGAAGCCGGGCGTATCAATCAGCGAAATGATCGGCAGGCCATGAATATCACAAAGATTCATGAATCGGGCCGCCTTGTCCGCGGCATCAGCGTCGATGGCGCCGCCCAGATGTTGCGGGTTATTGGCGATGATCCCCACCGGCTGTCCTTCAATGCGCGCAAGCGCTGTATGCATGCCGTGTCCGAATCCCGCGCGCAGCATCAGAACACTGCCCACATCGGCGATGCCTTCAATCGCCTTGCGGCTGTCGTAGACGCGCAAGCGATTCTCGGGAACCACGTGTCGCAGCGCCAGCGCATCAGGCGCCGACCAGTCCTTCGTTCTACCCTGGAACATCGACAGGTAATGCTTGGCGACCGCGACGGCGTGTGCCTCGTCGTCCACGAGAATGTCGATGACGCCGTTGGCAAATTGCACGCTCGCAGGCCCCACTTCTTCGGGCTTGAAGATGCCCAGACCGCCGCCTTCAATCATCGCCGGGCCGGCCATGCCGATATTGGCGTTTTTGTCGGCGATGATGACGTCGCATACGCCCAGAAATGCCGCGTTGCCTGCAAAGCATCGGCCCGACACGATGCCCAGCAATGGAACCTGACCGCTGAGTTCAGCTAATGCTGCAAATGAAGGCTGATACAACCCGGACACAAATGGGAAGTCCACATCTCCCGGACGGCCACCGCCGCCTTCTGCAAACAACACAAATGGCATCGCGTCGCGGCGTGCGCGCTCTACCAGGCGATCAGTTTTGATGTGATTGCGCTTGCCCTGGGTGCCCGCCAGAACGGTGGCGTCATAGGCCATGACGGCACTTAATGATTGGTCAAAACCGAACTGCGCCCCGTTGATGTTGCCAATGCCCGTAACGATACCGTCAGCAGGCGTGTTTGCAATCAGATCTTCCTTTGTGCGACGGCTCGCCTGGGCGGCAACGACCAATGCGCCGTATTCTACAAAGGAGCCTTCATCGCACAGATCGGCAAGGTTCTCGCGGGCGGTTCTTTGTCCGCGTGCGCGCCGCCTGGCCACCGCCTGCGGGCGAGCGTCATCATACAGAATGGCATGGCGATCAAGTACGGCCTGCAAGTCGGGGCGGATAGCTGTCAAATCCACGGTTTCGGCAGCGACAGCGGTGTCGGTGCCGTCCGGCGTCTGCTCCAGCACTACCAGGATATCGCCCTCTGTCGTCTGACTGCCGCTATCGGCCCGTACCTCAACGACGCGTCCATTACATTCAGCGACAACGGAATGCTCCATTTTCATTGCTTCGATGACCGCAATAGGCTGGCCTGTCAGCACCTGCTCGCCTGCGCCCACCGAGACTTCGACAAGGCGTCCGCTCAGTGGCGCGTACGAGGCGACCAGTCCCTCGTCAAGCACCTCCTGCACAACGTTTTTCATGACGGGCGATGCCCCGGTCGCAGGCGTCGTTCCGTTCAGGAGCTGATCCTTCGCGTCCTGCTCGTGTTCGAGCGCAGCAGCAGTCGCAACCAGTTGCCCGAGAACCGATTCGATATATCGGGTATGGTTTTTTTGCTGGAGGAAATCATCATGATCGACAAGCGCTTTTAGTAAATGAATGTTTGTCGACACGCCTGCGATCCTGAACTCAGCCAAACTGCGCCGCAGGCGCCTGACGACGGTTGAAAAATTCTCACTGGCGCTCGACACAATCAGCTTGGCCAAAAGCGTATCGAAAGCGGGCGCGGGACAATAGCCGCTATAGGCGTGCGTATCGACCCGGACATCAGGACCTGTGGGCGGGTCAAAACGCGCCAGACAGCCATGTGCGGGTCGCGTCAGACCCTGCGCGTCGGTGGCCTCTGCCGTGACCCGCACCTGGATGGCATAGCCCTTAGGTTGCGGCACGCTTGCAGGGTCCACGCCCAGCGCTTCAAGGCGCTTTCCTTGTGCAATGCCGATTTGCAACGCCACCAGATCAATGCCCGTGACCTGTTCTGTAATTGTGTGCTCGACTTGCAGTCGCGGATTGGCCTCGATGAACACAAAACCGGTTTGTACGCCGTGGTCATTTTCTTCAACGAGAAATTCAAACGTACCCAGGCTGCGATAGTTCACCCTGGATGCAAGCTTGCTTGCTGCAGCAATAATATCTGTACGTAATTGTTCCCCGAGAACCGGACTTGGCGCGATCTCGACCACCTTCTGGAAGCGACGTTGCAAGGTGCAATCGCGCTCGCCCAGGGCGACGACGTTCGAACCGTCCCCCACAATTTGCACCTCGATATGACGTGCGCGGTTTACCAGGCGTTCGGCATAAAGCGCATCCACGCCGAAGGCCGACATCGCCTCGGATCGGCAGCGGGCATAGCACTCCGGAATGTGCTCCCGGGCCTTGACGATGCGCATGCCGCGACCGCCGCCGCCACCTGCCGCCTTGATGACGATCCCCACGCCACCCTGTTCATCGAAGAACTGCTGAACCTGCTCCAGCGTGGCCCCTCCTGGCGTGGCCGGCATGACAGGCACACCGCACGCTTTTGCAAGTTGCAGTGCGCTGCCCTTATCTCCAAATAAGGCCAGGTGCTCGGCATCGGGTCCAATGAACGTAATGCCAGCGGCAGCACATGCCTGAGCAAAATCCGGTCGCTCGCTCAGAAAGCCGTAACCGGGGTGGATGGCATCACAGCCCTCTTTTTGCGCCACAGCGATAACGGCGTCGATGTCGATATACGCCGCCGGCCCCGTCTCGTTCAATGCAACCGACGAGTCCGCCAGCACGCGATGCAGTGAATGTGCGTCATCGCGCGAATAGGCCGCAACGCTGTGCATGCCCAGATCGCGGATGGCGCGAAGAATGCGAACGGCGATTTCGCCACGATTAGCAACTAAAATTTTCTTCATGATTTCCTGATTTCTTGTCCTGATAGTTCTTTTGTTTCCCGCTGGAACCTGCTCCTGCAAGGCGCAGTCGCATTTTTACCGGGTTCTGGGCACCAGCCTGAACACGGCTCGCGCAACGGCCAAAACGGCGCCGTTGTCGTCTTGCACCTCGCCCTCGCAAAAGGCGATGCTTTTGCCGCGTCGCGTACATGTGGCGATAATGTCTACGTCCGATCGGGCAGGCTCATAGAAATGAGTGGACATATCAATTGTTGCTGCCCCCACATGGAGCGGGTCGTGGGCGCGCGCTACGACGCTCAATGTGAAATCCAGTGCACTCATCAACGCGCCGCCGTGGATGTCGCCCCGACTGTTGACGAGTTCGCATTTCAATTTCAAATGTGTACGGCAACGCACGCCGTCCAGACTGATGCTTTGCAGACCAATATGATTCATGAATGGCACATCAATGCCAAAGTGCCCCAGTTGAAAGTCATCTGCTGCGATCGATGACTGCTGACTTTTTATACTGCTCAAACTTAAATCCTCTGACGAATGCATAAGCGAATGCATAGAAATAACCCAAAGATCATTGGGCGGGGACGTGCGCCTTGTTCACAACCTGCCGCCATTTATCGAGTTCGGAATGAATAAACGTTGTGACCTGCGTGGGCGTGAGCTGCACGGCGATGGAGTTGTTGTCGGCCAGCCATTTCATATTTGCCGGCGCTGCATTGGCCTGCTGCGCGATGTCATTGAGCCTGGCGACTATTTCCCCAGGCAGGCCGGGCGGCCCGAACAGGCCTACCCAGGCCTGGGATTCATAGCTGGGATAGCCTGACTCGGCGATGGTTGGTATGCCTGGCAACGACGGCAATGGCTGCTTTGATGTCACCGCCAGTGCCTTGGCCTTGCCGTTCTGGATAAATGCTGAAGCAGAGGTGGCATCAAGGAATGCGGATGGAATTTGCGCACCGACCAGGTCGGTTGCCGCAGGTGCGGCTCCTTTATATGGAATATGGCGCAGGTTCGCACCTGTCACGAGTTTGAAAAGTTCGCCCGATAAATGCGCGGAACCACCCACGCCGCTTGAGCCAAAGGCCAGACCATCTGGCTGCTTTTTCGCATAATCGACAAATTCTTTTACGTTATTGACGGGCGCTTTGGCCGGCACCAGCAGCACGTTGGGCGCAAGCGCCAGAATCGCTATGTTTGAGAAATCTTTCTTTGGGTCATAAGGCAGATTCGGTTGCAATGCAGGGTAGATCACGTGCTGCGTCGCTGTAACCAATAACGTGTATCCGTCGGGTTTCTCCCGTGCAACCACCGCGCTGCCGATTTGCCCGCTTGCCCCCGCTTTGTTCTGGACCACCACGCTTGTCTTCAGCGCATGCCCCAGATCCCGCGCCAGGCGCCGCGCGATCAGGTCCGTGAATCCACCGGGCGCGAACGGCACAATAATGTTAATGGGTTGTTCTTTGGGCCAGTCAGCCGCGCGGGCGCTATGTGAAAAGCCCAACGCCGACGCAACCATGAGTATCGGCAATACCGGGAATACCCGGCGGTTCAATGTGTAGTTTGTCAGCATTTTGTCTCCGAAAATGTTGCCCTCCATTCATGGTTACATGATGAGTAACGATGCTGGAGCGCTTTTATTGAATGCTCAACTTTTGACTGATACTGCCTGCCAAAGCGGTTACCTTTTCAAGCGCCGGTGCAGGCGCTGGTTCAGCTTTGGATGGCACGGAAGGGCTGCCAAATAGCGGATGAACGTCAGCCGATTCTGTTTGCCAACAGTGCATGGCATGTAAAGCGTATGCGCGTGCAATGCAGTGGGGTAATAGTAATTTGGGTGCATCTGTGACACAATTCACATCTTTCTCTGACAGCTATAGCGGTTCGGCATAGATCTCAATTGGGGTGAACTGACGATGGACTTAAGACAACTTCGGACCATCCTGGCTATTGCCGAAACGGGTAGTCTGACCAAGGCCGCTGAATTGCTTCACGTCGTTCAACCCGCGTTGTCCAGGCAGTTGAGGCAGCTGGAGGATGAGCTGGGTACACCGCTGTTTGAACGCAGCCGCCTGGGCATGGTGCTGACCGTTCCGGGCCGTCGCTTCGTTGACCAGGTGCGGGTTTCACTAAAGGGGCTTAATCAGGCCAAGGCTGACATTGGTGCTGCCGCCGCGAATCTGATGGGTTCTGTTGCCATCGGTATGTTGCCCGGTCTGGCTGCCGTCCTTGCCGGGCCTCTTGTCACGTCTCTGCGTCGGCAATATCCGGATTTGAAAGTACGCATCGCCGCCGGCTTTTCGGACTTTCTGCAAGATGGCCTGGAAGATGGCAAGCTGGACATTTGCCTGATGGGCGACTATCTGCAATCCGAGTTGCTCGTGACTTCACCGGTTTTTCGCGAGCCCATTTACGTTGTGGGACTACCCAATTGCGGGTTATCGCAATCCCAGCCGGTCAACCTCGCTGAAGTGGCCAAGAAGCCCATGGTGGTTCCCGAGGCGCAAAGCCTGCGCAATGTCATCGACCGCGCGTGCACGATCATCGGGGTTAACTTGAACCTGGTGGCGGAGTCGGACAGTACCGCCGTCATCCTCGACCTGGTAGAGCGCGGCGTGGGCTACACCATCCTGCCGGTCATGCCGATTACGCCCATGCTGAAGGCAGGACGATTTGTCGGTGCGCCCATCGTTAGTCCGCACCTTCGTCGGACCGTGATCATCGGCAGTCCGGTGATCAATCGCAACCCGCATACGGTGAACGCGCTTCAAGGCGAACTGATCGGCTTGCTCCGGCCGTATGTTCGGCAATTCAGTTGCGTGGGCGTGGAGTGGCTGGCCGATCTGTCAGGTTAGAACGGCTGCAGGCCGGCTGTCCTGCGTCTCTGGCTCTGTTTGACAGCAATGTCGCTGTCAGTGGCAACGCGACTGCGTTCAATCACAGGAGATGTCCCCTGGCTTCGGGCCGCAGCCCGGCGTAGCCGGTATCGGCTGAGATCACCGCCTTGCCCGTCCGCTTGCGGATATGATTTGCATTGCGGCGGCAGCGGGACAAGAAGGCGGTGTTGTACGGCGCGCCGCCTGGGGATCGCTTTTACGCCAGCTGCCGCGGCATCTGGCGTACCTGGGGCGATTATTTTGCCGGGTCTGCGGGGATCCATTTTTCGGCCATCTGATCGTACTGCCCACTGGCCTTGAGTAGGTGCATCCACTGGTCGACATACAGTTTGAACCGCATGTCATTGTTGGCGATCAGGTATCCCATTTCGGCGTATTGCAGCGGCTGGTCCGGATTGACGGCGCAAAGCTTGGGGTTCAGTTTGCTTTGGACCCGAGCCTCGGCCGCTTCGGTCACAAAGGCATCGGCCTTGCCATTGGCCACCTCATCAAAAATAGTCAGGTTGTCCTTGTGCATAGTGAGCGTTGCTGCTGGCAGCATGGTGCGCGCAAATTTTTCATTGCTGCCGCCGGGATTGGCCACAATCCGTACGTCGGGGCGGTTCAGGGCCTCGATGCTTTGATATTTTTCCTTGTCCTCGCAGCGGACAATCGGCGTTTTACCGTTTACCATATAAGGCGCGCTGAAAAAGGCTTTTTTCTGGCGATCCACGGACACTGAAATGCCGCCGGCGCCAATATCGCATTTGCCGGAAGTGAAATCGGCCATCAGGTTGGCCCAGGTCGTTTTGACGATCTGCGTCCTGGCGTCCAGGGTGCCGGCCAGGGCGTTCATCAGATCGATATCCAGGCCTTCAAAATGTCCGCCCTGGTCGAAACTGAACGGCTTGTAATCGCCTGGCGTACATACGCGCAGGGTCTTGCTGTCCATGACCTGTTTGAGCGTATCAGGGGCCGCCTGGGCCAGTGCCGAGAGCGGCAAGGTGCAGAGCAGGGCGGACAGCAGGGTCTTTTTCATGGTTATTCTCCGAAGACTGGGATGGGAAAAACAGCAAGTCTGGCGCAATTTCAGATGCAATACAATCAGGCTTATCCCAATATACGGGTACACTGGCTGATGCATACCCAATCTATCACATTCACACAATGAGCACCTCGCCCTGGCTGACCGGCTTTGCGCCCCTTCATTCACCCCGCATCACGCACCTTATTCTGGGCAGTTTCCCATCGGAAGCGTCGCTTGCGCGTCAGGGTTATTACGGGCATCCGCAAAACCAATTCTGGCGACTAATGGGCGCGATCCTGGGGGAACCCTTGCAGACCCTGGACTACGAGGCGCGTACGGCAATTTTGCTGGCCCACCGGATCGGGCTCTGGGACGTATATTCAGGCTGCGAGCGGGTCGGCAGCCTGGACAGCGCCATCCGCAGGGGCCGGCTTAACCCGTTGCATACCTTGTTTGCTGCAGCGCCCGCCTTACGATATGTGGGGTTCAATGGCAAGGCGGCAGCCAAGGCGGGACAGCCGCATATTCCTGCGCATCTCCGGACGCAGACGCTGCCTTCAAGCAGTCCGGCCTACACGCTGGCCTTTGCGGCCAAGCTGCAGCAATGGCAGCAGTTTTTCGCTTCACTGCGGACCTGACGCAACGAACGGCGGCGTCGCCCATACCTGCGGGCCGTGGTTCGGGCATCTGCTGGCGCCGCTTGATCTTTGCGCCGTGGTCGATGCTGCTCGTCCAGTGGGTCCCGGTTGTGCGTCTTGGTAATAATCACGATTGTCTTCATCCTATAGGGTTCTGATACAATAGCCCGGTTCGCCGCCGAGCCTGTTGCGCCGTCTGCCCTTTGGTTTTCCCCGGCAATCCATCGATCGTTCGTCGATGATTTGTCGATGATTTGTCGATGATTTGTCGATTACCCGCCTGGGCTCTTTTATCCTGCCTTGGCGACGGGATCGACCAGGGCAGCGGGCGGTGTGAACAAAGCAGTCCGAACCGGCACAACGCGACAACCGTTGTCATCTATCAATTTTCAAGAACAAGAGCCAAGGAGCATCACATGAGTCTTTCACGTCGTCATTTACTGAAGGCCGCCGGTTTGTCGGGTCTGGCAACAGTCTGGCCAGGTATCGGTCTGGCGCAAAGTGCGCCCAAGCTGGAAAAAACCGATGTGTCTATTGCCGTGGGTGGCAAGGGTCTGGTGTACTATCTGCCGCTGACCATCGCGGAACAAAAGGGCTTTTTCAAGGAAGAAGGGCTCAACGTCAAGGTCGCCGACTTTGCGGGCGGCTCCAAAGCCCTGCAGGCCGTCGTCGGCGGCAGTGCCGACGTATGCTCCGGCGCGTTTGAGCACACGATCAGCCTGCAATCCAAAAAACAGTTTTTCCGTGCATTCGTACTGCAGGGACGCGCCCCGATGATTGTCCTGGCGGGCAACAAGAAAACGCTGGCCGGTTACAAATCGCCGGCAGATCTTAAAGGCAAAAAAATCGGCGTAACCGCGCCAGGCTCGTCCACCAATATGCTGGTCAGTTTCTTTCTTGACAAACACGGTCTGAAAGATTCCGATGTGTCCATTATTGGCGTGGGCGGCGGCGCCGGCGCAGTCAGCGCCCTGCGTGCCGGGCAGATCGATGCGCTGAGCAATCTGGATCCGGTGATCAGCCTGCTCGATGGCACAGGAGATATTTTCACCATTGCAGACACGCGCACCCTGAAAGATACGCAGGCGATTTTCGGCGGCCCCATGCCTGCCGGTTGCCTGTATACCGCGCAAAAATATATCGATGAAAATCCGGGTACGGTGCAGGCGCTGACCAACGCCATGGTCAAGGCAGACAAATGGATCCAGACAGCCGGGCCGGATGAAATCATGAAGACGGTGCCCAAGAACTATCTGCTGGGCAATCCAGAAGTCTATAAGCTGGCGCTGACCAGAAGCTTCGAGGGCCTGTCTCCCGATGGCCGGATCGACCCCCTGGGCGCTGAAACCTCGTTGAAGGCGCAGGCCGCATATATTGCGGGCTTCAAGGCCGAGGCCATCGATCTGTCCAAATGCTGGACCAATGATTTCACCGATAAAGCTGCCAATGCCTGATGCTATGAATGATGCTGCCTTAAGCCTGGACAATATCACCTGCACGTTTGTCTCCAGGGACGACCGGGACCAGAAGTACACCGCAGTCCGGGAGGCGACGCTGCATATCGCGCCCGGAGAATTCGTGTCCGTCGTGGGGCCGACAGGCTGTGGCAAATCCACGCTGCTCAATGTGGGGGCAGGCCTGCTTGCTCCCTCATCCGGACAGGTGCGGGTTTTCGGTCAACCCTTGTCCGGCATCAACAAACGGGCGGGCTATATGTTCCAGGGCGAGGCGCTGCTGCCGTGGCGCAACGCGCTGGACAACGTAACGGCCGGTCTGGAGTTTGCGGGCACGGCCAGGGACGAGGCCAGACGCCTGGGGCTGGACTGGCTGCGTCGCGTGGGTTTGTCCCAGGCCGAATATAAATACCCGCACCAAATGTCCGGCGGCATGCGCAAGCGTGTCATGCTGGCGCAAACGTTGATTCGCGATCCCGATATCATTCTGATGGACGAGCCTTTTTCTGCGCTGGATATCCAGACCCGTCAACTGATGGAAAATGAGGTGCTCGATATCTGGATGAAGCAGCGCAAGGCCGTGCTCTTTATTACTCACGACCTTGACGAAGCCATCGCCATGAGCGATCGGGTGGTCGTGCTCTCTGCGGGACCGGGCACTCATATCATGGGCGAGTTTCATATCGATCTGCCGCGTCCGCGCGATGTGGCCGAGGTGCGTGCTCACCCGCGCTTTGTTGAACTTCACCAGGCTATCTGGAGCGTCCTGCGAGACGAAGTTCTCAAAGGCTACGATCAACAAAAACGGAAGTAATATGTGGAACGCCATTAAACCCTCACCCAAAAACTATCGCGTGTGGCAGCTGCTGATCGTCGTCGTCCTGCTGGGTGCCTGGTATCTTATTTCCCTGAATGACACAGCGGCATTCTTCTTTGGTCAGCCCCTGGGCGTGGCCGAGGTCATCTGGAACTGGTTCGTTGTCAATGCCGACATTTACAGGCATCTGGGCATCACGCTTATTGAAACCTTGCTGGCTTTTTTTCTTGGCACCGTATTTGGCATGGGCTTCGGCCTGTGGCTGGGGCTTTCCCGCACGGCAAGCCTGGTGCTTGATCCCTTCCTCACGGCGCTCAATTCCATGCCCAGGGTTATTCTTGCGCCGATCTTTGCGCTCTGGTTCGGACTCGGTATCGGATCCAAAGTCGCGCTGGCTTTTACGCTGGTGTTCTTTATCGTGTTCTTCAACGTGTTCCAGGGGATCCGCGAGGTAAGCCCGACGCTGCTCGATAACGCACGCATGCTGGGCGCAAACCGACGCCAGCTGCTGCGTCATGTATATATTCCCTCTGCCACCAGCTGGGTCTTCTCCAGTCTGCATGCCTCTGTCGGCCTGGCCTTTGTGGGCGCGGTCGTTGGCGAGTATCTGGGCTCTGCCAGTGGTGTAGGTTATCTGATCCTGCAGGCCGAGGGGACGTTCGATATCAATACGGTGGTTGCCGGGATCATTGTCCTTACCGTGTTTGCCCTTATTCTTGACGGCATTGTCAGCATTACAGAGAAGTATGCGCTTACCTGGCGTCCGGCAGCGGGTGAGACCGAAAAGCTGTAGCAATCTGCCCCGGGTCCCCCCGGGGCAATCGCTGTATTATCCTTAACATATCAAGGCGTTGCATCGCCAGGAATTTGCAGTTATGACGAAACAGATTAAAATCGCCGCGATACCCGGAGATGGTATCGGCAAGGAAGTGATGCCGGAAGGGCTGCGGGTCCTGCAGACAGTGAACGAGAAATTCGGTTTGAACCTCGCCATTACCGAATTTGAGTGGGCCAGTTGCGATTATTATGAAAAACATGGGCAAATGATGCCTGATGACTGGTTTGAAACGCTCAAATCTTTCGACGCGATATACTTCGGCGCAGTCGGCTGGCCCGACAAAGTCCCGGATCATATTTCCCTGTGGGGTTCCCTGCTTAAATTCCGTCGTGAATTTGATCAGTATGTGAATTTGCGTCCTGTGCGTCTGATGCCGGGCGTGCCATGCCCGCTGGCCAATCGCAAGCCGGGCGAGATTGATTTTCTGGTGGTGCGCGAGAATACCGAAGGCGAATACTCTTCTGTGGGCGGCAGGATTTTTGAAGGAACAGACAGGGAAGTTGTGTTGCAGGAGTCGGTGTTCACCCGCAAGGGCGTAGATCGTATTCTGAAATACGGCTTTGAACTGGCCGGCAAGCGGGAGCGCAAGACGCTCACGGCGGCGACCAAGTCCAACGGTATTTCAATCAGCATGCCATACTGGGACGAACGTGTGGTGGAAATGGCCAAGCAGTACCCGGACGTGAAGTGGGACAAGCAGCATATTGATATCCTGAGCGCCCGCTTTGTTTTGCAACCTGATCGTTTTGATGTGGTGGTTGCCTCCAACCTGTTTGGCGATATTTTGTCTGACCTGGGCCCCGCATGTACCGGCACCATCGGTATCGCGCCATCAGCAAACCTGAATCCGGAACGCGATTTTCCGTCGCTATTTGAGCCGGTGCATGGTTCTGCGCCCGATATTTATGGCCGAAACATTGCCAATCCGGTGGCCATGATCTGGTCAGGCGCAATGATGCTGGCGTTTTTTGCAGATGATCACCCGGAAGCGCAAAAAGCGGCGGACTGCATTATGCAGGCGGTGGAAGCCACATTGGTGAATGGGCCCAAGACGCCCGATCTGGGCGGGCAGGCCGGCACGACCGAGATGGGCAAGGCGATCGCGCAACTCGTCGCCAGTCAGCAGTAGAAATACGTGCCCAGGCGGGTTTTTTGCCTGCCCTGGGCGACGCCAGTGAGATGGGGCGCGGTGCTTCGTCAACACGTTGACTCACGCGCCGAACACGCTGCGCATCTGTACATTGGCCCGCGCACTACACAATCTGCTGGCTAATACACACGCAATTCAACAGACACGCAATTCAACAGACACGCACTACAAAAAATTCCGTTAACACGTGATCCGGGCCACAGGGCAGGATACCCGCAGCAAACAGCGGGCGCCTGCGCCAGGCCGGCGCAGGACGACGTGTCATGCGCCCGTTGGTTGTGGATCGGTGAAAGCGCGCAGTGAAGTGATGATCGTCAGATAGGCCTGGCCGGTGCAGACGGTTTTTCTGTTATTGTGTGATAATCGCAATGACCTCAGCAACGCCCGCCGTCTGCAGGCAATTTTCACGAATATCGCCATCCAAGGCCGCCGGCGACATTGATTGCTGCTTCCGTTTGCAGGCGCGGTCTTTGCCGCCAAACCTGTTCGCAAGCATTGACCGTCAGATCTATTGGTAAAAAATGAATATGAGTGACACCGACATCGACCACAAACCCATTATTTCCATTGGCGCTCTGGGGGGCACGATCAGCATGACCGGTTCGCCGGGCAGCCAGGGCGTGAGTTCCAACCTTGGGGCAGAGGAGCTGGCTCAATCTGTGCCAGGACTGGCGCAGGCGGCCACGCTTAATCTGCATACGTTGGCTCGCATCGCCAGTGGTTCCATCCGTTTCCAGCATCTATTCGATACCCTGGCGTGGGCCGCGCAGCAAATTGATCAGGGTGCGCAGGGTGTGGTCATTACCCAGGGCACCGACACACTGGAAGAATCGGCATTTCTGCTGGATCTGTTCTGGGACCGACACCAGCCGCTGGTGCTGATGGGGGCGATGCGCAACCCGCAAATGCCCGGCGCCGATGGCAGCGCCAATCTGCTGGCTGCGGTGCAGGTGGCGGCCGACCGGCATAGTTGTGATCGCGGCGTGCTGGTGGTCATGAATGACGATATTCACGAAGCGCGGCGCGTGCGCAAAATGCATACTACGCATGTTGAGGCATTTGTCTCGCCGGTGTTCGGACCTGTCGGGGTTGTTCAGGAAGGACGGGTGCGCTATCTGCGCGATACGCCCGCAATGCCGCGCTTGCCGACACCGCCGGCGCACGCCGACAAAGTGCTGTTGCTGGAGCATAGCCTTGATGACGATCCCGGTATCGTCTCTTATGCACTGGATGCGGGATATGCCGGTATCGTGGTTGCCGGCTTCGGTTCCGGACATGCATCGGAGTGGTTGCGAGATGCCTTGGTGGCAGCGGCAGTGCAAGTGCCGGTCATCATGTGCAGCCGGACGGGTGCCGGCAGCACTACTGCGGGTGTGTATGGTTACAAGGGGGCGGAAATCGATCTGCAGCAGCACGGTGTGTTGATGGGCGGCTGGCTGTGCCCGCGCAAGGCCCGGCTGCTGCTTGGCGCCGCCATCTGGAACGGACTCCATCGCGACGCAATCCACAAGCTGCTGATCGCCTGGTCACAGTAAGAGCCAGTCTATTTCAACTATATTTGTACGAGGAAATGTCATGTCATATCGGTATCTGGGTAAAAGCGGCTTGAGCGTATCTCCCCTTACGTTAGGGACAATGATGTTTGGCGGGCAGACGGATGAGGCGCAGGCACACCGTATTATCCAGGATGCAAAAGAGCATGGGATCAATTCCATTGATACCGCAGATGTCTACAACGGCGGTGAATCCGAGCGTGTGGTGGGGCGTGCCCTCAAAGACAATCGTGATTTCTGGGTGCTGGCGACCAAGCTGGGCAACCCTGCCGGCGAAGGGCCGAATGAACGGGGGATCTCGCGCAAGTGGATTGTCCAGTCTGTGCATGCGAGTCTGAAACGGCTGGGCACCGACTATATCGATATCCTGTATATGCATCGTGAAATTCCCGACGAACCGCTGGGTGAAGCGATGCGCGCCATTGCCGATCTGATCCGCCAGGGCAAGCTGCGCTATTTTGGCGTGTCTAATTTTCGCGGCTGGAAAATTGCCGACACCGTCCGCCTGGCCGATGAATTGGGCATTGATCGTCCTGTGGCCAGCCAGCCGTTATACAACCTGGTGTCGCGTAATGCAGAAGTGGAACAGTTGCCCGCTGCAGCAAACTATGGCATTGGTGTGATTTCCTACAGTCCGCTGGCGCGCGGCGTGTTAACCGGAAAATATGCGGCAGATGCGCCGCCGCCGCCCGATTCCCGGGCCGGCCGCGGCGACAAGCGCATCCAGCAAACAGAGTTTCGTGCGGAGTCGCTGCAGGTGGCGCAGAAAATCAAGGCGCATGCCGAGGCGCGCGGGATATCCGCCGCCGATTTTGCGCTGGCATGGGTGTTGAACAACCAATACGTGACTTCGGCCATTGTGGGGCCGCGTACCTTTGAACAATGGCGTTCTTATCTGAACGCGCTGCAATACCGGTTGACCGAAGAAGATGAAGCGCTGGTCGATGCACTGGTCACGCCGGGGCATACCTCCACGCCTGGTTATAGCGATCCGGGCCATCCGGTACGGGGACGCCTGCCAAGAGCAGTCTGACCGCACCCTGGAGATATCCGGCCTACCCACGCTATGTCCGCAACAGCGGGCGGCAAGCCAGCCAGGTGTGCTCAAGGGGGGTATGGCAGATTCGCGGCATGCGCCTGCGCTTATGCCCTGGTTTGTCTCGGTGCTCTGGGCGGCCATGAAAAAAATCAGGGCGGCCAAACGAGTGCGCTTATTATTCGCATGCTCGACTGACTGCCCTGATGATGGTGTGAACGCCCGCAGTGGGCAATGCTCACTACGAACGGCATCGCTGCCGTTATTGATAAGCGCCGGATGACATTACTGCGAAATGACGGCGCGCTTGCTTTTGCCGCTGTGATGTATCAAAGTAAAATCAGGCTCAGCAACCATACCGTGAGCATTCCGACCACGCCCTGGATCAGCGTGGCCATGGTTTGCGCATAATAGGCGGTTGATACGCGCATGCGGCTGAACTGCGTGACCACCCAGAAGAAACTGTCGTTGGCATGGGAGACGGTCATCCCGCCTGCGCCAATGGCCATCACGGTCAGCACGCGTCCCATTTCACTATCCAGGCCCAATTGTCCGAGCATGGGCGCAACCAGCGCAGAGGTGGTGACCAGTGCGACGGTGGTGGAACCCTGAGCGGTCTTGAGCGCTGCCGATACGATAAAAGGCATGAATAGCCCAATGCCCATAGCGGACAGGGTCGTGCCAATATAATCGCCCAGCGGTGTGACTTTCAGGATCGCGCCAAACGCGCCACCGGCGCCAGTGATCAGCAGGATGGGGGCGGCAGACGTCAGTCCTTCGGCCACATAATCATGAAACTGCTGGCGCTTGCCCGTACCCTTGAGCAGGAACATGGCAGAGATCATGCCCGCGAGTAGCGCGACCACCGGATGTCCAAGGAACAGCAGGATAGTGGCAAATGTGCCTTCACCAAATGGCTTGCTGGGGAAGGCGACGATCGAGCCAATGCAGATCAGGATGATAGGCAGGAAAATGGGCGTGAATGCCTGGGCTGCGCTGGGAAGCACGCCGTATTGCTCTCGCGTCTTCATCAGCCCTTGATCCGGGCCGACAGGCACGACAGGCGCTTCCAGTTCAATATCTTTCTTCAGGAAAATATTGGCCCAGAGCAAACCGGCCAGCGCCGTTACGGCAGCCACAACCAGGCCGACCAGAATGACCAGACCCAGATTGTCGCCCAGCCCCAGGTTGCCGGCAGCCGCTATCGGTCCCGGTGTCGGCGGTACAAAAGTGTGGGTTGCATACAAGCCTGTTGCCAGCGCCACGCTCATGGCGATCAGCGAAACATTCATGCGTTTCGCGATGGCTTCTTTCAGTGAATTGAGAATGACGTAGCCTGAATCACAAAATACGGGGATGGAAACCAGATAGCCAATGACAGACATGGTCAGTGTGGGAAAGCGGTTGCCCAACAGTTTGATGATGCTGTCTGCCATGGTAATGGCGGCGCCGGTTTTTTCCAGTATGACGCCGATGATGGTGCCCAGCACAATCACAATTCCGATGCTGCCCATGATGCCACCGAAGCCGGTGGTGATGTGCTTGACGATATCCAGCAGCGGCACCTGATACATGAAGCCGCCGATAAAAGCCGCCGCCAGCAGGGCCAGAAACGGATGAAGTTTGAGTTTGGTTGTTGCCAGCACGATCAGTGCGATCAGTATGGCAAGAATGGCGACCAGGTACATTGCAGTTGTCCTAATTCAATTGTGGTAAAAGGGTTGGTGTACAACGGGTGATAATTCGGCGATTGTATCTTAATTATTACTGAACATCGTGGTCTTTCTCATGCACTGGCGCATGTGCAGCAACGGCGCCGTCGCCCGTTCGGGATGGCGACAAGGCGCTGGCGACAACGCGTTGCCACAGCCGTTGGTCTGCAATCGGTTTAATCGCTTGTGCAATGGCGCCCGACATGCGTCAATTGCCGGGGTTTCAAACCGCGCCTATGAGCAGCCGGGGGCTTCGCCAGAAAAAGTAAAGGCAGTTAAGAAAAAGTGGCTTGCCAGCCGGTTGTCGCTTGTTCACAATGAGGCCAGTTCATCGGCGGCAGATAAGCACACGCAAGGCCGTGGGCCGCAGCAGATGCAGCGCCAGGCAAGGGCCTGCGCGTTCTGCCTTGTGGTGGCGACCCGAACCGATGCGGGCCGGCGGCCTACCGGGATTTCATCGGCACGCCTGTCGCAACGCCATCAGGTTTGGCATAATCAGGGAAGTTCAGGAAAAGATAATGACAGAGAGTACAAAAAATGAAAATGCAGGCCAGTTGCAACTGATCGCTGGCATGGCCATGTCGGGCACGATCGGGCTGTTCGTGGTCTGGTCAGGACAGAGCCCGTTTAATGTGGGGTTTTGGCGCTGCCTGATTGGCGGCCTCTGTCTGCTGCTGTTCTGTTTTGCCAAAGGATATCTGAAGCTGGCGCACGTATCACGATTGCAATGGGTATTACTTGCCGTCAGCGGGGTGGTGCTGGTGCTGAACTGGGCGGCGCTGTTCGCTTCGTATCTGCATGCCGGTATCGGGGTCGGCACGGTCATCTACAATACGCAGCCGTTTTTCCTGTTGCTGGCCGGTCCGCTGATGTTCGGTGAGCGCATTACGCTTAAACAGGTGCTGCTGGCAATTTTGGCTTTTGGCGGGGTCATACTGATTGTGTTGCCCGCTTTGCTGGGCGTAGAAGTGGATCTGCTGTTTCTGCAGGGCGCCGGTTTTGCCCTGCTTGCTGCCGTCTTGTATTCGGGCCTGACGATCGTTACCAAAAAACTCACCGGTATCAAACCGCATGTCGTGGCGTTGTGTCAGCTGGGCGTGGGGCGTGTTTTCCTGGCGACGATCATGGCGTTCGACCAGATGCCGCAGACATCAATGCGATGGCGGTGCGACGATGCCATCGATTCTGAGAACGGGCGAGCGCGAACAGCACATCGCGAGGTCGATCGAGCAGGTACCCGCCGATCACACGGGGCGCGGCACGGTCGATGTAGTCCCAGGTGTCGATGTGGTCGAGGTTCGCCATCCACACCTCGAACAACGCTGTCCGATCGGCGTCCTTCGCGCGCGCTTTGAAGTCGAGCACGCTCACTCCGACCATCTTCCGCTCGTAGACAC
>Ga0079224_100004339_pt1 | contig 18282 bp, 17 predicted proteins | sample Stecom2015_FD_80414 | JGI IMG/M metagenome (GOLD analysis project Ga0079224, IMG submission 80414) | Agricultural soil microbial communities from Utah to study Nitrogen management - Steer compost 2015 | ecosystem: Environmental > Terrestrial > Soil > Agricultural land | place: USA: Utah...
AGTTCAAGACGCTGCTGAAGGTGATCTTGGAGTTGCCAAAATTCTCGTAATACCATTTTTGATCGGCGTGTTCATTGTCGATCCTATCCATGTCGTCGCCGATCTCATGGCCGGAAGCCAAAAGGGCCGTCTGGAGAAGACTGGAGTTGTTGATGAGGTGGGAATACTTTACGCCGACTGCTCCCGTGTTAGAGAAATACCGGGAACTGTACCGATCACCCTCGCCTTCCCAAAGGAGTGAATCCTTCTTCGCTTCACCGTTTTGGTTACTTAGGCCTCCAAAACCGAAGACGGAAAAGCTACCTTTCTTCCCCGTAGGAAGGTAAAAATTGAAGGACAAATCCTGAAAATCCGTCACAAAATCGCCGAGAGGAATTCCCAGCTTGGACAGGATTGAAAGAGTCGAATAGCGATAATTGATCAAATAAGACCCCTTGTAATTCTTCGCTATCGGCCCCTCAGCCGCGACGTCCGTGCCCAAAAAACCCGCTTGAAGGGTAAATTCACGCTTCTCATCATTCCCTTTTCTCAGACTGAGATCCAACACGCCGCCGAGCGCATTGCCATATTCGGCAGGAAATGCACTCGTCAAAAAGTCCGAGTTGGCGAGCAGCTGAGAGCTGAGGATCGAGATCCCTCCACCGGAGGTACCTGGATTGACGAAATGGTTTGGATTGGGTATTTCGATTCCCTCCATCCTCCAGAGGAGACCGTTGGGACTGTTTCCGCGGATGGAGATGTTGTTGTTGCCGTCATCGGTGCCCACGACTCCGGAAAATGACGTTGCCATCCTGCCGGGATCGTTTACCGCAGCTGCAAATTTCCGCGTTTCCTCCACGGAGAAGGTCCTTCCGCTGACCGTCACCATGTCATTGACAGTACGCTCTTTTTCGGCGGCCAATACCACCACCTCTTGCAGTTGCCCGAAGTCCTCTTCTACTGAGACCGACAGGACTACTTCCTTGCCGGAGTTAACCAAAACGTTTGGCAGAAGGAGATCCTTGTATCCTACAAAGCTCACCCGCAGCGTATGGTTTCCCACTGGTACCTGGAGAATTTTAAAATCCCCATCGAGATCGGTGGTACTACCCATCAGAGGATCTATATTAAGGATCATCACCGTCGCACCGGGTATCGGCGACTTGGTGACCTGATCGACCACCTTGCCCCGGACGGTCTGAGTCAAGGTCTGGGCGTGTAGCGTATTGATCGCGAAGAAAAAAATCACCACAAAAATTTTAGAAAACGAGTTCATGGAGTTGGTTTAGTTTAAAGTTTAAAATCGAGACAGTATCCGTCCAGCCCCCGGATTTTCGGGGGTGGGTAGGTGCTTTTTAATAAGCTTAGGAAGTTTCTTGGTTGTAATGCCCTCCGGCAAGGCGGGCTAGTATTGCAGCGAGCTTAGCGTGCCGCTGCGGAAAAGTTTCTACCCCATCTGCCGCCTCCGACAAAAAATCCGAGCGTGAAAGCGAAGTATTCGTTGGTGGCTCGGCCGACCACATCGCCGCGGACATCTTGAAGGTTGCTTTTGGGGACAAAATTATATTCTACACCGATCCGAAATTTGTTTAGCTCCACACCTGCCCGGAGCATCGGTGCCCATGCAAAATTTGCCTCCAAGTTTTCGAAGTCGTCTTCATCGTAATCGGACTCTTCAATATCGAGGTTGCTCAGGCCGTAGTACCCAAATCCGCCCCCGACATAGGGAGCGACGTTGCCTTTCCCAAAGTTGAAATAGTAGTTGGCTGTGGCCAGCACCGAGATATTCGCCCCGATCTCTCCATCATAATCGTCTTGAATGTCATGATAGACGATGTCTTTGGCCAGCCCGGCGACGCCCATCCGCATTCCCAAAGCCAGGTTATTCATGACCAGTATCTGGGGTTCGAGGTTGACGATCGCACCGATTCCACCATCTTTGGGCATAGCAACACCCAAATCCATCTGATACCGAAATTTTCCCGCTTGCTGGCTATAGGCGGTGTTCATGATGAGTAAGGCGACAAGTACTCCAAATAGTTTTTTCATTGTGTTTTTGAGTTTAGTTTTTCTTTCGTCTGCGTCTCATTGCTGAGATGAAAAGAAAGAGTTGGTTTAGTTTTCGTTTATAGGACAATCAATCAGGGAATTACCCCTATGTGAGGTTGGTTTATTTTCGATTTTTTTTACCGAAGTGGCGCAGTGAGCGCAGAGAAGAAAGGGAGCTTTACTTTGGCGGTTCTTTTATGAACTCTCTTTGTTCTCTGCACCTTTTGTTTAATCCTTTGCGTTTCATCGCGACTATGCGGTCGGTTACAGGAATCGGAAGCCTGCTTTGAAGCCAAACCATAGCTGACTGCCCAGATCTTCCGGATGGTAAACATCGTTGTGCACGTTCATATTGGTGTAAGTGAACAGCTCCGGATGGAAAGCGTATGAAGTGTCGTACACCCGGAAATTCACTGTCGGCCCAGCGAAGACGGCGAAGCTTCTGCTCGCCTGGAATTCCGCCCCGATATAGCCTCTGTTGATCAGGTTAAGTGCTCGTACCCCGCCCTGACTCAGCTGTTCGGAGCTCACCTCGATGTTAAGGAAGGTCTTCTTTCCCAATCTCGGAGAAGTCCCCAGACCATATCCAAAAGTCCAGGCCACCTGATCGTCCCACTCAGGACGGATACCGGCGAAGAAGATGTTGTAAAACTCCCGCTTACCGGTGCGGAAAGCGAGGTTGATCGGCACAACTTCGTTGACGCTGAACTCCAGCGTATGATAGCCTGCCCGGACAAAACTCAAGAAACCCACCGGAATCCCGGTTGTGCTGTCCGAATAGTTGACCAAGCCGAGCTGAAACCCGTTGACCTCGTTGGCAAAATTCACCAGACCGATTTGGGAACCTTTGAGGTTTTTAGCGGCAAAGTTCAGCACTCCCGCTACCTGCGTGCCTTCCACATCGGCTGCGCTGAAGTTTGTCACCCCGGCGACTTGGACTCCCGTGACTTCTTTTGGGGAAAAATTAGCCACTCCGGCGATCTGAACGCCATCGACCGGACCGGTTGTGAAATTCATCACTCCAGCCAGTTGCACCGAGTGTTTCACCGAATCTAAGTTAGAGTTGAAGATTCCCGCAAGCTGGACACCGTCGACCTTGCCCCCGACCTGGTTAAACAAACCTGCGAGCTGTACCCCAGTCATGTCTCCGCGGTTAATATTGAACAAGCCCGCCATTTCCAGTTTTCTGGTCCCCGCTGAGTAGCCTCCCAGGAGGTTGAAGGAGTAATCGTTGACTATTTCTCCCGAGCTCGTCCCGTTTGTACCAACTAATGGAACGAAGGAAAACTGGAATCCCATCGAACTTGTGTCGCGTAGGTTTTTTCCAAAAGGATCAAATCTAATTCCTTCGACCTTCTGCTGGACGGACTGAAAGACTCCTGATTTGGACAAAGTCTCCAGGCTGTCTCGCTTCTCATGATTTACATGCTCGAGTGGCCTCGCTTTCTCGTCTTGGATGGTTTTTGCCTCCAGTGGATTGAAAGAGAGGAAAAGGATCGCTGCGAAAATTCTATAAAACGTATTCATGACATTGGTTTAGTTTCGCTCATAGGACAAGCGAAAGGATTCCAACCCCTATGTTGATTTGAAAAAAAAATACGATTTACGAGGCTTTAGTCAGGTTTGAACCTTCTCATTGAGTAGTGAGGGTATTTTAAAAAGAATAAAATATTGATCTAGTACCCGAATGCAATTTTAAAAAAATCTCACCCCGGCCCTAAACCCAAACCAAAGCTGGGTCGCGAGATTTTCTGCCGGAAAGTTTTTTTCTGAAAGCACCTTCGGGGCGACGTAATCAAAAACCTCCGGGTGACCCGTGTATGAACTGTCATACAATCTCCAGTTCAGACTGGGGCCGGCGTAGAGCCCAATTCCTTTTACGACCTGCCAGTCGAGCCCAACGTAAGCTGTATTGATCAGGTTCAAAGCTTCTACATTTCCCTTGATCATCTGCTCAGAGCTTACCTCGATATTGAGGAAGGTCTTCTTCCCAAGTCTCGGAGATGTGCCGACTCCATAGCCAAAAGCCCAAGTGACCGAATCAGCCTGCTCGGGACGCATTCCCGCAAAAAGGATATTGTAAAAAGATCGGGTGCCGGTGCGGACCGCGACATTGAGCGGGAACACTTCATCAGCACCCACCTCCAACTTGTGATAACCTCTGCGGACGATGCTGATCAAACCAAACGGGGCACCCGATGTGCTGTCAGAATAGTTGAAGAGACCGACCTGTGATCCATGTATGTTACGTCCGATATTTAAGATTCCGGCTACTTGAGCTCCTCTGACGTCCCGATGCGCATAATTGATCAGGCCGGCCATTTGGGCACCCCGGACGCTTCGGGTCGTCAAGTTCATCAGGCCCGCCAGTTGCAATCCGCTCACGTTTCCGGTCGTGAAGTTAACCAACCCCGCGAGCTGCGCGGCCTTGACGGAGTCCATGGCAGAGTCGACCAAGCCAGCCACTTGTACACCGCGTACTGTCCCTCCCCCTTGATTGAACACGCCAGCGATCTGCACTGAGCGTACGTCTCCTTGGTCGATATTGAACAAACCTCCAAGTTCGACTTTGGCGGTCCCACCAGAGAAGCCTCCCAGCAGGTTTAGCGAGTAGTCATTGACGACACTCCCGGAGATTTTCCGGTTGGAGCCAACGAAGGGTATTAGTGAAAACTGAAAGTCTCGATGAATAGTATCGGTGACGTTTTCAAGATTGGTGACGCCTACGGAGTTTTTGGTCCAAAGCCAGAAATTCTTCACGGGCTCTGCAATGCTTTTGCCTACCCCCTCGGTCTTCAAAAGTATCTTTTGGAAGGAGTTGCTGGAATTATCCAAGACAAGCGTATCGGTGAAATCCTTCTTGTTGACAATGAGTTCAAAGTTTTCTTCGGCAGGATTTTTCACGTCAAATTGGAAGTATCCATATTCATCCGTCGTTGAAGACTTCAGCGTGATCGGGTCGTAAACTGTCGCGTCGCGGATTCCCTTTCCGCTTTCATCTACCACATAGCCGCTGATCGTCACGCCCTTAGACGACCCGGGCTTAGGCGTAAGGATCACATACACGCCTTTAGAATTTACCTGGACCTGCCCTTCGAAGATTACCTCCAGTACCTCTCGTAGCGGACGTTCGTCAAACTCTCCAGAAAAGGTCCGGCTCACATCAATAACTGATGAGGAATAGGAAAACACACAACCCGCGTCTTGGGAGACTTGCTTTAGAAGGTTATCGATCCGCTCGTTTTGGGCAGCGAGGGTTACTTTCCTTTCTAAGACAGGGATGGTCTGGCTGCGTACATTTCCTAAAATCAAAAAAAATAGGGCCGAAAAAAGTAGTGTTTTATTCATTTCTTCTGGGTCATAAGATTAGGAACATCCTTCGCCGCTCAAGATAATTTCATCTCCGTCTTCACTGACTTTCAAGCCCATCGTCTCGGACAATATCCCTATGATCGTATCCAGTTCTTCCTCATGAAATTCGACGGTGATCTTGCAGGTGCCGATTCCACCCTGCAGCGTTATCTTCCGATCATAAACTTCGCTGATCCGATCCACGACGGATTGGAGATTTTCCTCCGTAAACTGAAAAGACCGCGTCTTGAAAGCGACCACGTTGGTGTCCGCCACGGTTTTGTTGTAGGTACCGGACGCTTTGTCATAAATCCCTTTTTCACCGGCCTGAAGCATGATCCCCTCTTGGGTTGCGCTATAAAACTGTACCGCACCTTCCAGTACCGACACCTCGACTAGTTGTCCGTCAGGATATGCCTTAACGTGAAATACGGTGCCGATGTCCCGGATCAGCATATTCTCCGCTTCGACTGTCCATTGGACTTCCTTTTCCTTGCCGATGCTGATGGTAGCTTCCCCTTTGAGTTGGATCGTCCCGGTTTTCTTTCGAGGATTGTAGTCCACGGTGACCTCAGATTCTTTGTTCAGTGAGATCTCCGTCTGGTCTGGAAGCGTCTGGGTCACAACCTTGTTTTCACTGAGGTAGACAAATTCGTCGCCCGGAGCGAGATTCCAGTAAAACACATAGGACACAGCCGCCACAAGGAGCACAGCAGCGGCAACTTTCCAAAGTGGCATCAGCTTCCTATGAACTGTCTTCTTTGCAGTAATCTGTCCTTTCACCTTTTCCCATGCCGCCTCCGTGTCGAAATCCCGGTCATCTGGAAGCTGGGCTTTTTCGAAGATCAAGAGCGAGTCGTCCAGGTACTTCTGATTGTCTGGCGAAAGAGCGCACCATTGCCGCAAGTCCCGGATCTCTTCTTCCGAGGCTTCACCGACGATAAACTTGCCGATCAGATCTTCAATATATTCCTCTTCCCACTTCATGAATCCAACAAATTGCTCATCAAAATCGCCAACAATGGCAAATATTCTTTCAGTTGGGCCCGCATGATCTTCAGCGCTTTGCCCATCTGATTTTCGACTGTCTTCACGGACAGATTCAGTTGATCCGCGATCTCCTGATACTTCAGCTCCTCAAAGCGGCTCATCGTGAAGATCAACCTGCACTGCTCTGGCAGCATCTGAATGGCGGCCTTGATCTTTTCCTCCAGCTCCACATGAATCGCCAGATGATCGGCTGACTCGGAGGCCTTCTCTCCCATCACAGTTTCTCCGGCAATGTATCTTTGCTTCACCTGCTCGTGCTTCAGCTCATTGAGGCAGGAGTTTCTCACTGCCCGATACAGATAGGATTTGACCGAGGTGTCTATAGAGATCGCCTCCCTTTTCTCCCAAAATCCAATGAATGCAGCCTGCACGATCTCTTCCGCATCGTCAGGGTCCTTGAGGAAACTGGTCGCATAGCGACAGAGAGGCTGGTAAAAGGTCTTAAACAGCATCTCAAATGCAGGGATTTCGCCCGATTGCATCGCTGAAAAAACCTCTTGATCCGTTGCCTGCATGGAAGTAAAAATGCTTTGGCTGCAAGATAAGATTTTGGTTTCTTTTTGAAATAGGACAACTGCAAATGGCTTTACCCCTATCGGTTTTGCAAAAAATATTTGGAAATGCGCCAATGGAGTAAGCAGTAATCAATCGCAGGCGACAGCCCTTCCACTCCGTCGTGTTCTTATCAGCTTGAGCGGAGTTGAAGCCCTTACCTATTTAAAAGTAAAACCCGATCCGCGACATTAGACTCAGATCGGGTTAGTTGATTTGCTTCGGTGTTTCGCAGATCTCCCAATATGCTACTTCACCGCCTTTTCCACGGCAGCTTTCCCTCCCACCACAGGAAGTGTGAGCACCGTCCCATCGAGATCAACCGTCAGTTCTGTCCCTGGTTTTGGCAGGATGGTAAACTCTGAATCTGAGGAAAAGATCATCAAACCAATCTGCTGACCTGCCGGGATGATCTGATCGTCTGGCTGCAGGTCAAACGTCACCTCGTAGAATTTGCCCGGCTCCAGCGGTTCGCCCTTGCGAATGTCCTTGTGATTTTGTGGATCTGCCCAGCCACGGGTGATGATGTTGTCGGTGATCCTGGCGTTGCGGCCCTCTGTCCAGGGCAGAGACACCAGCCACACTGATAGATTGGCGGCAGGCTTATTGGAGGCCAACTTCACCGTGATCTTTGGAATTCCCGAAATATGAACCGCCTCCTGGAGCACTGGGCTCAGGTAGATCAAGCGGTGTTCGGTGTAGTCAGCTTGTGCAAGCGCGGAGCCGGAGAAAGAGAAGTTATCGACCAGCGTTTCCTTGGCACCAGAATTTGCTTTGTCCACACTTAAAGCACCGGCAGCCGGAGCACCACCCTTGAGGTAAAAGCTGACGTCTGAGGCTTGAGGATTCGGGAAGTCGGCATAAGCGGTAGGGTTGGTTCTTTCATCCTGCTCGCGGACAATCCAAGCGCGGGGCTCTTTCTCAACGCCATTTTCTACGCCATGCAGATACCTCGTAAACCATCGGTTCATCATAGAAAAAGGCGGAGGACCACCGTGTCCATTCTGGTGATAAAAGATCATCGAAGGAATGCCCTTGGCGCGAGCCGCCTCGTAGATTCGGTAGCTGTGCTCTGGCATCACGTTCCAGTCATTGAAACCGTGAGACATCAGCAAGGCAGCCTTCATAGGGCCCATGTCATTGAGGTAATCTCGACCGGCCCAGAAATCATTGTAGTCGCCCGTTGCGCGATCCATGCCTTGCGCCATCTCGGTATCACGGACGGTTTTGTTGCCGTATGCTCTCTTGGATTCGTCGCCGCTATGGATGAAGTCATACAGCACATCGATGTCTTCACCCAAGTAGCCACCCGGTGAGCGAACGAGACCGTTGGATCGGTAATAGTGGTAGTAGGACGTATTGGGGGCGATGGGAATGATTGCCTTGAGCCCCTCCACGCCTGTGGTGGCAGCGGCAAGCGGAAGGGTGCCGTTATAGGAGGTCCCTGTCATTCCCACTTTTCCCGTGGACCAAAAAGCCATTACTTTCTCATTTCCGTCGGGCGAGGTATAACCGTTGTCTTTTCCACTGAGCCATTCGATGACGGCCTTGGGTGCCAAAGATTCGTTGTCGCCGCCCACAGTAGGCGAGCCTTGCGAAAGTCCTGTACCTGGGGAAGAAGAATGCACGACAATATAGCCTCGGGGAACCCAAGTCATGATCTCGTCATTGGAGATGATCGGCCGCTTGCCCCGGCGTACTACTTCCACCTGTGCTCTAGGTTTTTCAGGCGCTCCCAACTCATGCTTCACATCCCAAAAAAGCCCCGGCGCATTACCCGCTGTACCGGCATAATAGGGACTGCTGGCGTAGACTACCGGCAATTTCAGGCCTTCGGTCTCGGTCTGCCCAGGCCGGGTCACATCCACATGCATCCGGTCTTTTTTGCCATCGCCGTCTGTATCAAATTCCGTCTCCACCCAAAGATCATGTCTGATCCAATTTGCGGAGTCTTTCAATTCCGGTACGATCTGAGCTTCACCGTTTTCAAAGATTGGCTTGACCTGAGCTAGCAAGGTCAATGAACAGCTAAAAACAAAAAACGCTAACAGCGCCGGGAACTTTGTGATCTTCATAGGCGGACAGAAGTAGGAGGTTCGGTATATGATTTCGAGGTTAATATTAGGGTGAAAATCTATTTTCTCCCTCCCTCTCGAATAAAAAGGAGGAAATCTACGCCAAGAGGCTCGGGGCAGGCAATCGGGGATCAGAGGGATAAAGCGGGTCAAAAATCTGATCAAGATGATGCTCCAGATGGTCCACATAATCCCGGATCAGAAAGGCCAGATCCGCGGAGTCGCCGTCTCCCAAGATGATCGGAAAAGCTAAAGTCAGTCCGGTTTGCGCGAGAATTACCTGGCAAATTCTCCGATAGACGGCCTCCCAGAGACCTGTCAGTTCCTTTATCGAGGCGACTTGGTAGTTGTTAGCCTTTACCAATTCCACCTGTCTATACGATCGGATCTGGTAAGGTTTGGGGGCAAACTGGATTTCTGTAAATCGTTGCAAATTATTGATTGCTGAGTCGATCAAATGTCCCAAGATCTCCTTTTTGGACCAGTTCGCGGGTGAAGGTTTCCGGTTGAGGGCTTCCAAGTCAGCGCTTTCGATGTAGGCGAGACCTTTGCCCAGAAGATCGTGCAGCCGCTCCGCGGTGTCCTTCATCAGAGATTTGGCTGTCTTTCCCATGGCTAGCTGAGGGCTAGAGTGGGTCGGTAAGTCTGCAAACCATGATCCCCGACTGGGATTTGTTGGCAGCGAGGTAGTCGCTCAGCGGCTTTGCAGAGATCTCTACTTTCATCGAACCGGTACTGGCGTGCATCAGATGAATCCTTCCCGCCTGCTCAATGGCAAATCCCACATGGACGACGTCCAGATTCTTGATCGTAGTCGTGATCGCAATCAGATCGCCCGACTGGATATTTTGCTCGAATTTTTGGATTTCTGCTTTAGGGATGAAATAGTAGGTTCTTTTCGCGATAGCAGCTTCATCGGCCTTGATGGCATGGACAAATTCCGGATTGCTCAGTTGCGGATAGAACTTGGGATTTTCCGACATGAAGGTCGGCTGGTTCGGGTACAGCCTCCCTCCAATCTCGGCCGTGATATCCGTGATGATGCCTTTCTCCTGATTTTGAAAGATCCAGTCGGTGAAGTAATGCAATCGGGATGAATAATTCTTTCGGATTCCATCTTGGTATCGGAGCGTCTCGAGCTCTTTTTCATAGGCGTCAAAAGTCAGCTGTCCTTTTATGGCAATCCGGGCCAAAGTCACCACGGTCTCCAGATAGGTCGTGCAGTCCAAACCTGTCAGGTTGATGACCAGACTCTCATCGCCGGGTAGCTCCAGCGTCTTCTCCACATAGGGAGTTCCGATGAAGCTTTTGCCCATCTCCAGGACAAGGTCTTGAATTGGCCTTTCGGAAAGGTCCTTGCCAGAGAGCTCAGCGAGCGCAGCATCGAGCCGCTCCCGGCTTTCCAGAGAACATACCGTCTGAGAATAGCTAAATAGAGGCCACAGGAAGAAGAAAACCGTAAGGATCCGCATTGGGTTAAATTTGGTAAGTGGTGTCGAAAATGGGTGATTTTACCCAAAATCTATAGGAAAGCAGCAGTAACTAAAACTAGCTTTGGCAGATGGTGTCCGGGTCGAAATGCGCAGAACTCACAGCTGGGCTCCTTTGATCAAGATGACGGATCGGATCGACTGCTCCTTGAGATGCAAGAATCGCTTTCGCTCCTCGTCCTTCGCGAAGTTAACAAAGTCGTCTTCTGAGTCAAATTCCACCAAATGGACTTCATAGGGTCGCTCTACCGAGGCTTCGACTATCGTCGCATCGGTAGGCCGGATTCGCAGCAAGAGTCTTCCATTATACCTCGAGATGGCAGGAATGGCAATATCCTCAAACTGATGAAAGGCAGCCTCTTGTCCTTCCTTGACGTAGATAAGTTGGGTAAAGAAAATCATGGTTAAGCGATTTTAGCGTGAGTTTTTATCGTTTCGGATCTCTGCGTCCTTGAGGCTTAAGGCTTGTCCCTTCCGATAAACCGCTCCTTTCCCAGGAGAAAATTGATCGCTCGGAGCACATTTCTGTCTACACTTTCCTCAGTTTTCAAACTGGCCAGGTATCTCAAGATCTCCTTTTGCAAGGATGGGCTGAGGCTGCTGTACACTCTTTCGGCTTCCTCACTTTCCATCAGCGCTTTCTTGAACTTTGGATGAAAAGGGGTGATGCGCTCCTGCGGATCAAATTCAACTTCAAATCTAGCCGTGTGCCCCACTTCCCTGCCAGCAGCTTTACGCATGGGTGTGTTCAGATACAGCCTCCAGTGTCCGCTGTACTTGATCAGCGTCTGCTCAAACTCATGGCCTTCGATCTTCATCCGGACGGGAATCTTCCCTTTATTTTTTCCCGCCTGCACATAGATCGCATCCAGCACCTCAGCGGGTACAAAGACAAAAGGATTGATGCCGATGGTCTCTATTACTGCGGTAAACTCCTTCATCCCAACCTTTTAAAAACCGTTCAGAACCATCTCCCTGATCTTGATGGCTTTCTCAAAGTGGTCAAGTCGATGAGTCATGATCCACCATCGCGCTACCTCCATCAAGAGCTCAGGGTTGTCGTTTTTATTGGAGAAAAAGGCGTAGAAAGAGACGCCCACTCCCTCCCCTTTCTTTTCTATCTTCTCGTTGCAGATCGCGACGATCTTCTGGCGGATTGCTTCATTCATGGATTGCTCTTTGCTTTTGTGAGTGGAATAAGGAGACTTCGGGGACATCATCTAGCTAGGCCCTTTTCAGATACACAATCTCCCAGCAGTGGTTGTCTATGTCTTTTAAAGTGACCGAATATCCCCACGCTTCGTCCAGGGTTTTGATCTTTGTCCCGCCGTTCTCCTGTGCTTTATTCGCGATGCTTTCCACCTCTTCCCTCGACGATGCATTGTGACTGAGTATAAATCTGGACGAGGGAAGATCAGGTCGTGGGTCCTCCGTCTGCTTCGCCAACTCCGAATTCTGCTGGATCACAAAATAAAAATCATCCTTCAGGCCAAATAAACACAGCGTATCGTTTTGCTCGGAGACAGGAAAGCCAAAGGCATTTTGATAAAAATCCTTGGACTTCGCGATATCCGCAACTGCCAGGGTAATAAAGTTTATCTTAGGTTCCATCAGCTTATCTTTTTGACTGTTCGATTTTGATACTCCTAAAGATAGCATACTGGGCGTCAATCACCTTCTGATTAAACCCGTGAGCGGTATTTGGCAGGATGACGTAGTCCTTGTGGGGAGCTTTTAGTCTGTCAAAGTACAAGCGCGTGGATTCCATAGGTGTCAGGATGTCTTCCTCGCCTTGGATAAGGTATACCGGGATTTGGAAGTCCAGACCCGTTTCCAGAAAGTTAATTCCAGCACGCATCGCAGCTACTCCCAGCACCTTGTCTCCGACAAAGTTCACGAACGAATAGTCGTCCCCATCGCTGCGGGCCCGGTCATCCTCAGCATTGTCGTACTCGGGCGAGGGCACAAACCATGACTCCGGCGCTGGCAGAGAGCTTTGGCGCTCGTATTTTTTCACAATTCGCCAGAGCTGCCCGACCGTCCTCGCCCGATCATAGGGTGGCTTGCCGATCTCATCCAGTTGGTTCAGCGAAGTACTGTCCCCCGCGGCGGTGGCCAATTCGTGGACTTTGGCGTATAGACCCTCGTCGCTCGCATCATTTACAATTTGCGAATGCCCTACGTAGGCATAGAAGAGGTCGGGGCGTTTTGTAGCTATGGCTACTCCCAAGGCAGATCCCCAAGAGGTGCCGAAAAGGATGAGCTTTTCCTTTCGCAGGTGCCCCAGCAAATACTCCGAAAGCGCAATCCCGTCATCGGCCATTTGGGCAAGCGTCAGGGGGTTGGCCTGCAAATACTCCGGTGTCAATTCCTCCGGTGCGCTGCGGCCATACGTTCTCCCCGCACCCCGCTGATCCCACTGCACGATGACAAAGTCCCTTTCCCATGACTGATAAAGCTGGTCCGAATAAGGGCTCATCGTGCTTCCGGGACCCCCATGGAGAAAAAGGATCACGGGCTTTGAGGGATCGCCTTTGATCGTCACCCACTGTTGGGTTCCGTTGATGACGACAAACTTCTCTTCATAAATCCGTGCTTTAGCGTGGGGCCTGCCATTGACTTCGGACACTTGGCCAAGCGCAACCACACTGCAGAAAATCTGGGAGATGAAGAAAACGGAAATAGTCAGCGAAGTGAGTTTACGAGGCATGGAACAGGGAAATTGAAAAGCTATTGGTCGAAGGCCGAGATTATCAAAGAAGCAGGCGAGCAAAAGAATCCCTCCGTCACCCTAGAAATTTGATATCAGAAAGAATTCTGAATATACGGCAGTCTACCCGGAATATAATCGTTCAATAAAGCGTCGCCTTAACCTCCATCTCCGAGCTATTAAAACCCCTGATTATATTTTACCGGGAATTGTTATTGACCGCATTGCCGGCAAGGCTACCCTTTGGCAATCAGAATATGGGTTGCGAGCTCTCCCTCGATTCGCTCCACTGTGCGGTATCCCAAGCTTGGCATGTCAATATCTTGAAAAAGATTCTCCCCCGAACCGAGGAAAAGCGGTGATACGGCAATATGCAGTTCGTCGATATAGCCTGCCTTCAGAAACTGTCGGACCGTGGAAGCCCCGCCGCCCACGCGGATATCTTTTCCCTTAGCAGCCTTCTTTGCCTCCTCCAGAGCCGCTTCGATTCCCCCGGTCACGAAGTAGAAAGTCGTCCCGCCTTCCATGGCAAGCGGCTTTCTTTCGTAGTGAGTCAAGACAAACACCGGGACATGATAAGGCGGATTTGGGCCCCACCAGCCTTTCCAAGAGTCATCCGTCCACTCGCCGCGAATCGGCCCAAACATATTTCTACCCATGATCCAGGCGCCCAGATTATCAAAAGCCTTTTCGACAAAGTCGTTGTCGACTCCCTCCGTCCACTCCTCCTTGCCGAGCATCTTACTCATGCGCCGTGTCGAAAACATCCACTTGTGAAGGTCTTCTGCCCCTTTGCCCATGGGCGTTTCCAGGCTCTGATCCGAACCTGCGCCAAAACCGTCCAGAGAGATAGTGTAATTCATTACTTTGACTTTGCCCATAATTCCCTGTTTTTGAGATGGATGATTTAATTTCCAGACGATATAACCCGAATTTATGAACCAACTGTAATCAGTGCGAATGGTTACTCAATCGTCTGCGTTATTTTCTCAATATTCAGGCTATTTGCCATCGCGGTGAATATTTCATAATAGTAGCCTTTTTGGGCAAATAACTCTTCGTGAGTGCCCATCTCTACGGATTTGCCTTTGTCCAGTACGATAATGTTCGAAGCATCAATGATTTGAGAGATGCTGTGTGAGATGATAATCACCGTCCTGTCCTTCTTAATCGCATCGATGGACTTCTTGATTTCTTCCGTAGCGATGGCATCCAGGCTGGCAGTAGGTTCGTCGAGGAAGATGACTGGAGGATTTTTTATAAATAATCTCGCAATGGCAATGCGTTGTTGCTGTCCGCCTGAGAGCAGGTTGGCTTGTGAGTCATAGCCCTTCGGCAAAGCCATCACCTGTTGGTGGATATAGGCGTTCTTGGCGGCTCGGATGATGTCACTTTCTGACGCGTCAGGATTGCCGTAGCAGATGTTTTCGGCGATGGTTCCTTTGAAAATGTGGTTTTTCTGCAAGACCAGGCCAATATTCTTTCTGAGAAAATCCGTGTTGTATTCCCTCAGATCAACGCCATCCAGCAGGATCTTTCCTGAAGTCGGTTCGTAAAACTTATCCAGCAAATTCACCACAGTACTCTTGCCAGCGCCACTCAGGCCTACCAGAGCGGTGATCTCATTGGGATGGATGGTGAAGCTCACCTTTTCGAGCGCCTTCGTGCCATTTGGATAGCTGAAGTCAACATTCTTTACTTCAATATGACCGATAATCTTTTCCGGGATAAACGTGCCGCTGCCTTCCTTCTGATGGTCTGACTCTATGATCTCAAAGAATCCCTCTGAGTAGATCAAGGCGTCGTTGACTTCATCATAGATTCGGTGGAGTTGTCTGATCGGCGCAGAGACATTGTTGAACAGCATGATGTGGAACATGATCGCACCGATGGTCATCGAGCCGCTTAAGACAAAATAGGCAGTCAGGACGATGATGATGACCACACCGATCTGCTCCACAAATCCTTTGATGCTATCGAAGATAAAGCTGGTCTTCCGGGTGTCCAGTTGATTTTCCGTCATCTCAAACTGAATCTTTTGATGACGGTCGGCTTCCAGCTTTTCCCTTACAAAGGACTTGATTACGGTGATGGACTCAATCAGATTTATTATCCCGCTATTCTTGGTTTCTCTATAGGTCCGCATTCGTCTTCTAAAGCCGCTCAGTCTATTGGCTTGCAGCTGACTGATGTAAAAGTAAACCGGCACGATGCACAGGCTGACCAAGCCGACGTAGAAGTTTGCATAAAACATCAGTCCCAATGCCACGATCGCATTGGCGAAGAGCGGCAGGATATCGATAAAGAAGTTTTGTACCAATCGGGTGATGCTGCTGATCCCCATATCGATGCGGGTTTGCAACTTGCCACTCTCATTGTCCGTGGAGGTGTAAAACTCCATACGATAAGAGAGAATCTTCTCTACGATGGTCTGTGAGATATCCCGCGAGATAAATATGCGCAGTTTTTCACCGTAGAACTTCTGCCCAAATTGGACTGCTGAATAGATGATCTCTTTCGAAAGGAGAATCGCCGCAATGATGCCGAGCATATAGAAACCTCTGGAGAGCGGCTCTCCAGCAATCATCAAGTCACTGATCGAATCAACGGTATATTTTAGTATGACGGCATTTACCTGCGCTGTCAACGAACCGATGAAAGTCAGTATCAAGGTTGCAAAAACCATTGGTTTATACGGTTTTACAAACGTGGACACCTTTTGAAAAAGAAGCGTAAGGGTCATTCCAGATAGAAAAAGGTTAAAAACTTAGTATTCACTTTTACGGATAGAAAAGGTAGTTGAACCGGGGTCTAACATTTTTTTTTTAGGGAAAAGCCACTACGTAGCCAGTTTTGCAAGAAATGAAGGAAAAGATTATTAAAGCTAGAACGGTTTCTTCATATCAATTTGTACAATTTCACGCTTTCTAATTAAAAGACCACCCAGTGATCAGGCTGGATATTCCCTTCTTTTTCACCCGGATTTCTTGCTGCGCGGCCCCCGGTGATATAGCCTCGCTTTAGCCTCGGACTTTTCATTTTTTAAAACGACTTTCTAAGTATTCTAAAAATTCTATTCTCCACACATTAAAGTCATGACCAGAGACGAATTCTTTGAAATTTACTGGTATATCATTGTCTTTCATTATTTCTAAAAATTCAACATTGCTTTTAAAAATACTTGATTCATATCTTCCTGCTCCCATATAGAATTTAGGATATTCATCGAATTCGAACTTTATCGGGTTCATTACTCTTGCAATCGAAGAAATATAATCCGCCGTTGAGAATGCTATAATTTCCTCAAATACATTTGGATGATTTAGGCCTGCATGCGTGCAAAAAGCAGCTCCGTTAGAAAAGCCAAATAAATACCTTTTCCCTTCCCAATTTTCAACTTCTTTCTCCATAGTATTTAACACTTCATTGTACACAAATTTCTCGTGATTTTTAAACAATTCATTATCGTCACCACCTTTTACATATTCCTCATATCTATTAGATGAACTGGAATGTATACCGACCAATTTTATTGGCTTTATTCTATTAGTGGAGATTAGACGATCTATGTACGGCGCATACTCGCTAACTACCGAACCATCTGTAAAATAGACATATGGAACTGTCGAACTGACTTCCTCAGGTGTATAAACCGTTATTTCTCTTTTTTCCTCCAAGAATTCACTTGTCATACTTTTGGTAATCAGTGAGCCTGCGAGTTCTTCATTTTTTAAGTAATTATCATTACGATATTTGCCTATCCATATAAATCGGTCACTTTCTTTAATTGCATCATTTTGATTTAGTTTGACCAAATGGTTTTTTGGTTCTAATTCAATCATCTGTCCCAATGAGTCTTTTTTATGAACCACAATATCATAGCTAAATATTGCCTCGTTGAGATTTGGAATTTCTAAGGTCCCCTCAAATCTTCCAGTGACCGTGTCTTTTGTCAAAATTTGATGAAGTCCTTCAAACATCTTGAACTGGACAACATCTGCATCTCCAGAATAACTGACAATTAATGTTTGACTAACAGCCCTCTGATCTATTTTCTCAGAATTTTGGCAAGAAGAAATTAAACAAATGAGTACTATAGCTTTAAATAGGCTTTCCATTTCTTGATGCTTGAGGCTAATCGGGTCAGGCAAGGCGATTTCACCCTCACCTTCCCACAGAACCGTGCATGAGACTCTCACTTCGCACGGCTCTTCATGTTTAAAAATCGCTTGGCACTAAAAGTAGCTAAGGTTGAATCAATTTCCAATGCACAACAAGCCCGGGATGGCCTTGTACTGTCGCTTCAGCCATCTGACTGCAGCCATTTTATCCAATCCCTTTTCAACGTCAGCTCATCGTTCATCTGGATCGCGAAGTCGAAGTCAAAACCCTCTCAACTAGCAAGCTCCTCCGATGCCAACATAGCCACCAATGAAACCTACCAAAGGTGAAAACCACCGAACGACCTTGTACAATCCCGTAACCCGGGAGACCCCGCTGAGGTGCTCTCAAGATACACAGACAACGGCTCCACGGTGGCAATACTTCGTTACAGGCTGGCGAGATCTCGGCGGATGTGCTTGTTTTTTATCCATTTATACACCTCAAACCAAAGAACCGAGATCCCCGCAATCAGGATCGAAAAGCCTAACTCCTCTCCGCTCAGACTGCGTAGCTTGAAGAAATCGGCGAAGCTGGGGATATAGAGAATTGCAAACAGCAAAGCCAACGTCACACCAATCACAAGCGGGAAGAGCTTGTTTTTATTCTTGAGACTATCTAAGACACTGTAGACGAAAGAGCGATTCACCAGACTCAAAAAAACGTTGGCGAATATCAGCGTGGTAAAGACCATAGCACGTGTGGTTTGTTCGTCCTTGCCATCTCGCACGGCATATTGATACACAAACAAGACCCCTAGGGTGATGATTAATCCTTGAACTATACTTATCCCGAGCTCTCTGAAATTCAGGAAAGTATCCGTCATCTTTCTTGGCTTTTGCAGCATCGCATTCTTCTCCATGGG
>Ga0079224_100004340_pt1 | contig 18282 bp, 28 predicted proteins | sample Stecom2015_FD_80414 | JGI IMG/M metagenome (GOLD analysis project Ga0079224, IMG submission 80414) | Agricultural soil microbial communities from Utah to study Nitrogen management - Steer compost 2015 | ecosystem: Environmental > Terrestrial > Soil > Agricultural land | place: USA: Utah...
CATGATCCACCATCCTTGCCGCAATCGCGGCGCGTTGTCGGTTGAAAGGTGCCCCCCTTGCCAGGAAGGCACGTTTCAACCCCCAACAGGGGAGTAGCAGCTCACCATCGGAGCCGCGGCGCGAGACGCTTGTAAAGCGCCTCTAGCGTCGTTTCGTGCATTTGTGCCGCGGCGATGTCCCCCCGCAGCCTGGCTTTCTGCGCCGCGATGGCTACCTTTCTGCACTTCTCTTGAATCGGATGTTTCAAGGGGGCCATCGCTTCTAGCACTTCCAAATCCTCGCAATCAAACGCGATAACTTCAGCTTTCATGATCTATCTACCTCGCTTGTTAGGGTTGTCGGTTATTCGCTACCTTGCAAGGTTGTGCAAGGTAGGGAGCAACCGTCAAAGCCTGACGTTTGCTTTCGGTCTCTCGTTTCATCCCAAGGAAGCCTTTTCAGCCTTGCGCGTTCAGTAAGGCGGTATCGGGTAACCCCGTGGTTTTCGTTTCCCTGCTAGGTGCTTCGCTTTGCAGCGCGCAACGCAGTAGGAGGGGGGGGGGCCTCAATACCTTGGAAAGCCTTACAACGGCGCATCCTTGGTGAGAGATTAGGGCGCTTTCATGATCCCTCTGTCTTTCGACGCATCAGCCTTGATACCACAAGGTTTGATCGTCTCTATCGCCCTGCCACACTCGCAATGTGGCTCTAAACTGTAAAGAACGCTTGGCCGCTTTCGCGTTACCTTGCAAGGCTTTTACCTATCGCGCTCAACTTCAGACACACTTCCCCTAAGCCAGAGACGAATCCGGCGAACGAGTCATGATGTCGTGACGTGAACCACTAAACGGTGTCGCGTGTTTTTTCCGCGAGACGGCTTTGCAAGACTTGACCTTGTGAGGCTTGCTCCGCTCTAGCGTTGCTCGCCTCTTTTGAAGCTTAGGGGTTTAGACTTTAGAGTCAAGGCCCGTCGCTTCTTTTTTTCAACCCGGGCTAGGGGTCCGCTTTCGCGTTTCCTTGCCCGGTGAGAAGAGCTTACGTCTTTGAATCTAAACTGAAAAGGGTCAAATGTGACCTCAATGTCGATTTTTAGGTGGGTCAAAAGTGACTCCAAATTGGTTTTTCCATCTGCGCGGTCCTACAGTGTAGGATAAAAGCTCCAAAGCCTCAGAATCGGCCTAGAAACGCGCTCCCCTTTCCCGGTCAACCTTGCAAGGGGGGCCCCTCGACAGAGCGCAAGAGGGGCCGTTTTGCTCGATTGAGGCCCAAATGGGGCGCAAGGGTGGGGCCCAGAATCCGCAGAGGGGGCGGGTTATCTTTGACACCAGCGTACCAGGAAAAGGGGTCATCTTTGACACCAACGGTCGCACGCGCGCACGTTAGGCGCATACGCACGCGCATAGGGTTCCTGTCCTGGTTTCTGGCATGGTGGCAGGTGTCTGGACTGGTTTTCAGGCTCGATTGACCTTGCCGTATGGTCTGGACCCTTGCCCGTGGCTAGGGTGGCAGGGTGAGCCGACCTCATTTCACCTTTCTGGACCCTCCCAAGGGGTTCTTCCGCACTTGGTTTTCCCTGTTTTTCAGCCCAGGAAGGTGGCTGGTGACCTTCAGCGGCCTTCCGTTCTGGTCGGCGCTACTCCTCGGCCAGCTCGCCGCGGTGGTAGGGGCAACTCGGGGATGGTCCCTCTATGCAGCTCTCGCCCTGGGCGTAGGGGTCCACATGGCTGTTTTTCGCTTCATGGTGGACGCCTGGCTCGCTGAATTGCTGGACAGGAAGGCTCGGGAGAGGGTTCAGCAAGCCTTGGAAGATGCTCGCAAGGCACAAGAACCTCCCGACCAGGCCGGGGGCGGCTAAACTCGGGGGATGCCGAATTGCAACGAGATGTCCGTGGGAGAGCGCATGGCGCTTCTCTCGTATGCCTTCGATGAGCTTTTGCGCGCCGTTCCCAAGGAGGATTGGGGCAACAAGGTTGTCGAAATCTATCAGGAAACCGCCTGGCCCCGAGACGAAGCCACGTATGGCTCGCTGCAAGCGGCTCTCCCCAACGTCGTGGCGTTCTGGGATCTGGGCAGCGAAGGGCGGGTAACCCCCCCTGCTGCTCTTCTCTCGATGCTCTTCCTGCTGTCCACGACGCACCAGGACCAGCCCCCCTCCACGGCCTTCGAGGGCATCATCCCTACAGCCGATACCACGCTCTTCGCTCGTGGGTTCGGCCTGGACGCTGGCGTTGCTCCTTTCGAGCGCGCTCAGATCCAGGATCGGAGCTTCGATCTGCTCTCGGCCTTCGCCAACGGCATGGGGCAGCCTGGGGACATCGTGCTGGTCTCCCCAGCTCCCGAAGGCTGGCCCTTGGGGGAAGCCCCGATGGTCAACCCCTTTGGCCTCATCGTCGATCGAGACAACCAGGGGGTCACGGTGCGCTTCGGGTTCGGCCTGGGGGGCTTCTCGTGGGATGAGCGGTACCAGCTCGACGGCAACTCGACCCTCAAGACCGCGCGCCTCATCCCCATGCAGTACGACGTGGGGCCCTACCTCGGCCCGCTCCCCCAGGGCCAGCTCCCCCCCTACCTCGCCCAGCTCGCGGAGTCCTGCCGCAATCCCGACAGCTCCGCCAGCGAGAAGCCCGACAGCTCCGCCAGCACCAGCAGCGGCTTCCCCTGGGGTAAGGCCATTCTCGCCGCGGCTGCCGTAGCTGGAGGCGCCTGGGGGCTCTCCAAGGTGATGAAGTGAACGGCAAGACGATCGCCGCAGGGGTAGCTGGGATTTTCGCGCTGGGCCTCGTGATCAAGGGAGCCCTCGAAGGCCGCAAGGGCGCCTCCAGCTCGGGGCAGCCGACGACGCCCGAGCGCCAGGCCCTACTCGACCAGGCCGACCTGCTTCTCGGGGTGCCCTACCAGTGGGGCGGGGGCCGCAGCACCAGCGATTACGGGGTGGATTGCTCGGGGCTCATCATCCTTGCAAGCAAGCGAGCTGGTCTCCCCCTGCCCCCCTGCCCCTTGGCGACGAGCAATGGCTGGTGGAAGTGCCTCCCCCGGGTGTCCTCCCCCGAGCCTGGCGACCTCGCGCTCTACGGCAACGCGAGCGAGGATCGAGCGTTCCACGTCGAGCTGGTTCGCTCGTGGGATGGGGAGGTAGCCCAGACCATCGGCGCGAACGGCGGGGATCGAGACGTGCTCACCCCCGAGATTGCCGAGGAGCGGGGGGCGTTCGTGCGCTACGCCTCCACCGAGGGGCGCAGCAACTTCCTTGGGTTCGTGCGCAATCCGCTCGGAGGGACGCCCGGGGAGAGCGTGCCGGTGAACATCCACGAGCTTCAGGCCGACGAAGCCTGAAAAGAACCGGCCCCGCTTCGCAGCTCGGTCGGCGCGAGCTGGTGAAGGGGGCCGATCGCGTCAGGACAAACCAGACCGACGCTCCCCCAGCATGGGGAAGCTCGGAGGGTTCGTCAACGCTTTGGATGCCGCCGGAAAGGCTGGGGAGGCTCTTCCTTCGGGGCTTGGTCCGGGGGAGGCTCTTCCTTCGGAGGCGCACTCGTGGTTCGGATTGCTTTCTGGAAACGTAGACCCGCTTTTTTTTCAGGATTGGAAGCCATCTTGACTTCGGCGTTACGAATCAAGTCTATCAGTTGCGTTATCTGATCCTTGTCCAGCTTTGTATCCTCGAATGTCAAAGCCAGAAGCAACTCTCGACGCAGCAAATCCAGAAGAACCTTGATTCGAGCGACCCCCCCGCGACCCCCTTTATTGATGTCTTTGGCGTGGAGGATCGCCTTCCAGGTCTTTGGATCGAGCTTACGAGCCATGCCGGACCAGCGATGGTCGTGGAAGACAGCAGCGAGGTTTACACGCAAAGATTCATTCAACGCCTTGGGGTCGGGCCAGAAATCCACGATACGCAAATCCGCTTCGTGGTTCTCGACTTCGCTGGAAATCGAGTCTGCATACCAGCGAAACACCCGAGCGGTGTATTCGTAAAACTGGTGATCTCCGCTCGGCTCTTCTTGGTGTACTTGCTGTGCAGTCTCCACGCAGTAGCGGAAGATTTCGTGGAGAGAGGGGCCCTGGGGACGAAAGCGGCGAGGGGGGTTTGTCATCCTTGCAGGGTAGCCACCCCTACCAGCTCCGTCTAGGCTTGGGGGATGGCTGATTGGAGCACCTGTCCTTCTCAAAATGGCCCCGCGAGGGATGCCTGGATCTTGGCGCAGATCGACGCGGGGGATTTCGAGGTTCCCTTGCAAGCGATCGAAGTGCAGGCCGGGGGGCACGTCGGCGTGGTCCACGTCTTCAGCGATGCCCTGAAGGTGGGCGGGGTACGGATCAACGTCAGCGCAGACTTGCAGCAACAGATCGCAGATCGTCTTGGGGCCATCTTGCTGACGCCGCGCCTGGCCGATCTGGTCTGGCAGAATCGCGTGGTGGACCTCGACCCGAAGCCCATGACCATCACCAGCTCGACAGCGGCGATGATCGAGCAGAGCAACAAGATCGAGAACGCCATCCCCGACAGCGACAAGGGGCAGCCGGTCAACACCGTGGGGAAGCATTGGGTGTTGGTGAAGTCCATCTTTTCGGACAGCGCCAGGGCGAAGCGCAAGGCCGCTAACTACGGCTGGCATTTCGAGGGAAGCAACTTCCAGGGCATCAAGGGCGAGCCCACCGTGAGCCTGCCTGGGGTCCGGGTGATTCAAGGCGTGGGGACGGTCCACGATTTTGGGCACACGGATTATTGCTTGGCTCCTGGAACGAGGGTTTTGAAGGCGTCGTTGGAGTGGGTACCTATCGAAGAGCTTGTTGCTGGAGACGAGTTGATCGGGTTTGACGAGCATTTGCGTAACCCAAAGTTGCGTAGATCCGTGGTTCAGGCAACCAAGGTACTTGAGCAAGAGTGCTATGAAATTGTTACGGATCGAGGCACCGTTGTCGCTTCTGGTTTGCATCGTTGGGCTGTCAAAAATGCTCAAAAAGTGACCATGAAGTACGAGAACGGCATGACTTCGACTCGTCGCATCACGGGTTGGGTTGAAACTCAAACCTTGCAAGCTGGTCAACGTATCTGCTTCTTTTGCGAGCCTTGGAAGCAAGACACGTCATGGGATGGTGCTTGGATGGCAGGCATCTTCGACGGCGAAGGTTGGATAAGTGGAACGAACCTTGGGATCGGTCAAAATCCTGGAGTTGTTCTGGATCGAGCTGTTTCGATATTGAGCAAAAACGGTTTCAACACGTCGTTTTCAACCAACAAGCAAGGGTGTGTGCGAGTTTACATCGCTGGGCGCCGTGCATCGTTGCGCGGTCTTGGAGTGTTCAGGCCCATACGACTCTTGTTGAAGGCAGATCAAGCCTGGGAAGGTCGGCGTGCGTTGGGTGGAGGTCAGTCCAAGATGAACACCTACGCCGAAGTTTTGGATGTCAGGTATCTCGGCAAGAGGACAGTGATCGGTCTTGATACTTCAACCAAGACCTTCATTGCCGAGGGGTTTCTCTCCCACAACAGTCAGATTTGCCAGCTCGTGTTGCGGAGCTGCACGGTGGACGGCGAGGAGCGCGACCTGGCCGACATCTACACTGATCCCGAGCTGTCGGCGCTGGTGAGCCACGAAGGCCCGCTGCCAGGCTATCGCCAGCCTGGGGTGGGGGAGTCCCCGCCGCTCAGCAACATCAACGTGCAGATGCCCACCACGACGGCAGGGACCAGCACCACGAAAAGCTCTCTCTTCCCCAAGCTCATCGCAGGGGCGGCGGCCCTGACGGCGCTGGGCCTGGCCCTGCGCTCTTGAGGGTGTCTTCCTGGGGAAGCGTGGTTATCCTCGCTCCCCATGACAACGTTGCAAGTGATGTGGTGGCTTCTCGCGCTGAGCGGGGTGGTGCAAATCGTGACCCAAGGAAGCATCTTCGAGGGCTTTCGGCGCAAGGTCGCTGACCGATCGAGGTTCTTCGGGGAGCTGATTCATTGCCCCCTGTGCTTCGGGGTGTGGGTCGCAGGATGGATGACGCTGGTGGGGTTCGGCTCCCCGAGCACGACGCTCTTGTTCTGGCCCTCGTGGATGGCTCAACAGGGGAAGCTCGCGGTGGCCCTCGACATCCTTGCAAGGTTGATCGCCGCCATCCTCGACGGCGCGGCCCTGAGCCTGGTGGCCTTCGGATGGACGGTGCTGCGTGGGTGGCTGTCGCGGCCTGCTGTGGTGCCCTCTGCCGCGCATCCCCCCGTGACAGAGGCAGTCCCGCGGCCCCGCGCTGTCGAGGCTGTTCCTGCCTCGTTGATGCGCCCCTTTCAGCCAGCGATGCAGCCGTTCAAGGCTGCCCTTCCCCCGTGTCCGATCTGTCCTCCCGAAGAGGCTTCAAAGCCCGATGGATTTCAGTCAGGAGCAAGCCCAGCCTGACGTTACCCAGGCTCATGAGCAGATCCGCAGCTCCTATGAGCTTGGATAGATCGTGTTGTGAAAGAGGGTGTTTGGGGCGCTCAGGAATCTTCTTCAGAGCTTGCAGCTCATCGAAGATTTGTTGCTCAGCAGGGTCCATGAAGGGGGGAAGATCGTCGTGATGACTCACGGCTTTCCTCCTGAGAGGAAAAGAAGGTAGTGGGCCAGGCATGGCTCGACATCGACCAAGGCTTTCGCGGCCTGGTAGATGGTCGCTGCCTGCTCGGGGGAGAGGGATGGCCTGCTGACGAAGTTGTTGCCCCCTATCAGCAGCGCATCGAGCAGGCTCTTGGCCCCCTCGGGGCAGACAGCGACCCACCGCACCTTGGCGTCCCAATCGGGCCCCAAGTGCTCGTTGATCGGCTCTCCCTCCAGCGAAATGCAGAGCCGAAACGCCCCCCCGGGCGTCATCGCGGTGCCTACCCCGATGTAGTCAGGATTGGTGACCTCGCGCGTGCATACCCCGAAGTAATCAGCCATCTTCCACTTCCTTGATGATCTCGCTCAGCGCCTCGATCTTGCTGCGAATGGGCTTCATGTCGATTTCGTAAATCGGCCCTCCGAATAGGGCGCATACCCTTCCGTAAAACTTCCACCGCTCGATCTTCTCGAAGGCTTCTTGAATCTGGCGCAACGTGAAAAACGCTGCTTCCGCGGTGTTCTTGCTCATCTGGTAGTTTTCCAGACGCCACGTAATCGTGTGGGGGACGCCTTCTCTGAAGCAATCGTGAGGCTCGAACGCCACGCGAAACTCGTTTTCATCCATGACCGCCTGGAACTTGAGTCCTGCGTCTCTGAAGGCGTCCAGGGCTTCACAGACCGCTCGTACAAGATCATTCGCCCTGGTGACCATCTTGCACTTCCTTCAGGGCCGGGTTCTCGTTTTCCAGGGCTTCCAGGGCTTCTGCCAACCTTGCAAGGCGATCCTTTCCCCAGCGGCTTCCGTTGCGAAAGGAGCTGACTGCGTTGTCGTGAACGTTGCACTTCAGCGCGATCTCTCGCAGCGAAATGCCGTGGTCGTAAAAGCGATTGAGTTTCGCTCGGAGTGCTTCAGCGTCGAGCATCATTTCAGGACTCCTGTTGGCTTCTCCTGAAGTTGCAAGCGCACGTCACGGACATCCGTGCAGAAACCGCACTGGCAAGAGCTAGTCTCGGAGACTTGATACTTCAGGGCATCGACGATGCGCCTCACGCCTTTTTTCAGCCGAGCTAGCTCTTCTCGCAGGTCGTTGATGTCTTCGCTCTTGTGAGTCATTTTTCATCCTTCAGTGTGGCGACCAGGGCCTTGATGCGAGCCACTTCGGTTTCAGCTTGAGTCACCAGCTCGGGGGTGGCCTTTTCTTCTCCTCGAAGAAGCCGATCCAGAAGGTCTGACAGCAACTTCAGGTCGTTGATGAGCCACCTTCGCTGCATGATCCGAAGGCTCTCTTGCATCGCTTGGAAGATGGATGTGCTCACCAGACGGGGATCTTGGCTCCAGATGCTTCCGAATGGGCCGCTGGCGAACGGGGCCCCTTCGGGGAACACCGCCAATCGGATGGAGCGAAGGGCATCTCGCAGGTGCTCTTGCCTGCTGATGTGCTCAGGGTGCTTCTTCAAGAAGTTGATCGTCTGAGCAGCAAAGACGTTCCCTTCGGTGTCTGGGGGGAGCGCCCGGTGCGTTGCAAGGTTCTCTGCGACGCGCAGGTGGGTCATGAGCATCAAGAAGCGTTCGAGCTGGGCGAGCACGATGGCCCCCCTGCCGTCAAGGGCCGATGAGCCCGCCGCTTCACAAAGCTCCCCGAGGGCGACCTTGGCCTCAAGCAAGTCCCGTACCTCGGGGTACAGATACTCTTCGGGAGGAGTAGGAGGAGCTTCAGGAATAGCAGAAGAGAGTGGTTGCGTGGTTCCCATAAGAGCCATTATAGTGTTCCGTCATGAGCAAGAGCAAGAGTAAGAGTAGGACCACCAAGCTCGCCCGCACCGCCAAGCATGGCCTCGCCTCCCCCGAAGAAATCTCCGCGATGCTCACGGATCTGGTTGACATCTACGGGGACATCATGCGCTGGCCTGAAGCATGGCCTGAGTCATGGTCGCTTGTGCTTGACAACGTGATCGAAAGCAGCTTCTTCCGCAGCGACACCTACGGCCTGAAGCTGACGCTCATGAAGGCCGCAGGCGTGGGCAACGTCGAGAACCACGTCCTCTTCTCAGTCGCGAGCTTCAAGACCCCAGCTCGCGCGGCTCAACGCTTCCTGATGACCTTGCAAGACGCGCTGATCTCGATTGAGCAAGGCGTGAACGATTGGACTGGCCCGATGGAGAGCGGATACACGAAGGTCGATCTCCGCTTCCTCGCGGAAATGCTGAGCGAGCTGCGCTCCAAGATCCGTCTCACCATGACCATGCTCCGCATCAAGGAGCCCGCGTCGGCCAACCGTCTCGCCTCCAGGGCCACCCGCGAGCTGTTCTTCAAGTACCCGGAAGGAACGAACTGATGGCTCCCGAGACTCCCTGGCTCGCGTTGCAGAACGCGGTGGCCAAGCTGATGGTCCACCTTCACCACTTCCCCTTCGGGTACGAGGGACATCCGGTGATGTACTGCCGCGAGGATGGGTGCTTCAAGATCGCCATGAAGCACAACGAGAATGATACCTTCTGCGACCAGCACGCGCCCGGGGGGGCTGTGGAGCTGTCCTACGCCGCAGCCTACCGAGGCGTTCTGAAAATGCTCGAACTCGCGGGGGGCTGTTCCTTCGGCAACGATCAACCTTGCAAGGGAGCATCAGAAGAGGCTGTCGTGCAACGCTACAAGGATTTTTCCGAAGGGAAAGGGGTGTGCCCTGTGATCGTTCAACGATGCGAGCCCGCTGTTCCGAACCTGGCGTTCACGAACCCTCGCGCTGCCTTCATGATCGCTCACCATCGCTCCATGACAGAGGAAGAGGCCGACGCGCTTCTCACCCCTGAAGCCCTCGCCATCCTGCAAACGCCGCTCCCGGACGAGGAGTGAGTGATGAACAGCACTGAAGAGGTCTTGGGCGAGCTGCTGAAGGAAGCCTCCGATCCCACGACACCAGCTCATCGCCTGGACGACATCGCCTGGGGCATCCCTCGGATCGACTACGAACCAGAGCATGTGCTGGTTGAGGACGTGAGGAGGGCGCTGATGATCAACCCCAACCTGGATGTGTGCCTGATTCGTAGGTTGCTCGCGCAAGAGAAAATGAGGATGCGCGTGGTGCAGAACCCGGCGATCCCCATGTACCTCATGACAGGAGAGCTGGATCTGACCGATTTCGGAGGCATCATCGAGACGTACCTCTTCAACGATGCGGCCTGGTCTCCGCGAGCAAAGCTGGTGCCCATCGTCGAAGACTGGATCGGCTACGTGGTGGCTCCCAAGTCGAAGCATTGGGTCGGCAACCTCAAGACGCTTCAGCAGGGGAAGGCTGTCTGGCCCAGCAAAGACAACGTGCGATGCTTGCTGCGGAACGTGTTTGTCCCTGGATCTGAAGCCATCCAACCCCCTCAAGTTGTCCTCTACAAGCACACCCTCTGGGCCAGCGTTCAACCCATTTGTAGGGGTGAAAAGTCCGTCTTCTCTCACCTTGATGCGTTGCTGGGCTTCCCCAGGGCCTCGCGTCGCCCGAAGAGCGAGCTGGCGAAGCACCCCATCTCCCCCGTGCGCCGCCTGGTCGATAAGCACGGGGGCCAACCATCGCTATCTCTCTACCCCCCAACCTCCATCGAAGAGCTGGTGACCAAATGAAGATCCTCCCCGTCGTGTGCAAGACCATCCCCCTCATGATCGAAGGCCGTTGCGTGAAAGTGCCCTTCCAGGTCTTTCGGAGCGTGACCGGAACCATGATCCGCATCGGAGACAACGTGTTGCACTTCGGGGATGACGGCACCTATGACGGTGTTGAGACCAAATTCGCTCCAGAAACCGACAAAGAACAGATCCAGCTCTACGTTGATGCGTTGGACGAGTGCAGCCCCTATCGGGGGTTGGCTCCCGAAACCGCCTATCACCAACCCGGTACGCCAGGATTTCTCTCCGAGATCAAGGGGTGGGGCGGAAAGCCCATCACTCCAGGTGTGCCTTTCACCGTCGTTGTTGAACCGGACGACAAGACCCCCAAGAACTGATCAACCTTGCAAGGAGACTCCATGATCCTGTTCGAGAAAGACCTGCGCGGCCTGGTGTGGCACCAGAACGAAGCCTCCTTTTACCTGGACACGTCCCCCTCCCCCAACGCTGACATGAAGGAGCCCTGGCTTATCCATGACATCCAGCTCGAAGGCCCTGGGGATTGGATGCTGGTCGTTCAGAGTAGATTCGGTTTCGAGAACATCCCGTTTGAGCTGAAAATCTTGCGCAAGATCGTCTTCTTGCCTGGTATGTCGCTCACCCTTTGCCTGCGTCAAACCACCAAGGCCCCCCTCATCAAGCTCACGATCGAGGGAGAAGTCCTCTCCCCCGAGCGGGCCCTCCAGGTCTACTCCGCTATGGTGACTGATCCTGCTTTTCGCATGTATCTAGGACATCTTTACACCAACTCGCTTTCACGTAAAGCGTTGACGGATCTCCAAACGGTAGCGAAAGCCCCATCGAAGCGCGAGCATCGTTAGCATCGTCGGGCAGATCGACCAGCGTGTAGATGTACTCGTGGCTCCCCCTGGCGAGCTTGAACCTCCGAACCAGCTTGTAGTGCTTGCGCTTCGCTTCCTTCACGAAACGTTCGAGCTGGCGCCGCTTCCCGTGCCTTGTCTTCTGAAACCCTCTACTCTCGTACTGAACCCGTACCTGAACCCATGCCATGAACAAGGAATAGCATGAGCGAGAAAATCCACACCGTTGGCTTTGAAAAGCACACCTTCGCTGGGCGAACCTTCTGGGTTGTCTTCTGGATCACGCCCGATGACACCACGAAGGTCTTGGAATCCTACCCTCCCAAGCGGCTTCAAGAGGCCAAGCAACGTTACAGGGAGGTGCAGGCCAACGTGAGGGAGATCAACGTCATGGAGTCTTACAAGCGCAACCTCCCCCAAGTCTTCCCAGAAGATGAGTTGGAGCCACCGCTGCGGCGCACTTGACTTCAAAGGTTTTGACTATATAGTCCTAGCCATGAGCCAAACGAATGAGGAAAAGCTCTTCAGTGCCTTCAACAAAGGACAAGAGCTGGTGAACAAGGGCAAGATGAAGCAAACAGAGCTGTCGATGCCCTGGGCCATGAACGAAAGCAAGGTACCGAGAGGTAGTGTCGGTGCATCGGTCGGGCGCCTGGTGAAGAGCAAGTGCCTGAAGCGATTTGAGGGCAACGGCTCCCCTTACTACAAGGTGACTGGTAAACCTTACAAGTCTCCCGGCAAGGGAAACCAGTCCGCCATCCGTGGCCTGGTGGCCAAGGTCGATATGCGCAAGATCGGGGCCTTCAAGAAGGGGCTCAACGAGCGTCAGCTTGCGGTGCTGAACGGGCGCATCCTCACCTCTCCCCCCGTCACTCTCGAAACGCTCTCCTCCGAGCTTGGCGTCTCCACGGTCACCATCACCAAGCACCAGCGAAACCTCCTCAAGAGCTTGCAAGATGCCGGGATCATCCGAGCTGAAGACGCTAGCTGAAGAAAACCCTCGGCTCGTTTACGGACTTCTCTACCCCCAACCCACAATCCATCTCAGAGAACGACAAACCATGCCCCAAGATCCTACTCAATCCAGCCCCAGCACCATCAGCGACGAAGAAGCGAGCCATCAGCTCGCCGTCATCCTTGATGACCTCAGCACATCCGATCAAGAGGGGATGCGGGCTGCTATCGTCAAGCACGTTCCACTCGAACGTCGCATCCTCATGGTCAAGATGATGCTCGATCCGGATCAAATTGATCTAATCCGATGGGCATTTCAGACCACCGTGGCCACGCAACCCAGCAACGCGGGAACCGAGGCGATCAAGAACATCCTGGCGATCTGGTAAGGCGATGGCGAAGGGGCGCAAACCCAATCACTCGGCTGATTTGTTCAACCTGAACACAGACGAGACGGGTTACGGCAGGGTGGATCTGGTTACTCGCAGACCGCGCCCCTGTGCAAACCATCCCCGCTGCACCAGAAACGCCAGTAATCAGGTCTGGTGCGATCCCTGCTGGTCCATCATCCCTCCCGAGCTTCAAGCGAAGCTCGAAGCCACCTACAACGACCAGCAAGCCTTCACGGGGGAGTGTCGGGCGTGGTTGGAAGTAGCTATCCAGACCCCCAAAGATCCCCCCCCCTAGCCCTTCCTCGGTGGCCAGAATGCCAAGGCCGAACGCATTTGTACCGAAGCATCCTGACGGCAAGGTTCGATTCCTTGCAAGGGCACCATGACTGATCTCGTTGTCGATCGCCCAGCTCCCCTCGCCCAGCTTCCCCAGGGGCCCAGCGCGACGCCAGCGCAAGCGTACATCGCCTCGCTCGCCTCCCAGCACTCCAGGGACGCGATGATCTGGGGACTGCGGGCCTTCGCCAAGGAGCTGAACCTCAACCCCAACGAATGGGCCACGATCCCCTGGCATGAGCTGGACGCCGCCTTGATCGGCCTGGCCCAGACCAAGCTCACCGAGCGCATGGCCCCCAGCTCGGTGAACACCGCCCGAGCTGCCCTCCGAGGTACCCTCCGCTCAGCCTGGCGTCTCGGTCTGCTCTCCGAAGACACCTTGCGGCGCCTCGACGACATCAAGCCAGCTCGGGGCTCTCGACCAGGCCGAGGGCGACGGCTGACCTTCAAGGAGCAGGAAGTCTTGCTCAGGACGGCCCTGGAGGCGTCCCCTGGCCTCCTGGGGCTCAGGAACATGGTCATGCTCGCTGTGGGGCTCGGCTGCGGGCTGCGCCGCGGCGAGCTGGTCAAGCTCACGATCGAGTCGTTCAACCCCGCTGACTTCGACGGCAAGGGGAGCTTGCTGTTCGTGGGCAAGGGGAACAAGGGGGCCAAGCTCCCCCTCCCCCCGGGTGTCTTGCTGGCCTTGCAGCGGTGGGTGAACGCCCGGGGGGGGCATCCAGGTCCGCTCTTCCCGGCCTGCGACCGCAGAGGGGTAGGCTGGGGGCCTCAGCGGCTCACCCCGCGCTACTTCGCCAAGATGCTCGCCACCACCGCTGAGAAGGCAGGGATCGGCGCGGTGGCTCCCCATGACCTGCGCCGTACCTACGGCACAGGGCTCTTCGCTCATGGACACGACATCGGCCAGGTGAAGCGCCTGATGCGTCACGCCAAGCCAGAGACGACGCTCAAGTACGACCTCCGAGGAGAGACAGAGCTGGCGGCGACGGCTTCAACGGTCGGCGTCCCTATCCCCTGAAACACAAGACCCCCCGCGTGAGCGGAGGGTCAAGGGTCGGGCCGAGCTTGCGGTGAGGGGGGAGAGGGAAGCTACCCGACCCCTTGAGTCAACCTTGCAAGCTCGATCGGGTCAAGCCCCTTCGGGCGCAGGCGTCTCTTCGATGGGTGCAGAGATCACAGGTCGCTTTTTTTTCTGCGCCCTGTCAGCGTACCTTTTCTCCGCTTCTTCGATCTTCTTCTTCCGAAGCGTCTCGTCTTGGATGCGCTCGTATTGAGCCAGCGTGCTCTTGGAGATCATGTTCATGCCCTCTCAGAAGTGAATGGGGAGGATGGTAGCCTTCCCCGAAGTTGCCACAGATCCAGCGTAATCAAACCCGAAGCGGGTCTGGTTGGAAACCACCACGGTTCCCTGATCGTTCAACTGGAAGTAGACCGTGTAATTTGAATCGGTAAGCGGCGTGGTGAACACCAACGGCGTGACCCCCAGCGAAGGGTTGACATTCTCGGTAAAAGACCGTCGCACCCCACCGATCGAGGGAGCTACCCCGCTCGCTCCCGCGATATCGTTTGACGAACCATCCAAATCCAGATCCACCTCATCGCCCGCGTTGGCGCTCAGAGCGACCGCCGAGCGCATGGACACAGCCTGGCGAGCCGCGGCCGGGTTGCTGTCGAAGAAGCTGTCGAAGAAATCGACCTCACACTGATTGAAATTCAAGCTGTGTGAAACCGTGTCGGTGGACAGGTAATCCACGATGATCTCGCCTGAGATTCCCTGAAAAATCAGTGACATGGTGGCCCCCGCTTGCTCGCGGGGCGACACGTTCATCTCACCCACGTTCACCTCCTTGCCGAAGAACAAGGTGGGCGAGCCCGTGAGCTGGAGAAGGGCGAACTGCGAGCTGTCCACCTTGATGTCTACGCCACCAAGGGGCCCCGCCGCCGAGCTGTCGAAGTTGAACTCCACGTTGCCCTGGGTGTCGGTGCCAGTCCATCGGCCTACCCCGCACTGATTGATCTGCGCATCTCCGACCAGCTTGCAGCCTTGCAGAGTGAACTGGTTAGCCCTGTTGAGCGAAAGAGAAAAAATACCGCTCAGGATGCAGTTGGTCAGGAAGAGACCATCGGCCAGAAAGCTGTCAGAAAAGACGTTGGTGTCATTGATCCTGAGCCCCAGGTCTCCCTGAAGGCGAAGGTTCTGGAGGCGCAGCGATTGAATCGAGTTGGCGCTCGTCGCATCAGCGAGAAGCAAGAGCGCAGCCCCCAGCGCGCCGTTATCCACGATCGTCACCAGGCCCTCTCCCTGGATACTCAGGTTAGACCGTGGTGGGGTGGTGGGGATCTGGGCGCTGGCGTAGGTGCCAGGACGCATGATGATCGTGGTGTTGTCGCTGGAAAGGTTGAGAGCCGCTTGCAAGGTTGCGAGCGGACGTTGAGGGGAGCCGTCGCCGCTGAAGTCGTTACCGTTCGTCGCCACGTAGAGCACGTTGGCGGAAAGCGGGGGGAGAGGCGATTTGATGAGCGTTCCGGCGAAGCCAGAGAGCGCGTTGGGGAGCGTCGCTCCATCGGAATAGACCAAATAAAGCGAGGAACCGACCGCTCCAACCACCGCGTCATCTGCGAGGGCTGCTGTGTTTTCCAGAAAGATCAACGCTTGTCCTGTAGCGCCCAGATCCAAGGCAGCGTCTACCCCGTTTCCGAGCGAGCCACCCCGAATCAACCCGATCTGAAGGCTCGGAGATCCAGCGAGAAAATACTGGATCGGAGGGAAAGCCGTTTGCGGCTCGATCGAAGCGGATTCCAAACCAAAATTGGGGTTGGGTTCCGTGAAGGAAAACTGCGTCGCTCCCGTCGTGAAGGTCTCCACACGGATTCGAGTCAACCCCAAAATATCCACCAAATTCACCCCATCATCGAGGCGAACCGTCGTGGGGGGAATGGACTGGTTGAACCCTTGCAGGGTGACGCTGCGAAGGTTGTACGTACCAGCAGGAACCACCGCAGGCGCGACGGTGGTGTCCACCAACACCGTCTTGAGGCCACGCACAGCGGACAACGCCGCGTAAAGCGTCGCCCAGGTAGCGAAGACGTTGCCGCTCGGGTTGGGGGTTCCAGGGCGCCAGACAAACGACACCGCCCCCTGAGCGCCGATGGGGATGGAATCAACCGTCGCGGCCAAAACCTCAAAGAAGGTCTTGAGCGGCGAGAGGGGAACGAACGCAGCGAGCAGAAGAGATGCGAGACGACCAGCCATGACGTGTGACTCCTTGGTTCAACCTTACAAGCAATGTACCAAAAGAAACACCCCCCCCTCAACCGAAGCTGAGAGGGGCGTTTTTCCAGGGAATCGGCTCACTCAGGGAACGGCGCCGCCCTCAGCTCGCGCGATCGTGATGTCCGCCGTTGTGCCAGCGGTGCTGGTGAAATCGCACCCCGCCGCGTTTTGCGACGAGGGGTATGGCAGATCCGCGATGGCCGCGAGTGCCGCAACGGGCTGAGCCGACCAGGCCACGCTCGCCCCGTTCGGAAATGGAGGCAATCCGGCAAAGTCGCCAGCTCCGAAGGCAACCCCGTTGGTGCCTGCCGCGATGGTCACGCCCTTCACGATGGTCTGGTCCCGATCGAACTCGGTAGAGACCCAGGTAGACGCCGCCATGTTGCAGTAGCCCGTGCGGTTGTCGATCACGAGGGGGCCCAATCCCGTCGCACTGGCCTGGATGCCGCCGTAGAACTTCGCTCCCTTGGCGCTGACCTTCTGGCCACCCCCCACCAGCGGGGCATGCGTCGTCAGCGCGCACGCTCCGAGGAACGTAGCGTTGTCGAAGGACATGCCCGTGCTGGCAGCCCCACCGAAATCAAAGCTCGCGCTGTCAGCGGTGCCTGCAAACTTGATCTGAGCATCTACGTCCAGGTCACCATCGGTGGAGAGGATGCCCACGGTGGTTGTGCGATCGAAGTTGACACGAGGCACCACCCCGAAACGCACATCCCCGAGCTTGCTCTCGCGGAAGTAGATGATCCCTGCGTTGTCCACAGCGCGAGACACCTCCACGTTACCCCCGCCCGAGTGCCCGAGGATCTGACCCGTCGTCACATCTTCGAGCAACAGGCTGCCCTGGCAGTTGGTCAGCTCGACGTTGGCGAGCCCTTGCAAGGTGGCCGAGTTGGCGCCCCCCCCAGGTGCAAAGAACTGCACGTTGTTGGCCCGCAGGAAGGCCGTGGTCAGCACGTTCCCTCCCGGGCCCATCTGGAAGGCTGGACCGGCCACCGTCGAGATGAGCGCGATGTTGATGAGGTTGAGGTACTGCGCCGCAGCTCCCGGGCACGAGAGGGCCGCCCCCGTGGTGCTCCGCAGAACACAGGTATCGGGGCTTCCGAGCCCTTCGATGGTGAGATTCTTGCCCACCACGGCAGGGGTGACCGTGGTGGTGTAAGTGCCTGGGGCGACGAGGATCGTGTCTCCGGTCTGCGCCGCCGCGATGGCCGCCGCGAGCGTCAGGAAGGGGCGGTTGATGCTGCCGCGCTGCCCCGTCGCGTCCACCCCGTTCGGAGCGACCCAGACATACGAGCTGGGCTGTTGACCGACCACGAGACCATCGACCGTCGCGGCCAGGGCTTCAAAGAAGGTCTTGAGCGGCGAGAGGGGAACGAACGCAGCGAGCAGAAGAGATGCGAGACGACCAGCCATGACGTGTGACTCCTTGATTCAACCTTGTAAGGTAACTTCTTGCCCTTGCCCTTGCGGGTGGCGAGCCAGAGCGCGAGGACGCCGAAGACGCCCGCCGCAGCGTAGTAGGGGGTGTTCCCCCAATCTTTCTTCTCGACGGTGGGGGTAACCGGAGGCTTGTCCTTATTCTCGGGGGTGATGGGCGTGGCGGGCTTCTTGTCCTTCTTGTCGGTCGGCAAGTTACCGCTGGACTTGACGCAGTTGCCCGCGCTGTCCCGCTTGTAGCCTGCGTTGCAAGCGCAGTTGCCGTCGCTCTTGTCGAGCGTTTCGTTCGCACCGCAACCTTGCAAGCACACCCACCCTTCGCCCGCAGCAGGAGACCTCCAGAGCGTTGACCCGGGATAGTCCGAGCACAGCCAGGTCGGCTTCGCGGCGTCGGTCTTGCCCTTGTCGTAAATGCAGTCTCCGTCCTTGTTGAAGGTACCGACCCAATACCCCTTGCCGTCGCTGCCGTCGTTGGAGCAGGAGTCGCCCGCGCCAGCGAAGAGGCACGGCTCCCCAGGCCCCGCCTGATAGAAGCCGTAGCCGCAATCCAGAGGGTACTGCGGCGCATCCCCGGGCGTCTCCCCTGCCCCATCGTTCAGCAAGCGTTGGTTGATCAGCTTGCAGAGGCCAAAGACGAAGGGCCCTCCGATGATGGTGCTTATGGCGGCGATGGCGGTGAGGATGCCGCAGATGGCCTGGAAAGCAGCGAGTTGCCCTGCGGAGAGCGAGTTACCAAACTGCTCTCCGGTCTGGCCGCTGTTGTAGGCGTTGATCGAGCTGGCGACCTCGGGGATGGAGAGGTAGCTCTTCCAGTCGTCGTCGCCACCTTCGGGGGGGTAATCGTTCTCATCCCCCGGATCGACGTAATCGTCTTGG